>Ga0307515_10008136_pt1 | contig 20542 bp, 13 predicted proteins | sample 17_EM_MG_FD_194513 | JGI IMG/M metagenome (GOLD analysis project Ga0307515, IMG submission 194513) | Populus trichocarpa ectomycorrhiza microbial communities from riparian zone in the Pacific Northwest, United States - 17_EM | ecosystem: Host-associated > Plants > Roots > Unclassified | place...
TGGCAAAACCATAATTGGCAACAGCAATCTCACTAAATGTTACCCTTCCAATATAAAACCAATACCCAGTTATGATGCAACCAGTGAGTCTTAGGAGTAAGGATTGATGATTGAACCTATCCTTCAACATTTTTACATGAAGTGACTGCACTTGAGACTCGAACTTGCCACTCTTGTCGTTACTAGCCTAAGCTTCCTACTATTGCACAAAAAACTTGCTCCTATTGATTTGTCTTTTCTGCTTATGAATCTTTCGAAGTGAGGTTCAGGCCTTCTATGCTATTGATTTTCCTAATTTTTTTCATGCTATTGATTCCTTGCTAATATGTTTTATCTATTTTGTGAAAATAAGCGTTATCTAATTTGTAAAAAAAAGGTTGTCCATGCTTTCATTTCATTATTTTTTTCTTCCTTTAACAACCATTCTCTCCTTTAAAAGTAAAAAATGGAGAGACCAGACAGATTATTTAGAACAGCAGTTTTCCTGAACCTCTAGTTTGCTAGTTAGAAGCACCATAAATGTGCGAATGGAAATTAGAATCTCATTATGCACAAGTACTGTGAAGATGTTGTGATGTCTTTAGATTCTGATGGGCTAAAATGTGAAATTGACTCATAATTGGGTAGTTTAACTGAGAGTTCTGAAGATTTATTGACAACTCAGAATTCTATGGAATTTGCATGCAGGTCATTACACGAGTTAATTATGGTCAAGGTGTCAACATCAGTGGACTTGCTGGAGCAGTTTCCTTGGCAGGATCTGGTCGGGGTGTATGGGCTGTTGAAGGAGGGAACTGGCAGATAGCTGCTGGACTAATTAATAGTTCAGATGTTGAACTGTATCTCCATGAAGAAATTGATTCCATCTCTTATCTTGGAGAATATTATGAGCTCAACTCCACAAAAGGAAATGCATACTCATGTGAAGTCGCAGTGGTTGCTACACCACTAGATGAATCGAGTATTCAATTTTCACCTCCAGTTTCAGTTCCTGTGAGGCAATTACAGCACACACATGCAACTTTTGTGAGGGGCCTCGTAAATCCTGTAAGTATCATAGCAATTACAAATTTCACGCTCCTTTACGGCTTTCGGCTCACAAGTATATTCCTCCTCTATGGGTTGTTCTCTTGCCAGCCCTTCTTTCCTTCTATATGATAGTTTATACTTTATTCATTAAATTCTGGTGTTTGTCATGGACAAAGGTATATTTTGGCCTGAAAGCTGTTTCAGAAATTCCAGAACTGGTGGCCACAATAGAGGACCCTCGTCTTCCTTTCACAAGCATTTCAATCCTCAAGTGTTACAATGAGACAGATATGACATACAAAATATTCTCTCGTCAAGCAATGACTGATGCGTTACTGGATAGCATCTTTAGGTACTACTTTCAATTTCCCTCAACTGTTTAATCCTTTCAATGAAAAATGAGGATCATAATAATTTCCTTAATGGTTACTGCAAGGATTTTTATTGTGCTATTATTGTTTGTTATGCCACTGGCTAACCTATCACCAGTCATAGTGTATGGTTGTATCTGGTTTCACTTGTGAACTTTTTAAATAATTTTGGTGTGAGTAAGACCCTTTTTCATGAGAACTGGAAATATTTAACAAAATTTGTGCAGATTTTCTGAATTAATATATACAGTCCATTCAAACTCACCCCCAATTATTAAATTATGTATTTTGATGCCAAAAACTTGATCTGCTCTGTACTGATTGATGTTTATTGCCGCTACTGGTAGTGTGAGGAAGGAGACCGTTCAAATAAACTGGGGCGCATACCCTCATTACAAGGCTCCTGAAAAATTCGCACCCTTTATTTTGGATGGTAAGCATTTGTACTATGTGAACGCTTTTGAGAATGTAGCCAGCACCGTGGAGACAAGTGCAGTTGCAGCTGAAAATATAGCGCGACTCATCCTGTCAAGATTTTTTGGCAAGGATTCCTCATGTCCATCAGCCATAAAGAGAACCTCCTGTTCCAGTGCAGAGGCGTTGCATTCAGATACGTGATTCGTATGCATGACACTGAGAATATAAGGGTTTTTTCTTTTTCTTTTTTGTGAATGTAAATCAAGATCAGTAGATATGTGAACTTGTATTATACAACAGAATTTCCTTGAAGCAATCAAAGCAGCTTACTGAATGTATAAATAGACAAAGCAATAATACTGTGTACAAATTAATGATGAGTTATGTTATTTTTAGTAGATATTTTGTGTGATTTGCCTTTATTCCAGGAAAATTGCGTTTTGATATGATTTTTGATAAATGAAGACACCGTGCAGATGGGAAGATGGCAGCCCTCTAGCTCACTAATTTTTATTTTCCCATAGATTTACAGATCTCAGCTCTCAAGTAAAAGATTGATGCCTAGAGACCTTTACCCATCTCAGACTCGCGCTATAAAGAAATGGATTTAGGCTTTTCGCACTAGGCATGAAGATATTCTTAGGGGTTGGGTTAACCTGAGCCACCAAAATCTTCCAACATTCAACATCAGTCTGGCCTGCCTAGTCGCTAACCAACCAAACATGCAGAGGGGGTAGGCTGAAGATGGATTTCAAGCATGCGGCCTTGAAGCATCAAAATTTCTTCGCTGACACAAACTAGCGCAGCTGAACAATTTTCGATATTTAGCTTGGATCCTGATGTGTTAAACGCTTGAGGCCATATACTACAGGTCCATATTGTATTCATGTTCGCATCTGCGATCATTCCTTTGAAGAGTTTATGTTGTGCACTAAATCTGTTGCCCCTTGAAAGAACTTCGACTCAAACTGGAAGTCCCAATAATCTGATCAAAGAGAATATTTTACCTGAGAGAGCTATTTGAAATGTCAAATTTCCTCTAGCGTGCTGCTTCTGGTTTGCAAGCATTGTAGATTAAAAGTGTTGCAGATGTGAAAGATGCTAGGACTTCAATCGCTTGTTATTTTGATATGCAGCTTTTCGACTCTGTAATTGGGTGACCATCTCCTTGGCGCCTTGCCGGATTTTAACCAGACTCATTAAAATTTATAAAACTTGCTTCACTCTGAAAATATTTGTGATTCTCATTGTCTTGTCCAATTTAAGTGTTTCTTTTTTAATGACTGTTAACAGGAAACACCATCTTTATTTGGCTTCAATTTGGTGATGCCTTCCATTAATTCTATTTGCATGTATGATATCTGATTAATGAAGTTGTCTGGTACATGTGATTAATATATGTGAAAATGGTGGATTACAGGAATATTGATGATGTGGGAAAGACAATTGATGAGATCAATGAGCAAACAGAGAGCATGAAACAGATTCAAGAAGCATTATCATCCCCCATTGGAGCATCTAAATAGTTGGACATTTTCAGGCTGAATTGGAGGCAGAACTTGAAGAACAGGAAAGAAGCTGAACTGGAAGAACAACTTCTTCAGCCAGCAACAACAGCTCTTTCATGTTTTGATTGATTTCAAACACCTTCTTAGCTAAAGATGAGGAGCATGGATATGAATAATATATACTTGAATGTTCATCTAATGTATAAAAATAAGAAAACAAATATTCATGACTCCCTGTTATAGAGAGCATTGATGTGATCATATCTTTTAAACAGCTAGCTAAAATGGCTTTTCAGCTAAATTTAGCTAGAAAATAGATAGCATGAATGTAGATAGTTGATGTATTAGCTGCTTAGAATTGATGGCCAACCATGATTTGTTTTTGACAAATCTTTTATAGCACTATGTTATTTTATCATTGATTAATTTTGAATTCAATTGGTTAACATTCTTCATAGTCAACATTCTCGATCATGACTCATCGATCAAATGTGCATTTATTTCATTAGTCTTGGTGAAGGGTTTCCTCATATAGCAATTTATGCCGACGGAGTTTTATGATTTCGGTTTATGAAGTTTTCAATTAAGTGCCTTGCAACTTCATCACGTGTGTTGGTGATGGTCTCCTGGATCCAATATGCTGGTTTGAGTATTTGGATAGGGAATGATAACATGTTTATGTTAGGATTTTGTTCCTAGAAATTGAAAGAGCATAGAATTGATGATTAAGTTAGTAACTTTATAGTAAAAATTGTAATAAATAAAAAACTAAGCATTAAATTTTAAGAACAAAAATCTTTGTTCTTGGTTTTTATGTTATAAACACTTCGAGAATATATGATAAGAGAATGAAGATCGTGAATGTTTTGCTCAAGGGGTTGAAAGTCTTTTCCTCTTGAATATCTTAATAAAAAAGAAATCCTTTTACATCAACACTAATACTGATGGAAATGTCTTCTTACACAACATTAATGTTAATGGAAATTATCATTTCACATCATTAGTGCTTACGGATAAATAGTAGAACTATGGAAGATTTTATACTTTATTTCATACACAACATTAATGTTGATGAAAATAACTTTTTCATAACATTAATATCAATTGAGATATAATCGGTTCTTAGATAACTTTTATACAACTAGGAGTGTAAGGAAATCACTACCTTAAACTCTTAGTATTCCGGGTTAAGGATCCTAAGAATAGTCTCGCGACCCAACATAAGGCCATTAAAGATCATCAATTATATGTTTGGATCTGGAATAATTCTAAACTCAATGATGTTGGATTCAACATCTTTCCAAGCCAAATATGCTAGGGCTTAATACACAAGTTGAGCTCAAGGAAGTTAAGCATGGCATCTTATCAAACCCATAAGCATTTGGGCTTGGTTGAGACCAAGAGGGTTGGTCTAATATCTTACTGGATTCACAAACATTTGAATTCAATATGTAATCGAGCCCAAAAAAATTAGATCTAGTATTTTATCAAACTCGTATATGTTTAGGCTCAAACATAACTAAGATTGGAAAAATTAGATCTAAAATTAGATACATAAACATTTAAGCTCAGCAATAGCCGAGGCCGATCACTTCCCTGACTTTGAACCTTCTAATCATGAGCCTTTCAAGCGTGTTTTCAATAAAAATATTTCATGTTGATCCATCAAATGAGCCTTTCAAGCTTGTTGATCCATCAAATGTCTTTCTTCTATATGCGCTGGCTTGACTCTACCTGTTAATTTTCAAAAAGAAACTAACATCTCTATCTTGCAACAGGACAATTAATCATCTAACCATGACTCCACGCTTTTGAGAAGCTCTGTCGAGATTGCATTTTGTTTTTTTTTTGGCAGTTCTTCGTGGAGAATGATTATTGTCTCAGTTATTCCAGCATCATATCCCTTTGCTAACCACATGAAGTTTTTCTCTCTTGTTCCTCGTGGTTTATTTTGTTCCATCAGTCTCAAACACTATTGTACCAGCATTACAGCCATTATTTGCAACTTTTTTTTTTATTTTTTTATGTGGATATCCGAGTCAGCTTGCACGCACCACGACTAATCACACGGCCCACTAAACATCCTACAAACCCAGTGAGCATGTAAGACATCGCGGGGATGACAGGCGTGCACAGTAAGGTTCAAACCCGGGTGCAGAGGAAGGAAACAAGTCCCTACCACCGTTAGGTCAAAACCTCAAGTGCACACCCTTTTTTTTAGTTTAGTTTAATGTGGGTGTCTGGGTCAGCTTGCGCGCACCTCGACTAAATGCACACCTTTTTTTAATTGGTAACACAGTATACTATGATGAGCTTATTCATGCGGCTGCACAATTTAAGTTAATGTTTTGTGTAGGAGCGCGGTGAAAATTTTATTTTTTTTAAATTTTATTTTTTATTTTTTTATGTTTTGAATCGTTTTGATATGCTGGTGTCAAAAATAATTTTAAAAAAATAAAAAAAAATTATTTTAATATATTTCTAAATAAATAATATTTTAAACCATCATCATTATCATAATTTCAAACTCATTCTAAATATGATTCATTGATTTCTTTGTACAAGGAACCGGCTTGGCGCTTGAATTGATCTGAAAAACATATGATTTATACCCACAAGTTTCAAGTTTATTAAAAAATATATTAATACGGTATATCTCGGTTTATCTAATCAAATTTGTAATAATTTAATTTATTAAATTAAAATCAAATAAATTTATTCGAGTCAATACTTGTAAAAAAAATAAAATGTCACGGTTTTAATAAAAAAAAATATAAATGGTTGACCTGGTAATTTCGGATCAGTCATGCAAAAAATATATAAATATAAGGATTCAATATGAGAATTTTGAAAACTAGAAGCACTAACTAATTATTTCATTAAGTATTTAGGGACTAAATAAAAATATTTCACAAGTCAACAGCAAACAGTAAAATCCTAGCTAGAAACTTTTATACCTTCGCTTCTTCCTCTGAGATTGTCTTGAGCAAAGCTGGTGGTTAAAAAAATAAGAAAAGAAGAAATGGTTATGTTGCCACTAAAAATTATCTTCTTACTCGCGATCTTCGGCGGCCTCACATTCCCACACACCTCCTCCTCCGCCACCACGTCAGCCGGAGGCGACGATGCTACCGTATGCATCATCGGCAGCGGAATTGGCGGCTCTTCAGTCGCCCACTTCCTCCGCCAATACTCCACCAGCCACCATCCGAAAATCCTAATCTTCGAAAGACACGCCATCGTCGGCGGCCGGATGGCCACCGTTACAATCGGCGGCGACGCCTTCGAGGCCGGAGCTTCAATTCTCCACCCCAAAAACTACCACGCCTCGAACTATACTAATTTGCTAAATTTGACGGGGAAGAGACCATCCAGTTCAGAGAGTTCAATTTCATTGGGGATTTGGGATGGCAATAGGTTTGTTGTTAAAACCCTAAATGTGAATTCAAATTGGGGGATTGTGAACAAGATTGTGTCTTTTTTTAATGGGATTTATTTGTTTATGAGATATGGTTTTTCACTTGTAAAAATGGAAGGGTTTGTTGATGAGACAGTGAATAAGTTTTTGAAGTATTATGAAGGAGTGGAAACAAGGCCTGTGTTTGAGAGTGTTGAGGAGATGTTGAAGTGGGCTGGTTTGTTGAATCTTACAGGAAAGAGTTTGAATGAGGAGCTGGTTGATGGTGTTAAATTGGCTCCTTTGTTGATTAAAGAATTGGTCACTGTAAGGATTTCCTTCTTCTACTTCTTTTTTCCCTCACTTTGGCCGATTGGCTTTGAATTCTTTTTGCAGTTTGTTTAGTTTAGTTCGTGTGATTACAAAAGGGATTGGCTTGTGTAGTTGTGTGTGATTTCCTCCTTTGCTTTCTTTTTATGCAAAGACAAGAACACATAGCGTAAATGTCAATTCATGCATAAAGAAGGAGATTAAAATACAGTGAATTGGACTACTAGAAATTATCGGAACAGTAGCGATGAGATCAAGTGCTCGTATTTTCATGTAGGTATCGAGTTTGTTTTTTGAATTGCCTCCCCTTTTTGTGTTTATATTGATTGCATTCACTTGTTGTTATTATTATTATTATATTATTAATATTAACATTAACAATTTACTAAACTAGATATGCGTTTTGCTGTGAAAACACTATTCACATACTCACATTTCAATCTTCACATACCTTTTTATTACTATTAACTATTTACCAAACCATGTGATTTGCTGTAGAAGAACTATTCACATACTCACATTTCACTGTTTCACTGTTTCACATACCTTTCCATCCAAAACAAAGATGGAAACCAGGCATGTGTTATCAATTTTGTGAAAACAGTTTTCCGTCTTGATGTTTTTGGTGGAAAGGTATTTTGTGAGTTATCCAAATCGTAAAAATAAATGTTGCCCTTGCTTTATTAACTATTTACAAAACCAAATATGCGATTTGCTGTAGAAAACTATTCACATACTCACATTTCACTGTTTCACGTACCTTTCCACCCAAAACAACAAGATGGCAGGTATCTGTTATCCATTTTGTGAAAACAGTTTTCCATCTTCTTGTTCTTGGTGGAAAGGTATTTTGTGAGTAATCCAAACTGTAAATATAAACGTTTCCCTTGCTTTCTTTTCTTTATTTTTTCTGCCTTTAACAACCATTCTCTCTTTTAAAAAGAAAAAAGGAGAGAAATGAGACAAATTATTTAGAACGGCAGTTTCCTGAACCTCTAGTTTGCTAGTCAGAAGCACCATAGATGTGCGTGCAGCAAGTAGAATCTCATTATGTGCAAGTACTATGGAAGATGTGGTGATGTCTTTAGATTCGCCAAGATGTGAAATTGACTCGTAATTGGGTAGTTTAACTGAGTTCTGAAGATTTATTGACAACTTAGAATTCTGTTGGGTTTGCATGCAGGTCATTACACGAATTAATTATGGTCAAAGTGTCAACATCAGTGGACTTGCCGGAGCAGTTTCCTTGGCAGGATCTGGTGGTGGTTTATGGGCTGTTGAAGGAGGGAACTGGCAGATGGCTGCTGGACTAATTAATAGTTCAGATGTTGAACTGTATCTCCATGAAGAAATTGATTCCATCTCTTATCTTGGAGAATATTATGAGCTCAACTCCACAAAAGGAAATGCATACTCATGTGAAGTCGCAGTGGTTGCTACACCACTAGATGAATCGAGTATTCAATTTTCACCTCCAGTTTCAGTTCCTGTGAGGCAATTACAGCACACACATGCAACTTTTGTGAGGGGCCTCGTAAATCCTGTAAGTATCATAGCAATTACAAATTTCACGCTCCTTTACGGCTTTCGGCTCACAAGTATATTCCTCCTCTATGGGTTGTTCTCTTGCCAGCCCTTCTTTCCTTCTATATGATAGTTTATACTTTATTCATTAAATTCTGGTGTTTGTCATGGACAGGTATATTTTGGCCTGAAAGCTGTTTCAGAGATTCCAGAACTGGTGGCCACAATAGAGGACCCTCGTCTTCCTTTCACAAGCATTTCAATTCTCAAGTGTTATAATGAGACAGATATGACATACAAAATATTCTCTCGTCAAGCAATGACTGATGCATTACTGGATAGCATCTTTAGGTACAACTTTCGATTTACCTGAACTGTTTAATCCTTTCAATGGAAAATGAGGATCATAATAATTTCCTCAATGGTTACTGCGAAGTTTTTATTGTGCTATCCCCAGTCATAGTATGGTTGTATCTGGTTTCACGTGTGAACATTTTTTATAATTTTGGTGTGTGATTAAGACCTTTTTTCATGAGAACTGGGAATATTTAACTAAAGTTGTGCAGATCTCCTGAATTAATGTTTACAGTCCATTCAAAGTCACCCCCAATTACTAAATTGTGTATTTTGATGCAAAAAACTTGATCTGTTCTGCACTGATTGATGTTTATTGCTGCTACTGGTAGTGTGAGGAAGGAGACCGTTCGAATAAACTGGGGCGCTTACCCTCATTACAAGGCTCCTGAAAGATTCGCACCCTTTATTTTGGATGGTAAGCATTTGTACTATGTGAACGCTTTTGAGAATGCAGCCAGCACCATGGAGACTAGTGCTGTTGCAGCTGAAAATATAGCTCGACTCATCCTGTCAAGATTTTTTGGCAAGGATTCCTCTTGTCCGTCAGATTTAAAGAGAACCTCCTGTTCAAGTGCAGAGGCGTTGCATTCAGATATGTGATTCGTATGGATGACACTGAGAATATAAGGGTTTTTTCTCTTTTTTTTTGTGAAATCAAGACCATGAAATATATGAACTTCTTGTATTATACAACAGAATTTCCTTGAAGCCATCAAAGCAGCTTATTGAATGTATAAATATACAAAGCAATGATACTGTGTACATGTTATTGATGAGTTATTTTATTTTAGTAGATATTTTGTTTGTTTTTCCTTTACTCAGGAAAATTGCGTATTGATATGATTTTTTATAAACGATGACACCGTGCAGATTAGGAAAATGGCAGCCATCTGGTTCACTAATTTTTATTTTCCCATGGATTTACAATTCTCAGTTCTCTCAAGTAAAAGCGTGTTGCTTAGATATCTTTACCCATCTCAAACTCACGCTATAAAGAAATGGATTTAGGCTTTTCACGCAAGGCATGGCGATTTTTTCAAAGGTTGGGTTAACCGGCCACCTAAATTTTCACACATTCAACATAAGCCTGGCCTGCCAAGTCGCTAACCGACCAAACATGCGGAGGAGGGCGTTGGCTGGAAATGGATTTCAAGCATGCGGCCTTGAAGCATCAAAATCTCTTCGCTGACAGACTGCGCAGCCTGAAACAATTATCGATATTTAGCTTGAATCCTGAGAATAATTTACCTCGGAGACCTATTTGAAATGTCAAATTTCCTCTAGCGTGCTGTTCTGTTTTGCAAGCATTGAAAAGTGTTGCAGATGTGAAAGATGCAAGGACTTTAATCGCTTGTTATTTTTATATGCAGCTTTTCGACTCTGTAATTTGGTGACCATCTCCTTGGCACCTTACCGAATTTTAACCAAACTATTTTGCTTGCCCATAAAAAGAAAAAAATTTACCGGACTAGCACCAATGATACCATCACAGTCATGTACAGTGTGTATATATGCATATTATGGGGATGAGAACAATTTACAGTAGATGAGAACATCAGGGAGTAAAGAAATTTCATTATCTAGGAGACTGAATTTATCCAAATACCAAATATGTTATCCACAAGATAAATTTACAGTTATGGACAGGTCTTATGAGGATGATTGCAATAGCAAAAACAAACCAACATGATTGCAATTGCAAGTATTTATCAGGTTGAAAAGAATTCGTAAAGTACAAGCTTAGATTAAGGTCACCACGACATGAATCATATAGGATGGCCAGCAGCTCCATGAGACTGAAATATTGCTGTAAATGTTTTCCCTGATCATGCTGGCAATGGTTCCTCCAAAACTGCATTTTGAAAATTGTCAGGTTATTGAATTGCTTGTAGACACACACATGCACATATAGAGAGAGGGAGTGAGGGAAGGAGACGGAGAGACACTGACCTTTTCTCTTAGTGGGGACCTCAGCTGAAGAAATTTCAGCATCATCCACCAGCACAGGTGGTTTGGTTGGTACATCAGGAAGGTCCAACTTCTGCTCCTGTTCCTCAGACACAACTATAGTGGGCACTTCTGGCAAGTCTTGAACGGCCATCTAAACAAACCAAAGAAAGTTTATTTTTCAAATAAGAAAAATAAAAAGGGAAATCGAGGGACTTTCTCAAGATCGACAGAGTCAAGACCAAGAAAAAGCATGTGGTCTACCAACAGAAAGTAGTAATAAAATTTACCAGTGCGTATACAACCATAAAATAAGAAATATTATAGCACGGCAAAATCCAATTCATCTAATTGTTCTTCAACTATAAATCTTCCCCTCAATCTTCTATAAAATCCAAGGCAACAGACATGAATCAACATATGAAATGCAGAACCCATAGCTCCCAGTGCACTATGAGTTGAAATATCTTATGGGGATGGCTAAGCTGTGGTCATGGAAAAAGGGAGGAAAAACTACTGAAGAAAAGCTCATTTACATCCTGGAATGGCTGGATAGGTAAACAGAAAAGGAATAAAAGACCAAAAAATAACGTTTTCCTATATATTTAAGCAAATCTCAAATATTCCAGTACAAGTTTGCGTGTGATTGTCCAATAGTCACCATTTACCCAACAATTCAGTCCTAACAAAACCATGAAAGGTATGAGCGTACTAAATCCATCACATCTCATTTCTAGCATTCCCAATTTTTTTTTTTCTGAAGCAACCAGAAGATATCATAGTGCACCATATCATAACCTAGCTAAACAACAAGAACTGGCCAGTCTAACAAGTAAAGGCTAAGTACATTGTAAACCATTAACTTTACCACTAAACTGAACAAAACCTCAAATCAAGCCTTAAATTAGAACTAAATGGGTTTTGCAGAATGAATAAAATGAATGGTTTAAACAGACATATAATGCAGGAGGCTGAACAAAACCTCAAATCAAGCCTTAAATTAGAACTAAATGGGTTTTGTAGAATGAATAAAATGAATGGTTTAAACTGACATATAATGCAGGAAGCAGTATTAGAAACATACAACAAATCTCGTAAGACAGTAGTGGTGTAAAAATTAATCATACCTGAGTTTCCAAGTCCTCAAATTCAGCTAAAATCTCCTCTTCATCTTCTGCTGATAGTTTTTCCCCCAGGATAGCATTAATTTCCTTCAGAACCATTAGAATTTTAATACAAACGAAAAGGAAAAGGTATAGGGAAAAGGAAAACTTGAACAGAAGGAGTGACAAGTGGCAAAAGTTCATATTCTTCCCCATTAGAATGGTGCAAAATAAACACTACAAAGTCACTGTAGAAGCACATACAAGCATCAAGTTATGATCATTATAAATGCAGTACTAATGTAAGAACTTCTGCAAAGATGAAAGAGCATTTCTATTTTCTATATGCTATAAACATTATGTGATATTGCAAAAAGTTTATCTTAAGGAAATATTTTTAGACATACAACTCAATATTGAATTCCATTCCAGTGGTTCTAAATTACTGACAACTTCAGATCCATATACAGCACCTATATGTTTTTATGTGTATGCATGCATATACCATACACATACACAAGATATTTTATATGTGTGTGTGTGTGTGTGTGTGTGTGTGTCAGGGATTGATAATCCAACAAGATAAAATATCTAAACAGAATGTCAAAGATAGTCCAGAGCTACACGAGGTTCAATATAAAACTCACATCTTGGTAAGCTTTAGCTTCAGCGGTATCATCCATTAGCTTCTGAACATCATCCAGATTGACCTCACTTTGTATCGCCTTGATTGCATCAGTGCCTGACTTCAAACTCTCAAATACAGCTTTCTGCTTGCTGGCCAGCTCAATATCTGCCAACTGAACCAAAACGCATATTGTAGAACATCATATAACATATGAAACCAGACTACATTCTCGTGATTTTTACGCACTTGTTGTTCGACATTAATGAGCCACGTATCCACTTGCTTCAGCAATTCTTCTTGTGTTTTCTTCTTCTTCAACGCTAACAATGCCCTGTCCTTTCTCTTCTCACGAATCAAATCTTTAGCAGCTAGCTTTTCCGCTTCAATCACAGTTTCAAGCTGGAACATTTCAATCACAAAGCAAAGTAACAACCTCAAATAAGCGATCACTTCCTCAAATTCAGCAGAAGAAAAATAACACATTTCATCAACAAGAAAACATCACAATCCTCCAGAACACACTTGTCCATTTCAAAATTTTAAAACTGACCCACTTCTATAAACCTAAAAATACACATTCTCCTAAGCAGCGCATAGCAAAAAAAGTTTTAATTTTTTATAGTTTTTAATATAGCAAACCAACAACAAAAAATGGGTCTTAAAATAACCAAGAAAAAATCCAAACTTTCCCTTACCCTTTTGTTGTTACATAATTTTACTGAGAAATAAACATTTAAGGCACCAAAAGACAGATATTTTATTTTCAAATTCCAGGGTAATCAAAATTTTGATTATAATTAACAAAAAAAACACGAAAACCCCATGAAATATAATATCCCAAAAAGTCATAAAATTGAATTAAAATAGAAAAAGAAAGGGATCAACCTGTTGTTGATATTGGGCAAGCTTGCGTCTTTGAGTCTTGAGAGAGAGAATGGCTCGATCAACATCTGTTATCTTCGGTTTCTTCACAAATAAATTTCCCATTTATCAATCTGATTAGAGATTTAATCAGCACAACCTTTACAGGCTAATTAATTGAAGGTTTAAGTTGCGGAGAAGCAATTTGTATTTTGATGCCCAAAAGTCCTGTTTCAGTTAAAGAGTCCAACAATTTTTTAAATTCTAAATTTTTATCTTTCTTGCTTTTTATTTTTCTTTTGATTCATGTATTAGTCCCTAGTTTTTCAATAACGTTTTAAGTTTGTCCCTCTAGCTTCAAAAACTTCATGGGATGTTTGCTAATTTTAATTTGTTATAAACGTTGTGATGTGTGATTGTGTGTGTTGTATTATATTTCATTACACTTTGTTGTAAAATTAAGGTCTCTAAAATTTAATAATCAACTACTATAATTTTAAAAAACCAATTTATTCTTTTTAAATTTTTAACTTTAGCATCAACTTCCATATTCTCATCGATTATCATCGATTTTGATGTGCGATTCTCATCAATTTTGATGGTTGATTCCATTCCACAAAAAAACTAGAATCATAAAAATTTTTAGTTTTAACATCATATTCATTTTAATAAAAAAATTATCTCCTTCGCCTATATCTCTAAAACAAGTTCTCGAAATTAGTTATGGATCCCTGATCATTCTCTTCATGATCCTTTAATTTTGTCTTCTTCATCTATATTGATTGGCAATGTAATTCTTCAACTTATCATTACAATTTTTATCATCACTAATTGATAAGTCAATTCTATAATTTATCTTTGCATGTCTTACATAACCAGCTCATGAATATCTCTTTCTTGAGAGAGAATCTTTTCATCTCCTTCTACATAAGCACATCCTATTTTGTGACCACTTTTCTCAGCCATGGTCATTCAACAACAAACAACAACTAACAATTAGGGTTCATTGCGCTTTAATATCAACTAATAAAGAAGAAACAACATAACAAAAATAACAATCTCAAAACAACATATAATTACGCTGAATAGGATCACAACACCAAAAAAAACATAATTTTAAATTTTATTACTTGATATTTTCTCTAATAAAAACTCAACATTTCATCTCTTATAGATTGCTTATATATTAGGAAATACATCTTGAATAAAGATGAAAATAAATAATAAAATAATTCTAAACCAAATAGAAAAAAAATCCTAAATTAACTTGGAAAATATAACAAAATAATAACTTTTGAAACTTATTTGAAGGTATCCCTGACTTCATATGCTTGAAATTTTAAATTTACATAAAATATGATTTCTAAAATTTTTTAGTAAAATTTTAGCTTAATTTAACGGTTGGATAAAAAAATATACTTATTAATATAAGGTTACAAATTAGAAAAGCAATCTCACGCAATAAATACTGGCTATCGATATTCCATCAACTGAAAAGGGTGATCTTAGTGTCGAGTTGGAATTTTTGAAGGTAATTTGAATGAGGTAGTAGAAAACGTAGATTGAAGGATATTAGAGGTTGTTTTGCAATTGCAAACAATTTTTTAAAGGCTTCTAAAGTGTTTTTTTAGGATATTTTAGGTAAAAAAAAGTTAAAAATTTAGTTTTTAGAGTTTCAAAACTCGAACCCAAAATTTTCAATCATCAAAGATTATTGGAAAATGTTGCATATGATGATAGATCGTCTGTCAACAAATGAACTGTAGTCTAGTATAAAATACATCAAAGTAGATGATGCGTTGTCTACTTTTTTAAAAAAAAAAAATCAACATAGGCACCTCTAGACTATTGGTTAGCTAGCAAAGTATGTAGGTTTGGCCAGCTAAACTTAGTAGCGCATAACCTTTTTATTTTTTTGTTTTTAATTTTGATTAATATCTTTCCATTTTAAGTATTTTTTTTGCATTAATTCCTTATTTAAATTTAAATTAATACCCTCTCTCTATTTTTTAAAATTGTTTAGCTCTTATGTTTTAAATAATAGTTTTTTTTTTCATGTTTATAATATTTCAAAGAGATTATTGTAATTTATTTTTATATTTAATATAAATAAATTGTATTTACACAATGTACTTATCAAAATGAAAATAATTTCTTCTCGGTTAAATATTTGAATACTCGTATGTTTTTTATTTTAATATTTAATTAATATTAATATTTTTTTTAATTTATCGATTTGTATATATTTTTTAATTTATACATTCTTGTATTCGCTTGAAGGATAAGTTTTTCAACACCCCCACCTGCTTACTTTTCCTAGTCTCTTAGTTAGCCAGTAAAAAAGAGATGTTTCTCTTCGCACCTCAGATCAAATCAAGAGGCACTGTCACTGTCAAGCTGGCTTTACCTGATTTTGACCAGTTCATCCTCTTCCCTCGTTGGGAGCTAGATCATGTTAGAATCAATCAAAAGAGATAGGCCATGGCATTACTACAGTTATTAATTTTCTTTTTTTAAATCATGATACAATAAACAGTATTTGTAATATTAATATTTATTTTATTGTATTAAAAATTAACTTGAAATCATATATTAAATTACGTAGCCATTATTCGTGCGAACATCACAATCATTTTTTATTTTATTTTTTTTATCATCCATTTTTATGAAGCCAGCATTTTTCTTTCTCATAAAAAAAAAAATCCACAATTCATCCCTCTTCAAAGGAAAAAAAACCCGATTTTTGCAGCACCAACTTCCCCCAAAAAAAAAAGGGGGCAAATTTGGAGACTTTGAACACACGATCCTCACATAAATGGAAGGTAACTGAATCTAAGAGCCAGGTGTATCCTCTCTTACAATTCCCCAACAGAAACGGCAAATAAAACCAAAAGCAAAACAAAAACCAGCAACAATGCGTTCGATGGTTTTCCAAATTTTGCATTTACACCTCCCAATCTTTCACAACATTTTTCACTATCCAACACACACCTTTTCTGGGTTTCTCTTTTTCTCTCCTCTAATCCACTAATCAGTCAACCCCACCTCCAAAGATCACATCTTTGTTGTTTACACCATTCCCATGACATAAAAAGTCTCAAACTTTGGAATTATCCATTCATTCATGGAGGTTGGTAATACCAAACAGGGTGATACTGGTAGTCCTCCTAGGCAAAGGTTCTGCATTGAACTCAATCCTGGAGAGACAACAATAGTGTCATGGAAGAAGCTTTTGAAAGATGCAGCAGCAAACAAGGCAAGCTCGTCTCAGTCTCAGAATCAAACTACTACTGCTATTGATGCTGTTGTGGAGCCTGCTTCTGTGGATACTGACCGGCAAGAGGCTCAGTTTTCTCTGGTGAGATATTATTGAGAGCCCATTTATGTAAATTGTTTGTTTTGTTGTAATTCTATCTGGGTTTATGTTATAGTTTATGTTTTTATCTGTTTTTTTAATTGAATATCATGTTTTATTAAGTGTTTGCTGTAATATTTGATGCTGTATTTGAGATAATCAAATGCAAGTTCTACATGATAATTTCAACTTGTTTCTGCGTTCAACTTTATGTTGGGAAGAAGAATTATTTTATGTAACAAAATGTTTGATGAATGGAAAGAAAGTAAATAACTTGATTATTTGAGAGTGTTTATGTCAATTTTGCTGATTTGCTAGTATCTGCTTTGGATTTAATAGCCTTCAGTTACTTTTAAATTATAATTAGTTTGCTGTTTCTATGCAGTTATATTCATAGGAGATCCATAATGGTTTGTTTCTTATTAACTTTATTAATAACTAAATTTAGGTGCTGTTTTTTTCCCCATCATTTTGATTTCATGTATGTATTAAGTACCATGTCAGCTGTCTCCATTTGTTGATATATATTCATCCATGGTAACTATGGCTGGAGTTGTAAACTTCCATTTCTAATGTTGGAATCATTGTTTGAATTCCATATCTATTATACTCCTTTGTCACAAATCATGTAAATTCCGATATGTGCTTGCCTTTCTGGCATCTAAGAGCTTTATCATATATAAACTCAATAATTAGCTTTAACCTTCCTTTCCAATGTCCTTCCATGGGGACGTCTAAATTAGTTTAAAATATTCCCAAGTGTTTTTCAGTGTAGGATGATAGCTTCCTACTTTCAGGTTTGTCGTGTGGCTTGTTCTTCCAACAGTATCACAAGAGGAAAGCTTAATTCCAAGACCTTGTATGATGTCACTATATGACTAACAGATCTATTTAATGCTTCAGGCATTATCTTTTATCATTATTTTTCCATGAAGCACTCAGTTAAATGTTTTATTCTGATTTTCTTTTCATCCCTCAATGGCTATTGGCAATTATCTAGATTGTTTTTTGTCACTTTGACATGATTTCGTTTTGGCTCTGTTCGGGCTTAACCAAAATAAAATGAAGGGTTTGATCAAGCAACTCTCATTTTGAAAAATTACATAATAGCAAACACATACTTTTCTCCTATGTTTATAAACTGTGTTCTTTTCTTTGCTTTCTTTTTTCCTGAAACACTCTTTTCTGGTTCCTTTTCTCCTACGTTTGTTTTCAACACAAAATGATAATCTAGTATAAGTGAAGTGGCAAGCTTATGACTTCTCTATGAACATATGATTTTTAGGCGGTGAATAATTTTATGCTTTGTAAACTCCAATACGAAATCCTCCCAAAAACAAAGAGGTAAAAGAAACTAAAACAAGAGAGCTCCCAAGTCTATTCTATACTAGAAAAAGACATGAAAATGTTCTTATCTCAGCTAATATTATGAAAGGTAATTTTTTTCCTGAAAGATTTTTAAGATTACAAACACTAATTGTACCAAATCGTTTTATCTCAACTTGGATGAAAAGATAATTGCTTGTCCTGAAAGGTTTTCAGATTACTCGCATCAACTATGCAAAATTTTTGCAAACAATGCTTAGATCTATAAATCTTTTCATCCTTTCCTTTTCCAAGACCCTCAAACCACATCAAACTGCAACTCCAAAATTACCCTTGCATCTCCTTTTTCAATATTTTGCTTTTGAGTCTACACAAGTTGTTGAATCGTCTACATCTTGGTTGCCTCGCAATTAGAAATTAGTAAATAATATGTTTTAGTGAATGTGATACATTCCCACTTCAATCCTTGACTTACAAACAAATATGTAATTGTTAGAGAATAATATAAATCATATCCTGGGACTTCACCTAACAGCTTAAGCTATTGGGTTGAGATGGTTCTTTGACATGGTATCAGAGCCTTGATGATCAAGTGGTCACGAGTTCGAATCTCACCATCCCCATTTATTTAATAAAAATTAAACACAAGGTAGTGTAAGCCTGTTCAAGTTTCAAGCCCAAAGGGCTTTCACTTGAGGGGGTGTGTTAGAGAATAATATAAATCATATCCTGGGACCTCATCTAACAGCTTAAGCTATTGGGTTGAGATGGTTCTTTGACAGTAATTGTCCTCTTTGTTTCATAATCTTCTCAAAGAGCTTATCTTTTATTGTTGGTCCATGGAATTGTGCAATCAAAATTACACTAGCCATATTAAAGTGGTGTTATGCTTCTCATGTGCTTTTTCTAGCAAAGGTTGTTTTCAGCACAAACTTGTCATTTGGTTTAAAAAAATGCATATAATTTCCTATGGAGTTCAAAAATCTTGAATTTTTTTTTCCTTTATAGCCCTGCAAGCTCATTTTTAGGATGAAATTATCTACTTTAGCATTAGCACAAAGAATCCATACATGATACACAATAGAGTTTACATTGGGTGTCAAACTATCGTACCCTCCTCTTTTTTCCGGGCTCATGACCAGCTAAGCTGAGCCAAGATAAAACGAGGGAAGGGTGATCAAAATGGTCCTCCATCCAGTGTATGTCACCAAGAGGCCTTAGTTCGGAGAAGTGATAAGTCGACATTGAAAGGAAGAAGCATGGAAGACGAAGATCTAAAATAACTTGTAGGGATGTGGTATTGAAGGATCCAAGTCTCTTGATATTGAGGTGAATTTGGTTAATGATCGAGCTGAATGGCACAAAAGGATCTGATCCAAAGTAGTTTGAGATTAAGGCGTGGTTGTTGTTGTGGCATTAGAACGATGAAATCTAGATCTTTTAGCTCAAATTGAGATTACACTAAAATTCATAAGTACGGAGTTTACGAGATAAGAGGTTTGTATATACTAAAATGTTTCTTAATTTTTTTTATCTAGATAGGTTAAAATACTACATAAAAAAGGGAAGATGTGATTAATGGAGAGGGAAATGGGATTTGTGTTCAACAAGAATACAAGGTGTTCAATACACGCATACATGTGTGCTTACACTTAAACTTGTAATGTGAAGCATATAAATTTATTTGCAAACAATAAAATTATCCATAAATAGTTAAGCAATTCTTCAAGTAAGAATAAACTTTGAATTTATGAAGACCACGACCATGTATAACAAATCCATAACAAAACTATAAAAAAATAGGCAATGTGTATGTTGTAGGCATTAGGAATGTGTCGATGCTAGCACACTCGTCAATGTTGATGTTAGCATATTGCTTGCATTTTGTTGATGTGTCGACTGTCATTTCAACAATATTGCTAACATGGACAATGATTGGTGTGTTGACATATACAAGTCACTAAGCTCAACAGTTGACTCATTATCCTAATGGTATCGTCAAGTCCCAAGCCTTGACATTTATAGTTTCATTTCTTAATTTGCTCACATCTTGAGTAGCTGATTAGGAAACACCATATACCTTTCCTGGTAGTTCCACACTTGAATGGACATGAATGCGGTGTTTGTAAGTGCTAGAAACATTAAGCTTTTAGTTTGATAAGCAATTTCTACTTAACTCTTATAAACCTTAGTTGCAAGTTGAAGTTGAGTTTCTTTTGGTGAATGGAAGTTGTTATAAGAGCCCTGAAGGTTTTTTGACAAGAAGTATGTAGCTTGACTTATTGTCCTTAATGACTTTTTATATTTATTTTGCACACTTGTGCATGTTTTTTTTTTTTTTTTGTGTGTGTGTGTGTGTGTTGGGGGGGGGGGGGGGGGGGGTGGGGGT
>Ga0307515_10008137_pt1 | contig 20539 bp, 23 predicted proteins | sample 17_EM_MG_FD_194513 | JGI IMG/M metagenome (GOLD analysis project Ga0307515, IMG submission 194513) | Populus trichocarpa ectomycorrhiza microbial communities from riparian zone in the Pacific Northwest, United States - 17_EM | ecosystem: Host-associated > Plants > Roots > Unclassified | place...
CGTTTGCCTACCGCTCTGGACCTGAACCATCAGTGGGGTCATCACGAGACGCACACGTACGTTCACCGTCCAACATTTACGATATCCTTCTAATTCAAGCCTCCCGACAAGACTTGTGATTACAGCCTAACGCACCAACCATAACGAGGACGCACGGTTGTTTAGGGTCGGGAATTTCCGCGTCCCAGTCAATTCCCATTAAATTAATCATTAAGTCTGACGGGTTCCACTAGGTCACGGAAGCTGCGATTCAGTCATACGCGGTCGTCGTCAAACTGGCCCCAGAACTCGAACGCGCGGTGGTAAACCCGCCCGGATACTCGGAATGGCCTTGTATCTGTTGTCTTACTTTTATCAAAGACAAACACGACCCTACTCAGATGGAACGCACCAGAGTTCACTCTTGGTGTGCAGGAAACCTCCGAGAGGTTTACTCCGATTTGGACAAGGATTACTCCCATGCGGCAGCTAAGCAGGCTATCGCGCTCCTCGTGAGGGAAATTAATGAGTCGAAGAACCCCGAAGAGGTGGTGTGTAAGTTCCAGCTGATGACTGAAGCTCCTGATGCCGTTCGACCGTTTCTTGATACGTTGGATATGGGCATCACCGATGACGACGACGGAGAGCTACTCCAGCGGTACCTCGAACGACTCCTTGGCGGAGGTTGAGAGGAGAACCGTGAGTCTGGGTCTTAGATCAATGTCCGTGCTACTCCGTTTTCTAGTAGATGCCGTGTGTCTTCCGTGTAGCTTGCTTGGAATGCGTTGTGACTTTCACGTGTTTCATTATACCAGCCCTACGGCTAAGCGGCGGGTAAGGGGGCGACAAGAGGCGCCTTAAAACATCATCCCGACCGCTGAGGCCATATTGCGGAGTACGAGAATCATCAAGGACGTTTACCTCAGTGGCGAGGAGTGTAGATCTTGTACGGAGGGGAGGGCCCTTGAGTGAGTAAGCCTACGTTCCGAGCTTGAGCTTGAGCATACGTGGGTGTTCCCTCGGGTCACTACTTCCCGCCACTCACAGCTTCCGGATGTGATCTAGAGGGCCTCGATGCTCTTGGCTGTTAGCACACGCAGAGCATCTTCGAGCGCATGTGCGGGTAAACGTCCAGCCCGAAACCCCAAACCGGTCTGGATCTCCTCAAAAGATACAATTTAGCAGTCACGGCCTTTCACCGTGCCTACAACGCCCGCTTTTCCACCATTCCCGAATTCCTAGGCAATGATAATTCGTTCGTGTAATTCCACACGCTATCCGGAACGTCAAATTTCAAGGGGAGAAAGACTCGATTCAGAGTCAACGATGTCCGAACGCCGTCAACTTCATCACACGATACTTTCATATAGTGGGGAAAGCGGAAACAAAGGAAGCAGGGTACAGGGATGAGAGCGATGACTCCGAGTCGTGGGTCACTGCAAATGATACAGCTGTGTGTTTCCATAGACCGAAGTTTCCTGTCAGTGTTCGCACATTCTATGCTCCATCGTACCCGTATACATCGTGCAATTCTTTTGTTCCTGTGCCCTTAGCGAGTCACCTGGCACCCGCTACACCCAGACGTCCGAACGGATCAATCCTGCTGCCGGAATGTTCCCGCAAGCGGCCACCCCCATGATCCTCCGCCACTTTTACCACCGGGGGCTGCTCCTGCCGTCTTCTAGTTGTTACTATACTGCATCTGTCAAATTGGCCAATGAGTTCGGTTGGATCGCGGTATCAGTGTCTTACCCCGACGGCCTGGACGAAATTGATTCGGACCGTGCCGATGCTCGGGGCTTGACTGCATCTGGCGCTGGAATGATTTTCCTACATTGTGGCCGGCAACTCAGCGCCCATCCCCTCGAGTCACTACCCTCATCTCCCATCCCTCCCCACCATGGATCTGGGAGATATCACGGTCGTGCGGTGAGTTCTCTGATCTCCATCGCAGCGCAGCTTGGCAGGCTCATGGTCGAGGCCGTAGTCGAGAAGATGAGACCGGTGAAGGCTCACGCACGCCCACCAGAAGGAACTTCGGGAGGTAGGCGTTGTATGGCGGGCCAGCCACCTCACCGGGTACTGAGATTATGTTTAGGGAACACAGGAATTCGAGCGACCCACCAAGAGATGCACCCGACCCTCGACACCGTTCTCCATCATGGTATGGTTTGCATTTCTTCGGGTTTGGACCCTTCTGATCCCTCATCACAGCCAGAATCGAGGGAATCCGCAAGAGGACGGGGGCGCCAGGGGGTTGATAGGACAGGCGACGGAAAGGTACGTATCGATTCCCCTCCATCAGCCGTACAAAATACCCAATCGATTACATAGAAAGACGGAAGGACCAATGTCACAACAGGAGGACCCTTGCACCCGATTCTACAAGATTTACCGAAAGGAGGCCGAGGAGTACGATAAGGAGTTCATGAAGAAATACGACGAAGACCTCAACACCACGTTGATATTCGTGAGTCTTCCACGTTGTCCAGACACGCGTGCTAAGTTAAACGGCAGGCCGGTCTGTTCTCCGCCGTGACTTCCACATTCATCATCGTGGTCCATTCGGAGTTCCAGCCAAACCTGAACGAAGAGACGAATGCTCTGATGCGTGTCATGATCTACACCATGAACAGCACCGCCTTTGGCGGTGAGGCTCCCACCGTCCCACAGCGGACTGGAACCCCGCCCACAATGGTTCAAGTCCAGGCGATCCTCGTCGCAAGCTTTTGTGTTTCCCTCCTCTCCGCCCTCCTGGCGATGCTCGGCAAACAATGGATCAACCGATGCGCGCCGGTCAACATTCGAGGGACAATCATCGAGCGGAGCCGATACCGGCAACGGAAGCTGGACGGGATTGCCAACTGGTATTTCGACTATGTGATGGAGTCACTGCCGTTGATGTTGCAGGGTGCACTCCTGTTACTCGGTTGTGCTCTCTCTCGGTACCTCTGGGAGTACAACACGACCGTCGCATCGGTTGTCGTTGGTGTCACCTCATTCGGCGTTCTCTTCTATCTGTTCATTGTCGTCGCAGGGGTGATTTCTGTGAACTACCCATATCAAACTCCAGCTGCAGATTTCATCCGTCACATCCCAGATGCCCTTGGTCGTATCCCATATATCCTCTACTGGATCCAAGATACCATTCGCTCTATTCGAGATATATTCCGCCGCATTCCACATATCCCCCGTCGTCTCCTTTGGGCCTTCAGCATGTTTTACCCGGCTTTCCGCACATCCATCGAAGAGTCCTATTGCCTCGGTGTTCTCACCGAACTGGCCAACAATCTCAGATGGATACATGTCAGGTTCACTGGATGCCACTTGCTACTCGATGTCGCCTTCGACCTCCTATGCACCTTTCTCTCCACCATCCCTTTATTACCCTTTGCATTGGCTGTGGATGCTTGCAAGGCTATAGTTTGGCTGTTGGTCGGTCTTACTCGCCAAGTTTACCACGCCCTATCGGAGTTGCTGGCCGAGCGGCGAATGCTTGTACAAATCTTGGACCTGCGTTGCATCTCATGGACACTCAAAATATCAGTGGATGAACCTGTTCGTCGGTCGGCCCTGGAGTACCTTGCAACAGTGATGCTGGATGACTCGCATCCCATTCAGGTTGTCACAGACTGGCTTGACATTCTTCTCGATTGCGTCAAAGTCACAAACAGAACCGTGACGATCGTTCAAGGGTTAGAAGAGCTCACAGCAACTTCTTCCCTGTTTTGTCTGCGCATGCTTTCCCTCCTCGTAGTCATGGATCCGACGCCAAAAATCCTCGAGGATGTCCGCCGGCGATACACCAGGACCATCTCATCCGAAACCAGTTTTGGCGACCCCCTGGTTCGCTGCCTTTTGGGTGCAATCCATCGTGTATTCCATCAAAAGCACACAGAAGGCCAAATCCTCCCCTTCCCTCAGCGCCGGGTCCGGTGGCGGGTCCAATGGAACGACTACGAACCATCCAGTGATGAGCATGTCAAAGTCGCATGCGCTCTCACGAACTTTGCACGGTTCGGATACCGAAGGAGTGGCAGCAGTGCGAAAGTGCCCCGATGGATCCTCCGCTTCGCACTTCACTCTCTATCTCGAGATCCCCTACCCCCAGCCTCTGTTGTCATCGATTCCCTATCAATTATCGCAATCGATCTGGGATGTGATGTCCCAGATATCGTCACCATACATCCCCGGACCAGAGGTGTGTTCGTATTAAGCAAGTGATCATCACTCTGACCCAGTATCAGCGCACAACTAGAGCGAATCTTGGATCTGATAACAAGGCAACTCATGACCTGGGTCAACGCTCATGACAGGGATACCCTCCGCCGCAACCGCAAGGCTATCACCGCGGTCTTTCCGTACGCGGTGTGGCAGGAGCGATATAGGCAACATCCAGAGACTTTTAATGTATTCCTGCATGCTGCCGATGCCTTAGGGTCATCCGGATTCCTGTGGCACTGCGTCCAACCTTTCGTGAAAACGCTGCTCAATGACGCAAGTAATGTTTCCCTAAAGCGAACCGCAATGCTCGTGTCGTCCTGCATACCCTGGCACAGGCAGGATTCCCAGGGTCTAGTTCAAGCGTGGGTGGCAACAGCATCCGCAATTCCAAAGGAGGAAGAGGTCGCTCCGAGCGTTGTCAACACACTACTACAGATCGCATACAAAAAGCTCCTACCGTCAGGAAACCATGGCGACGTTTGGTCGTGGTTGACACTACGGCCTTCTCTACCACCTATCTGCAGGGGACGCTACCTGGGAAGTCATCCGCGCGTAATGCAGCAGGTCCGAAGACTCAAGGACATTGAGATCCTCAAGTCCTACCTGCTCGTCATCTGGTCGGAGTGGGATTCCCTCTATGATTCCGGTTTCCCCACGATGTGCGAATGGATACGTGAGGGGTTCAGCGGAGTCGAGGCGAATTCCCACCGGACAGAACTCGCGCAACGATTAGACGACGTTATCAGGGAGTTGGACAAAGGGTTGGCGTACCTTCAACGTGACAAGCCGTACCTCAGGGAGGGAGATTTGCAGGAGAGAAAGGGTCAATATGAAGAACTCAGGAAGATATTGAAGGGGATCCCGGAGGCACCGGAGATCCCAACCTGTATGTCTTCCAGGTTGATCAACCTTTTCGACCTTCTAACTCTGGTGGAACACGCACAGGATCTCACCCAGTATTCGTGCGTGCGCTCCCTACGCCGTATCCGCAGTCAGTTGTCTACAATGCTCGGTCCTTGTCCCCCCTCCTTATGCGTACCATCCGTCGGTTCGAACACCTGCTCGTTCTTTCATTGTTGTCAGATTTCCTTTCACCCTTCCATTGCCCCCAAGTCGTTGCTATGACTTCTATTGGCCCAACGAGCAGGCCTCTTCAGCTGTTAGCAGACAGGCGTTTATCTACAGCACGGTATTGTTGAATCATTATTTTTTTCGTGATTTGCATGGTGCCACGAGAGTTTACTTGATGTCTTTTTCATGTCTTCGTAGTACCCCTGTCTACGCCTGGTTTCGTGCGTCTATGCTTCGAATTAGATACGCGATATTCTATCATATTACGATGGGGTGCCAGTGTCTACTACGAGGCTGATGCGGCGCACTAAGAAATACGGCCAAAGAGGATCCCTCAAACACGCGTCTTGTTGGCGGCGTTCGTGGGATTCAACCGCTCATGGCAACAAAACGTTTGTATTGGATGTCAGTTGTACAGCGTCTACCCTAAAACGCGTGGCCGAATAGATTGGATACGGTGTGTTCATATCCTGCCTGTCGACGTAGACTTTACATCAAGGGGTAGGGATCCAGATCTCCGACTGGACCGACCCGGCAGAAGCAGGTACGAGGCGGACCAGGTGCATGTGCTCGAGGTCCATGAATCCCTCACCGATTTTCCATTGTTGATCGGTGGATCCGTCCATGATGTGTCCCTGGGATCTGGTTGTGAGCCGCAAACGACGGGGGATTCCGAGGTGATGTGGACCTACAGCCGTGGATTTAAGGTACTGGTCGAGTCGCTTAGCGACCGAGTACGCAAGCTTGCTGCGAGTTATCGAGACACGGTTCTTCCCCCAAGTCGAGGTGAGGATCTGCATTTGCAGTTAGCAGGTGACAACACGAACAGGCTGGTAGTCATCACCTGAGCTGAGCCATCTGGGTACCCAGGGAACTCGGGTCGACATCAGCGCTGGTACGAGGTGGAGATTATGAGAATAATCATACCAAAAGCCTGCAAGAAATGGCCCTAGCTCCATTTTCAAACACCAGATCGTCCCGATCGTAGAGACCTGCGAATTTCTTGCGAAGCGCATCTCCCATATTTATGCCGGGTAGGCCGTTCACAGTGAAGGCTATCGGTTCAGATGGGTTCAAACCCCATTGTCTTCTGCCGTGAGTGTAAGGTCTCTGCGGCACCTTGACCCGTCCAGGGGCCAAAGTTGGGATAGGGGGTGAATACGAGATTAGATCCTGGATTAAGAGTAGATCCCAGTTTGGGATTGGCTTTGGTATTCACTGAATGAGGAACTGGCCGAGGATGCATCCCGAGTAAACGCACCTGTGAGCGACGGGACACACAATGGAAGGCCACATGAGGTCAACACTCGCGAAATCCCTCCCACTGCTTTCGTTCCATTGCGTTGCACAGATCTGCGAAACCAGAAACTCGAGGTCCTGGCTATTTATAACCTCGTGGAGAAGAACTATAAATGTGTCAGAGAAAGGTGGGTATACGTGTTTCGTCGTCTGCGTCACCTTTCGGCGGCGCCACACAAGATAGTGGAGTTACTTCACTCTTCATACTTCTCTCAGTATTTGAGTCAGAGGGGTTCTGCACGGGCGAATCCGCCGTTGGCTGGTTCGCCTTCCAAAACCTTGAACCTTCCTCCAAGCACAGGAGTACATCTTCGATCCCCGGGCGGTCGTCCCGTTTGGGTTTCCAGCAACTCTCCAACACCCCCCAGACACCATCCGTGAACCACGTCCCCCCCGCGCCTTGAGGCCGCTCAGGGTGTTCACCCCTACTTACCTTCACAACTACAGCACAGGCATCATATTTGGGAAACGGCACTTGCCCACTCAGAACCTCCTATATCACCATTCCGAGCGCGTAGCAGTCCGATTGTTCGGTTCGATGGCTGTCTTCAAGACTGAAATCCTCCGGATAGAACAGTCCCGGACTCATCCATCGAAATGTGCCTCCGTGTATGGAAGATCCAAGGCTGGTGGTGTCCGATATAGTAGCAAGTAGGCCGAAGTCTGCTAGGCGGGCGTGGCCGGCTCCATCGATAAGGATATTGGCCTTGACAATCTCCGTTAGAGTTGGAGAGTGACTTGCTCTCGAAAACGTACCCCTTAAGATCTCCGTGGGTCATTTGCTGATCATGCACATAGGTCAATCCCTCCGCAACCTCTCCCAGCTACGGAAATAGCATTGTTAATAAGTAAGGATGTCAGGAAAATACGCGGAAAAGCTTACAAGCTCGAACCGATTTTCATTCTGGTGGGCCTTCACAAATTGGTTGGTGTTGCCATTCGGCATCCATTCCGACACAATCACGAACTTTGTCCCAGACATTATCACTCCCAGCGGGGACAACACGTTCGGATGACGGAGTCCTCTCCATGCCACGAACTCCTTGCAGAGCCTCTGGGTGGCTCACAGTGAGTACGTCAATGAAAAGAAATCGGTAGCTCCACTGGTGACTCACGCGAGTAAACTTTTGCAAGTCGCTGTCAGCGTATCTCCTCAGCACCTTGACCGTGACCTCCTGCCCTCGATATTCATGCTTCCACACATCTCCAAACCCACCACGACACAGAGGCACCCCCGTTGAAACGCCGGGTAGCTCGAGCTGCAGTGATCCAGGAAGCAGGACGTGGCCAGCACACATCTCATACAGTGACCTCATACATTCCTTCCGGGTTTCTGGCGCGAGATCAAGGCACTCCAACGCCTATCAGGGCGCAAAAGATCGGGAGCGAGGTCAATTGTTTGATCTCTCGAAGACGAAAGAACGACAACGAACCCCATCGGCCATTTCGATGAAGGTCTGGGCGTCGCTCCCTTGGAGACAACCAACCATGTCGGTCATCCTCTCGCTTGAGAAGACTGACTCGATAAGTGAGAAAAGTTCACTTGGGGAGGTGGCGCCACTGATCAAACGTCGCAAGGCTCGTTCGCTGGAGTCGGGGGAGGAGGTGATCCGGCTGGTACCTGAAATCTACATCCACGGGATCGCCTGTCGTACATGTCTACCGGAATACTCCCAGGAATTTAGTAACAGGAGACACTGGCATGGCCTATATCGAGCAGATTGTCAATAAGATTGGCGTGCGAGGACAAAAGTCAAAAAACGATTCTACTCCGAAGTGGCAACCACTTACATCGAAAATCCCCAAGGTCTTCTTGATCTCCATCTTCCACAGGATGGAACATGCTCCGGTAGACCCAGAGTGCCGCTCCCAGAGATGGTTGACACCGGACGCGTGTCTGCAGGCCTTTAAGTTGGTCTCGATGGAACCCATGATCCCGATACCGCCGTTATAATCGACAGAGAAGGTTAGGCCGGAACGACATACTTTTCTAAACTCTCAGTTGCCTCCTCAGTATGTCCGTTCAGGCTATCCATGCCCTTCCCTTTTGTCGCAGTCTTCAACACGTGGCACGCTCGGACGCAGTACTTTGCCGGTTCCACAAACTCGTCGTTGTCCACCATCTCGTCCTGACCGTACCTCCGAGAAATGAGTAGAAGGAGAGCAGAACGGTAACCCTCACCCTAATGAGACCTAAAACAACGATAGTGGACTCAAACAGCACTTTTACGGGAATGATTTCTAGCGCGTCCTTCAATGGCGGCGGTGAGGATTCCGATGTCGGCGTTCAACGTTCCGGTTGCCGTTGGGTGAGACCCGACATTGGGGGATGTATCGCCAACCGCCCAGGGTTCGAAGGTCATGATACAGGATGGTGAGCAATGGGGGGGGGTCGGGACAAGAGAGTGAGCAGTCGACATAGTCAGCACAAAGCGCGTAGCGTTACGAAACCACTATATATCCCGCCACCATTATCTTGGGTGGCGTTATGTAATTTGGCGTCATCCTATGTGCTCTTCGAGAGTGTTTCGTACTTTACATACGATTTTTAGGCCGGGATGTCCAATGTTCACAGCGCGAATCTTTCTGGAACCATTCCACCCGGTCGTGTTATTCTACTCCGACTACCAAAACAGCTCGTTACGACGCATCAGCATATCACTTATACTTAATTCGGGCCGTGCCGATGCTCGGGGCTCGACTGTATCTGGCAGTGGAATGCTTTTGCATCGTGGCCAGCAACTCAGCACCCATCCACTCGAGTTACTACCCTCATCTCCCATCCCCCAGTGAATAGGGCCGAAACAGCCCACCATGGCAGACCCGAGTGATATATTGGTCGTGCGGTGAGTTCTCTGATCTTCATCTCAGTACAGCTTAGCAGGCTCACGGTCGAGGCCGTAGCCGAGACGACGAAATCGGTGAAGACTCACGCACGCCCACCGGAGGGGACTTCGGGAGGTAGGTGTTGCGCGGCGGACCAGCCACCCCACCGGGTACTGAGATTATGTTTAGGGGACACAGGAATTCGAGCGATGCACCGAGAGATGTACCCGACCCTCGAGATCGTTCTCCACCACGGTATGGTTTGCACTCCTCCGGTTCTGAATCCCTCTGATCTCTGATCACAGCCACAATCGAGAGAGTCTGCAAGTGGACGGGGATGCCAGGAGGTTGACGGGACAGACGACGGAAGGGTGCGTATCGCTTCCCCTCCATCAACCGTACAAAATCCCAATCCATCACATAGAAAGACAGAAACGTCAAAAAAGGAGGATCCTCGTACGGAATTCTACAAAGTTTACCGAAAGGAGGCCGAGGAGTACGACAAGGAGTTCATGAAGAAATACGACGAAGACCTGAACACCACGTTGATATTCGTGAGTCTTGCACGTTGTCCAGACACACGTGTGCTAAGATGGACGACAGGCCGGTCTGTTCTCCGCCGTGACTTCCGCATTCATCATCGTGGTCCATTCGGAGTTCCAGCCAAACCTGAACGAAGAGACGAACGCCCTGATCCGTGTCATGATCTACACCATGAACAGCACTGCCTTCGGGGGTGAGGCCCCCACCGTCCCACAGCGGACCGGAACCCCGCCCACAATGGTTCAAGTCCAGGCGATCCTCGTCGCAAGCTTTTGCGTTTCTCTCTTCTCCGCCCTCCTGGCGATGCTCGGCAAACAGTGGCTCAACCGATGCACACCAGCCAACATTCAAGGAACGATCGTCGAGCGGAGCCGATACCGGCAGCGGAAGCTGGACGGGATTGCCAACTGGTATTTCGACTATGTGATGGAGTCACTGCCGTTGATGTTGCAGGTCGCACTCCTGCTGCTCGGCTGTGCGCTCTCTCGCTATCTCTGGGAGTACAACACGACCGTCGCATCGGTTGTCGTTGGCGTCACCTCGTTCGGCGTTCTCTTCTATCTGTTCATTGTTGTCGCGGGGGTGGTTTCTGTGAACTGCCCATATCAAACTCCAGCTGCAGATATCCTCCGTCACATCCCAGATGCCCTTTGTCGTACCCCATATATCTTCTACTGGATCCAAGATACCATTCGCTCTATTCGAGATATATTCCGCCGCATTCCACATATCCCCCGTCATCTCCTTCGTGCCTTTGGCGTGCTTTATTCGCTTTTCCGCACTTCTATCGAAGAATCCTATTTCCTCAAAACCCTCGATGAGGTAGTTTACTATCTCATCTCCATAATCGGCAGTGCTACACACTTCGGGCTACCCAGTATTCCCAGCAGGTTCTTCCTATCCCCCTTCTTCATCATCCTATTCCTACCCCCTTCGTTGGTTATTGATGCCTGCAGAGTTATGGCCTGGCCGTTGGTCAGTCTTGTTAACCAGGCCCGATTGGAACTGGAGGCCAAGCAGCAAATGCTTGTACATGCCTTGGACCTGCGTTGCATCTCATGGACACTCCAAATATCGGTGGATGGACCTGTCCGTCTGACGGTCATGGAGTACCTCGCAACAATGACACAGGATGACTCACACTCCATCCAGGTTGTTACTGATTGGTTCAATACCCTACTCGATTGCATCAAAGTCACAAATGGCAAAGCGACGATCGTTCAAGGGTTAGAAGAGCTCGCAGCAGCGTCTTCCCCGTTTTTTCTACGCACACTATCCCATCTTGTAGTCATGGACCCGACACCAGAAACCTTCGAGGACATCCGCCGGCGATACACCAGGACCATCCCATCCAAGACCAGTTTTGATGACTGTCTACTTCCCCACACTTTGGGTGTAATCCACAGTGCACTCCATACAAACAGCACAGAAGGCCTAGCCCTCCCCTTTCCTCAGCGCCACACCCGGTGGCGAATCCAATGGAACCACTACGAACTATCCAGTGATGAGCACATCAAGGTTGCACTCATTCTAACGAAGCTTGCATGGTTCGAATACCGGAGAAGCGGGGGTGCGAAAGTTCCCCAATGGATCCTCCGTTTCGCACTTCACTCTCTATCTCGAGATCCCCTACCCCCAGCCTCTGTTGTCATCGATTCCCTATCAATTATCGCAATCGATCTGGGATGTGATGTCCCAGATATCGTCACCATAAATCCCCCAGACCAGAGGTGCGCTCGTATTAAGCGAGTGGACATCGCTGATCCAGTATCAGTGTACAACTAGAGCAAATCTTTGATCTAATAACTAAGCAACTCATGACCTGGGCCGACGCTCATGACTGGCCTACCATCCGCCGCAAACGCAAGGTTATCACCGCGTTCTTTCCATACGTAGTGTGGCACGAGCGACACAGGCAACACCCAATGATTTCGGATGTATTCCTGCACGTTGCCAAATCCTCACGGACGGGAGGATTCCTGTGGCGCTACATCAAACCGTTCATGAACACACTCTTCAGTGACGCGAGTGATGTTTCCCTAAAACGAACCGCAATACTCGCGTTCTCCTACACATCCTGGAACAAGTGGGATTCCTGTGATCTGATTCGAGCGTGGGCAGAAACAGCATCCGCAATCCCAAAGGAGGAAGAGGTCGCTCCGAGCGTTGTCGACGCGCTATTACAAATCGTGTATTGGAAGTTGCTACCGCCGGGAAACCATGGCGACGTTTGGTCGTGGTTGTCACTACGGCCTTCTCTCCCACCTATCTGCAAGGGACGCAACCTGGGAAGTCATCCGGTCGTAATGCAGCAGGTCCGAGGACTCAAGGACATCGAGATCCTCAAGTCCTACTTCCTCGTCGTCTGGTCGGAGTGAGATTTTCTCTGGGATTCCTCCACGATGGGCGAATGGATACGTGAGGAGTTCAGTGGAGTCGAAGCGAATTCCCACCGGGCAGAACTTGTGCAACGGTTGGACGAAGTCATCGGGGAGTTGGACAAAGGGTTGGAGTACCTTCAACGTGACGTACCGGGCCTCCAGGAGTGGGAGTTACGGGAAAGAAAGGGAGAATATGAGGAGCTCAGGAGGATATTGAAGGAAATCCCGGAAGCACCAGAGATCCCGACCTGTATGTCTTCCAGATTGATCAACCATTTCGACCTTCTAACTCTAGTGGACACGCACAGGATCTCACTCAATACCTGTATGTGCACCGCGTCCCTACGCCGTATCCGTAGTCAGTTGTCTGCAATTCCCGGTCATCATCCCCTCTCCTTATACCATTCGTCGATTCAAACACCTGCCCGTTCTTTCATTATCGTCAAGTTTCCTTTCATCCTTCTCATTGCCCCCAAGTTATTGCTACGTCTTCGAGTGGTCCGACGAGCAGGCCTCTTCAGTTGTTAGTGGACAGACATTTATCTACAGCACGGCGTTGTTGAATTTTTTTTTTTCGTGATTTGCATACTAGTAGTGCGACGAGAGTTCGTTTGATGACTTTTTCATGTGTTCGTAGTACCCCTGTCTATGCCAGGTTTCGTGGATTCACGCTTTGAATTAGATACGCGATATTCTATCACATTAGGACGGGGTGCCAATGTCTACGACGAGGCCGATGCCGCGCATTGAGAAATACGGCCAAAGAGGATCCCTCAGAAACATGCGTCTTGTTGGCGGCCTGACACGTTCAGGGACGTTCGTGAGATTCGAGCAAAACATTTGTATCGGATGTCAGTTGTACAGCGTCTACCCTAAAACGCGTGGTCGAGATACGGCGTTCACATCCTGCGTGTCTACGCGGATTTTACATCAAGTGGTAAGAATCCAGATCTCCGGCTGAAACGACCCGGTGGAAACCGACACGAGACGGACCAGGTACATATGCTCGAGGTCCATAAATCCCTCACCGATTTTCCACTGTCGATCGATGCATCCGTCCATGACGTACCCATGGGATCCGGTTGTAAGCTATGAACGACGGGGGATTCCGCGGTGATGTGGACCTACAGCCATGGATTCAAGGTACCGGCTGAGTTGCCTGGCGACCACGTACGCAAGCTTGCTGCGAGTTATCGAGACACGATCCTTCGCCCAACCCAAGGTAGAGATCTGCATTAGTGGTTAGCAGGCAACAACACGAATGGGCCGGTGGTCATCACCTGAGCCGAGTGGCTTGAGTACCCAGGAAACTTGGATTGACGTCGGCTCCGGGAGGTAGAAATCATGGGGGAAGAACCATACCAAAAACCTGCAAGAAATTGTCTTGTTCGGAACATTGGATCGTCCCGGCCGTCGAGACCCGCAAATTGCTTGCGAAGCGCATCTGCCATGCTCATGCCATGAAAACCGTTCACACTGAAGAATATCGGTTCAGACGGTTCGAAATCCCATTGTCTATCGCCATGAGTGTAGGGCCTCTGTGGGACTTTGATCCATCGAGGGGCCAAGGTTGGGGTTGGGGGTGGAAACGGGATTGACTTCGGTGCTCATGGAATGAAGAACTTTTCGGGGACGCATACGGAGTAAACGCACCCGTGAGACGACGGGAATCACGTTAGAAGACCACGTGGTGCCGAGGTTCATGAAATCTCTGTCACTTCTTTCGTTCCATTGCGCCGTGTGGATCTGTGAAACCGGAAACTCTCAATACAGTGGAGTTGGTAGGGAGTGGAGAGTGCGATTCCTCATGCTGTTATCGAAGGGTGCGATTGCGTTCCGAGGTAGAGCGTGCGAGGGGTCTTGGACATGTCCAAGCAGGGGATACGTGTCTTGAACCACACCCTGAATTGCGTCGTAGGGGATCTGAGTCGGGAAAATTTGCATCGGGGTTTCGAGGAAGAGTGTGTAATGGGGTTGAGGTGGTGCAGGGACTACGAAGGGGGGCATGTCCTGAGATGCGACGAAATGCGACACAGATAGGGTCAAAATTCTGGTGATAAAGCAGGTGAGCAATCGAGGCACTCACAGAGGACCAATAGGTGGCAAGAGTCTCGTCGGACGAGTGCTGGGTAGGGCCTGTGGAGTATGGCGTCGGGACCATAGTGATGTTTCTTGTCGTTGGAGGAAGGACGTAAAAAGTTTTTTTATAGTTCCTCACTCCGCCCTCCCCAATGAAGGATAAAGCGCCTGGAAAAACGACCTCTCTGGCGACATCCCGACAGGTTTAGCTGAGTTCCCGCTACAAGGATAATGCTAAGGCGCATTCCTTGGGAGCGTAAATTGTCACACACGACGATGTCACAGAAGTGGGTTCCGAGAGAACATGTGGATGGTCGGGGTGGCCAATCATCAGGGAATCACCAGCAGGCGGTCTAGAACCGGCACAGCCTACACCTGGGTACATGGAACTCTCAAAAACGCGCTGCAGCCGGGAGGCAAGCGCCAGGTCCATGGTCCTCGGGATAACCCGTCCAACGTTAGCGGCCGGATAGACCAGCTCGGTCTCACTTCGGCCGGAGGGTGAGTGGGTTGGCGCGCGAAGGCCAGTGCTCGCTGCCCCCGAACACCTGTCTATGTGGATTTTACATCAAGGGGTAAGGATCCAGATCTCTTGCTGGAATGATCCAGTAGAAACAGATACGAGGTGGACCAAATACATGTGCTCGAGGTCCATGAATCCCTCACCGACTTTCCACTGTTGATCGATGCATCGTCCATGGTGTGGCTCTAGAATCTGGTTGTAAGCTGCGAACGAGTGGGGGTTCTAAGGCGATGTGGACTTACGTCATGGATTCAAGGTACCTATTGGGCTGCTTGACGACCTCGTAAGCAAGCTTACTGCGAGTTATTGGGACACGATCCTTCGCCCAACCCAAGGGGGGTTAGGGGGCAACAACACGGATGGGCAGATAGTCACTAGGCTGACTTTTTCTGCGGGGATATTGGCCAAGTACCGGACAGAGACACTGGACGGTAGAGGTGCACGGTGAGTAGAGACGGAAAGGGAGAATAGTAGGACACGAGGGAGGTATGAAGAGAAGGAGGCTTGAGGGGGGGACGAGGGGAGAGAGGGGGGCCAACGAGACTTGCACGCAAGCTGGACTTGGTATAAATCTCTTCCCATGCGAACTCCCGGTTCACGCTGCTGAAGCGCCGAGGCTCTCCGAACTGGCCAGCAGCGAACCGTCTCCAATCAACGGTAAGCCCGCTGTTTGTTTACTGTTTGTACCATCCGTAAAAGGGAACCGCGTCGTGAACGTGTAAGCCTCCCAAAGCATCTCTGTTCATTCTCCATCTCCCAAAAAATATTCATGTATCGTGTGGCTTTCTCCCCTCCCTCCCCATCTTCGCCAACAGACACGGATCGAGACCTCAAAGCCCAAGGCTACCAAACATTCCAACACCTGGTTCTTGGACTGAGGACCTTCCTGCACGACGGAGGCCGATGTCTCATGGTTCGGAGAAGTCCAGAGCTGTGATCGGCATACTGGAGTGACCGCTAGTAAGTGTCTGCGCGCGAGCTAGTCTCCGTGTTTATTTTCCCGAACTATCTTCGCAGTTCACATAAGGAAACATGATGCAAAAGGCACGTGGCACTCACTGCCTACGCCTACCGACGCAACCACGACCGCCGCTGGCAATTGCTCGACCACGATGGATATATGGGATCTCAAACCCCAAGCATCGTCCAGACTGCAGGTAAGTACGTTCGTTGTGTCTTGTTCGTTACCATTGCATCTTACGTTCCACTGCCTCCTGGCGCGTCAGCTCCCTCGATGCAAAGTCCAAAAGCCACACCGGAACGTGGCTCGCAAGGCAATTTGTGGTAGCCTTCACGACAAAATCGGTCGGAATCCCGAGGCGAATCCAGAAATGTGAAGGGGCAATTGAGAGAGACCAATCGCTGGATCAGTGCGGAAGCCCCTGATATTGTTTGGCAACCCCGGACGCGCTAAATACGAGTATTACTGACGACGGCGACGGAGAGCTGTTCCAGCAGTACCTTGAACAACCCAGTGGAGGTTGAGGGAAAATTGCGGGCCTAGGTTTCTGAATGTCCGCGCTACCCCGCTCTCTGGTAGATGTCGCGTGCCCTCCATGTAACTCACTTGGACTGCGTCGTGATTAGTATCCTGCTGGTTCCATAGTGGCTAGGTGGTGGCTTCGTATCAAAGAACACGGCGCGATTTAAAGACGTCTACATGTCTAAGAAAGTAATAAACTCCCTATGGGAACATTATGTGGGTGCGACGCGGTTTGATATCTCCCAGGAAAAACGCCAGCCGCAATCGGAGTCACCCGATGGGGAGCCGGAGGACGCGAGATCGCCCAGAGGACGTCCGTGATCATGGCACACCGACCTGTGGTGAGATCCCATCGACGCGTCTTGTTGGGGGCACTAATGACCTATAGCACACATCGTAGGTAGCGTGTAACGACAGAAGGAATCAACATGTCGGTACTCAACTACTCGCAGGACAGTCTCCCCAGAGGACATGGTGAGATCGCAGCTTTACTGGGTTCTCCCAGTGCCCTTACCATAAATTGACGGTCGTCCTTCCGGCCGGCTTCGCTACCACCAACACCACATCGCCATCCTTAACCCCACGAAGGCTCCATAGCCGAACGGCGGAGCCATCAGAACCGGTCAAACACAGTCTTCAAGCCTGTGTTTGCACATTCCATACCATATGCTACCCGTACTACCCATCGTGTCACGGTAATGCACTTGTTCCCGCGCCCACCCGAGGTCGGTGACTCTCCAGAACGGATCGATCAATCCTGCTACCCCGACGGCCTGGACGAAATTAATTCGGACCGTGCCGATGCTCGGGGCTTGACTGCATCTGGCAGTGGAATGCTGTTACATCGTGGCCAGAAACTCAACGCCCGTCCCCTCGAATTACTACTGCCATCTCGCATCCTTCAGTGAACAAAACCGAAGCAGCCCACCATGGCAGACCCGAGTGATGTCTTGGTCGTGCAGTGAATTTTCTTATCTCCATCGCAGCGCAGCTTAGCAGGCTCACGGTCGAGGTCGTGGCCGAGACGATGTAATCAGTGAAGATTCACGCACGCCCACCAGAAGGGACTTCGGGAGGTAGGCGTCGTATGGCGGGCACACCACCTCATCAAGTACTGAGATTATGTTCAGGGAATACAGGAATTCGAGCGATGCACAAAAAGATGCACCCGACCCTCCAGACCGTTCTCCATCATGGTATGGTTTGCATTCCTCCAGTTCTGAATTCCTCTGATCCCTGATCACAGCCAGAATAGAGGGAGTCCGCAAGAGGCCAGGGATGCCAGGGGGTTGATAGGACAGACGACGGAAGGGTACGTATCGCTTCCCATCCATCAGCCGTAAAAAATACCCAATCCATCACACAGAAAGACGGAAGGACCAATGTCACAACAGGAGGACCCTCGCACCCGATTCCACAAAATATACCGAAAGGAGGCCGAGGAGTACGACAAGGAGTTCATGAAGAAATACGACGAAGACCTGAACACCACGTTGATATTCGTGAGTCTTCCACGTTGTCCAGACACGCGTGCTAAGTTAGACGACAGGCCGGTCTGTTCTCCGCCGTGACTTCCGCATTCATCATCGTGGTCCATTCCGAGTTCCAGCCAAACCTGAATGAAGAGACGAATGCTCTGATCCGCGTCATGATCTACACCATGAACAGTACCGCCTTCGGCGGTGAGGCTCCCACCGTCCCACAGCGGACCGGAACCCCGCCTCCAATGGTTCAAGTCCAGGCGATCCTCGTCGCAAGCTTTTGTGTTTCTCTCCTCTCCGCCCTCCTGGCGATGCTTGGCAAACAATGGCTCAACCGATGCGCGCCGGTCAACATTCGAGGGACGATCGTTGAGCGGAGCCGATACCGGCAGCGGAAGCTTGACGGGATTGCCAACTGGTATTTCGACTATGTGATGGAGTCACTGCCGTTGATGTTGCAGGGTGCACTCCTGCTGCTCGGCTGTGCTCTCTCTCGCTACCTTTGGGAGTACAACACGACCGTGGCATCGGTCGTCGTTGGCGTCACCTCGTTCGGCGTTCTCTTCTATCTGTTCATTGTCATTGCAGGGGTGGCTTCTGTGAATTGCCCATATCAAACCCCAGCTGCAGATTTCCTCCGTCACATCCCAGATGCCCTCGGTCGTATCCCATATATCCTCTACTGGATCCAAGATACCATTCGCTCTATTCGAGATATGTTCCGCAGTATTCCACATATCCCCCGCCGTCTCCTTCGCGCCTTTGAGATTTCTTATTCGCATTTCCGCGCATCCATCGAAGACTCCAATTTCTTCCTTGCCTTCATCACAATAGGTCAAAGCATCAGGAAACACATTTTTGCCACGTAGTCAATTGAGAAACTATATAGGCTCTGTAGGAATATATAGTGCTCTATAGAACAAGAGGTTATTTTATAGCACACCATAGGAGATGGGGCTCCTCTATCATTAGCCATACCAGGTCAACAGTACTTACCTAATCTGTATAACAAATGTTGATTGACTGCCATGGTGCTTGTGCAACAACTCTGTAGGTTCATATATCTATCTCCCCTCACCCAGGTTTGTATAATATTTGTATATTGTTTGTACATCATTTGTATATTACAAAATCAGGCTCAGGGATAGCTCGGATGGGTGGCTGGGTGCGCCCCTGGGTTCCACACGCTATCAAACCAGGCGATTGTGGGAAACTCCTGCCATCATGCGGCTTCCCCTGCTTCCCCTGCTTCCCTTGTGCTCCCCCCTCCATCAATAGCCCTCTGGGAGGATGATCACATGTGGGAAACACCCCCCTGGTATCTCGCTTCCTCTCGCACCCTCCCATCAATACCCCTCCGGGAGGATACCCACTCGTGGGAAATCCCTCCCTGGCTACCCCCCTTTCGGATACCCACCTGGTAGCCCCATCAGCAAAACAGGATTCTCGACAAAGTGAAGAAGTCAGCTAAGACTCCAAAAGTGGTTAAAAAGAGGGAAAATGTGGATGAAAGTGTGCCCATTGCCTCAGAGAGCCGACAACAGCGACAAAGTGCCAAAAGTGATTGGATCAGCAAGGGGTAACGCGTAACGCGTAACAGTTGGACTTAAGGATGCGACGACAACATCCATACCTCCCCGTTCACCAAACACCGGCTTCATCGTCTCCCGCTCATCAATCGATTGCCATACCCTGCCATGGTCTCCCCCATCCACAACGTTCCCCTCTACAGGACCCACCCAGATGGCCATAATAACAGGTGGTGCCGCACTCTACCCTTTTGGGAGACCATATGAGGGATCCGCTGACAATCCTCCCACCCCCCTCTCGCAACTCACTGTGCCACCCTCCGAATTTCTAAGAGGTCGAGAGCTTGGGATTCATGTGGATGAGTGTTGGTTCGCCGGTCTCAGGTCTGGGCTCACGGTGTGTAATTGCTCCTTTCTCTTATAGCAATTTTTCGGCCGATTTTTTTCATGCCATTACGTCCAGTCCACTCAATGCTCATCCGCAGGTTCTCATTACACTCTGTCAGCCCCTCTCAGGGCCATTCATTCGCCCAAACCAAGCACGAGCAACATTCCCGCCACCATCCCACCCTTGTCACGAAGGTCCTCGGTAGAGTCGTCCCACACCACCAGATCCCTGCTCCCACGTCCCGTTCGAATGTTCCCTCCCAAATCGATTCCTGCCCAACTATGAGGGTGATAGCACCAAGGCCGTCTATTGTGCCAGGTCCAACACCATGTACACGTTCACTCCCTCCTTCCCTTTCAAATGTGCTACGTAGTTATGTGTAGTGAATCTGAGTAATATATATATTTTCCAATAAGTTCCGAAAAGTGAGAAGTAAAGCAAAGCACACAAAGTGGCTAACTGCCGAGCTAAGTTCTCGTCCACTTTAAAGATCTCAAAAGTGATGGCGGCGACTTCGAAGCCCTTTAAAGGTGGTGTGAAGCTTTTCTCACTTTTCTCACTTTTGCCTCTTCAAAGTACTTCAAAGAGCGTACGGTTTTGCTGATGTAGTCCCCTTGCCAGATAGCCGTTCAATTTACAACATGAGGATTGCCTCACCACATGTACTTGACTTGCTCTGGGAGAAACACATCTGCCATCAGATTGACCTCATGGAGCTTTTCTATAATCTATT
>Ga0307515_10008138_pt1 | contig 20539 bp, 20 predicted proteins | sample 17_EM_MG_FD_194513 | JGI IMG/M metagenome (GOLD analysis project Ga0307515, IMG submission 194513) | Populus trichocarpa ectomycorrhiza microbial communities from riparian zone in the Pacific Northwest, United States - 17_EM | ecosystem: Host-associated > Plants > Roots > Unclassified | place...
AACCGCTGCGTCTTCCGCTATATCCACGAAGCCTATGACATGCTGATCGAAGGCGTGCCGGCGGCGATGATCGAAAACATTGCCAAGATGGCCGGCATGCCGGTGGGACCGCTGTCGCTCAACGACGAAGTGGCGATCGACCTGTCGCAGAAGATCCTCAAAGCCTCGATCGCCGACCTCGGCGAAGCTGCCGTCGATCCGCAACACATGACATTGATCAACAAGCTCGTCGACGATCTCGACCGCCGCGGCCGCAAGAACGGCAAGGGCTTTTACGATTACCCCGCCAAGCCCGCCAAGAAATCGCTCTGGCCAGGCCTCAAGGACCTGTTCGAGCAGAAGCCGGCGGAAAACTTCGATGTGGAGACGATCAAGCAGCGCTTCCTCGTCACCATCGCGCTCGAGGCTGCCCGCACCATGGAAGAAGGCATCGTCACCGACCCGCGCGAAGCCGATGTCGGCTCCATCCTCGGCTTCGGCTTCGCCCCCTATACCGGCGGCACGCTGAGCTATATCGACGGCATGGGCGTGAAGACGTTCGTGGCTTTGTGCGAGAAGCTGGCCGCGTCTTACGGGGATCATTTCAAGCCGACGCCGTTGCTCAAGGACATGGCGGCCAAGGGCGAGACGTTTTACGGGCGGTTTGATCCATATGGAGCGGCGAGCAAGGCTGCGTGAGCTTCATCGGGACAATTAGCAACGTTCAGACAGGCCTTTCGGGGCCTGTTTTGTTCGATCCACGCTAAAACCCGACTAACGCTTCCTTTATCTCGTGCAAAACAGCGTCGCAATTGCTGCCGCCTCAATGGCGGGACGGTCGTCAAACAAGCCAATGTCTTGATGAAAAGAGGACAGGCGGAATGCTTATCTATCTTGTTTTCTATGCAATAGGATTTTTTATCGTGGCCGTCATTTCAAGATGGCAGTTGCTTTTCATGGTCGCAGTTCCTTTGCTTGCGGGCATTTTCGTCCTGGGACGGTCGGGCATTTTCGGGTTAACGGCAGCCTTGACTCCAATCTACTTCATGCTCTGGTTGGGAGTCTTTTCAGGCTTTCTCGGACGCGTGATCGCCATGACCGGCAAGTTCGAAACTGCAACAACCACTCTGGGTGTGACGTTCTTTGGAGTCCTCGCTGTCGTTGCAGTGGTCGGCATCCGGATCCTTATAAACTCATGACCTGAGCAACGGGCGGAGCCGACCATGCCCCCTCGCCATCCTGCGACGAGCACGGGATGACGGAGAGAGGGCACTCTGTGCAAGCCAATGGGGCCCGAACTGCTCCGGACTATTGTCGCACAATACCTGAATCTTCGATGACCTTCGACCACTTCTCGATATCCGCCTTCAGACGATCGCCGATCTCCTGCGGTGTGCTGGAACGGGCTTCGACGCCAAGTTCGGCAAACCGCTTCTTCACGTCGGGATCGGCAAGCACCTCGACGAGCGTCGCGTTGAGCTTGTCCACCACGGCCTGCGGCGTGCCGGCGGGCGCGAAAATGCCGTTCCAGGACGTGACATCGAACCCTTTCACGCCTTCTTCCTGGGCCGTCGCCACATCGGGCAGGAGGATCGAGCGGGTCGGGCCGGAGGACGCAATCGCAATCGCCTGGTTCTGCTGGAGAGCAGCCTTGAGCGCGGTCTGGCTGTCGACGATCATGTCAAGTTCCCCACCGAGAAGGGCAACCTGAAGATCCGGCGTGCCCTTGTAGGGGACGATGCTGAAATCGATCCCGGCTGTCGACTTGAAGAGTTCGGCCGCAAGGTTCTGGCTACTGCCGACATTGATCGTCCCGACGTTGAGCGCGCCGGGGTTGGCGCGGGCCGCTTCGAGAACATCCTTGAGGGATTTGAATTTGCCGTCCGTCTTGGTGACGAACACGAAGTCGAAGTAGGCGAGGCTGGATACCGGCACGAAATCGGCGACGGGATCGAACTGCAGCTTCTTGAACAGCGGAACGCTGATTGCGGTGCCGTTTGAAAGCAGTGCAAGCGTATATCCGTCCGGTTCACCATTCAGCGCAACCCGAGCGGCGACTGATCCGCCGGCGCCCGGCTGGTTCATAATGACGATCTGTTTCCCAAGCTTCTTGCCAAGCGCATCGCCGACGATGCGCGCGGTAATGTCAGCAATTCCACCCGGGCCAAAGGGAATGACGAGGCTGATTTCGCGCGTCGGATAATCGTCCTCCTGCGCCGCGGCCGTGCCGGCCATCGCGATCGTTAGAACGCATGCCGGGATCAGCGATTTCATCAATTTTGCCATCCTCCGGGATGGCATGTTCATTTGATGCCGTATGTTCATGTATGTAGTCTCCTCCTCTTGATTGATGTCGGTCATGCAGGCAGGCGCAACCGGGGCATGAATGCCCTGCGCGTTTGGCTTGATGCTCGCCGCGTGCTTGAGATGCGGATTATCGCCAGTAGAGCCGCATCGGATTATCCACCAGCAGCTTTTGCCGGAGCTCCTCGGTCGGCGCGATGCGCGGGATGATGTTTACCAGCGCACCGTCGTCAGGCATGTGGTTCTTCATGTTGGGATGCGGCCAGTCGGTGCCCCACAGAACACGGTCGGGAAAGCGCTCGACCAGCGTGCGGGCGAAGGGGATGACATCGTCGTAGTTCGGCGGACCCGATAGCGACAGCCGTTCCGGGCAACTCACCTTGCTGACGATATTGTCGTGCTCAACCATAAGCCGGATAAATCTGCCGAACTCCGGGCCGTCGACCGGTTTGGAGACGTCGGGGCGGCCCATGTGATCGACGACAACGGTCGTCGGCAGCGAGGTGAAAAAATCCCAGCGCTCCTCCAGATCGGCCGCCTCGAAATAGATCACCACCTGCCAGCCGAGCGGCGCAATACGGTCGATGATCGTGCGGTAATAGGCATCGGGCTTGGGATCGACGAGGCGGCGCACGAAGTTGAAGCGGACGCCACGCACACCGGCGTCGTGCAGGTCCGCGAGTTCCCCGTCCGTTATCGTATCGCGCACTGTCGCGATGCCGCGGGCGAGATCGCCGGCTGCCCGCAGCGCGTCGACCAGCGCACGGTTGTCGGCACCGTGACAGGTCGCCTGGACAATGACATTGCGTTCGAAGCCGAGAAAGTCGCGCAGCGCGAACAATTGCTCCTTGCCGGCATCACACGGTGTGTATTTCCGCTCGGGCGCATAGGGAAAGACATCGCCAGGGCCGAAGATATGGCAATGGGCGTCCACCGCGCCCGGAGGCGGTGCATAGGTCGGCTTGCTGGGCGCGGGATCGTAGCAGAGCCAGTCTGGATCCATCCGGAAATCGGCCATCACAGCCCCCTTGCCTTGAGCTGTGCATCAAGGCGCGGATAGACGCGGCGGGCGTTGAGCTCGAATACCTTTCGCTTGTCCGCGTCCGGGATAGTCAGCGCATCGACATAGCGCTTGGTGTCGTCGAAATAGTAGCCCGTCTGCGGATCGATCCCGCGCACCGCACCGACCATCTCCGATCCGAACAGGATATTCTCCACGTCGATGACCTCGAACAACAGATCGATGCCGGGCTGATGATAGACGCAGGTATCGAAATAGACGTTCTTCATCACATGCTCGACCAGCGGCGGGCGTTTCAGCATGTCGGAGAGGCCGCGATAGCGCCCCCAATGGTAGGGCACCGCCCCGCCGCCATGCGGGATGATGAAACGCAGTGTCGGAAAGTCGCGGAACAGGTCACCCTCGATGAACTGCATGAAGGCGATGGTGTCGGCGGCGATGTAATAGGCGCCGGTCGCGTGCATGGCGCAATTGCAGCTGCCGGAGACGTGGATCATCGCCGGGACGTCGAGTTCCACCAATTTCTCGAAAAAGGGGTACCAGGCCCGGTCCGTCAGTGGCGGCGAATCGAACTTGCCGCCAGAGGGATCGGGATTGAGATTGCAGCCGATGAAGCCGAGTTCGGTGACGCAGCGCTCCAGTTCGTCGATGGCGGTGGCAATCGAGATGCCCGGGGTTTGCGGCAGCTGGCAGACGCCGGCAAAGGTTTCGGGATAGAGATCGACCACGCGCTTGATCAGATCGTTGGAGCGGCGCGCCCAGACCTTTGCCACCGCCTCGCCGCCGATATGCGGCGCCATGGCCGAGGCGCGGGGCGAGAAGATGGTCATGTCGGCGCCGCGCTCACGCAGCAGGCGCAACTGGTTGGCCTCGATCGTCTCGCGAATCTCGTCGTCGGAAATGTCCGGATAGGCAGGATCGATGTCGCCGCCGGATTTGATGGCAGCTTCCTGCTGCGCCCGCCAGTCGCCATGGCGAGCTGGGGCGGTGGTATAATGGCCGTGGCAATCGATGATCATAGCTTCGAGATTCCTGTGACAGCGAGGATGGCGTCGGCCTTGGCGGCGAAGCCATCAGGTAGAGGGGAAAGGCGCAGGGCGCCCAGATGTTGCTGCCAGCCTGCGGTGGCGGTGGCCATCGTCCCCGGCTGGCCGAAATGCACCGCGGTTTCCGCCGACTCGCGCATTTCGGCGGCGCGGCGAAGTCCATGAACGAGCATGCGGTCGAGATTATAGTCGGCACGGGCACGCCAGTCCCAACCGGGAAAGCTTTTGTCGAGCGAGGCGAAAACCTCCTCCTCCACGCCTGCGGCGCGCGCCGACAGCAGGCATTCGGCGGTCAAAGCCTCGAGCCCCTTGATCATTATAGAGCGGATCATCTTGATTGCGCTCGCTGCGCCCACCCCACCATCGATGACCCGCCCTTTAAAGCCGAGCCCTGCGAGCAACCTCTCACCCTCTTCGGCAAACGGGCCGGACAGCAGCAAGGGGACGGCCAGCAATGCCGGGCGGACGGGTGCCATGACCGCGACATCCACATAACGTCCTCCAGCCGCCGAGATCACCTCCGATGCAGCCTGCTTGGTGGCCGGTGCGACGCTGTTGCAATCAAAGAAGAACGCGCCGGGCGAAATCCACGCGGCGGCGTCATTCGCGGCAGCAAGCGCCTGATCGGCGGTTACAACGCTGATGACTGCGTCCGCCCCTCGGATTGCGTCGCCGGTTGCTTCGCAGCCCACCACACCGAAGCGGCGGTAGTCGTCACGCTTGGCACCGGCGGAGGGTTCTTCATCCGTCTTGATGTCGTAAGCGCGTACGCCGAAAGATGGTGTGTCGCCCCAACCTTCGCAGAAAGCCTGTGCGGCCTCGCCGAAACCGATGAATGCGATTGTCCGATGTTTGCTCATGCCGCCGTTCTAATGGACAATAGGCCGATCAGGCATATCGAAACGGTTGACGCTCCATTGCTTTTCCTGAAGTCCATTCCGTACATACGGCACGGAACGTATCCATGAACGCCGTCTGAAGCTGTGTCGGACGCCAGTCGTCGCGCGTCGTGAGGCCGATCTGGCGGCGCAACGACGGCCCTGTGCCTGCGATCTCGTCAAGCAGCCCAGCCCGTCGCTCGAACAGGAACTGGTCGCGCGACATCAGCGTCAGCCAGTTGTCCTCCAGCATCAGTCCACGGACCACCAGAACCGAACCGCATTCGATCCGTAACCGTGGCGGCTCCAGTCCATGGTCCGTGAACATCTCTTCCCACCGATGGCGCACCGGGGCACCCGTCGTGGCAATGACCCACGGAAAATCCAATAGCCGGCGGAAAGGGAAACCCACCTCCGTCAGCAGGGGATGGCCCGCACGACCGACGATCACCGGGTCATCGATGAACAACGGCTCCTGAGCGATATCCTTGACCGGCGGTGGGTCGCGCATCGCCCCGATCAAGAGATCCATCGCGCCTTCGCGCAGTCTGGCCAGCAGTTCCACATATGGTCCCTCGATGACGTTGACCGACGCCATCGGATACGCACGTGCGAAGCGGGCCAACGCCTGCGGCAACAGGATCGCCCGCGCCAGCGGCATGGTGCCGACGGTGACATGGCCGGCGCCTTCCGACCGCAGCGCCTCCAGTTCGTCGAACCCGGCCTCCAGCTCCGACTGCGCCAGGCGGGCGAACCGCAGCAACACGGTCGCCGCAGCCGTCGGCTGAACGGTACGCCCCTGGCGGACGAGCAGCGGTACGCCCAGCAAATGCTCCAGATCGCGGCACGCCCGATGCAATGCGGGCTCCGACAGGCCGATTCGCTTCGATGCCAGCGCGAAGCTGCCCGCCTGATCGACCACGCTCAGCGCGCGCAACTGTCCAAAGGCGATGCGTCGTTCGATATGGGGCAGCGGCGGCAGGCGGCCGCCACGTCGCACGCTCTGCCCGCCGCGCGCCACATAGACGAGTGCGCGTTCGATGCGGGCCGTGATCAACCCTCCCGCCTCGGTGAGGGTTACACCGCTCGGCTGGCGATCGAACAGCAGGTGGCCAAGCTGCGCCTCCACTTTGGCGACGGCTTGGGTCAGCGCCGGCTGCGACAGGTTCATCACCTGGGACGCCCTGCTGATGCTTCCCAGTCGCCCGGCGACGGCAACGGCCTCGAGATGCCGAAGGTTGAGTTCTCGGTCCATGTTCATCTCCACACTTCAGCATAGCTTATGGGTCGTGCGCAAATCCAGTTTGCTTTGCCGAGCAATATTCCCTCCCTTGGCGCGCAGCCAAGAGCAGAATGAGGATCGAGCATGCCCGAAGTCGTCACCCAAATCGAACGCGCCGATGCCACCGTCATCAGTGGCCTGGCAGCTGCCGGGGTCGCCACCGTCCACGAGGCGCAAGGGCGCATCGGACTGCTGGGCAGCCGGCTGCGGCCGATCTATGCCGGTGCCCGCATCGCCGGGTCCGCAGTCACTGTTTCAGTGCCGCCGGGGGACAATTGGATGATGCATGTTGCCATTGAACAATTGAAAGATGGCGACATTCTGGTGGTCGCCCCGACCTCACCCTGCGAGGACGGCTACTTCGGTGATCTGCTCGCCACCTCGGCAATAGCGCGAGGGTGCCGCGGCCTGATCATCGATGCCGGCGTGCGCGACGTGCGCGATCTCACCGCCATGGGATTCCCGGTCTGGTCGAAGGCGATCTCCGCGCAGGGAACCGTCAAGGAGACGCTCGGCTCGGTCAATGTTCCGATTGTCTGCGCCGGCGAGCTGGTCCATGCCGGCGACGTCATCGTTGCCGACGAAGACGGCGTCTGCGTCGTCCGCCGCGCGGATGCCGCAAGCATTCTCGAACAGGCGCAGGCGCGCGAGGCCAAGGAAGCCGAGAAGCGCGAGCGGCTGGCGAAGGGCGAACTCGGCCTCGATATCTATGCCATGCGCGAGCGGTTGGCTGCCAAGGGGCTGCGTTATGTCTAACGCCGTGCGCGCCATGTGGATGCGCGGGGGGACGTCCAAGGGCGGTTTCTTCCTCGCCGACGATCTGCCGGCTGACGCCGCCGAGCGGGATGCCTTCCTGCTACGTGCCTTCGGCTCGCCCGACCCGCGCCAGATCGATGGCATGGGCGGCGGCGATCCGCTGGCTTCCAAGGTCGCCGTGGTTTCCCGGTCCTCACGGGAGGGAGCCGATGTCGACTATCTGTTCCTGCAGGTCTTCGTCGATCAGGCAATCGTCAGCGATGCGCAGAACTGCGGCAACATGCTGGCCGGCGTCGGCCCGTTTGCGATCGAGCGCGGGCTGGTCGCGGCGAAAAACGGCGAGACGCCGGTCGCGATCTTCATGGTCAACACGGGCAAGATGGCCACCGCGACAGTACCGACGCCGGGCGGTGAGGTTACCTACGAGGGCGACACGCGGATCGACGGTGTTCCGGGAACGGCGGCTCCAATCCCGCTCGCCTTTGCCGACATTGCCGGGTCGAGCTGTGGTGCTCTGCTTCCCACCGGCAATGCCGTGGACATGATCGAAGGCATCGAGACGACACTGATCGACAACGGCATGCCCTGCGTGATCTTGCGGGCCAGCGATGTCGGGATCACCGGCTATGAAGATCGGGCCGCTCTCGATGCCAACGCGGAACTGAAGGCGCGGATCGAGGCGATCCGTCTCAAGGCCGGGCCAATGATGAACCTGTGTGATGTCACCGAACAATCGGTACCCAAGATGATGCTGGTCGCGACCCCGAGGAACGGCGGAGCGATCAGTGTCCGCTCCTTCATTCCGCATCGCTGCCATGCGTCCATCGGCGTGCTTGGCGCGGTCAGCGTGGCCACCGCCTGCCTTGTCGACGGCTCGCCCGCGCAAGCGCTCGCCGTGATCCCGGAGGGACAATCCAAGACCCTCGAGGTCGAGCATCCAACCGGCAGCACCGGCTGCGTGATCAACATGGACGAAAGCGGCGCGATCACAGGGGCGGCCATGCTGCGCACGGCACGAAAGCTGTTCGACGGCATGTTGTTTGGCTGACCGGGCAGGCCGCATGTCGTCGTGAAAACATGGCGTCATTTGGGAGGAATGAAACATGACGTATCTGGGAGTGAGTAAAACAATGACATATGTGAGTGAGACGCAGAAGCCCGCGAGCCGCTTCGGCCTCCTTGGCCAGCTGTGGTTCCAGGTGCTCGCAGGGACGCTGCTCGGCATTCTGCTCGGCCATTTCGCACCCGCTACTGCCGTGGCGATGAAACCGTTCGGCGATGCCTTCATCAAGATGATCCGCATGATGATCGGGCCGATCATCTTCGTCACCGTCGTGCACGGCATCGCCGGCATGAACGACATGAAGAGCGTCGGGCGTGTCGCGCTGAAATCGATCATCTATTTCGAGGCCATCACGATCCTGGCGCTCATCTTCGGGCTGGTCGCGGTCGATCTGTGGCGTCCGGGCGAGGGCATGAACATTGACGCCGCGGCGATCGATACCGCCTCGATCAAGACCTATCTCGCGACGGCGCACGACCAGTCCATTTCCGGCTATTTCCTCGACATCATCCCGGACACCTTCGCCAGTGCGCTGACGGAAGGGCACGTTCTGCAGGTGCTGTTCGTGTCCGTCCTGTTCGGCATCGCCATCGCCGCCATCGGCGAGCGCGGACGCCCCGTCTTCCATGTGATCGAAAGCGCCTCGCAAGGGTTCTTCAAGATCATTGGCTACATCATGTACTTCGCGCCGCTCGGAGCCTTCGGCGCGATCGCCTTTACAGTCGGCCAGTTCGGTACCGCATCCCTGTGGGCACTCGGCGAACTGATCATCGAGTTCTTCGTCGTCTGTGCCCTGTTCACGACCGTCGTGCTCGGCAGTGTCGCCCGTTGGTGCGGTGTCAGCCTGTGGCGGCTGCTCGGCTATCTCTGGGACGAGATCGTCATTGTCGCGGCCACCACCTCGACCGAAACGGTGCTGCCGCGCCTCATCCAGAAGATGCGCAAGGTCGGCTGCGAGGAAAGCGTGGTCGGCTTCGTCATCCCGGCCGGCTATTCGTTCAACCTCGATGGCACCTGCCTCTATCTCACCACCGTCGCGGTGTTCCTGGCACAGGCGACGAACACGCATTTGACCTTCTGGCACGAACTCGGCCTGATCGCCGTGCTGCTCCTCACCTCCAAGGGTGCGGCCGGCATCGCCGGAGCCGCCTTCGTGGTGCTGGCGGCAACTCTGAATACCACCGGCACCATCCCGGTCGCCAGCATCGCGCTGATCCTTGGCATTCACCGCATCCTTGCGGAGGGGCTGACCTTCGTGAACCTGATCGGCAACGCGCTCGCCACCATCGTGATCGCGAAATGGGAAGGCAAGCTCGACGAGCAGATGCTGGCAGCCACAATCGGCAACGCCCGCTCCCGCGCCAGGCACCAGATAACGTCCATGGCCTGATCCCGCCGATCAAAACGGACAGCAACCCGTGGCGGCGCGAGTTACGGTTCACGTGCTTTCTCGTCGTCGATGAGGACGCGCTCCGCGGCGCCGTCGAGATCGTCGTACTGGCCGCTTCGCAACGCCCATAGGAATGAAACCAGCCCGAGGACGCCGAGGAAGAGCGCGATGGGGAGGAGATAGACCAGGGTTCCCATTTACAACACCGCCTTCCGAGTACCTGCGAAATGCCGGACAAAGGCTGGCAATGACAACGAAAACCTCTTTTCATTCGCGCGAAGCCGCAGCGCATTGCCGATGACCAGCAGCGACGAACCGCTCATGGCGATGGCCGCGATCAGCGGCGTGACGAAGCCGAGGATGGCGATCGGCACCGCGATCAGATTGTAGATGACGGCAAGCGCGAAATTCTGCCTTATGAGCCGGTCGGCATTGCGGGCGATCCGGAGCGCCAAAGGCACCGCCGTCAGGCTGTCACGCAGGAAGATGAAGTCGGCCGCGTTACGGCCGATGTCCGCTCCTGTCCCGGGAGCCATGGAGACATGCGCCGCGGACAATGCGGGCGCATCGTTCAAGCCATCCCCGACCATCAGAACCTTTTTGCCCGCTGCGCGCAGTTGGTCGAGACGATCGACTTTCCCGCTGGGCATGACCGACGCCTTGAACATGCCGATCGACAGCATATCGGCAACGTGCGCCACCGCCGGCGCCTTGTCGCCGGAGAGAATCTCCAGCGACAGGCCAGTCCCGGCCAGTTCACGAGCGGCGGACATCGCACCCTCACGCAGGCTGTCGGTGCAATCGAACGAGGCGCGCAGGGCACCGTCGATGGCGAGGGCTGTTCCTGCCGATGAATTCGGAATGTCTCTCCCCTCCAGCGCCCAGGACATTCGTCCGAGCCTGTAGCGCCGGCCGTCAAAGGTCGCCTCGATACCGAGGCCCGGATGCTCGACGACATTTTCGTAAGCCACCGCATCGGAGCGTCCCGAGAAAGCGGCTTCGACCGCCGCGGAGACCGGATGGCGGGAAAATGCGGCGAGACTTGCCGCCAGTGCCAGATCATCCTCATCGACGAAGGTCACGTTGCGCAGCCCCGGTCGGCCCATTGTCAGCGTGCCGGTCTTATCAAAAACAACCGTATCGATCTCGGCCAGCCGCTCCATGGCAGATCCGTCCTTCACCAGGATGCCGCTTTCGAACAGCCGGCGGGCAGCAACCACCTGGACGATCGGCACGGCAAGGCCGAGCGCGCAGGGGCAAGTAATGATCAACACGGCGATGGCGATGGTGATCGACAGATGCCAGTCGCCGGTGGCGGCCATCCAGCCGAGGAAGCTCAGGAGCGCCGTGAGATGCACGACAGGGGAATAAAGCGCGGAGACCCGGTCGGCGATGCGCCGGCGGGTCCCCCTTCCCTGTTCGGCGACCTCCATCAACCGCACCATTTCAGCAAGGAACGAATCCTTCGCAGCGGCGGTCGCTTCGATGGTCAGCGGCCCGGTGAGGTTCTGGATGCCGGCCAGAACGGGCTCCCCGGGCGCGATGCGCTGCAGTCCGCTTTCCCCGGTCACCAGGGAACAATCGAGATCCGAACTGCCTTGCAGGACGACGGCGTTGACCGGAATGCGCTCTCCGGCGGCGATGAACAGCCGCATGCCGGGCTCGATATCCGCCAGCGGCAGGTAATCGCGCCGACCATCCGCGCGCACGACGACGGCCCCGCGCGGCGAGAGCCGAATGAGGCCGCTGACGGCAGCCCGCGCGCGGTCACGCATCAGGTGATCGAGCGTCCGGCCGATCAGAAGAAAAAACAGCAGGGAAACCGACGCATCGAAATAGGCGTGGTGCCCATGGGTAATCGTCTCGTAGAGGCTCATCGTGTACGCGAGTGCCACGCCGAGCGAAATCGGTACGTCCATGTTCATCCGTCCGTGTCTCAGCGCATTCCAGGCGGAGCGGAAGTAAATCCGCCCGGCAAAAGCCATGACGGGAACGGCGATCAAGGCCGACAACCAATGGAAAAGGTCACGCGTCGGGCCGTCGGCGCCAGCCCAGACCGAAACCGACAGCAGCATGATGTTGCCGGTCGCAAAGCCGGCAACGGCCAGCGCCGTGATCAATTCCGACAGGGTCCCGTCCTTTTCGATCTCGATATCCTCGGGGATACGCGCGGGGTAACCAAGCCTGGCGAGGGTCGGAACGACCGCGGGAACATCGTTGCCGCGCCAGCTGACGGACACACGTTTCGTCGAGAGGTTGACGCGGGCGCTTTCCACGCCCGGTATCCGTGACAGACCGCTTTCGATCGCCTGGATGCAGGCGCCGCAGTGGACGGAGGGCACCGACAGATCGGTCTGGTTCAAACCATTGCCGAGCTGGCGCCGTGCCAGCAAGATCTCGTCGTCCGAAGGACCGGCGCTTTTCGCCCGCTCGATCTCAAGCACCATATCGACGGGAGGCGCGCAGCAGCTCATTGGATCGCTCCATCCCGGATGTTGACGCGACGAACATCGCGGTAGGGCCTTGCAAGACCGGCGGCGCTTTCGACGGTCACGGTCCAGACGCCGTCCCGCAGGCCATGACGCGCGGAAAATGTCCCGCCGTCCTTTGACACCAGATCGATCGACCAATCGGCGGATTCATAGACCGGGTGGCGGAAGGACGCATGGACCGATGTGAGTTTCAACGGCTGACCCTTGGCATCGATCAGCCCGTAGGCGATCTCGCCTTTGTCGATCACAAGCGCGCCCTTCCAGGCAAGCGCCCGCTGCGCCTGGCTTTCCTTCAGCTTTCGATTGAAATCCTGACCGGCAACATAGGAGTTCTTGACGACCAGGCCGGACCAGGTCGATCCGGCGAGGCTCGCCATGGTGATGTTGACGGCGATGATGATGCCGAAGAAAGCGATCATGACGCAGAGCATGTGCATGCCGGTAAATTGCCGTGGCGAATCGTGCTGAATTCTCATTGCCCTGTCTCCGGTACATTGAAGGTCGCCGTATATTCGGTGCGTTCGCCGCCGGCCTTGTCCTCGATGACGAACGTGAACTCCTGCGTGGGCGCGACGGCGCGCCCGGAAGGTTGGCGGACAAAAATCCTGATGGTCTTCAACCGGTCCGGCTCGAGCGCAATATCGAAGGAAAGGCCTTCCTCACCGTCATTGCCCAGCATCGACATCGCCGCCGCTGCGAGATTGCCCTTGAGGGTGAGCGTGACGTTGCGCTGCCGGGGGATCATATTGAGCAGCTTCAGCGTGTAGCCGTTGCGAATGGAGCCGTCCGAGAGCGTAACGAATTGCGGATTGCGGTCGTGCAGCACGTTCAGTTCCAGCCGGTCGCGCGTAACCAAGGCATAGACCAGAAGCAGGCCGACCGCGCTCCAGGACCCGAAATAGAACCAGGTTCTCGGCCCGAACAGCTTGCGCAGGCTCATATGCGCCACCCTGCCGGAAAGCTTGCCATCCGGTTTGCGAACAAGCGCGGGATTGACCGAGCATGTCCCTCCGGCCGTCGCAATCAGCATGTTGGCATTGTAGTCGTTCAAGGTTGCATAGGAGATCAGCCCACGCTCCTTGCCCAGCTTATCCATCACGCCATCGCAGGCATCGATGCACAGCGCGCAGGTGATGCATTCGAGCTGCTGTCCGTCCCTGATGTCGATGCCCATGGGGCAGACGGCCACGCACGCATTGCAATCGACGCAGTCGCCGACGCTGTCGCCGGTCATGATCGCCTTCTTGACATGGCGCGACCGGGGCTCTCCACGCCAGTCGTTATAGGTTACCGTCAGCGATGTTTCATCGAGCATTGCCGCCTGGATGCGCGGCCAAGGGCACATATAGGTGCAGACCTGCTCCCGCATCAGGCCACCGAAGATGTAGGTGGTCGCCGTCAGGATGGCGACGGTCATATAGGCCGCGGGAACCGCCTGACCCGTGAGAAAATCGGCAACCAGCTGCGGTGCATCGGCGAAATAGAAGATCCATGCCCCGCCGGTGGCAACCGCGATGCAGAGCCATGTGGCATGCTTGACCGTCCGAATGGCAATTTTACGGGATGACCAGGGGGCAGCGTCGAGCTTGATGCGCGCGTTGCGATCGCCTTCGACAGCGCGTTCCACCACCAGGAACAGATCGACCCAGACAGTCTGTGGGCAGGCATAGCCGCACCAGGCGCGCCCGACGGTGGAGGTTACCAGGAACAGGCCGATCCCGGCCATGACCAGCAGGCCCGCCACGAAGAAAAACTCCTGCGGCCAGATCTCGATGAAGAAGAAATAGAAGCGGCGGTTGGCCAGATCGATCAGCACCGCCTGATCCGGCGCGAACGGACCGCGATCCCAGCGCAGCCACGGCGTCAGATAGTAGATGCCGAGCGTGGTCGCCATGACGATCCACTTGAACCGGCGGAAATCACCTGACGCACGCTTGGGGAATATCTTTCGGCGCGGCGCATAGAGCGGCTGGCGCGTTTTGGCGGAGTTGACGGCGTCCGCTTCCAGTCGAACGACTTCGCTTTGATCCTGCATTGCGGGCACCGAATTCCAAAAGAGTTTGTATCATCAACGATTGCGAGCGAATGCCGTCATCGGATGACGCACCCACAATGCGAGACCGGTGCCCGGCGCGCCTTGATCAAAATCAAGGCGCGCCGGGCGGTCGTTCACTCGCCCCCTCCAAGCGAGTGGACGAAGACTGCGAGTTCCTTGACGGTCGTTTCGCCGAGGCGATCGCCCCAGGCCGGCATGACGCCCATCTTCGGAGCCTTGACCTGCGCTGCGATTGCCGCTTCGCCGGACCCCTTGAGCCAGATCGCATCCGTGAGATCAGGCGCGCCGAGCTCGCGATTGCCCTTTGCCTTGTCGCCGTGGCAAGCGGCGCAGTTTTCCGCAAAGACCACGGCACCTGGCGCAATCCGTTCCTCGACGGCAACCGGACCGGAGAGGCTGGCGACAAAGGCACTGACCTGCTGGATCTGCGGCGAACTTAGGATGTCGGCGAAAGCCGGCATGGCCGAATCACGCGTCTCGCCGTCGCCTGCAAAGCGGATGCCGTGATTGATCGTCTGCTGGATCTGGTCCGCATTACCGCCCCACAGCCAGTCGTCGTCGTTGAGGTTCGGATAGCCGGGCGAGCCCTGCGCACCCGATCCATGACACTGGACGCAGTTCACCTTGAATGCGGCGCCGCCGGCGGCAACGGCAACGGAGCGCAACGTTTCATCGCCGAGGATGTCATCGATCGCCTTGCCCTTGATCATCTCGACATAGGCACCCTTGAGGGCATCCGCGGCGGCAATCTCCTGGACAACCTCGCCACGGCTGGAGTAGCCGAGCAGGCCCTTCGTCGAGGACGTGAGCAGCGGCCAGGCCGGATAGGCGATGGTATAGGCAAGCGACCAGACGATCGTCGCGTAGAAGGTCCAGATCCACCAGCGCGGCAGGGGATTGTTCAGCTCCCGGATGCCGTCCCACTCATGGCCGGTGGTCGAGACGCCGGTGACTTTGTCGATATGTTTATCGCTCATGTCAGTCATCCTTCAGCGGAATGCGGGCGGCCTCGTCGCTCAGCGCCTTGCTGCCGGGGCGGAAGGCGAAGATCGAGGCGCCGATGAAGAACAGCAGCATGGCCAGAAGCCCCCAGCTGTCGGCGAATGTCCGCATGATGTGATAGTCCATGTCAGCCTCCTTAGCGGTCACCGCCGGCTTCGTCGTAGGTTTTGAAATCGATCAGCGTGCCGAGCATCTGCAGGTAGGCGATCAGCGCATCCATCTCGGAAAGCTGCTGCGGATCGCCATCGAAGTCGCCCACCTTCACCTTGGCGTAGCGGGCCTCGAGCCCCGACGTGTCGGCGTTGGGATCGGCCTGTGCCTTGATGTCCGCCTCCGCGTTGTCGACCATGTCCTGCGTGTAGGGGACAGCGACTGCGACATTGGCCTTCAGGTGCGCGGCAAGATCCCTGGTATCGAGCTGGGCCGTCTTCAGGAAGGCGTAGCTCGGCATGATCGATTCCGGCACGACGGCGCGCGGTTCGATCAGATGCTGGGCATGCCATTCATTGGAATAGCGGTCGCCGACACGGGCAAGATCCGGCCCCGTTCGCTTGGAACCCCACTGGAACGGGTGGTCGTACATCGATTCCGCCGCCAGGCTGTAGTGCCCGTAGCGCTCGACCTCGTCGCGGAACGGCCGGATCATCTGGCTGTGGCATACATAGCAGCCCTCGCGCACGTAGATGTTGCGGCCGGCAAGCTCCAGCGGCGAATAGGGCCGCATGCCCTCCGCTTTCTCGATCGTGTTCTGCAGGTAGAACAATGGTGCGATTTCAACGATGCCGCCGATCGTGACGACGAGGAGCGATCCGACGAGCAGCAGGGTGGCATTGCGTTCGATGATCGCGTGTTTGTCCATCAATGACATGGAGGTCCCCTATTCCGCGGGCTGCAGGGCGGGAAGCGCGCCGCCGATGGGCGCTTCGTCGCGTTGATAACCAAGGATCGTCATGGTGATGTTCCACGCCATGATGAGGGCGCCCGCCAGGTAGAGACCGCCGCCCAGCGCCCGGATCAGATAATAGGGGTGCAGGCTGGCGACGCTTTCGACGAAGGAATAGACGAGGAAACCCTGATCGTCGTGCTCGCGCCACATCAGGCCCTGCTGGATGCCGGAAACCCACATGACGGCGGCGTAGATGACGATCCCGAGCGTGGCGCACCAGAAGTGCCAGCTGACCATGCGCACCGAATAGAGACGCTCGCGGTTCCACAGCTTCGGCGCCATGTAATAGAGCGCGGCAAACGCGATCAGGCCGTTCCAGCCGAGCGCGCCGGAATGCACATGGCCGATGGTCCAGTCGGTGTAGTGAGAGAGCGAGTTGACCGTCTTGATCGCCATCATCGGACCTTCGAAGGTCGACATGCCGTAGAAGGCGATGGCAGCGACCATCATGCGGATGATCGGATCGGTGCGCAGCTTGTCCCAGGCGCCGGACAGCGTCATCAAACCGTTGATCATCCCGCCCCAGGAGGGCATCCACAGCATGATCGAGAACACCATGCCGAGCGTCTGCGCCCAGTCCGGCAGCGCCGTGAAATGCAGATGGTGCGGACCGGCCCAGATGTAGAGAAAGATCAGCGCCCAGAAGTGAATGATCGAAAGCCGGTAGGAATAGACCGGCCGATTGGCCTGCTTGGGCACGAAATAGTACATCATGCCGAGGAAACCGGCCGTCAGGAAGAAGCCGACCGCGTTGTGGCCGTACCACCATTGCGTCAAGGCATCCTGCACGCCCGAGAAGGCGGAATAGCTCTTGGAGCCCAGAAGCGACACCGGCATGGACAGATTGTTGACGATGTGAAGCATCGCGACGGTTACGATGAAGGACAGGTAGAACCAGTTCGCCACATAGATATGCGGTTCGCGGCGCTTCAGGATGGTGCCGAGGAAAACCACCAGGTAGGCGACCCAGACGATGGTGAGCCACAGATCGACATACCATTCCGGTTCGGCATATTCGCGGCTCTGCGTGATGCCGAGCAGATAGCCGGTCGCTGCCATGACGATGAACAGCTGATAACCCCAGAACACGAACCAGACGAGATCGCCGCCGAACAGACGCGCCCGCGTCGTGCGCTGAACCACATAGAAGGAGGTTGTCAAAAGCGCATTGCCGCAGAATGCAAAGATCACCGCCGACGTGTGCAGCGGCCGTATCCGGCCGAAGTTGAACCAGGGCTCGACGTTGAGAGCGGGATAGGCCAGCTGCAGGGCGATGACGACACCGACGAGCAGACCGACGACCGCCCAGAACATGGTGGCAATCACGCCGTAGCGGACCGGTTCGTCCATATAGGCTGACGGATCGACGATCGGCAGCGGATCGAAATTCGCACGCCGGAGGAGGACCATCACCGAAATCAGCAGCACGAAAACGAGTACCCACATATGGCTCGCGAACGGCTTGTCATGCGCGAATGCGGCGGCCAGCAGCGCCATGAACATTGCGCCGCTGAGCCCGATAATGGAGGAACCGTGTTTCATTGAATTTTCCCCAAGGGCAAGTGTGGGGTTATGTGTCCCTCATCGGGCACCGTGATGCTTTGATCTATGTCAAGGCTGATTCATCAAAGGTCGGCAATGCTTCGGCATGGTGCATGGGGAGAGCAATATGGCGGGCAACGGCGTGCGGTACAGTCCGGGATCGCGCAGTCGCGACGGCGACATCCGGTCGTTGCGGCAGGAGCAACCGCCCTCCTCGCCGCTTCAGGAGATGCTTCTGCTCCACGAGGGAAAGCTCGCCCTTTGCGGCGCGTTGGAAAGCATCGCGGACTCCCTGCCGAACCGGTTCGAGCGATTGACCTGTCTGGCCGTCGCCAACACGCTGCTGCCGCTGATCAGGCGCGCACACCAGCTCGAAGAAACCAATATCTTTCCGGCATATGACGCGCTGTCAGATACAGCGGCACGGAGCGGGTCCACGCAACGGCTGCGCAGCGAACATGTCGAGGACGAATGCTTTGCGGCCGAGCTGACCGAAATCCTCTTTAAAATCGGCCACGAGGGTGCTGTCGGCGATGCCGAAGTGTTCGGCTTCATGCTGCGCGGGTTCTTCGAGGGCATGCGCCGTCACGTCGCCTTTGAAAGCGAGCACATCGCGCCTTTGATCGACAATTCGCTGTTCAGAAGCCGGCCCGAAATTTGAGACGATCGATACTGCCCACCGTGATATGCCGGTTGTGCTCGATCTGGATCACGTCATCCACCCTGAGCTTGGTCAGTTGGCGGCTCACGGTTTCGATGGTCAGGCCGAGAAAATCCGCGATTTCGGCCCGTGTCAGCGGCAGGTCGAAATCCGCGGTCTGACAGAGCGGATCGGCATCCGGATCGATGTAGCTGACGATCAGCAGCAGAAAGCTCGCGACCTTTTCCATGGCGGTCTTGCGGCCGAGCGTCACCATCCAGCTGCGGGCTTCGTCCAGTTCCCTCAGCGTCTGCTGAAGCAGCCGATGCTCCAGGCTGGGAGACTTCTTCAGCAGGTTTTCAACGGTACGCTTGGGAAATGAACACAGCGAAACACTCGTTGCCGCCTGGGCGGTGATCGTGCTTTCCGATTTGAATGGCCGGCCCAGAAAATCGGGAGCGAACTGCAGCCCGACGATCTGTTCGCGCCCGTCCGAAAGCGTTTTCGTCAGCTTGACGACGCCGGACAAATATTGGAATAACCGTCGATCGTTTCCATGTCGCCGATCAATTCTTCGCCGGCGGTGACACGATGTTTCGACGACGTCTTCGCCAGGGCAACGAGCTGCTCCGGTTCAAGTGCCCCGCAAACGCCGCGATGCCGTGACTCGCATGCCTGACAGAGCACAGGAATACCGGCAGTATGCACGTCGAGCCGTTCGGTCATCACATCACCTTGGTCAGTGCGAATATCCAATAGCGCCCTCTGAAAATGAAACACAACCCACAAAGCTGGCTACCTTGCTTGGCGGAGGTCCCAGTCCTGTTTGATTGAAGTCAAAATCAAGGAGCCCCTCGTTGTCGTAAATCGCGGCGAACCGGGAGAGCAAATCAACGGCATGGGCGTGAAGACGTTCGTGGCTTTGTGCGAGAAGCTGGCGGCAAGCTGTGGCGAGCATTCCGGGCGACGCCGTTGCTCGAGGATGTGGCGGCGAAGGGCGCGACGTTTTGTGGGCGGTTTGATCTGTATGGGACGGCGGGGGAGGCAGCCTCTACCCTCTGAACAACTGATATGGTAGCTGCTTAAAAGCAGAAGGGCCATTGTTTCCCGTTTTAACGTTGGGAAGGCAATCCTTCTGAAATCACTCCTTGCTTGCAACTATACGAAGCTTTGGACGATCTATCTTGATAGTCGGCTTAGCCATTCCGTACATATCTGCGAACTCTTCTGGTTCGGTTTTAAGAACGCCGCATAACTCCTCCAAACTATATCCAAGCTCTTGAACATGAAGCTGAATTAGCTTGTCGCTGAGGCTTGCTCGCTCATGCGGGACATCAAAATCCGAGGGCTCGGTTGTTCGATAACCATAAAATCCCATTTTCTTATAAATTGATACAGCTTCATCAGCAGTAATAGTGCCGAGGTGTTTGGCGCGATAGATCAAAGAAGACATCGCGGTATTCCATTTTAACTTCAATTTCCCTAGATACGGAATTGTAAGTCTCAGCTTGAGATCTTTAAGAATTCCACTTTCTGGCATTAACAATTCTGCGGCGAATTCATTAGCTTCCATTTCCATCGCTTCATATGGATAGGGATGGAGAATGACATGCGCATACTCGTGCGCTAGACTAAATCGTACTCTATCTGCCGGACGATTTCTGTTTAAGACGATGACAGGTTTCATTCCTGCAGGGCGAAGCGTAACGCCATCAATGTCTGCATCTTCAAAATTAGCAAACAATACAAATACGCCGGTCGCTTCCACATAACGTGCGAGTCCAAGCAATGGACCATCATCAAGTTGCCATGATGCACGGACTTTCCGTGCAGCTTCTGCTGGTGAGTTAACTGCCGCCGCATGATCGCTAGCTGCATTCAACTCGCTTACAATCTCAAATTGCAAAAGGGGGTACTGAGGTTCGAGATCGATAGCATCTAACAGCTTTCGAAGATGTATTAGATAATGATTAGCAAGTGCTACAACAGCGTCCTGATCTTTAACCGGAACGGACGCTTTCTTTCGGAAAGCTGCGCCATGTAAACTGCAAGGCAGATGATAATAATCTTGCTCGAAGAAAAAGCTTACTGGGAATCGAAGAACACGCCCAATTGCCTGTATTTGCTCCAGCGAAAGCGCGT
>Ga0307515_10008139_pt1 | contig 20533 bp, 20 predicted proteins | sample 17_EM_MG_FD_194513 | JGI IMG/M metagenome (GOLD analysis project Ga0307515, IMG submission 194513) | Populus trichocarpa ectomycorrhiza microbial communities from riparian zone in the Pacific Northwest, United States - 17_EM | ecosystem: Host-associated > Plants > Roots > Unclassified | place...
TGAAGCACGGCCCGAAGATGTTCTCGTGGTTCATCTACCGCATCACCTCGCCGGCCATCCGCAAGATCTTCATGCAGCCGCGCAACGTGTGGCGCATGCAGGAGGCGCTGCTGTCCATCCTGGCCGGCGACCTGTTCCGCAACACGCCGGTGTGGCCGCGCCTGATGGGCTTCAAGTTCATCTACTACTGCTCGTGCATCAGCATCCTGCCGCAGGCCATCAAGACCTGGGCCTGGCGGCGCCGCAACGTGGCGATGGCGGCGCAAGAGGCCGGCGGGCGGGTGTCGGGTGCGGTTTACATCCAGGACTCGGACCCGAAAAGCCGCGCTGCCTGATCAGCGCGTCTCTTCGCGCATCTCAGACGGCATGCAGTGACGAAGGCGAAGCTCGCAGCAGGGATGGTGCGGGGCGCTCCGAGATCAGGCCGTCGCGCAGGTACAGCGTGGCTTCGCCGAAGCGGGCCAGGTCGTCCTTGTCGTGCGTGATCATCAGCATCGGGATGTCGATGCGTTGCAGCAGGTCGTCGAGCTCGCTGCGCATGCGGTCGCGCAGCTCGGAGTCGAGCGCGGAGAACGGCTCGTCGAGCAGCAGGGCGCGCGGTGAGTTGACAAGCGCGCGCGCCAATGCCGTGCGCTGACGCTGGCCCCCCGAGAGTTCGCTGGGGTGCTGCGCGGCCACGTCGCTGAGCTCGAAGGTCCGCAGCCAGCGGTCGACGGCCTCGCCACCCACCTGAGCCGACGGGTTACGCAGCCCGGCAGTCAAGCCGAAGGCGATGTTCTGCCGCACGTTGAGGTGCGGGAACAGCGCGTAGTCCTGGAACAGATAACCGAAGCGGCGTTCGCGGGCGGGCACGTCGACCTTGCTGTCGCGGTCGAACAGCAGCTTGCCGTCGAAGGCGATGCGACCGGTGTCGGGTGTCAGCAGCCCGGCCAGCGCCTGCAGCGTGAGGCTCTTGCCCGCGCCTGAGGGGCCGTAGATGGCGGTGCGGCGTGCCGTCGACTGGAACTTCACGCGCAGGTGAAAGTGCCGCTTGCCGCTGCTCACGGTCTTGGCGATGTCGACGTCGAAGGTCATGCGACTACTGCGCCACGCGGCCCGGAACTAAGCGTCCCGCGGACAAGAGCACCACGATGCAGGTGATCGACGTGATCAGCACCAGCACGTTGGCCACCGAATCCTGCCCCGCCTGCACCGCTTCGTACACGGCCACCGACAAGGTCTGCGTGCGACCGGGGATGCTGCCGGCCACCATCAGCGTGGCGCCGAACTCGCCGAGTGACCGCGCGAACGCGAGCAGCACGCCCGCCAGGATGCCGCGCCAGGCCATCGGCAAGGTCACACGAAAGAACACCGACCACTCGTTGAGCCCGAGCACACGTGCTGCCTTCTCGAGTTGCGGGTCCACGCCTTCGAACGCGGCGCGTGCGGCCTTCAGCACCAGTGGGAATGCAACCAGGGTGGCCGCGATCACCGCGCCTTGCCAGGTGAAGATGAGGTTGATGCGGAAGGTCTCGTACAGCCACGCCCCGATCGGCCCGCGCCTGCCGATGAGCACCAGCAGGTAGTAGCCGAGCACCGTGGGCGGCAGCACCATGGGCAGGGTGAGCACCGCATCGATGAACTCGCGGCCGATGAAGCGGCGCCGGGCCAGCAGCAGCCCGACCGCCACGCCGAGCACCAGGTTGATGGCCGTCGACCACGCTGCCACTTTCAGCGAGAGTGCGAGCGGGATCCATGCGGAGTCCATGCGTCTGTGAAGCTAGGGCTTCAGGAAACCGTATCGCGCCAGCACAGTTTGGGCAGCCGGTGAGGCAACGAATTCGATGAACTTGCGTGCGTCGACCGCGTTGGGGCTCCCGGCGACCGCGGCGATGGGGTAGCGGATTGGCGTCTCCGTCGCGACGGTCAGCGCGACCCTGACCTTGTCGTTCTGCGTGGCTGCGTCGGTCGCGTAGACGAAGCCGGCTTCGGCCTCACCTCGTGCCACGTAGTCGAGGCACTGGCGTACGTTCTGCGCGAACACGGCTTTCGTCTCGACGGCTCCCCACAGCCTGGCGGATTCGATGGCGCTCTTCGCATAGCGGCCGGCGGGCACGCCGCTCGGGGTACCGAGTGCGATGCGCTTGACGGCAGGCTGCTGCAGATCGGCCAGCGCCTTCAGGTTCAGCGTGCTGTCGCTGGGCGTGACCAGCACCAGTGCATTGCCGGCGAAGTTGCGACGCGAACCCGACACGGTGAGCTTCTGCGCATCGGCCTTGTCCATCGTCTCCTCGTCGGCCGAGGCGAACACATCGGCGGGGGCGCCTTTGGCGATCTGCGCGAGCAGGGTGTCCGATGCGGCGAAGTTGAGCAGCACCTTGGTGCCGAGGTTCTGCGCTTCGAAGGCTGCGCCCAGCTCCTTGAAGGCGTTGGTCAAGCTGGCGGCGGCCGAGACGGTGAGCTCAGCCGCGTGGGCGCTCAAGGTGCCAGCGAAGAGCAGCGCGGCGCCGATGTGGTGCAGTGACCGGAGGAAGAAAGCTGAGCGCATGCGAGATCGGTGGCCGCGGCTGACGAAGTGAGCGAAATATACCGCAGAGCATATCGACGGCCATGGCTCAACCGTCCCGACGCGAGCCGCAACGTGTGCGGCCGTGCGGTGCTCAGGCGGTGCCGGGCTTGAACGTCAGCGAGACGCCATTCATGCAGTAGCGCAGACCGGTGGGCCGTGGGCCGTCGTTGAAGACGTGCCCAAGGTGCCCACCGCAGCGGCGGCAGTGCACCTCCGTGCGCCGCATGCCCAGCGAGCCGTCTTCGCGCTCGACCACGGCGCCGTCGAGGGGCTTCCAGAAGCTCGGCCAGCCAGTGCCGCTGTCGAACTTGGTCTTCGAGCTGAACAAGTCGAGCGCGCAGCCGGCGCAGGCGAAGCGGCCTTCGCGGTGCTCGGCATTGAGTGGGCTCGAGTAAGGCCGCTCGGTACCCTCGTGGCGCAGCACCGCGTACTGGTTGGCGTCGAGCAGCTTGCGCCATTCGGCATCGGTGTGCGTGACCTCGAACACTTCGGGGCTGGCCGCTTCGGCCTGCTTCAAGCCACCGCCACGCAGCGCGACGAAGCCGTATGCGAGCGCCGATGCGCCGAGGGTCATGAGTGTTCTGCGGGTGGCGGTGTTCATGGCGGTTCTCCGAGAGAGGAGGGGCAAGTCGCGGTTCGACTTCCACCCTTGCCGAGAGTTCGACGTGGATGTGTCGACGTGGCGGCGCTCTTCTTACATTCGCCGTGCGGCGCTCCGCACGCATCCTCGCTAGTTGGCGATCAGACCCACCAGGCGCTTGATGTCGGCCGCGCAGGCCCGAGAGGCCGTCTCTTCGATGCGGCGGTAGGTGTCGATGAGCTGCCGGCCCACCTCGGTCAGCTCGCTGCCGCCGCCGTGCTGGCCGCCCTTGGCCGAGTCGACGGCGGGCTTGCGCAGTGCGCGGTTCAACTCGTCCAGCAGCATCCAGGCGCGCCGATACGACATGTCCAGGCTCTTGGCTGCGGCCGTGATGGAGCCCGTTTCGCTGATGGCTTCGAGCAAGGCGATCTTGCCGGGCCCGATGGCGATGACATCACCCGCGGTGACGCGAATGCGGAACTTCGCGACGGGCTTGTTGCGTGCGGTGGCCATGGGAAGACGGGCCAGAGGCGGCTCATCGTTGTCGGAGGAGCCGAAACGATACCTCAGGCCCTCGCGGGCAGATCAGCCTGCGTCGGACTCCAGCCGGCCGATCGGCACGGTGAAGGTGCGGTCGATCGTGCCGTCTTTGCCGTCGTCGACGGTGATGGTCGCCACCGCGTTGGCGATCGACACGCCCACGCGCGTGAACGGCAGCGTGATGGTCCAGGCGCCCGCTGTCGGCAGGCCGCTGGCGGCGTAGCTCACCCCGCCTTGCGTGGCCACGGTGTAGCTGAACGAGCCATTGGGCAGCACGGCCGACAACGTGTACGTGCCGTTGATCGAGCTCGACTGCAGTTCGTTGTTGAGCCAGGTGCTCTGCCGCGTGATGTCGACGGCGCTCAGCGTGAAGCTGCTGCTGCGTGCGTTGAAGTGCGTGGCGAGCGTGATGTTTGGCGAAATGAACCGGCTGCTGAGCACCGTGGTGCCGCCGGCGCCGGCGCTGCTGCTCACCTGGCGCGTGGTGCTGCCGTTCAGCGTGACGGTGCCGCGTGGCAGCGTGACCGACAGGTCGGTCGCCGTGGTGGTAATCGAGAGGTCGCTGCCGCTCGCGCTCAGCACCGTCATCGCCAGCGTGCCGTTCACGGTGGCGGCGCTGCCTGAGCCCTTGCAGTTGGCGAACACGATCTGGTAGACCTCGCCGGTGTCGAACTGGCCGTTGAGCACGCTGCTCGCGGTGCCGCCGGTGATCGTCAGCGTGGCGCTGCCGCCGCCCGCGCAGGTGACCGGCACGTTGACCACGGCCTGCGGGCTTTCCGTCGGTGCCCCCATCGCGGGTTCACGCGTGCCGGTAGGCACCGAGACGCCGGCCTGGGCGGCGACCACCGCTTGTGCTGCCACCACGCTTTCGTCGAGCGCCGAGCCGGCCTCTCCGACGATCAGGGTTGCATTGGCGGCGTAGCGGGTGGCGGTGTCGGCACTGGTGCTGCTGCCGTCAGGAGCGTCATCGCCACCACCGCCGCAGGCGGCGAGGGCCGCGGCGCACAGCAGCGTCAGCGAAAGGCTCCGGTGGGAAAGGCTCGGGTGGACGTGATGCATGGTCGGCTCCAGAAGGTTGTTGTTCGATGCTTCTCAGTGAAGTCGAGCCGGGCCGGACTGCGGTCACGTTGCGCGACGAATTGCGACGGCGGTGAAATGCTCAGCGGGGTGAACGGGCCCCAGTGTGACGCGAACAGTAGGCTCACCGTCCTCATGGTCGCGTCTGACGCATGCATGGTGGCGTGTGGCATGCCAAATGCCAATGTAAGAAACCCCTTTCCGGCGACGACGAGGGGTTGCAGGTAGTCTGCATCGAGGCGTCGGGCGGGATGTCAGCTGCTGGCAGCTTTGTTGCCAACAGCGCAGGTCTCCGACGATCATGGCCGACGGTCGCTGAAGGTGGCCGCCGGGCTTGCTGTTTCTTGGTGGCTTCTCACCAGGCCCCTCACTCAGGAGAGTTCATGACCGACGCCATACGCGAAATCATCGAGGGCCTGAGCCGGCCCGTGGCCGCCATTTCTCCCAAGTATTTCTATGACGCCCGCGGCTCGGCGATCTTCGAAGACATCACGCGACTGCCCGAGTACTACCCCACGCGCGTCGAGCGCGAGATCATGCGGCGCCATGCGGATGACATCGCACGGAAGGTCGGCACCGGCCGCACCGTGATCGAGCTCGGTGCCGGCAACTGCGAGAAAGCACGCGATCTGTGCGAATCGATCGCCGCCTCGCGCTTCGTTGCGGTAGATATTTCCGAAGAATTTTTACAGCAGGCGGTGAAGCGCCTGCAGGCCGAGCTGCCTGCGCTGAAGGTGCGTGCCTTCGGTGCCGATCTCACGCGTGAGATCGTGATGCCGGCCGACGTGCCGCAGGCGCACCGGCTGTTGTTTTACCCCGGCTCGTCGATCGGTAACTTTGACCCACCCGAGGCCAGGGGCCTGCTGACCCGTATGCGCCACATGCTGCAGGACGACGGCGCCTTGCTGATCGGCGTCGACCTGCGCAAGGACGTGGCCGTGCTCGAAGCCGCCTACGACGATGCCGCCGGTGTCACGGCCGCTTTCAACCTGAATGTGCTAAGCCACCTCAACCGCCTGATCGGCAGCGACTTCGACCTGAAGCACTGGAAGCACGTGGCCTTCTTCAATGACGAAGAGTCGCGCATCGAGATGCACCTCGAGGCCGTGGCCGACACCATCGTGCAGTGGCCGGGTGGCGGGCGGGCATTCGCACGCGGCGAGCGCATCCACACCGAAAACAGCTACAAGTACGACATCGAAGGCTTTGCCCGCCTGCTCGACGAAGCCGGCTTCCACCGCACGGTGGCCTGGACGGACGAGCGGCGCTGGTTTGCCGTCGTCCTGGCTTGTCCTTGATCCCAACGCCCATGCACGAACTGAACGTCCGCGAACTCGCCGCCCACTACCGACACGTTCGCGATCAGACGCTCACGCTGGCCGATGCGCTGTCTCCCGAAGACGCTGCCGCGCAGTCGATGCCCGATGCGAGCCCGGCCAAGTGGCACCTTGCGCACACCACCTGGTTCTTCGAGACCTTCGTGCTCGAGCGCTGGGAGAGTGGCTTCAAGCCTTTCGACGTGGCGTTCCGCGTGCTCTTCAATTCGTACTACAACGCCGTCGGTGACAAGCACCCCCGGCCGCAGCGCGGCCTGCTCACGCGGCCCGCGCTCGACATGGTGCTGGCCTACCGCGCCGACGTCGACCGTCGCGTGCAGCGGCTGATCACATCCGTCGACCGCGCCGCGCTCGAACTTGTCGAGCTCGGGCTGCACCACGAGCAACAGCACCAGGAGCTGCTGCTCACCGACATCAAGCACCTCTTCTCGTGCAACCCGCTGCTGCCCGCTTACGGCAAGCTGGCGCCGCGCGAGGTGTTGGCACAGCCACTCAAGTGGCACGCCTTCGAAGAGGGATTGGGCGAGATCGGCCACGCCGGTGACGGCTTCAGCTTCGACAACGAAGGCCCGCGCCACCGTGTGTTCGTGCCGGCTTTCGAGCTGGCCTCGCGCCTCGTCACCAATGCGGAGTACGCGATCTTCATTGCCGAGGGCGGCTACCAGGACCCGGGGCTCTGGTTGTCCGAAGGCTGGGACTGGCGCAATGCCAACAAGCGGGAGCATCCGCTCTATTGGCGGAGGCAAGACGGAAGGCAAGACAGCGGCTGGCAGGAGTTCACCCTCGGCGGACTGCGCGCCCTGAACGCGCACGAGCCGGTGGTGCACGTGTCCTACTTCGAGGCCGACGCCTATGCGCGCTGGGCTGGTGCGCGGTTGCCGACCGAGGCCGAGTGGGAGCGTGCCGCGCACCTCACCGGCTGGCAGGGCAGTGGCTGCGTGCAAGACGATGGCCGCTTTCACCCCGCCCCGGCGGGCGACGGCAGCAGCGTGCAGCAGCTCTTCGGCGATTGCTGGGAGTGGACGGCCAGCGCCTACCTGCCGTACCCCGGCTTCAAGGCCAGCGCGGGCGCGGTCGGCGAGTACAACGGCAAGTTCATGGTCAACCAGATGGTGCTGCGCGGCGGCTCATGCGTGACGCCGCGCTCGCATCTGCGGGCGAGCTACCGCAACTTCTTCCCGACCGCGGCGTGCTGGCAGTTCAGCGGCATTCGGCTGGCGCGCTGAGAGCGCGCTGCGCCTTCAGGTGGGTTTGAAGTCCGCCAACGCCGCACGCACCTGAGTGAGCACCGTTGCCCAGTCGCCGCGGGTGGGCTGGCGGAACAGGCGCACGGCACTCGGGTACCACGGTGAATCGTCTCGGCAGGAGAGCCAGCGCCAGTCGGGCATGTGATGCGGCAGCATGATCCAGCAGGGCTTGCCCATCGCGCCGGCGAGGTGCGCCACGGCGGTGTCGACCGTGATCACGAGATCGAGGTTGGCGACAACGGCGGCGGTGTCCGCAAAGTCTTCGATCTCGTCGGGCAGGCAAACGACGTCCAGGCCGTGCGGCGGGTTCGTGGCCTGCGCTTCGCCGCAGCCTTTCTGCAGGCTGATGAAGGTCACGCCGTCGATGCCGCCGAGCGGCTGCAGCAGGTCGAGCGATGCGATCGAGCGCTCGTCGTCGTTCTCGAACTTCGGGTTGCCTTGCCACACCAGCCCGACGCGCAGGCGAGCCGACGGGAGCAGGGCGTTCCAACGTGCGGCGGCCTGCTGGTCCGTATGCAGATACGGCAGCGCGGCAGGGATGCCGTGCAGGCGTGTCTTGCAATGAAACGGCAGGCTCATCAATGAGGTCCAGCAATCCCAGTTGCCAGCCGGCAGCGCAGCGTCGAGGCTCAGCACCTCGTCGACACCGGGCATCGACGCCAGCAGCGTCTGCAAGGCCGGCGGGCACACCAGCGTGACGCGGCTTGCGCCCTGGTCTCGCAAGGCCTGCGCATAGCGCGCGAAGTGGATCATGTCGCCCAACCCGCTCTCATGGCCGATGAGGATGGACTTGCCTTGCAGGGACTCGCCTCGCCAGCGCGGGCAAGTGACGCTCGGGGGCGGCGTGTACTTCCAGGTGCGCCGCTCGAGATGCGCCCAGCCTTCTTCGAAGCGGCCCTGCCGCAGATAGAGGTAGGCGAGGTTGATGTGTGCCTTGGCGTAATCGGGGTCGATCAGCAGGCTGTTCACGCAGCAGGTGATCGCTTCGGCGTAGCGCGCCATCTGTGCGCACAGCACGCCGAGGTTCGACCACGCGGCAGCCGATTGCGGGTTGAGTTGCAGCGCATTCAGGTACACGGCCTCTGCTTCGCAGAACCGCTTCATCCGGGCGAGCAGGGCGCCGTAGTTGAGGAGGATCTGCGGGTTCGACGCGTTCAGCGCCAGCGCGCGGCGGTAGCAGGCATCGGCTTCTTCGGGCGCGTTGGCTTCGTCGAGCAACCAGCCGAGGTTGGCGTGGGCTTCGGCCAGGTGAGGGGCGATCGCCACCGTGCGGCGGAAGCAGTCTTCCGCGTCGGCGTAGTTGTGGGCGGCGATCTGGCGGGTGCCTTCGAAGAAGAGCTGTTCGGCGGCTTGCATGGGTTGAATTGCAGCACCGGGGGCTGCCCTGCAAACCGCGAAAAAGCTGGCAGAAAAGGGCCGCGAATCACGATTGGTAACGGACTCACCTTCGGCATGTCTCAGCCCGACCGGATTCCCAGGCGCAGGCACGGCACACCTTCGACAGACTCAGGGCGATTGAAATGGGCTCGAATGGTAGCGGTGTCATCCTCAAAGCTACACTGCCGCATGACCGTCGAAGAGCCCTCTACCGCAAGACGCCCTCGCCGCGGCGGCGGTGGCATCACCCTCGGCGACGTGGCGCGGCTGGCTGGCGTGTCGCCCATCACCGCCTCGCGTGCACTCAACACCCCCGACCACGTCGCCAAGGAGACCTTGGCCAAGGTGCGTGACGCCGTGGCCCGCACGGGCTACGTGCCGAACCGCATGGCCGGCGGGCTCGCCTCATCGCGCAGCCGCTTGGTGGCCGCGGTGGTGCCCACCATATCCGGCCCGGTGTTCATGGAGATGCTGGAGTCGCTGACCGCGGCGCTGGCCGATGCCGGCTATCAGCTCATGCTGGGGCAGAGCGGCTACACCGAGTCGCGCGAAGACGCGCTGCTCGACGCCATCATCGGCCGCCGGCCCGACGGCATCGTGCTCACCGGAATCATGCATTCGGCGGCTGGGCGCCGAAGGTTGCTCGCCGCCGGCATCCCGGTGGTCGAGACCTGGGACCTCACCCCCACGCCAATCGACATGCTCGTCGGCTTCTCCCATGCGCAAGCCGGCGCGGCAGTAGCCCGGCACCTGCACGCCAAGGGCCGGTGCCGCCTCGCCTTGCTGAGCGGCGACGACGAGCGCGCGCAGCGCCGCAACCAGGGTTTCATCGATGAGGCCGTGCGTCTCGGCATGGCGCGCGACGCGGCCGATGTGCCGGTGCGCCTCGTGCCGGCGCCCACCACGCTGGGCGGTGGCCGCTTCGGCCTGGCGCAGCTGCTAGCCACCGCTCCCGCGGTCGACGCGGTGTTCTGCAGCTCCGACCTGCTGGCGCTGGGCGTGCTCACCGAAGCCACGGCCCGGGGGGTCATCGTGCCGAAGCAGCTTGCCGTCATCGGCTTCGGCGACCTCGCGTTCGCGGGCGACGCCCACCCGGCGCTGAGCACCGTGCGCATCGACGGCACCGGCATCGGCCGCCAAGCTGCGCAATTCATCGTCGACCGGGCCGAAGGCCGCCCGGTGGCCGAGAAGGTGGTCGACCTCGGCTTCCAGATCATCGAGCGGGCGAGCGGCTGAACTTTGCCTTCCGTGGGGTTTTTGCATCCTATGACGGTAGCGCTACCGAATACTGTTAGCGCTACCAAATGGCCTTGCTGGAGACACACCATGAACCGATTGCTGCTCACCCTCGCCCTCTCGATCGCCGCGCTGGCCGGCACGCCGGCTCAGGCCGCCTGGCCTGACAAGCCGGTGACCATCGTCGTGCCGTTCCCGCCCGGCGGGTCCACCGACAGCCTGGCCCGTGTGCTCACGGTGCCGCTGCAAACCGCCTTCGGCCAGAGCTTCGTCGTCGACAACCGCGCGGGCGCCACCGGCACCATCGGCGCCGGCCAGGTGAAGCGCGCCGCGCCCGACGGCTACACGCTGCTGGTGTCCTCGCTCGGCCCCTTCGTGATCGCGCCGCACCTCATCAAGAGCATGCCGTACGACGCGCTGAAAGACTTCGATCTGCTGACCGTCGCAGTGCGCGCCCCCAACGTGATGGTCGTGCCCGCAGCGTCGCCGCTGAAGACCGTGGCCGACGTTATCGCCGCCGCGAAGAAGGACCCGGGCAAGCTGACGTTTGCCTCGTCGGGCAACGGCTCGTCCGACCACCTCACCGCCGAACTCTTCTGGCTGCAGACCGCCACCAGCGGCACGCATGTTCCGTACAAGGGCGGCGCGCCGGCGATCCAGGACCTGCTGGGTGGCCAGGTCGATGCCTCGTTCCAGAACGTGAACGCCGTGCTGCAGGACATCGCTGCCGGCAAGCTGCGCGCGGTGGCCGTCACCGGCGACAAGCGCTCCGCCGTGCTGCCTGACGTGCCCACGCTGAGCGAGAGTGGCGTGAAGGGTGTCGACGTCTACTCGTGGCAAGGCATCGCTGCGCCCAAGGGCCTGCCCCCCGACGTGAAGACCAAGCTGCACGCCGCACTGGTGGCCGCGCTCAACGACCCGCAGATCAAGGCCGACTTCGCCAAGATCGGCATCGAGGTCGTGGCCAACACGCCGGCGCAGTTCGCGAGCTTCCAGCAGTCCGAATTCGCCCGCTGGAAGAGCCTGATCGAGACGCGCAAGATCACCGCCGACTGAACCGACCGAACGGCTCCCCGAACCTCACGCAACGACCTCACGCAACGACAGGCGAACATGGCAACGCACACCACTTCCACCCCCAAGATCACCGCGATGCGCGTAATCCCGGTCGCCGGCCGCGACTCGATGCTGCTCAACCTGAGCGGCGCGCACGGCCCGTTCTTCACACGCAACCTGGTGCTGCTCACCGACAACGCCGGCCGCAGCGGTGTGGGCGAGGTACCGGGCGGCGAGAAGATCCGCCAGACGCTCGAAGACGCGAGCAAGCTCGTGATCGGCCAGCCGGTCGGCGACGTGCAGCGCGTGCTGCGCACCGTGCGAGACCTGTTCGCCGACCGCGATTCAGGCGGCCGCGGCCTGCAGACCTTCGATCTGCGCACCACCATCCACGTGGTCACCGCCATCGAATCGGCCATGCTCGACCTGCTGGGCCAGCACTTGGAGCTGCCCGTTGCCGCACTGCTCGGCGAAGGCCAGCAGCGCGACTCGGTCGAGATGCTCGGCTACCTGTTCTTCGTTGGCGACCGCACGCGCACCGATCTGCCCTACGCCACACCGGCCGACGAAGCGGCCGATGCTGACGACTGGCAGCGCCTGCGCCACGAGATGGCGATGACGCCCGACTCGGTGGTGCGCCTGGCCGAAGCTGCCCGTGCGCGCTACGGCTTCAACGACTTCAAGCTCAAGGGCGGGGTGTTGAGCGGCGACGCCGAGGTCGAGGCGGTGAGGGCGCTGCACGAGCGCTTTCCGGAGGCGCGTGTCACGCTCGACCCGAACGGCGGCTGGTTGCTGAAAGAAGCCGTGCGCCTGATGCGCGACCTGCACGGCGTGGTGGCTTATGCCGAAGACCCGTGCGGTGCCGAAGACGGCTTCTCGGGCCGGGAGGTGATGGCCGAGTTCCGCCGTGCCACCGGCCTGCCTACCGCCACCAACATGATCGCCACCGACTGGAGGCAACTCACGCACGCGCTGAGTCTGCAGTCGGTCGACATCCCGCTTGCCGACCCGCACTTCTGGACCATGGCTGGCTCGGTGCGCGTGGCGCAGACCTGTCGCGACTGGGGCCTCACCTGGGGTTCGCATTCGAACAACCACTTCGATGTGTCGCTCGCGATGTTCACCCACGTCGGTGCCGCCGCACCCGGCCGCGTGACGGCCATCGACACGCACTGGATCTGGCAAGACGGCCAGCGCCTGACCAAGGAGCCGCTGCAGATCGTCGGCGGCCACGTTCAGGTGCCGAAGAAGCCCGGTCTCGGCGTCGAGCTCGACATGGCCGAGGTGGAGAAAGCGCATGCGCTCTACAAGCAGCACGGGCTGGGCTCGCGCGACGACGCGATGGCCATGCAGTACCTCATTCGCGACTGGAAATTTGATCCCAAGCGGCCCTGCATGGTGAGATAGTGGAGCCATCCACCACACCGTGATGCCCGGCGCGTGCCGGGCGAGGGGGATCGATCGTGATCATCCTGACTCCCATGCGGCCAGAGGCGTTCGAGTCGTTCGCCGAAGAGGCCATCGCCGGGTACGCCACCGACAACGTTCAATCCGGTCGGTGGCCGAGTGAGTTGGCGCTGGAGCGTTCGCGTGCCGAGTTCCACCGCCTTTTGCACCAGGGCCTGCAGACGCCCGGTCACTTCGTTTTAGAGATCCAGCACCAGCCCACCGGCGAGCCCGTCGGTGTGCTCTGGTTCGCCATCATCGAAAGCGGCGATGTGCGCTCGGGCTACGTCTACAACATCCGCATCCAACCCGATTTCCGTGGAAGAGGCTACGCGAAGGCGGCGCTCGACCTGATCGAGAAGTTCGCCGTCTCGCAGGGCTTGTCCTCGCTGGCATTGCATGTCTTCAGCTTCAACACCGGAGCGCAGGCCTTGTACCGATCCATCGGCTACGGCATCAGCGGAATGAACATGTTCAAGCCGTTGCGGCGCGATGGCATTTGATGACCGCGCACTCTCCGACGAGCGTACCCATGGGCCTTGCAGTCGTTCGTTCGGCATGCAGTTTGCCGGGCTGGGTGGATCCCGGCCAACGTGGAGGTGCCATGCACAGAAGCCGACTCGCCACCATCGTCATCGACTGCCAGACCGAACGCCTCGAAGAAGCCGCCAGCTTCTGGGGCAGTGCGCTCGGCCGACCCGCGCGATCGCTCAACGATCCGCAGAATGACAACTACCGCGAGCTCACCGGCCCGGAGTCCGAAGTGCAGGTGCTCGTGCAGTCGGTGTCGCACCCCAGCCGCGTCCACGTCGACATCGACACCGACGACATCGATGCCGAAGTACACCGGCTCGAGTCGCTCGGCGCCAAGCGTGTCGCGCAGGTCAAGAGCTGGTGGGTGATGGAGGCTCCCACCGGCCAGCGCTTCTGCGTCGTCCGCCCGCAGCGCCCTGACTTCGAGTCGCATGCCAACGAATGGCCGGGCAGTGCGGCTTGACGAGACAAGCCATGATCACCCGACACCCTCTGCGCTGCAGCTGCGGCAAGGTCCGCGGCCACATCCAGCTGCCCGCAACGACCGGCCGAGCCGTCTGCTACTGCAAAGACTGCCAGGCCTTTGCCCACTTTCTGCAGCGGGCTGGCGACGTGCTCGATGAAGCCGGCGGCACCGACATCGTCGCGATGATGCCGGCGCAGGTTCACATCGAGCAGGGATTCGACGCGGTGCAGTGCATGTCGCTCTCCGATCGCGGGCTGCTGCGCTGGTACGCGGGCTGCTGCAAGACGCCGATCGGCAACACACCGAGAGACCGCAAGACGCCCTACGTCGGCTTGGTCCACAACTGCCTGTCGGCGCAGCCCCTCGAACCGTCGTTCGGGCCGGTGAAGGTACGCATCAACACGCACGCGGCCTACCAGCCCGTCAAGTCCACACCGCTTGCCAGCGTCCTGGCGGTGTTGAAGCTCATGAGCACGATGATCCCGGCGCGTTTGCGCGGAGCCTATCGAGACAACCCGTTCTTCGACGCGGCGACCGGCGCGCCGATCAGGCAGCCGCAGGTGTTGAGTGCTGCGCAGCGGGCGCAGTTGCGTCCAGCGTCAGCGGACTGATCGAGCAGAGGTTTGATGACATCTGCTGGCGTCGCCGACGCTCCGTCGGTTGATGGCTGCGAACGGCCTGACCTCTCTCCGTCAAGCGAACTTGGCACCGAGCCTGGCCGCACAATGGGCCGTCATTGGCTCAGCAACTTCCATGCACCGTCGCGACTTCATCGGCAAGACCAGCGCAACGCTGATTCCGTTGTCATCAATCCCGTTCACGAGCGTGGTGTTGGCCCACGAAGCGTCGAGTGTCACGGTCCCTGACCACCTCGCATTCGCCTCGGCTCCCCCGTTGGCCCGCATCCGCGCCACGCCCGACCGGATCATCGACGTCTCCGTCTGCACGCGCCCCTTCCGCGCCGAAGGCCCGCGCATCGAGGCGCAGCAGCTGCGCCACCAGACCGTGATCCACAACTACGGCCATGGCGGCAGTGGCTGGTCCTTGTCGTGGGGCTCTGCGATGCTGGCGGTGCGGCTGGCACTTGCGACAAAGCAGAAGCACCTGGCGGTGATCGGCTGCGGCGCCATCGGCCTCACGTCGGCGCGTGTGGCACAACGCGCCGGGTTGAAGGTGCGCATCTACTGCCGTGACCGGCCGCCGGAGGTGCGTTCGTCGGCGGCCACGGGCGTGTGGTCGCCGGACTCGCGCATCTGCACCGCTGCGAATGCGACACCGGAATTCCAGCAGCGCTGGGAGGCGATGGCGCGCTACTCGTTCCGCATGTACCAGAGCCTGCTCGGCCTCGCGGGCGACCCGGTGGAATGGCGTGACGGCTACGTCTTGTCCGACACGCCGTTCGACCAGCCGGCGCCATTCAGTGCTGTGCCCGAGGCGCACCCCGAACCCGAGTACCCCGAGCTCGAACGGCTGCTGCTGAGTGACATCCGGCCGCGCTCGCAGCCGCTGTCGCGTGAGCAGCACCCGTTCGCCGTGCCGCATGCGCGCCGCTACAGCCAGATGGTGTTCAACCTCCCGTCGTACACACGCCTGTTGATGGACGATTTCTTTCGCGAGGGCGGCGAGATCGTGCACCGCGAATTCGAGAGCCCACGCCAGTTTGCGGCATTGAAGGAGCGCACGCTGGTCAACGCCACCGGCTATGGCGCGCGCGCCTTGCTGGGTGATGAATCGATCATCCCGGTGCGTGGGCAGACGGCACGGCTGATCCCGCAGCCCGAGGTGAACTACGGTATCAGCTGGCGCGGCCACAACCTCTCGGTCGTGCCGCGGCGCGACGGCATCCTGGTGCAGGCACAGGCCGAAGGCGACTTCGGCAATGCGGACAGCACGCCTGACCGTGCGGCGTCTGATGCAGCCGTCGATCGGCTCGCAAGCCTTTTCGCGAGCTGATCAAACCGCCCCGTGCGCCTCGACGTAGAGGGCGTACAGCGAATGGCTGCTCGTCATGTAGAGGCGGTTGTTCTTCGGCCCGCCGAAGCAGAGGTTGGCGCAGCGCTCGGGCAGGCGGATGTGGGCGAGCGGCTTGCCCTGCGGGTTGAAGACCATCACGCCGTCGAGATCTTCGGACCTGCCCTTGAGCTGGAAGACCTTGCGCCCGCCCACGTCAGTGGGTTCGGGCTGCAATGCGCCGTTGCTGCCCCAGCCGCACCAGAGGTTGCCGTCGCGGTCGACTTTGAAGCCGTCGAGCGCGCCCTGGTCGGCAGCATCGATCAACTTGGTCTTGTTGCTGCAGCTGCCGTCGGCGCCGACGTCGTAGCTCCAGATGCTGCGGTTGGGTGTGCCCTTCCATTCGACGACGTAGAGCTTCTTCTCGTCGGGTGAGAAGGCGAGGCCGTTCGGGTTGACCAGTTCGGTGATCGCGGCGGTGATCTTGCCGTCGGCGCCGATGCGGTAGACGTTGGTCGTGGCCTGCTCGGGCTTGGCGCGCGAGCCTTCCCATTCGCCGTTGATGCCGAACAGCGGGTCGGTGAACCAGATGCTGTCGTCGGACTTGACGACGATGTCGTTGGGCGCGTTGAGGCGCTTGCCCTCGAAGCTGTCGGCCAGCACGGTGATCTTGCCGTTGCTGTCGGTGCGGGTGATGCGCCGCGTCACCGAGTGCTCGCAGGTGACGAGCCGGCCTTGGCGGTCGCGCGCATTGCCGTTGGCGTAGTTGGCCGCGTTGCGGAAGACGGTGAAGCTGCCGTCCTTCTCGCTGTACTTCATGATGCGGTTGTTGGGGATGTCGCTCACCAGCACGTAGCCGCCATCGGGAAAGTACACCGGCCCTTCGGCCCAGCGCATGCCCGTGGCCACCTGCTCGATGGTGCTGCTGTAGATGCGGTACTTGGCGAAACCCGGGTCAAGGACCTGTACCGCCGGGTCGGGGTAACGCTGGTTCGGCTTGAACTCGAAGGCCTGGGCGAGTGCTGCGCTGCCCAGCGTCGCGAGGCCGGTGCCGGCAGCGGCTTTCAGGAAGTGGCGGCGGGGCGCCGATGAACTCTCGTGCATGTCTTGTCTCCTTTTGTCGTTATGAGAAAGTCAGCGCGATGCGCCGCGCACCCTTCGACAGGCTCAGGGCGAACGGAGGCAGGCGCTCAGGTCACCGGCGCAGGGTTGAACAGCACCAACGCGTTGTGCAGCTTCCAGTGCTCGGCCCAGGTCTTCTTCTTGCCGCTGGCCACGTCGAGCATCAGGTGGAAGAGTTCCCAGCCCACTTCTTCGATGGTTGCCTCGCCATCGGCGATGCGGCCGGCGTTCACGTCCATCAGGTCGTGCCAGCGCCGTGCGAGGTCGCTACGGGTGGCCACCTTGATCACCGGCACCTCGGCCAGGCCGTAGGGCGTGCCGCGGCCGGTGGTGAACACGTGCAGGTTGATGCCGGCGGCGAGTTGCAGCGTGCCGCAGATGAAATCGCTGGCCGGCGTGGCGGCGTAGATCAAACCCTTTTGCTTGACCTTCTCGCCGGGCGAGAGCACGCCGCTGATCGGCGCGCTGCCGCTCTTGACGATGGAGCCCATCGCCTTCTCGACGATGTTGGAGAGCCCGCCCGCCTTGTTGCCCGGCGTGGTGTTGGCGCTGCGGTCGACGCGGCCCTTGGCGAGGTACGCGTCGTACCAGGCCATCTCGCGGATCATCGCGTCGGCGACTTCGGGTGTGCTGGCGCGTGAGGTGAGCTGGTCGATGCCGTCGCGCACCTCGGTGTTCTCGCTGAACATCACGGTGGCACCGGCGCGCACCAGCAGGTCGGTGCAGAAGCCGACCGACGGGTTGGCGGTGACGCCGCTGAAGGCGTCGCTGCCGCCGCACTGCACGCCGACCACCAGCTCGCTGGCCGGCACGGTTTCGCGTCGGCGTGCGTTCAGGCGTTCGAGGTGTTCTTCGGCGGTGTTCATGATCGAATCGATCATCGACATGAAGCCGATGTGCGCTTCGTCCTGCAGGCACACCACGTCGAGCTTGGCTTCTTCGGTGGTGCCGATGTCGGCCACGTTGCGCTCGTCGACGATGGCAAACGAGCCCGGCGGCAGCAGGCGCTCGGGCTGCAGCTTCTCGCAGCCCAGGCTCACCACCATCACCTCGCCGCCGAAGTTGGGATTGAGGCTGATGTTGCGCAGCGTTCGGATCGGGATGATGGCGTCGGGTGCGTCGATGGCCACGCCGCAGCCGTAGGTGTGCTCCAGGCCCACCACGTCGTCGACGTTCGGGTACTTGGGCAGCAGCTCGCTCTTGATGCGCTTGACGGCGAAGTCGAGCACGCCGGCCACGCACTGCACCGTGGTCGTGATGGCGAAGATGTTGCGGCTGCCCACCGAGCCGTCGGCATTGCGATAGCCCTCGAAGGTGTAGCCCTCGAGCGGCGGCTGCACGGGCGGCTTCACGGTCGCGATGGGCAGGCCTTCGAGCGACAACGCCGAAGGCATCTCGAGCAAACGCTCGTGCACCCAGCTGCCGGCGGGAATGGCCTTCGCCGCGCGGCCGATGGTCACGTTGTAGCGGCGCACCGGCTCACCGGCGGCGATATCGACCAAGGCCACCTTGTGGCCCTGCGGCACCTTGTCGACGAGCGTGAGCCCGTTGTCGAACACCGTGCCGGCAGGCAGCCCGCCGTTGTTGGCGACGATCGCGACGTTGTCGCGATCGTGCATGGTGATGAAGAGCGGCTTGCTGCCTTGAACGACGGCATTCATGGAGACGACCTCACTCACTCAGGTTTGACCTTTCCGTCCTTCACCACCTTGGTCCACTTCGCGATTTCGGTGCGGCCGAAGGTCGCGAACTGCTCGGGGGTGTTGGGGCTGTAGACCAGGCCCAGGCCTTCCATTTTTGTCTTCACCTCGGGCTGGGCCAGGATCTTCGCGACCTCGGCATTCATGCGCTGGACGATGGCAGGCGGCGTGCCGGCGGGCATGTAGAGCGCCTGCCAGCTGGCCACGTCAAAGCCTGCCACGCCGGCCTCTTGCAGCGTGGGCGTGTTCGGCAACGCGGGGCTGCGCTGGGCCGAGGTCACGGCCAGCGCACGCGCCTTGCCCGACTGGATGTGCGGCAGCGCGACGGTCACCGTCTCGAAGCTCATCGGGATCTGGCCGGAGATCACGTCTTGCACCGCCGGGGCGCTGCCCTTGTAGGGCACGTGCATCAGCTCGGCGCCCGCTAGCAGCTTGAAGAGCTCACCCGACATGTGCTGCGAGCTGCCCTGGCCGGCCGATGCGAAGGCGATGTCGCCTGGCTTGGCCTTGGCTGCGGCGATCAGGTCTTTCACGGTCTTGTATGGCTGCTCGGCACCGACCAGCAGCACGTTGGAGATGCTGCCGAGCAGGATCACCGGTGCGAAGTCGGTGGCCGCGTTGTAGGGCATCTTGGGCTGCAGCGCCGGGTTGATCGCGTTGCTGGAGATGGTGCCGATCAGCATCGTGTAGCCATCGGGTGGCGACTTGGCCACGAGGTCGGCACCGATCACGCCGCCGGCACCGGCCTTGTTGTCGATGACGATGGTCTGCTTCAGTGCGGCCTGCAGCTTCTCGCCGATGGTGCGGGCAAGAATGTCCGAGGTCCCGCCGGCCGAGAAGGGCACGATGAGGCGGACGGGCTTGTTGGGCCATGCGTCTTGAGCCAGTGCGGCGCTGGTCGACAGCGCAGAGAGGCCCAGGGCGATGGAGAGAGCGAGGGTGTGGCGGCGTGTGGTCATGATGATCCTTGGTAAAACAAAAACGGGCTCTCCTGCCTCAGGGCAGGTCCACGATCTCGACCCAGTTCGGGTTCTGGCCGACCGGGTAACGCTTGAGCAGGCTCAGGCTGCCGTCGGCAGAGGAGATGGCGTGCACGGACACGCTGTGCGATTCCTGTCCGGTGGCCAGCAGGTAGCGGCCAGAAGGGTCGATCGCGAAGCCGCGCGGGGTCTTTTCGGTCGGCACCTGGCCGATGGTCTTCAGCTCGCCGGTCGCAGCGTCGACCTTGTAGGCGGTGAGCGAGCTCGTGGTGCGCTCGGACGCATAGAGGTAGCGGCCGTCGGGTGAGAGATGCAGGTCGGCGGCCCAGGGCTTGCCGGTGAAGCCGGGCGGCAGCGCGGTCGTCACCTGCCGCTCGCTCAGCGTGCCGCGGGCGGCGTCGTAGGCGAAGACGTAGAGCGATGCGTCGAGTTCGCACAGCAGGTACATGAACTTCTGCGCGCGGTCGAACACGAAATGGCGCGGGCCGGATTTGGCGCGCGTCTTCGTCAATGCGGGGTCATTCGCACTCAGCGTGCCGGTGCTGTCGTCGAAGCGCCAGGACGAGAGGTTGTCGCCACCGAGACTGGTGGCGAACACGAGGCGGTTGCTCGCATCGGGCTGGATGGAGTGCGCGTTGGGCGACGTGGCAATCAGCTGCTGCACAGCACCCGCCGCGCCATCCTTGCCGATCGAATTGACGGTGATCTTGTTGCCGCCGTAGGACGCTGCGAACAGCCAGCGGCCGCTGCGGTCGGTGGCGATGTTGGCCATGCTGTCGGCCAGCGAGGCCTCGCCCAGCTTGCGCAGCTGGCCGGTGCCGGGGTCGATGGCAAAGCTCGCCACGCGAAAGGGCTGCGAGCGCAGCGCGGCGTAGAGCACGCGCTTGTCGGGGCTCACGGCGAGCGGCATCACGGTGCCGCCAACCTTGACGGTCTCGACGGGTGTCAGCTCGCCGCTGCGCGCGTCGAGCGAGAGCACCGAGATCTCCTGGCTGTCGGCGTTGGAGATGTAGGCGTAGGTGGCGGCCGCTGCATTGCCGGCGGCAAGCACTGCCGCCGCTGCGGATGCGAGCGCGCGCCAGAGACCTCGGACAGGGTGAAGGCTTTGCATGTGTGTTTCCGATTCGAGTTCTGTGTCTGACGCGTTCGTTCGTAGCAAGGCACCCTTGCGAGTGCCTGCCATTCAGCCCATCACCAAGCCATCCGCAACCCAGCCTGGACGACGCGGTTCTCGGTGATGTACTCCTTCAGGTCCCCGGTCGAGACCGAGAAGCCCGCATACAGGAAGGTCGACTTCGACAAGCCATACCGCCCCGCAAAAGCCGCCTTGCCCAGCG
>Ga0307515_10008140_pt1 | contig 20533 bp, 22 predicted proteins | sample 17_EM_MG_FD_194513 | JGI IMG/M metagenome (GOLD analysis project Ga0307515, IMG submission 194513) | Populus trichocarpa ectomycorrhiza microbial communities from riparian zone in the Pacific Northwest, United States - 17_EM | ecosystem: Host-associated > Plants > Roots > Unclassified | place...
GTAGAATTGGTCAACGATATAATGCAGGTACATTATTGCCAAATCGATTCGATCACAGCGGTTGTCGTCCTGAGGGGGGGAATTGCTGGCGACTGCTGGCGGGGGCTGGACTGACTTGATTCCGTTTGTGTGCGATGCAAATGAGGTGACGAGGGATGGCTCTGAGAACAGCAGTTTAGTTTGGAGGGGGGGAAGGGGTTCAAGAGATGATATATGGAATGTGCAGGAGCTTGGGGGGCAGTGTTGAAAAGGAGGAGGTGGGCTTTATTTTTCTTGTGTTTTTTTTCTTTGTTCGATGAAAGGGTTTGGGGGAATAGCTCCGGGTTTTGCGACTTGACTTGAGCGAGCGACTTTTTGCATCGGGAGTGGTTGCACGAGGTCCTTGAATATAGCAGCCCACCACGGGCTCGGAAAGCGACAACGCCAGGTCACACCGGGTACCAATCAATCAGCCTTGGATGGAGAGAAGCATCGAAAGGAGAAGTGGAACGGTAGGCCCCTCCCTCCACCGCCTCCTCATCTATTTCCTGCCCTTCTCCGCTTTCTCCTCTTCCACCCCCCTCTCTGCTCCCTTCTCTCGCCTTCTCTCTCTCTCTTTGTCCTCTATCTCCGCTTCTCTGACCGCTCGTCCGTCGCACTTATGAGGACGCAGTACGTAGTACTGTCTGCTCTGTCTCGTGAGCACGGGCCATCCGGCACCACGCGTGCTGATTGATCGGCTGCAAGACAGGGGGTTCAATTCAGTGATCAAGCGACATCCAACCCTGTCAACAAGCACGACCTCAACTCCCCAACCACAACCAGACGATCGCAAAACACACCGTCCCGCCGCGTTCAGAATAATAAACAACCCCAAAACACTCTTGCTATTCGCCGAGTCCCGATGCAGTCCATCGCTCCCTCTTCCTCCATCAATGCCATTCAATCCGAAGATTTCAATTTCAACCTCCTCTGGCTCTTCTGCTACGGACAATGAGTCGAGTCAACGCTCGTTCCCCCGTCTCGATTCTCGCCCCGCGCCCTGACCACCCGCTAGTTTTCGCTTCCTACACCTCCCCACGCGAGACACGTATTGTTTCACCCCACCGCACGATTCCCTAGATATCCAAATCATCACCTAGGTCTAAAGGCCTGGATCTGGCCGCTCGGGAGATCAAATCTACGATGCATCTGAGCTCCTGCTTCCGCTGAAGCGTGACTGGAGGGTTGGACAATCGCTCGGCGGTCCGTTGGCGGGTGAGTACACGGCATCAACCTACCGCGATGCTGCCGAGTTAACCGCTTGCTGCGTTGTCTTCGTTTTCAATCGTCTTCTCTAACAAAAGCACTTATCGGGTTGTCGTGGCCCACTGTTGTTGTCTGTACGCATTGTGGTTGAGCTCGCAACGATCTTAGCCCGCCGCTCAATCTGTCACACTGGATCGAAATCGGCTATATTGCTCTCGGCATACCCACTTCGAGCTTCTAGAGGTGCGGTCCGAGGAGACATCATTGCAAAGCCGTACGATCCACTGGGCAGTTTTGAACGAGACACAATCGATTGAGTTTAGTTACGAACGGTGGTGTGGAATCATCCGACTGGCTGCTATTCATGTATGTCGCAAGGGTGACGCTACTGTCTGGTGTTTTACCAGTTCAACTGCCGGTTAGATTGGATTCGCTGCCTCGCATGCTTCTGGCTCGTGTTTTTAGCCATTGAGGAAGTCCGGTTTGGTCAGGAGATCATTCGTGTCAACGGCACAGTTTTCCTTCCTCTTCTCATTTCCCAATGCCTTCTCTGCACGATATTCGCTTTTTGTTTTTCACCGCACTTTCGTCTTGGTTTGAACCACAAACGAAGGAGATGCAACACCTTCCACTCATTGCGGGACAACAGCGACGGGATAGCTACAAGGAACACATGGAACCAGGAGATTGTTTTTGAAGCACGGCGATTGACTACTGCATGCCGCAATTGGGAACCTGTACATTGCTGCTGTACTTGGCTGCAGCAGCCGACTTTGAAAGTTCCAATTCGACCGCGGCGCTGCAAGTGTGCATACGTACATACATGGCATGCCCAGTACCGGGTATTCCATGCTTGATCTAACACTTTCCTGCAACGCGGCCGAATTTAAAATCTTCTTGGAAATCAATTCTGACCCATGCAGGTTCTGTTAATCTGGGTGGGTGCAATCTACACACCCGCAAAGAAGGCAAGGTATACTGGGAACGAGGAACCCTTACCCTGACTCTCTATCCGGCTTTATCAGCACCTGCCTGCTGTAGTCGTGTACGTTGCCACCGTCATCAGTCACGTAATTTGCGTCGAAAATGAAAGCAGTTGCAGCTGTGCTTCCACGGTAGCACTGTGACCATATTGCCGGAACTGGGATCGGGCGTGGTTCGCATGTATAACATTTGTGCTGATATGTAGTACAATCACGTCAGAGTACAAGGGATAGCGGTTCGCATTCAGATCTGTTTCACAACTAGTAGGGGTGCTGCGATGTGGGGGGTTGGGATATAACTCTGTAGCAAGGCTCTCCAATATAGCTACCTACCTACCCCTTTCAGTCGTCTCAGCTCGACAAGATTTCCATCTACCTAACTACCTATGTCTGATGACGGCGCGCCCTGTCTTGCAAGCGAGTCATCCATTGATATAGAGTTTGTAGCTGGTTCGCCGCATCCGATGCAGGCAAACAAATTGACAATTGCAGACCCTGGCAGTCGCCACCACGTGGATACGCCTTCTGATCTGGGAATCCGGCAAGGCAGACCCAATTTATTTGCTGCCGGTTCAACCTTCCCACGGGAGATGGTGGATTTGACATATTGCATTGGCTGTTTCTAGAAGGCGGAACTCTGAAACGTTTGTTGTTGGATACCCAAATAATTACCACTCTGGATCTAGAGAAAAATAATGTTTGCCCATTGGTTTGCTAAGCGCGGAAACGACGACCTTGCGTTGCGCCACCTTTCCACGCGCATCGATGGGGCACGTACAGACTGACTCCCTCTCTACTCTACATCACTAATCTGTTTCAGTTGCGTTTCGAGGTAAGAGGCAGCAGACTTGGTTCCGGTTGCCTTAACAGGATGCCAGCGCCGGCGATGGCATCTGTCGGACTTTAGAGTTTAACCCTAGATCTGCTAAGAAAAGCCCCCTGTGCTGCTGCTGCATTTGCTTTCAATGATGTCTTGTGCCTAGGGTACCTACGTGCTGCAATACTACGCAATATATGCCGCGAGCGCGAATGCCTAGCGGAGAGATAGGGGTTCCAAGTGCATGGAATGTATGTACTAGCCACGTGACCAGTGATATCATTTTCCCCTCACTCCCGCAACTTTGTCCTGCGATTAACCCGCGGCTAGCAATCACGACGATGGACGCCCTCTTCCCTGCTCCTTCTCGCGACGACCTACATCACTACCTGAACCTCCCCCTCAGCAGCCTCCCCACTCCCAGTGCCATCCTCCATCTCCCGACCGTCACGCGCAACTGTGCCCGCCTCGTATCCACCACCCAGTCGACCCTCGGCATCCGCTTTCGCCCCCACACGAAAACCCACAAAACCCTTGAACTCACTCGTCTCCAGCTCTCGGGACTCGATCACGGCGATGTCATCGTCTCCACTGTGCGCGAAGCCGAGGCACTCGAGCCCCTGGTCCGCGAGGGCGTTGTGACCGGAATCCTGTACGGCCTGCCCCTGCCCCCGTCCGCTGTGCCGCGTTTATCCGCCCTCCGCGAACGAAATCCCGCCCTCGACGTAACCGTGCTCGTCGACCACCCCTCGCAGCTCCCTGGCGCAGGCTGGGGTGTCTTCGTGAAGCTCGATAACGGCTACCACCGCGCCGGACTCCCCCCGGAATCCGCGCAGCTGCAGACACTGCTGAAAGCAATTGCTGCATCTGGCGCAGAGCTGCGCGGGTTTTATTCCCACGCCGGTCACTCGTACTCCAGCAGCTCTGCCACCGAGTCTCTGCGGTTTCTGGCCGACGAGCTGGGCGCCGTTATCACTGCTGCCACCTTTCTCGGGGACAGTGGGAAAGAGCTGATCCTCTCCGTTGGCGCTACCCCTACAGCGTTGGCCGCCGAGGGAATGGAAGAGACCGTGCAGCATATCCGGGAATGCGGGTGGATGCTGGAGCTCCATGCAGAAGTCTACACGCTGCTGGACCTTCAGCAGCTCTCGACGAATCCCGCCGGCGTCGGAAGGGGAGATATTGCGATCACTGTGCTCGCGGAGGTGGCAAGCGTGTACCCTGAGCGCGGGGAGGCCTTATTGGCGCTGGGAACAACGGGGTTGGGGAGGGAACCAGGTAAAATTGTGGGTTGGGGAGTGGTGACAGGTTGGCAGGAAGGGAAGGAATGGGATGGGGAGAGGAAAAGTGGTTGGGTGGTTGGCAGGATCAGTCAGGAACATGCGGTATTGACGAAGGAGGGCGACGGTGACGCAATGGAGTTGCGCGTGGGCATGAAAGTGAGAGTGTGGCCGCAGCATGCGTGTATTGCAGGACATGCCCATGGTTGGTATTTTGTCACAGATGGAGAGAAGGTGCTGGATGTGTGGGTTAGGTGTAGAGGATGGTAATTTTCCCGTATGTAGATCATAGATCTTGACGATGGGTTGCAGAGGCGATTGCATCTCGGATGGACACGCTTCGCTTGAGATACCACTAATAATGCCATATTCAGGTATTCATGCTACCCTACTTGCATTGAGACTGATTGGCAATAATTGATTGGTGTTAATTCGTGATTAGTATTCAACATTCCAACTGATGCCGTGCAGAAATTCGGAGCCCAACCGCGGAGCGTTATTGGTTCTTCGTGAACGCAGTCATCTTATGAAGATCCCCGCCTGACATGTTTTCTTGCACGAATGATCCAGCGGCAACTTCCTTTCGACTGCTGTAGTCTGTTACAGCCACAGAGAATGCACTGCCGGATACATCTGGCCGATACCACCTGTAGCCATCCTCAATGTATTGACTTGCGTACAGCTTTAATAGGTACCTGACCTGTCGGCGCACTCCCTGTCACTCGCATAGATGAAATTATAGACGGTTTAGAGTGTATCACACTCCGAGAGTATGCGGAAGCTTTTGACTTTAGTTTTCTAGAAATAGTTAGATGCAGAGAACGCAAATGATTTGAACAACTCAGGAGCAATGTCATTTCCTCCCAGTTGAGCGATGCGTGCATGCATTTTACCCCGAGAATTCCATAACCGGTGCCCCGTCATTGGTAAATACGTTCACGCGTCTCTCATGCTGTTACTACGCAGAATGTCGGTAATCTTTCTTATATCTTTGCTTATTCTTGCGGGTTTGAGCTACTGTAGCGAGCACGATGCCCGGACGAGCTCCTACATGTGACGCTTTCTCCCGCTGATCAAATGCCAGTGACCTCTTTGTCTAACTTGTGAGGGTCCATAGTGCCGGATTTGGACGGCAAACACATACCTAGCAACAGCTCCTATGGGATCTTCAAGGGGATCTTCTAACTATCAACAGCGCTACGCATTGTCTTGCTAGGAGTCGCACGATTTTGAGAAGGCACAGATAAAGATAGATCTTAAACAAGAATGAGGCCCTAAGTTAATAGTTTAAGTGTTATGCGACGAAGACATTTCGGACCTGGGACCTTCAGATGGACTCTATGCGAGCGTTTCCCTGCCTGTATAGTTGCTCTGTGACTCACACCGTCCGAAAAATCTATTGTAGTGAGCACGATGTTTCGGACATGACAATGCCACAGAGCCCCGTATTGTGAGTAGGAACTGTTGTTTCGTCACAGCAAGGGTGTCCGAACGATCCTGGGTCCGAAACTCATTTGTCACATCTCAGTTGGTGGTAATTTCCCAAGTCATTGACAATGGCTCGAGTCAAATTAGGACTCCTTTGATATCGACCTCATCGTAGGAAACAGCTTAACATCCGCATCACAGACGCTCAAAAGCTTTGAATACAGAATGCCTGAATACAAGATGTCACAGCGACGAGGCTAATAAATAAAAAAACGTCATATTGGGAGGCCACCAGAAGCACCGTGCCCGCTATAGAATCGACTACGAAAGATAACCGTTGAACCTGCTATTTCTTACCATTTAATTTGTTAGAGTGTCATGGGATCTCACCCGGTGCACCAAGGAACCCTAACCTTGGCTTCCCGCAGTGCCCTAACGGACAACCTCGGGCCCGGAGAAGACGGCTTTGAAGCATGTTGAGCAGGTGTTGCGGAAGACAGCCGTAATGGGAGGTTCGGCCATTCGTGAAGGACTGTACTGTCGAGAACCAGATGAAGTCTGATCATGCCGGGGGAGATGAGACTTGGGATGGCACCAAGCCATCGACTCGTATCTTTTGTAAATAATCCTATGGGCTATGCTATATCCTAAGATTGACCTAAAGACTACGATCGTATGGAACTCTGTCACACGAGAAATACAACTCGAGCGAGTTTTTGACAATACAAACTGGTGATGTTGGTGAGGGGCAGGAATCCACTACTAAAGAGCAGATTTTTAAAACTATCTCGGTGCTGTTCCAAATGGAGTTACAGTTGTCTAAACCGAACGTTTTGATGCCAATGGATTGCGAACGCACACTAAAACGAAGGACGCAACTGCCTGGCAGAGGTCGTCAATGTGGAATAATAGTTTCCAAAATACACCACTCCTATCTATTGCCGGCAAACACCTAATCTACATCACTCATATATACTCGAGACATGCTAGAAAACAGGGAGTATCGCGAGTAATCTTGTTTCGCAGGTAATACTTTACCGTAGGCAATGTTACCTTTCACGCGTAGCTAGGATGGCGGAGTCCAGACGTGGAATATTGCAGGGTACAATAGTGAATGGCGGTTTATACACCATTGTGGAGTCCTAGAGGTAGACTCCATACAAATGTCCTACTTTTACATGCTGAAGATTAAGGCAAGCTTCTAGGAGTTAGTGCAGGGTGGCGGCACAGTTACGCTACTTATAGCACGATGTGCGAAACAGGCGAAGTGCAGGGCTTTGCAGTAATATGCTCGCCCAGATGGTTGGATAGCACTGAAAGTAACAAATGGTGGTGTTAAATAAATTGCGATTTAGGTAAAGTCGTTCTATACTGAAAATTGGTGGTAAAGTCATAATACTGCAGCTCAGTTGAGCCACAAAATGTACTGGGTGGGCGGATGCGCTTTAAGTACAAGATCCCTCCCATCGTCGCGCAAATGCGGGCGCATGTGGGAAGGAGATGAAGTACACTACAGCAACTAACAACGTGACCATACGTCATCCTTTCTTATCGGATGGATGCCATCACATTTCATCTTTTTAGATTGGTTGTGAGAGTCATCCACTATGGCAATCGCCATATATTGTGTGGCGTTAATTTATCTCCGAAGGTAAGATATCTTACATGCTGTGTTAACTATGAGTCGCACTAACGCACCGCACACTTGCTATCGGTTTTTGCAAAGAGTCTGGTCTAGTAGCTAGATTTCTGCAGGCCTTCGAAACGGCTAGGCCGAACATTTTCAATGTTTGCGCAGGCTGAACTCTTGTTATGGACGGCTCGGGGATTTTTTCGCAGTCTCCCAAGAGATGGAATACAATCACCCTTAGTCTTAGTGTTGGGGTAACCGACGTTTGCTTTGATTATGAGACAACAGCGAGGAAGAGTGTAATAGAAGGTTTCAAGCACACACGGACCTCTAACATCGGTATCCATCGGGTTCTACAAGTTACGGGGAGATATGTATATATAGAACTGAGGAGGTGTATGCTTTTTCAGACTCCTAGAGACGCTACCCGACAAGATAAGTTAGCAAAGATTGGTGCGGGTCGCCAGTTGGCCGTGCTTCTCGGTCTTTGATGCGGCTCCTTTTCCGGAGTCGAGCTATATAATCGGCCCTATTATACGCTCCATCACTCCTTCTCTCCATGACTCATGAATCGATCCTGCTATTTATCTTGTCAACCTAGGCGGCCGGGGTCCAAGTCGAAAATAAGGGTCAGGGCTCATTAGCCAGGTTGTGATCGACTTGCTGATGCGTTGGCGAATGGCGAATGGATGATAGGGCTCATAGTGATACTCACCAACGATGCGGCGAAACGCCACCGCAGAAACCGTTGAAGTCAGTCTTGCCATCGGTATCTATCTAATAGCTGCACTATACATTCAGTCCTGCCCGATTAACGCGGCGGAATATCTACTGCTTGATCTGAGTTATCTCGCCTCCACACTCATTTATCAATTGCTCCTTCGGTCTTCCGCTTACTGGCCTGCTTCCTCTCCTCCACAGCCTCGTTTATTAACCCTCGTCCCGCCGAGGTTGGCACCACTCAAGCAATATCGTATGTTGGTGCCAAATCAGTAGGTGCTAGCGCTGCCGCGTTGCTACGTAGTTGATTTTTCTTACAGGAATTTTTATTTAAAGACTAGGGAGTCATCAAGAGGGGCAGATGCTGCATCGCCACCTGGACCATTTCTGTGGAATACGAAATATGGAAGGTGGTGGAAATCTGAGGGCCGCATTTGGAGCGGCAGAGAAAAAGAATGTACTGAGGAGATTTCTGTAGATGCAGGCGGATAAATATTATAGACTCTGGACGGGTTGTACAACTCGGACGCAAGGCAATTTTTGTCAATGTGACATGCGATCTACCAATAGCCTTCTAAACTACATAACTACAAGTTCCTGTATAGTTAAACATTCGAATGCTAAGTGCACCACGGCTATTGATAAGTACGATCCAGTATTCCAAGTTTCTAAAGTGTAGTTTTACGTTGCAATTAACTCGCTGAGTTCACGGCTCCACACCTTGTTTATTCGACAACCAACCAGGGCGGGTACATTTGGTGGATTGGTGCCACAGCCTACGCTGCTGCCTACTTCCTGCGAGGTTCGCCTATTGGATGTCGACACATCGAAAAGCTGTGTTTCACCACCAATATCTATCAGATTCCAACATTTGATTCCTACAATGGAAGAAAAGCGGGGTACAATCTGAGATTGACCACGTCCTCTCCTCTACCAGATCAAATGCCCTATATATTTGAGATTCTGCCTGCTGAGAGTCTAAGAAAATACAATACCTCACTTTTCTCTTCCAAATCAAACATGCAATTGCCCCCGCCCCCGACAAATGAACCCGAGGTCTATGCAACACGGTCCCAATCATTTTGGGAAAATGACCGTCGCATTAAGCAATACCTTCTGAATACAGAGCCTATCTATGCAACACTTTACAAGCTTCGACAGGCAGTAAGTTTAATCCGTAGTAGCTCTCTCATTCTTCGACTTACATTGGCTGCAGGGCTGGGAGCGCAAGGATGGAGATGAATTCTTTGAGAGGCAACGCATTCGTGCCGACACCAATCGCAGTAAAGAGCAAAAGCGGACCCAATTCTTCATGTTTAGAAACATCGCACGGGATCTCGATGATGAGATGCATGTATTTACATTCAACAGCCTCATCCCGGGCGAGCAAATACGCATTCTGGAGACCTGTATTGCACCAGGTGGATTTAGTGCCGTGGCACTCCAAAGACATCCTACAGCTGCAATCGATGGGATAACCCTAGGAATGCGAGATGGCGGCCATTCAGTCCACATTCCCTACGGCGCTCACGATTCACGAGTAAAAATCTTTTTTGCAGACGTCACGATGTTTGCAACTGAGTTCGGAGTTACTCCAGATAAGATTCCAGCTGACCACCCTGACGCGGCGGCGTTTGACCACACTCGCCCATACGAGGGGCGCGCCTACGACCTTGTCATCTGCGATGGGCAAGTCCTGCGGACACACACTCGCGGCAAACACAGAGAGGTAGGTGAGGCCACCCGCCTCACAAACGCCCAGTTGATCCTCTGTCTCCAACGAATCAAGCCAGGAGGGACGATGGTAATGCTAATGCACAAGATGGAGGCGTGGGATACAGTATTACTCCTGCGCACACTTCACAAATTCTCTAAAATCACGGTGTTCAAACCGTCCAAAAGTCATGCAATTCGCTCCTCATTCTATATCATTGCAAAGAATATCCGTCCATATTCGGCGGAAGCAAAGGCTGCATTGAAAAGGTTTAGGTCGCAGTGGTGGCAGCTTACATTTGGTGAAAGACCATGCCGGGATGAAGAAGGAGACATGGAGGGGAAAGTCGATGAGGTTGTGGAGGAGTTTGGAGAGAGATTGAAGGAATTGGGACGAGATGTCTGGAGGATTCAGGCGGAGGCCTTGGAGAAGGCTGAGTTTATGCGTGTTGATGAAACTAGTTAATTTGGGGTCTGAGTTTCACCTCAGTAAGCGCGTGCTCGGCGTAGAGGCATACTTCCTGGTTTTCATATTCTTCGAATTTATGTGTTCCGAGCGGTACTCTGTTCCTATCCCGCTGTCACTGGGGTTTACCAAGGCCACGGAAGGAACATGCACCCATTCGACTTGGTTTATCAGGCAGGAAGAATTCTCTTGGATGCTATCCAACAACTTTCATAAAGCCCGTAGACCAATGCATGTTGAATATCAATATTGTACCCAAGTGCGGGATGTTGTTTCATCAGGATAGGATTGGGGGAATCTTTGATTTAGAGAATTTCAGCCTGGCCATAAGCTTAAACTTCCAAGCAGGAGGAAGAGGGGCAAAATTAAATCTGTTAGGCCCATCTGTTGGTTATGCGTCTCAATCACTGCTAGATATATCTCCATCGCCTTCTTTTTCTCTCTCCTTCCATTTTCGGGCATGTAATGACCCATCAATGTTGCTACCTGAAGATAATGATTACACCTGGGTTTTACTGCGGCTGCGGGCGGTGTTGGAGTTACCACTACCAGCTATATGACTGTATGATTCTACACGTAATAGGAATCGCAAAGATTGGGCTGTGATGTATCGGCAAAAGTGCAAATCGACTATGGACTGCGCTATGCACCCACGAGCAGCTCATAGCAAGCTTTCCGTGGACCCCTGCATGACGCGCAGTCCATAGTCGTCCACAGTCTGTCCATAGACATCTGTGCGTGGGCCTATGGAACTATGTACGTCTGGCAGTCAATAGACCTCAGCCAGTCTTTACTGCCGGCAGGCTTCGCTGGTATACTGGTACTGTACACACTATGGATATTATTATTGAGAGCACGCTTGAGAGCCTGCTCGAGAGAGCTGCGCTCCGAGAGGAGTAGCGTTTTCCACGGGAAGCTTTGGGCCGATAGAAAACTCAGTTTATAGCAGCTTTAGCCAATAGAAAGCTCTAAGTCTGTGGAAACTTTGACCTTGACGTTGACCTTGACGTAGCTAACCTACTTGTCTAAGTGCTGGCCAGTATCGGGACTATTACCGTCACAGCCACCATCACCATCACCATCACCATCATACCATCAGTCCTGGAAGGAATTGTTTGATTATAATCATATTGCATTCAGCCGTTTGCGGCTATGGCATATATCCACATATTTCCTCCCCGCTTCTTCCAATAACAAAATCGAAAGCAACATTACAAGCTTTGTCATACCCCAACAACACTGGGAAAAATGACCATGCGCGACGCGCAGCTCATAGAGAAGCTGTTTCTGGGACAGTAATCCGTAGCATATTTGACACGTGGCACTATGCGGTCCTATGGACCTGCGCATTGACTAGATTGCTATGATACGCATGCGATTATGTGCGCTTGATACTATACATCACACTGCATACAACAAACTTGAAACCAAGCTGCCAAATGCACTTCATTGCATGCTCCCAAATACGTTCTGAAGTACAATCCTGATTGCACTCGATTGCACACTCCCAGCCTGCTTGACTGTACGCTCCCAAGTAAGCTCTCAAGACACTCCCAAGTACACCTCCGAGTACGCTCCCAAGTATACGCCGAGTACGCTCCCAAGTATACTCAGAGTACGCTCCCAAGTACACCGAGTATGCTCCCAAGTACACCTCCGAGTATGCTCTCAATTACACTCCCGAGCACGCTCTCAAGAATGCTCCCAATTGCACTCGATGGCACACTCCCAGCCTGCTTGACTGTACGCTCCCAAGTAAGCTCTCAAGACACTCCCAAGAACACGTCCGAGTACACTCCCAAGTATACTCCCAGTACGCTCGCAAGTACACCTCCGAGGCGCTCTCAAGTACACTCCCAAGTATGCTCTCAAGTACACACCCGAGCACGATCTCAAGTAGGCTCCCAATTGCACTCGATGGCACACTCCTAGGCTGCTTGACTGTATGCTCCCAAGAGAGCTCCCAAGTACACCTCCGAGTACGCTCCCAAGTACACCTCCGAATCGCTCTCTTGTACACTCCCGAGCACGCTCTCTTGTACACTCCCAATTGCACTCGATGGTACACTCCCGGCGTAATTGGCTCTACACTCCCAAATACACTCTCAAGAGGGAAGACACTCCCAATCTCACTTGACTATATGCTCCCATGTATGCTCCTGCGTGCTCGATCCAGAGACTTGCTGAGTTGTAGGCGCCAGGCACCGGGTGGCGTGAAGCTGGTGGTGTATGGCGGGCAGTGTTTGGCGGGCGGCGGGCGGCGTGTGGCGTGTGGCGTGTGGCAGGTGGCAGGCGGCGTATGTTGGCCGAAATCATGACGTCGGTCGATATGGTAGTCTGAACCTTATCTTTAGCGCGGCCACCACGACAAGATCTCACGATACCTCACGGTCTTGGTGTTGACAATTGCAGCCTTAGATTCTGCAGGAAAGGCAGATAATTGGATCTTGGGGAGAGCAGATCTCCGACTCAGTTTTCTCATCGGAATTTGTAGCCAGTTTCCCGTCGAATTTGGGCGTATGTGTGCGCATTCGGTCCGGGGTTGATGGTGATGATGGTGATGGTGATGGTACTGAAAACACTTAGTTAAGGTTACGTTAAGGTTAATGTTACTGCTTTAATAGATTTAGAGCCTTCTATTGGCCAAAGCTTCCACAAACTCAGAGTTTTCATACAGTGAAAAGCTTCCCATGGAAAATTCTACTCCTCCCGAAGCATGGCTCTCTCAAGCGCGACTCTCCCAAGGGCGGCTCTCCCAAGCAGTCACCCAAGCAGGCTTTCAACCAGGCTTTCAAGCAGGCTCGCAAGCAGGCTCTCAAGCGCCAGCGGGCAGTTAAGTGGACTCGCAGAGATAGTGTGTACAGTACCGTTATAACAGTGAAGACTGAAGGCAGTAAAGACAGATATAGGTCCATCTCCAGCTGCCAGCCTTATATAGGTCGATAGGTGTTGACACGAGAAGATGATGGAGAAGAAGAGAAGATGATGAATTGTCTGTCGATACAAAGAGAAGAAAAACTATGGACTTTATATATGAATGAGAGAGAAGGAAAACCCAATGCCGACTGCCAAAGCCGGAGCCCAATGCCGAGTACCTGTGCCGAGCCGTCCTCCTCGCCATGGGGGCAGGCGAGGCCAACAGGGGCAAGCGAGGCCGAGGGGGGCAAGCGAGACCGGTGGGGGCAGGCGAGGCTGGTGGGGGCCGTAAGCCACCGGGCCAAATCCCTTAGTCAACACTCCCCCTTTGGCCCAAGGCTTTCCAGACGAAGTAAAACAAAACCAAAGAAACAAACAAAAGTCTAAGATCCTCCTCCAAGTTCCAAATCCCAAATCCAAAGAAAATCCAAGCATACAGTGTAGATCCAAATACACAACCTAAAACAAAGGAAATCCAAAAGTCCTGCCCGTGATCCTATCCAAGTCCAATCTCCTCCACAAATTTGCCGAGTGTAACTCCCCCGAGGGCCTTAGTGAGAGCATCTGCCAGCATATCAGTGCCTGCCACGTGCTTGATTTCAATCTCGTCTTTGGCAATGGCTTCATGAATCGAGTGGTACCAGAGTCGTAAGTGCCAGCTATCAGATTGGAAGTTGCCCGAGTTGAGAGTCGTAACGCAGTTTAGGCCATCATTGAGAATACGCCTGGTGATGCCTCTGCCAATTCCTATCTCTGCGACAAGATCTCGCAGCCAGTCGATCTGCACTTTGCCGTATGCTGTGGCAATCATCTCTGCTTGCATTGTCGATTGGGCTACTACGCTCTGCTTCTTCGACTTCCAAATGACGAGGGTTCCGAGGGCGTAGACGACAATTCCCGAGGTGGACCTGCTCGTGTCTGCTTCTCCCCCCATGTCTGCATCGTCGTAGCACGAGATTGACTGAGAGTCGTGCCCGAGGCTTGAGTCATGCCCGAGGCTTGGGTTATAGATCGTTTATTTGTAGTCTGTTGTGCCTCCGAGATATCGAAGTACGTGCTTCACGGCTTCCCAGTGTAAAGTCGATGGTTGGGCGGCATATCTGGCTAGGACTGAGGTTGCATAGGTGATATCTGGACGAGTACCGAGAGCGGCATAAAGAATCGAACCAATGGCTTTCTGGTACGTTCTAGCATCGAAGGGCTGCTCTCCAAGCTAAGGCTGTATGGCATGTGGCTTGTAGCCAATCTCCATCTGTGTTGAGCGCTTCTGGCAGTCGGTCATCTCAAATCTTTCCAGCACTCGGTTGATGTTGCCGATCTGGTCAATGGCAATTGATCGTTTGCTGCGATCTCGAGTAACTGTCATGCCGAGATATTGGAAGGTGTCAGGCACAGGGACTTGGCCAGCGGCCTTGAATCGATTGTACAGTCAAGATGCAATGGAGGCGACAAGTACCAATTTCCCAATAATCATGATATCGTCGACGGAGACTGGGATTGAGACGCCATTTGCTTCGAGATTACCACCGAAGAAGAGACCAGGAGCTCCAATTGAGGCTTGGAGATTGAGATCGTCAACGATAATGTCAAAGAGTGCTTCATAGTACTCCCGATTCGCTTGCTTGGTGCCATAGAGAGTCTTATTCAACTTGACAAGGGGTCTGGCCCGGCCATATGGATCAGGCCATTCGCCTTCTGGGAGGTGCATATAGAGAGTCTCATGCAGATAGCAGCCGAGGTAGGCAGTCGGGATGTCGAGGACCGCGATCTCAACGTCGTGCTTGGCTGCAAGTCCGAGGGCAAGGCTGATCTAGGCCGAATCAATGCCTGGAGAGGTGATGTGATTATAGTCGCCAGGCTTTTGGAGATCGCCGCGGCCGACAAGTCATACTTTCCATTTGTCAATTGTCCCATTGGCCATTAGCTTTCTTCCCATAACCCAACGGCTTCCAATCATACTAGCTCCTTCTGGGACTTTCTCAACGAAGGTGAAAACCTCATGACTTTCCATTGATGCCATTTCCTTGCCGATGGCTTCCTTCCACTGCTCAGCGTCCTCGGCATCCAATGCTGCGCGGTAAGTCTTTGGGCCTTGCTCGATCATCATGGCTATGCTGATATTGGCTGCAGTTCTTCCGCTCCTTCTAGGCCTTGGTGTCTCTGGAGGCGGTGTCTCTGGTGGTGGTGTGAGATCATCATCCGAGTCGTCGATGGGATTGATCGCACGTGGCAATGCTGTTGCTTTTGGAAGCTGTATCATGGCTTTCGGGGACTGTATCATAGCTTTGGGCGTCTGTGCCGTAGCTTTTGGCTTGGGAGGCTCGTCCTCAATTTCGGAATCCTTATCCTGTTCGGCTGGTTCGAAGGCGAACTTTCCAGGCTTAGTCTTTAGTAACTGGTGATATAGGGTAGACTCATCAAATTTGACATCTCGAGCGATAAAAACTTGGCCCGAATTGACATCCATAACTCGGTACTGTGTTGATGTCTCTGCCGAGTAGCCGAGGAGTACACACTTGTAGGCGTGGTTATCAAGCTTCTTCCTGAGGTCGCCATGGATCGATGCGAATGCTAGGCAGCCGAATGTTCGGAGATGGGAGATATCAGGGTGCTTCTGCGTCCATCTTTCGAATGGCGTCAAATTGGGATTGGGGAGAGCTCGGGATGGTAGTCGATTGTTGATGTAGACTGCTGTGGACACAGCTCCGGCCCAGAGCGTATTCGGCATCGCAGCATGCTTCGGCCTAGACCGCGCCGGGTCCAGCACTGTGCAATTGCATCTCTCCGAAATGCCATTCTACTGCTGTGAGTATGGGGCTGATACTTCCCTAATGATGCCTTCCTCTGCCAAGTACTCAAGAAACTTCTCATAACTAGCATACTCGCCTCCACCATCAACTCTAATTCGACACACCTTCGACTTTCGGTGCTGCTTCTCCACTTTCGCCACATACTCCTTGAACTTCACTGGAGCCTCAGATTTGGCTTTCATAAAGTAGACCTCGGTGTACCTCAAGTGGTCGTCAGTAAACATAATAATATATTGGTAGCAGCGCATCGTCCGAGTCAGCAATGGCCCGATCACATCGGAGTGAATCAACTCAAGACGTCGAGTCTTTGCCTTATTCTCTGAGGGCTGGAAAGGCTTCCGGAACATCTTGCCCATGATGCATTCATCAAAAGTGCATGTCGATGGGCTCTTAGCATGCAATTGGATACCTCTGACTGCATTCGGGAGCCGTTTGATAGCTGGCAAAGAGAGGTGACCGAGGCGAGCATGCGAAACAAGAATATCCTTATCATCAACGGGGGGCCGAATGTTGGTATAGGCCTCGGATATCTCGGGAATGAAATTCGGAGTGTCGGAGTAGGCCTCGGATTGTGGAGTGGTGTTCGGTGGGCCATCTACTGCCACCGAGGCTTTCGAGACTGAGGCCGAGGTTGCAGAGGCTCTGAGGACGAATAGACTGTTGATGAGCGGTGCTCAATATACGAGGACTGATCCAAGGCTCGCCATCGCTCCATCGAGTTTGAAATCGAAGTTGACTCCTTTCCGCATTGACTGGATGATACTGAGGAGGTTATTCGTGCCGCAGGCTGGCACATAAAGGACATGTTGCAGGACGATCTTGACGGGCTGCGCATTTGGCCTGTCGACATAAAACGTATTGGTTCCAGAGCCTTCGGCATCGACAAAGCTGTTGTTTGCCATCTTGACCTGGTGCTCCGCATTTGCCATGAAGTGATAGGTCTCAAAGAGGTGACGATTGCTGGTCACCTGATTTGTCGCTCCGGTGTCAAGAATCCAATAATCGGCAGATCTATGTGCCGATGTCACATTGAGCGTGATCACAGAGTCTGGCGTAGAGTCCGGGATAGGGTCGGAATGTATGACCGAGAAGAGGAATAACTCTGACTCGAACTCGGCAGTAGAGGTTGATGCGGTCGAAGCCAGGTTAGCATCACCTTTAGACTTATCATACGAGGCCCACTTATGCTTACTCCTGCACTTCGCCTTGATATGGCCTTTGACTCCGCATCCATGGCATATGACCTGGCACTTCCAATCGTCGCCCTTCCTATCGTTGCCCATTTCGCCCTTCGAGTGTCGTCCTCGACCTTTCTTTGTTACAAATAATTCGGCATCTGGAGCAAGACGGCGGGCCCTGGGGCGGAGGGCTTCGAAAGAAAGGAGGTGGGTGACGATGCTCGCCACAGTGTCAGCCTTCTCAGTGAGCTCGAGTGTGGATGCAACGGTTCGTCATTATTCGGTATTCGGGAGATTGGACATGATGTAGAATTTCCTCCAAGAGTCTTCGATCGTGATGTCGCATACAGCAAGGTCATTGATTATTTTGTCCTGGGCTGAGATCCATTCAGTGACTGATAGATATGACTCGAGATGACATGATGTGAGCTTTGCCATTTCGTATCGACCGTCGAGCTTGATGACCTTCTCGAAGTCAGTTTTGATCGTATCCCAATGCTGTTTCGGCTCAGTGAGGTCTCGGTACCGTATCTGGATCGTTGATTCCATCAGGGAGGTGAGTTGTCCGCATGCCTTATCCTTGTTCATCTGCCAGCGTTCCCAATCGCGAAGGAAGTAGTAGAACTGATTGAGGTAGGACGTGTCAGTCGATTCCGGGAGGAAGTTGTAATCAGCATCTCGAGGGTCACGAGCTGTGGCAGTATTTGCTGAGGAGGCGTCGCTGGTTGCTACCATCGGAGGCCTGTGAAAAACGCATTTGTCCTGAGACGTATTTCCAGAGGCTTTGCGCACGAAGTAGGGCTTTCACTTTTATGGCCCATTGTCGATAGTTGCGCTCATTGCGTTGTGTAGCCGTGGTTGACATGGCGGAGGTTTTCGAGACAATCAACAGGGCAAAGGTTAAGAAACAATAAAGAGGGGCGGAGGTTGAAAAACAAGAGAGGCACTACTAAGATGTCGGCTCCATCCACAGGAACAGGGGCAGAGGAGAAGCAGTAACAAATACTAATAGTAGGCGTCGAGTTCAGCTCAGCGCCGGGCTCATAACGTGTTGACACAAGAAGATGATGGAGAAGAAGAGAAGATGATGAATTGTCTGTCGATACAAAGAGAAGAAAAACTATGGACTTTATATATGAATGAGAGAGAAGGAAAACCCAATGCCGACTGCCAAAGCCAGAGCCCAATGCCGAGTAGCTGTGCGGAGCCGTCCTCCTCGCCATGGGGGCAGGCGAGGCCGACAGGGGCAAGCGAGGCCGACAGGGGCAAGCGAGGCCGACAGGGGCATGCGAGGCCGACATGGGCAACCGAGGCTGATGGGGGCAAGTGAAATCGGTGGGGTCAGGCGAGGCTGGTGGGGGCCGTAAGCCACCGGGCCTAATCCCTTAGTCAACAATAGGTCCGCACACACATCTCTATGATTCGACTATAGATAACTCTAGGTTGCATGTTGCGCAGGGGTCTACAGGAAGCTTGCTATGAGCTGCGCATATGCATTGTGATGAAATGGTGGAGCTAGAAGGCAGAGAGCCTATCGTCAATACTCTGCCACACCTCTTGCAGCATCCAAAGGGAATTCGTGAGAAAAGAGCAGTTGTGACCTGAGAAGCATAGGAACATGGTGAGATGATATGATAGGATATGTGGCTGGGAAAAATGTTGCAAATTGCATGGATTTACAAAAACTTGATGCAAGTGTATGGAACCAAGAACAGGAAAACATAGAGTGTGTATCCTGTTGGATTTATGTTAAGATGTACCATCTACCCTGGGGTCTCCCAAATATATATACTCCCCATGGCCCAGTCTACAAATATTAGCCCAAGATCTCTGAGTGCCCCCTCCAGCAATGCTACCAATATGAGTAGCGTTGGTGAGAAATGGATTTTCCACAACAACTCCTACCTGGCCCTCTGTGTAAAGCATACCTCTTTCTTTCCATATAAAATTATACTCAAACTGAAAAGAAGATATTAACAAGACCTATGGAATATTACAGAAACAAAATCCAAAAGAAAAATGGAAACCAAAAGAAAAACATACTTAGGCTTTCGTTCATTCTATAGCTGGATATTTCTGCCTCCCTCTGAATTTGGCTTCCTTTGTTCTGTATAGCCAAATATTGTGTTGCGTGGTTGAGGGCAAGGCTACACATCTGACTGGAAGTTGGAACATTTCTAATGAGACTTACATCCAGTGTGAGCAACGGTTCCGGACCGTCGCATTGGGTCCGGGTCTAGTTTTACACAGAACTGTTACCAAATTGGTGGTCCAGGTTGTCAACACTCCTGAACAGTCCCATCTGTCATGGATCAATTGAAATCTCCCAACCTGTCTGAAATGGGCGGGTTGTCGGAGGGTTGCCCAGTGGGTCCATCTGCAGATTCATATAATGCTATTGTTCTTTGCTGTTTGATAATAGTCTATTATCAAATGCACATGGTCAACTTCCAGTAATCATGTTTTGCATGTTTTGCAGTTTGTGATAACAATTATTTTGCAATCCATGTTTGTCATTGTATATTTTGAATTTTTGTCTGTGAAGGTGGTCGATTGTTCTGTTATGAGCTCAAGTATCCGTGCAATGCCTTCAATACCCAATATGCAATACCAAAAATTGTTGACGCTCTGATGACGTACATTTTCATGCAGTGTTGCCAGTGGTCTGAATGGTCCCAGTCCGGGGTAGGGCTCAGTGCAGTCCAGTGCACAAAATATTTGCACCGCATTGGACTGGAAAATGAGAGCATTGGACTGCACTGGCGCAGTGCGGACCAATCCGGTGCTAACAATTTATGTGATACCTGACCGATGGTATTGGAGTGACCTCTCCTTGGGAATCGGTCTTCTCAGATAGTATTCTACATAGAAATCGTTCTCTTCAGATTATCATTCCCATCGGTTCATCACTTTTAAACCAATTTAAGTAGAGTATGGACATTGTCACGGGTTGGGTTGCGAGTGATGGGTTGAACAGTACATAAGAATTAGTCCAACGGATCAGCTGAGATGTTGAAATACGTGGGAATGGTGTGAGGTTGTCGTGGGAAGGTGGTGGTATGATTAGTTATGATAAGGAAGTGGTTTGAGGTGTTGCGACGTCCGATGATGTGGTGTGGTTGTATTGATGAGAGTTGTGTTGGTGGTGTGTCTGATCATGGTTGGATATTCGGATGGTGTAACGGGCGGGGTCGGGCGCAGGTGATATGGATGTTGCAAGACTGAACTCGAAGTGCGTATCGAGGGACAAAGATCAGAATATGTTTCAAAGTCGTACTATTGCTTGCTATACAAGAGAACGAGTAAAGAGAGAAGAAAAGGAAATCCTCCAACACCAACAACACTCTCTTTATATACAATCCGTC
>Ga0307515_10008141_pt1 | contig 20532 bp, 16 predicted proteins | sample 17_EM_MG_FD_194513 | JGI IMG/M metagenome (GOLD analysis project Ga0307515, IMG submission 194513) | Populus trichocarpa ectomycorrhiza microbial communities from riparian zone in the Pacific Northwest, United States - 17_EM | ecosystem: Host-associated > Plants > Roots > Unclassified | place...
ATTGGTAATTAATGGGTTTCAATTATTTTTTTATGGGTATTAATTGAAAGGTGGGAATCAGAAGCAGTTGTTTGGATGGTCAATAAAGTATGCTTTCTCCTTTAATTTTTTATTTTAAATTTCGCTCATTAAATCAGTTGTGACAAATGAGTTTTTAAAATTATACGGAAGAAAGCTAGATATTAAAAAAAAAAATGGTTTTGAATTAATTTCGCACACTTCTAAAACATGCATGTCCTAGATAATTTAATTTGTCGCTGTTCAACTTTTGTTTTTCTTCTTCAAAACCCCCGGCCCCTTGTTTTTTTTTTTAAAAAAAAGCAACCTATCAATTTATAAGAGTTAAGAAATTCATAAACCTAGTCTGTTTGAGAGTGTGTTTTTTACTTGAAAATATATTAAAATAATATTTTTTATTTTTAAAAGTTATTTTTAATATCAGCACATTAAAATGATCTAAAAACATCAAAAAAATATTAATTTGAAGTAAGGAAAAAAATAAATTTAATTTTTTTCAAAAGCGCTTTTAAAACACAAAACAAACAGGGCAATCCCTTATTATTTTTTATTTTTTTTAAAGCAACCTATCAATTTATGAGAGTTAAGAAATTCATAAACCATCAAGTAAGACTCGAGTCGAAACCAATTCTAAATTCTAGATCTTAATTATCTCAGCTGCTTATGGAGTTATGGTTCCAATTCTAGCTATGACAGTCATGAACGATTAATTGGTGATTACTGATGCCAGAAACTAGAGTGTTAAAAAAGGGATTAATTAAATGATATCATCCATGGACGAGATCCCAATAAATAGTTTTAAAACTAGAAGTTCATAAATATACAGAATCAAAGTTGAATCGAAGAGCTAGTGATAGGGGGGAAAATTCAAGAAATTCTTAAATACACCCTTGAATCAAGGCTAGCCTGTTTCATAGAAAAAGATACACATTTTGTCCTCCTGAAAGTTATTTTTTATTTTATAGAAATATATTATTTATTCATTAATTTTATAGCCTCAGTCTAGATCCTTTAATATATGAATTAATTATGAACGTCGAAAGAGATTGCTAAGATAGCATTTTAAAACGAAAAGAAATGAAAACAATCCTTTATATTCTTCTTGTTTTAAAATGAAAAGATTTAATTTAAAAATAAATTTATTTTTATATTCTTTCTAAGTATAAACATATTTTTATCATACGGGCAATTAGCCGAGAAAAGACACCATGCAATGCTTGCATAACCTTGTAAAGAACGAAAGAAACAACAACAATGTCAGTTTCCACAATGTTTTTTTATTTTTCTAAACACTTTTCCGAAACTAATTAAACGCCCCTTCAGACACCGTGACCGCTGTCCATCCAATATTAACACTGTTTTAAAGACCACTTGATGACTCCCTTAATAATGTTTAATCGTGCTCGAGCATATAATGCCCTCTGCCAAAGTATCTCTAGCGCTTAATCTTAAGAGGCAAAAGACAAAGATGAAAGCTCTAGTTTTCTCGAACTCCTTCAAAAATCTTATGTGGCATTGATTCCCTCTAATCATGCTCTTCTTTTTTATTTTTTTTCTTCTGGGCCTTGCGTCCCTGTCAATCTAGCACTCTCCAAAGTTCGACAGGGTACAAAATTCCACTTGATAGGACATTTTCTTTATTTATTTCAGTGTGTTGGACCGAGTTGGCAAGCCGTTATGGTTCGAGATCTAACTAACTCAGCTAGCAAGCTATGGTTCGAGATCTATTCAAAATCTGGGTGGGACTTTGTCTTGTTAAAGGGGCACCATCTATATGAGATGCGAGTATTTTAAGCAAAGAATGATAGGATTATACACTGGATACTTGCTTGCAATTGCAACTTGCATGCTGCTCTATGTTCATGCACAAGCATCAGCACATTCTACAACTCGTCATTTTTCCTTGATAACTTGAGAAAAAAAGAACTTGTAACATCATGGTTTGATGAGTTCTGCCTTCCACAGTGTGCAGGTCAACATGATCTTTCGTTGATGATACATCAATTATAGCCCGATTCGGAGTGAATATTATTGACCACCTTTTTTTATACATATTCAGGTAAATCGATCTCACCATATTATAATTGGTGGGCTATGTCCTAAATGTGGAATTGCATAAACTCTAAACTATTTAACTAACAAATATTTAACCATGATCAATGATTAACATATTAATTAAGAGTTTTTTTTTTACTTTCGAGTCATGACTTTAAAATTATTTTTATAAATAATTAACTTATGATAAAAATGAACTAAAATGACTTTAATTTATAACAAATTATTGAAGAATAAATGTAGCATTAGTTATAATTTATAAGTTAATAGTAAAAAATCTCAACTTTTTATTAAATCAAGATTCGACTCAATTTTATAACAGATTTTTTATTTAATTCAAAAATTGTTTCTAACTAGATTCACTCGTAACTTCTTTTCAATCAATTTTTTTTTAAAAAAAACAACTTAAATTAATTTTCAAAAATCTTATCAAACATAATCTAAATCAATGTATTGATGATAGTTTACTTCAAAACTATACCTTGTTTTCTCCCTGACTGCTTTTATTGCTTACAAGGTGCTTACTGTATTTTTTTCTGAGCTATCGAAAATAAAAATGTCCATGTACACGGTTTGGTTCTAGGCAGTTAAATCATCAGATTCAATGATGACTTGGGGTGGCCAAGATTCTAACCAAGCTTTAGTCCATAAAAAGGAAAAAAAGAAAAATAGTCCATAGCCCAGTCCTCAGTAGCTGGACTTGAACTAAAAGCCTAAAAGCCCAGCTTCTAAGCCCATGATCCTGCGTCTGGCCATAAATCCCACCACCACCTGCACTCCCTGGCCAGTGGTTCTCTGGATTTTCATTAATTTCGACTACCTTCAGCTTGTCTGTTTTTTTTTAACCAATCCGAAAATTCTATAGCTACCTCGAGCGACTTTAATTTATTACAGGAATTTAAATCATATTACGAAAAATATACTAAGAAATTACAAATTATTTAAAAGTATAGAACACTAATACAAAGTAAAATTACAAGAAGAAAAAACAAGTAAATACTGTGGTTGGATAGAAAGAATGGCTTATGGTAAAGATGGTGATGAAACTAAAAGTTCAGTGTTGCAAGTAGCTAGGTTAAGCAGTACTTCTAGACCTCGAAAATCAGTTACAATTTCCAAAAAGAAGCAATGTATCCATGAAAATAATAAATATTTAAGGACAAAATATCAATATCGAAATACTAGAATTAATTCATGACAGACTAACCAGCAGCTGCAAACAGGGAGAATTACAGTATTGTTCATCCATCCAATATTACAGCAGAAAGTAAAAGTTTATTTGGGGGGAAAAAAAAGCTTCCGAATTCCCCATCATAAGTTCGACTAAAGACATCAAAGTTTCCTCGGTGTGGACTGCTCTATGTGGCGACAGGACAACATTGTCTAATGCAATGAGCTCACTTGGAACATCAGGCTCATTCTCAAACACATCCAATCCATCACCTGCGATCTCTCCTTGCATCATTCAAGCATCTCACCATCTATAACAGCCCCTCGTCCGACATCTATAACACTTCCTTGCTAATCATGTGGCGAGTCTGATCATTTAATTCACAACAAATTATGAGGACCTCGCAATTTGCCACTAGTTCACAGACATTTGAATAGCATGGATAGGGCACAGATGACTTCTTGGTCCTTGAGTTGTTCAAGATATTGCAGCCAAAGTGCTCTAGCCCTTTTGCAGCTTCTTGGCCAATGCTTCCAAGTCCAACAATCCCAACTTTCTTGCCTCCTAACTGAAACAACCTTGAACATCTTTACGAAAAACAAATTGCAACCATCAATCATACATAGAAACAGGATATCAATAATCCAGTTGATATATAGATTAATACTAGCCCTTTTGCAGCTTCTTGGTCCTTGAGTTGTTCAAGATATTGCAGCCAAAGTGCTCTAGCCCCTTTGCAGTTTCTTGGTCCTTGAGTTGTTCAAGATATTGCAGCCAAAGTGCTCTAGCCCTTTTGCAGCTTCTTGGCCAATGCTTCCAAGTCCAACGATCCCAACTTTCTTGCCTCCTAACTGAAACAACCTTGAACATCTTTACGAAAAACAAATTACAACCATCAATCATACATAGAAACAGGATATCAATAATCCAGTTGATATATGGATTAATACATAGAAACAGGATATCAATAATCCAGTTGATATATAGATTAATACATAGAAACAGGATATTAATACATAGTTCAATCCTTCCCTTAGAGCATAGAGGAAAATATCCTTTGTTATCCCACAACCCTTGTGTCACATACCGATTACCAGTCGATATCTTTCTCGGCACATCAATCAACAGCCCTACTGCTATATCAGCATCATCTTCAGAAAACAGGCTTCCACCATAAGCTACAGATATCCCTCTCCTACGACACTCTTGCAAGTCGATTTGGTTGAGTCCAGCACTTGTGGTGACAATAAGGCTCAGTGATGGCAACAGCCTTATAATGTTGGTGTTGAGTGGACAGGTTCCATGAGAGAGAACAGCTTGGATGGGTGCTCAAGAAGTAGTCTAAAGGAAGTGGTGAGTCCCATGGTGTCAAGAAATGGAGTTTTTGGGAGAGTTTGCCTCTATAATATTTGAAGACTAGCGGTGTTTCAAGGACTAGGACTTGTGGAAGGAGGTTTGATGATTATTTTCTTGACGATGATGATTCATTCTCAATTTAGGACTGGTTTAATGATGTTACTAGAATTACAGGCCTCTTTGGACTCCTATTATATTAAGATTGTAGAAGCTAAAGCTAAGCCGATAATGTGCATTAATCATACATCAATGACGGGTGAAAGTAAGGGTGTGTTGGAAAAAAAAGCTTCCAGATTGCCTACCACAAGTTCACACAGGGCCATGAAAGATTCTGAGGTAAAGACAGCTCTATGAGGGGATAGAACAACATTATCCAATTCAAAGAGCTCTTTTGGAACATCAGGCTCGTTCTCGAACACATCTAGCCCAGCACCTGCAATCTCTCCATGCACCAAACACCGCACCATTTCCTTCTCGTCAACAATAGCCCCACGTCCAATGTTAACGATGACACCTTCCTTCCCCAATGCTGAAAAGACATCCTTATCGATCATGTGGCGGGTTTGGTTCGTCAATGCGCAACAAATGATGAGGGCATCACTATTAGCTGCGAGCTGGCGGACATCGGAATAGAATGGATACGAAAGATGTGCCTTTTTCTTTCTTGAATTATACAAAACATTGCAGCCAAAAGCCTCTAGCCTTTTAGCAATTTCCAAGCCAATGCCTCCCAATCCGACAATACCGACTCGCTTGCCTCTCAACTGAAATTATCAATAACCAATACCACAAAGAATCAGAAAACAGAATGGTGGTGGTCACCAAAAAATTCTTAAACCAAATAACATGATTGATAATTAAGGGATGATCGTGATTCATGACCTTAGAACCAAGAGGGTAGTCTCCTTTATTGACCCAAAGCCCCTGCCTCACATACCGATCAGAAGCTGTAATCTTTCTCAGCACATCAATCAACAACCCCACTGCCGCATCCGCGCCATCGTCAGAAAACACATTGCCCGCGTTGGTTACAGAGATTCCACGACGGTGGCATGCCTCCAAATCAATGTGATTAGTACCAGCGCTGGCAGTGACGACAAGACGCACGGAGGGAAGCAGCTGGAGTAAATCATCTGTGACTGGAGCGGCACCCGAGCAGAGAATGGCTTGGATAGAGTCAGCATGTGCGGTAAGAAACTGGAGTAAAGGGAGAGGGGATTCCCATGCTTTCAAGAATTGATATTTTTTTGATAAAAAAGGTTGTTCTCCAATAACGGACAGGACTGGTGGTGGTTTTAGGAGTAGGACTTGCGGTAGGTCTTGGGGTTTGTGGTTTTGATCACTCGTGTTATCTTGCTGTTCTTCTTGATTCTCCATCAACGGAAATGGAAAATTCTTGATTTTTTTTTATGAATTAAATAGAGGGTACCCTATAAAGTATTTCAAGCTAAAAAATAATTGGCAAAACAAACAGAGCAGATAGCTTGCAAATGAGAAGAAAGGTATCTTCTGGAATCATGGTGCTGAACGAAGTGATGGTCACTGTCAATCGTGATGCCACGCTATGCTATGACTTTCCCTTTTGCTTTGGAATCTATAATCTAGTTTGGATGAGATCTGTTGTTTTAAGAATTTTTTATATATATAAAAAAACAAAACATAGATTAACCTATCAACCCAGTTAACCTTATTTTTATTAACGATTACATAAATGTTTTGAATGACTAATATTCATATATACGAATTTACTATAATATAAATTTAAACAATTAATATATGTTTAGTGACTTTAATTTAGTATCAAATAATTAATATCTACGCTATGAGATTTGTTGGTAAATATATTATTTTACTCAATAATTGTAATTTTACAAAATTAAATTTATTGTTAGATTTATTTTAATTAAATACAAATTAATACAAGTGTTTATATTAAAAGAGATAAATATCTTGTTGTCAAATTATATACTTTAAATCTTAAGGATAAAAGAATAAACTTTTTTCATGAACTCTTAAAGATGAACTAAACACAAAAACACTTCATTAGATTTTGTTCATTTTAAAGTAAACATGAGTATTACATTCCCATCAATTATGTTCTCGACAATCACTTCTCTAGCAATAATAATTAAAGAAGAAATCTAATTTTACTGGTATAACATAGCATTTCAACGATGCCAGCAATTTAATGGAATGGTTTCTGAAGTGCAGAAGAGCTAGAAGGAATTCATTGCTGAGGAGAAAAAACAAAAGAGCACGAGGCTCTGATACCATGTAGGTTTTTGGAAGAAGAAGAATTTTCTTTCTATAGTTCTGGTTACGAGATATATAGTAAAGGAGGCCACCAAATCAGGAGTGCCACAAAATCAAGAAATCAAAAAAATAAAAAACGAAAACAGGAAACAAAAACTCCTAAAAATCTGAGACAATAATTCCATGTTTTATTTGCAAAATCAATTCCTTTTTTATTTCCTACAAATCCGACATAACTTATTTGCTATTTGGACTCATGGTATTTGAAGAACGGCAGTGGTTGAAGTGCTAGCATTTGCAGAATGTCTTGGGATTGATGCTGATGGTATTGTTCGTGTTCCATTGAGGGTTTTGGGATCCTGAGACGGGAGGCTTTTGTTTGTACAAATTCTGAGTTAGGAGATAGAGATTTAAGGAAAATTCTATGGAGACATGATTCACACAATGACACAAACCAATGTGCAGACTAATTTTTCCAAAATACAAGGCAATATTCTCATGGAGAAGGTGAAATGGATCCATCATGTGAAACTATGCTAACGAGTATTCAAAACAGAACATGATGGAAAATTTGTTGTCCAAGTCCTGATGTAGTGTTGTGATTGACAGAGCAAGGCAAAACTATGCATTAATTTGTGGACAGGATGTGTGCAGAATACAAAAGCCCCGTGCCATATTATCTGTTAGTCAATGGGGAAAATAAGAAGAAATAAAGCTGGTTTACTATACATCCTCTCCTTGTTGTATTCAAGGTCACGACAGGCATGATGGGTAATTTTGATTAGGAACGAATGAGGAAAGGAGTTCTACTTCAAACTTTGTCTGGTTTAGAAATGATTAGGAATTGTCCTTCTCCACTTTGAATAAACACAGAATTAAACAACAATCCTGCTCTGGCGTGTCAAGTTTTCGGAGAACAATCCTACTATCAATGTGGAACCGATAATCTACATACTGAAAGGTATACACGGAAATACTTCATCCATCTAAGGCTATCAATATGCAAAGCTGTGTAATCTAATCCTGCAATGATCATAAATAGAGTGCAAATACTTAGGCAATCAATGTGACCAGCATCCTCGTGGAGTTTAACACGTATGAAGTATAAGAAATTGACTATGTATCGATCTTCAATGTCTTGCTTAAAGCGTCATTGATAAACAACGGCAGGGATTAGAGGTTTAAAAAACTAATATACTCGACACTGATGGCCATAAAAAGGTTCTTGTGCAGAACTTTCCCCTCCAATACAGGCTATGCACAACTATCAAGTACTGATAGCACAGCATCATCTTTGACATCTCATTAACTTTCTCGTTCATTACTCAGTTATTTCCTGCACGCATGCAGATTGTAGGACAATTACTAGAAGGAAACAAACAAATTTTGCTCGAGAGTCACAGAAAGAGGAAGAGATTGTTATGCTTGTAGTTGACACCAAATAACCACACAATGAAACAAACATTCGTCAATCTTCTTCTGATGGAAAAGTGATTCCGTTTGCAAGAAAGAATACCACCTAAATACTTCAGTGTTGGTATGCCCATCACTGAATCTTTTCTCACTGGCACTTGTAAATTAAAATTATTTCTTACTTTATTTTTATTTGATTGGTCCACATGTACAAGAAGGCATAGTGTAGAGGAAAAGTTGGATTTTTGGAAAAACAAAAGGAAAAGTGGGTAGAATTTTCAGTAATCCTTTTAATCAGGGGAAGGTGCCCGGGATAATCTGGCTTTCTCTTTTATTCCAAATTGATATGTTTCCTTTTTCAGTTTGTGATCGGAATCTTTTTCCTTAACAAAACTAATTTCCTAATTTAGCATACATTGACTACTAACATTAAACCTTAAAAACATATGCTAATAACTCAAACTGACCCTAACTAAGTCTCTTTCTATTTTATGATTTTAGCATTAAGGGCGTGACCAGCCAGCTCTTGGGCACATGACTAAGCCCCTCTCAAGACCTGTCTTAAGCAGGTCAGCCACATTCAGAGACTAGTGTGTTCACAAGAAATTAATTGTGTTACATCTTCTCAAAATAAAAATGTATTACTTCTTATTAGTGTCTTAAGCAGGCCATCCATTGAATTTTTCCTTCTCTTTTCTGGTAAAGATTATTATTCCTTAGTAGTGTATGAACAAATGCCGCAAGAATAAAGCATGACTCGTTGCAGATAGCATGGCCAGTGATATAGTACCAATCAATATAATGATCAAAATACATACCTAGTTGAAATGTGTTCACTAACAGGGATCTATTAGAAGAAAGTTAAAAAACTAACCTGCAAATAGAAGAGTTAATTAAAACATCCATCAATCCCCATATTCAGAAAGTAGTGGTTTATTTGAGAAGAAAGCTTCCAGATTCCCCATCACGAGGTCCATTAAATCCAAAAATGATTCTGGAGTAAAGACGGCAATATGTGGTGACAGAACAACATTGTCCATTGCAAAGAGCTCCACAGGAACATCTGGCTCATTTTCAAACACATCTAAACCAGCGCCAGCAATCTCTCCTTGCACCAAACACTGCACCATTTCCTTCTCATTGATGATAGCCCCGCGTCCGATATTTACAATGACACCTTCCTTCCCCAATGCTGACAGTACTTCCTTGTTGATCATGTGGCGGGTTTGGTCAGTTAATTCACAACATATCACAAGAACATCGCAATTAGCTGCAAGTTCACAGACACTTTCGTAGAAAGGGTATGAAACATGCGGTTTTCTCTTCCTGGAATTATATGAGATACTGCACCCAAAAGCCTCTAACCTTTTAGCAACTGCAAATCCAATATTTCCCAATCCAACAATCCCAATTCGCTTGCCTCCCAACTGAAATCACCACTCACAAAAGGGGGGAAATAACTTAAATAATCAGTTGACTAGAGGGTGCAATTCAATCGCGTTTTTTGCCAAGATAGAAATTTTCATCTCCATTTGTCTCATTGTCAAGAAATGGAATGGTTTTAGTCATCAAATTATGATTCTTAATATTCAGCAACAAAATTAAAATGACAAACTATTTAAATGCATAGGTGTTCTTTGCTCAAAGCTCCTCAACCCTCAACAATTATCAGTTCCTTTATCATGAGGCAACATTTTCTTTCTGATAAACAAAATTAAGAATCCACAGGCAATCAAGAATTAGCATTAAGAACCAAGAAGACAAAATGGATATAAAATAGAGAGGAATTTAATCTAAACCTTAGAACCAAGAGGGTAGTCCCCTTTAGTAGCCCAAAGCCCTTTCCTCACATATCCATCACTCGCCGAGACCTTCCTCAAAACATCAATTAACAACCCAACAGCAAAATCAGCCACGTCATCTGAAAAAACACTGCCTGCATTGGCAACCTTAATACCACGCCGGCGGCACTCAGGGAGGTCAACCTGGTTAAGTCCGACACTAGTAGTGACAACCACACCGACCTCTGGCAACAGCTGCAGGATGTCAGCGGTTATGGGTGTGCCAACAGAGGAAAGGATGGCTTTTATAGAGGGAGAGTGAGTGGACAAGAATTGGTGTAGAGGGAGTGAGGACTCATAGGCTTTCAAGAAAGTGAATTTGTTAGATGCAACGTGTCGTTCACCAACGTGAGCGAGGAATGAAATTGGTTTTAGAATCAGGACTTTGGGGAAATCTTGCTGGGCTTTGTGACAATCAGTTGAGACTGCCATCTTGAGAACAGAAGCTCGGGAGAGAAGGGGGTTTTTCTTTCCTTCTCTTTTGATAGAGACGAGGCACTCCTCGACAAAACCATGGCGATTCTGCCAAGTTATATATTTTAACAAGACACACATAGTGTCCGTTTGCATCGTTGTAATTTCTATTTTTAAAGTTTTTTTAAAATTCATATTTTTTTTTTTTATAGTTTAGATAGGTTGAAGTTAAGAACATAAAAAAAAAAAATTAAAAAAAAAACCTATTAAATTACAGTACCAAACACGCATTAATTCAGTATGTCACATAAGGCTTCTATAATAAAAGAAATTATTAGAACAATCCTTTTACTTCTTTCTATGCTCAGCTTCAAGCTCTACGAGTGGGAAGAAATTATCAGAATCCATCTCCAGAATCAATCTGCGAAGAACCACTGGCCATGCCAGCTCTAGACCAGTAACGACTGCCCATAGTTCTGCCTTGACAGAAGTGCACAAGCCAGTACTGCTAACCGCAAAACCCTTAATCCAAGACCCAAGGCTATCTCTAATTAATCGGACCTCCTGCTCCTGCCACACCTGGATTACCTTTACTACACCCGTCCAAGCTTAACTTCATCCTCTCCATGGGAGGATACGCCCATCCCACCAGTTTAATTCCTTAAGCTTATGTGAACTGCAATCAGCGAAGTCAATTGCCCTCTGTGAGTCACCTGTCAAGCTGTGGATTGCCTTTACAGTGCTTGCGGCTGCTGTGCTTCCTCCCCCCCAAAATCCCCTGATTACGCCGTTTCCAGATGTTCCATAATGCACACCCAAATAACAACGTCCATGCATATCCATTCCTATCACACTCACCTCAGCCAGGTTATTAATCAACCATGGTATCAGACCTGAGTCAAAGAAACTCCTTCTATTCACGTTCCTTAGCTAGGGGACAGTCACGCAACACATGGAGAATAAACAGCCTGTTTTTGTCTTTTGGTTTCGTACCTTCCATGAAATGTGTAGTTGGTTCAGAAGAAGATAATTTGGAGAGAAAAAATGTTTAGTTCACACAGTAAGGGAGGATGACAAAATCAAAGATGCTTTCTTCCTCGTTTACACTTTCATGGCACAAATAATTTAACAAATACTTGCAAGACCTGTAAAAGTCTCCATTCTTATCAAGGTCCATCAACAAAACCAGCAAGGCATTTCAATCGATCAGTCCAAAGAGATGCTACTTGGGTCGTACGTTGCATTAATTACAAACTCTTAGTTGTCGATTGTTATAAAGAAAAATTTTCATGGCGAGGATCATCCGCTACTGTTATCATATCTCTGAAGTTAATATAGTGTGTGCATATCTCTAGCATTGAATTTTTTGTTTTTCCTTTTCTTTTGTGGAGCTGCTCACGTAGATAACTAAACGAGGATTATGATGATTAAATAAATATATTAAATTATTTCATTGACTGACATAAACATCTTCAATAAAAGTGTTTTATCACATATTATTGAGAAATAGTAATGAAAATTACAGCTATTGTAGTAATATATATATATATATATATAAAAGATGATGATGATGATGATAGAATATTCATATCAGAGAATACCTTATATTAACGTTTAAATATTTTAATAAGGGAGGTAGAATGCAATTATCATATATATTTTTAAAAATAATTAATAGCTGTTTCGTGATGGCGAAGAAGGTCGAAAAAGCAAAACTCCCAACACCCATTTTTATAGCTATGTTTCAATAAATCAGAATAAGGTTTTTTTCTTTCAAAATAATGGTTTGAATTTTTTTTAACAAGAAATTAAGACAATGCCTTTGACTCCTTACATGCACAAAAGTTAAATGAGGTAGGGAAATTATTATAGATCAATAAACATTTTATTACATATTGTAATAATAGCTTTATTTTTAATTTTTTTTCTCTTTTTACTAGATATTTTTTTAACTTTTTTTTTCTTTTGTAGTTGCGCAAGCACCATAGATATAATATTGACAATTGAAAACTTCTTTTTTATAGTTAATTATTGTCATTTTTTTATCATTTTATTTATTATCGATTTTTGTAATTATATTATTAAATTAAATAAATTTATTAAAAACATAACATAATCAGGTTATTAATACGAAGTCTTAAATTTTTCTTATTTCTTTAAAAATATTATATCACCTTAACATCTTTTTTTACTTTTAAAATAATTAACTCCTGCAACATGGCAAAAGACACCTATCCAGTAACTAACCATATTCTATCGTCACTCTGGCTCACTGGTGATGGCTCTCGCAGGTAATTCCAGGAATTGAAATTCTTGACACTTCATGCAAGAGATCATTGAAGTTAGTCCCTCAACGTTGCTACCATGCGTGACAGATACTGAAAACCCAACTCCCCTCCCTTCTACCACATCTAACTAATCACTAATGTATATCAGCTTGTAAAAAAGAAGGAAAATCTTGCATGTATAGTTGTCTGCCATTTCCAATTTTGACCATGCAAGATAATTCACTTCCCTCTCTGTTAAACATCACACAAACCAACCTCGGAGTAAAGAGCCAGCGAAATAACTAGGACAAGAAGCTCTACTATAATTCTGTTACTTCCCCCAGTTCCAACCTTCCGAGATGGTTGGAAGTTGGAACATCTTGGAGTCCATTACAGAGAGTAATAATAGGTGACTTTCAGTCGGCCGGAAAAACCTAAAGTAAGAATTTGAAGAATTTACTGGGGACAAGAATAGAAGAAAAGACAAAACATAAGACGTGCAGAAGGCATATATAGAAATGAGGATAAGATGGCAAAAGTGACTTTACACGCAGGGTATAACTTGGACATAAATACATCTATTATGGTTCTCCAAGTAGAGGCTAGTCAACTAGGAGTATTATAGGGTTCAAAAAGCGTTACACAGGGATTCGGGTCATACTGCATGATATCTGCTGCGCGCTCAAACTCCTCTCTCAGAACTTTTATGCTGAATTTATCCACAACTCTACCAAGGTCATGCGATATCTCAAAGGGGTCCTCTATGCATATCAAATGTCGATCATTCCCAATCCTCCTTGTCCAGTCCTTTTCCCGTTTGCTGTAAGAAAACAAACACAGAATACAGTTAGTCAAGTGTACGAAACATCTCAGCTGACAATAAGCAGAACGAAAATCATTTGACTCTCAGTTTCACCTACATTATGAGGGAAAAAAAAAGAGCTTTCTATCCTTTGCGATGATATGAAATAATTACAATGCATGTATATGTTATCACATAGCTGGCTTAATAAAAATCCTACAAAAGGATGCTGGACTGTACATATCACCTGATTATGCTTCCTGTTCGAACAGATATAACACCATTTGCATAATCATGACGATATGCCCAATAATTGAAAAATGCCCATACTAATTGAGCAATTGTTTCCTTGTTACGAGATCCAAAACCACGGAGTTTCTCAACTTGATCAAAGTAGGCACACCGAATATCATCTACAATAGCAGAGTATGTTGTTCCCATTTCCTGAAAGAGAGCAGCTCACAAAATTAAGGAACAAGCCAAGTTTACAGCAAAAGACAAAAGTTAGAAAACAAGCAGCAAATTTCACTTTGAAATGCTTTATTCAGGTAGAAGATTTTGAAGCTGGATAATGCTATTGTCCAAATATGTCCTAAATGAGTTTCCCGGAAATCATAACCATTTCATGATGGGTTCTTTGTGGGACCCATCACTGAGGTCACTCCAATGGTTGATGTAATCAACAAACTGATTCAGTGAACTTATTTCAGTAAGCATACATTACCCTATGAAGTGTGATCAGATGCAACAACATGGCAGGAATTACTTGATAAAATAAAGCAGAGAATGATATTAGATATCCTCTTGGCCTCGCTACTCAATCGAGAACAAATGTCCAGTACCATATAAGACTGAAAAGTAAATATTTTGGCAACACGGCAGAGATCACCATGCTATGACACATAATCACTAACTAAAACTGAAAATCCTGAGCTGATAACCAGCAAAAGGTTCATATTTCCCCAGCTATTGCTTTATGGGACATTCATCTATTCAACTGAAGTAGTATAATAAGGGTGAAAGGAAATCAAAAGCACATCAATTCCCTTAATCTTTGGGCAAGAATCACATTAAAGCATGGTACGTGCATATACTGAAATGTCCAAATAACTGCAATGATAAAAACAACCCTACCAAGAACTCCAAAATAAACAAGTAGAATAGAAATACAGACCTGTAAGCATGGAAGGATAGCAGGTCTACGCTGCTGTAAGAAATGAATGCACATTAAAACATACCTGAAAAGAAAGAAATATGAGCCACCAAAAACACAGTCAACGAACAAAAACGTCTATAGATCATATAGGCCTATGAAAAGTTTCCGAAAATTATAGTAATTCTTTAGTGATGACTCACGCATAGCTAGATAGGGTCCCTTGGTAAGTTGCATTTACTCCTCTTGACTTGGCCCAATGTTTCACTACAAAAGCTAACTGCCGTAATCTCACATCTATTTGTGCATAATCCCGAAGAAGCTTGGTATTCACAACAGCCAAAACATTGTTTAGGCAGATGTCACAAGAGATGCCAGTCACTGGATCCATAAGCTTTACTATGGGAACCCTAGCCCGAGTCAACGCCTGCAAAAAGAGATGGGATTATGGACTCACCAAGAAGATCAAACAAGACATCCAAACAGCATAGCAATTTTAAAGGGGAATAAACCAAAATCAATTAGTGATGCAGAAAAGACATTGCATTAAGAAAGAAATGGATAGTAATTAAGTTATAACTGGATTGACAAGGCACCTACATAAGGATCCAATATTGGCTTACATATCTCTAAATTATTTTCCAAGGGCTTTTTCTCACATTTAATCTCACAAAGGATACTACCTTATTTTTTCAGAGCATGTTCTTACTTTTAACCTCATGGAGGAATTATCCAAACAAGATAATTATTTCTGAGAGGCGCCTCAAGGTTAGATATAGCTGAAAAAAAGATGACTAAGCAAATGAACTGCGTATGTCCGTAGGAAATGCATTAATCATCTTAGAGTTGTCCAAGCACTTGCAAAGTAAATTAACACAAAAAAGGTAGAAAAATGAATATCATCCGGAAGCAGTAAAAGCACATAATTGCAAAGACTTATAAGGCCTCATATCACCAAGCTTACAAAATAATTACTCATTAATAACATGATAATAGAGTCACCAGAAATGAGAGGAGAAACACATTCACTCACACAAGTGGATACATGAAAATAAGGGCCCAAACAGGACAAGTACAAAGAAAAATAAGCGTGGAGAACACTGAACAATAAATTACCCAGGTAAATCAATGGCTCACTGAATTGATGTGCAAAATACACACAAAATGATGACGCGTCCTGAATGTGTGTGCAACAAGTACAGAGCTGCTGTCAGCTCACATGTATGAAAGCACACACAACTGTAATTATAATATGGTTCTAGAGTAAATTTACCAAAGTGGGCATTTGTAAAACATGCCTGTTACCATCTTATCAAATGATTTTCATTTTATTACCTGACTGCAAGAAGAGAAAAGGCCTCTAAAGATGTCTAAAATAATAGGCAACCTAACAATAACAAGGAAAATATCAAAAAGATTTCTAAGGTGTTAGTAGGCCATAATAAATCAATCTTGTAGCTCATAGATCACATAAAACAGCTAGTCGCAAAGCATTGTAATCAGCAACAAAAAGTTTTGCTTTTCATCATGGAGTTGTAATGGTAATCTAATTATGTTAACACATGCACGCTACAAATGTAATACCATACAACTTTGTCCTCTTAAAGGCATAATTACAGCACAAACAGCTTGCCAAACACCCAAAAACAGTTGCCAGTGGCCAAATAGTGCAATTTAAGGTAGCAATAAAAATCATTATCTGTATCACGTATCTTTCAATTATACATATTACATATCCTTGATGAGAAGGGGGTCATTGCAAGTAAGGCAGAGGAGTTATTATTGATCTATTTGATGGGTTTGGATAGATGGAAAAACAGCAAGACATTATGGAAGTGAGCTTTCTTTGCAACCTTTTGCCTTTCCGTGACTGTTGATGGACTAGAACTCAAGAATTTCTGAGAATGGAGCCATTCCAAAACAGATCTTGTGGGATTTGCCATCCCTATGTTGTTCAACCACAAGGGCCTCTCCAGGTTTTTCTTAGTTGGGCAATCAAATTTCAAAGAAATGAGAGGGCTCTGGTATTACAGCTGTCCTAGTGTGTACTACTTTGTTTGGAAGATGTCTGTCTCCGTTTATAATTCAAATAATTTCCTTCATCAATAAAATTGCCTTTAAGTAAGATTACCTGTTAGCTTTCAATCATAAGGATTGATAATGTAAATCTATTTGTGGTACAAAAACTAATCCATAAATAAAAGAACAGATTCGTCACCAAGCATTGCAAAATCTAGCTTATTTAGGGGGTGTTTAGGAGTGTGGTGGCAATTGTTTTTCAAAGTGTTTTTTGCTCAGAAATGCATCAAAATAATGTTTTTTTTATTTTAAAAAATTTATTTTTGACATCAGCACATCAAAACGATCCAAAAAAACTAAAAAAAATTAGTTTGAAGAAAAAAAAATTCAAATTTTCATGAAAAGCAGGTTGAACAGCAGCTCCAAATGAGCACTTAATCTGCAGGCTCCACAATTTGGCACTAAATCTAAGAAGACTCACTTTTGTGTTTTTATTTATATAGTCCACCAGGATTTGGGACAAATGATCTATCTTAGAAACTATCAATGGTAACTCGTTAATCAGAACACTGCATTCGGAAAATTATTTAACAGAAAGTAAGTTGGAAAGATAAAAAAATAAAACCAGGTCTACCCTTTGGAATGATAGAACTTCATTAGAATGCCAGGAAGGTTAGTTTATACATGGTATTATGAATTATTTAAAAAAAAAATGTCAGGCACATGCACTCACGGGGGAGGGGGGGATTCTTACACAAGTCACTTTCTTTTATCGAGCAAACAACACAGAAGATCAAAGAAACAAAATATGTTAAATGACATTTATTGCATTAACTCTGAATTTATTTATCCTCTAAAAGGACAAAGCAATCTTTATTTACCTGCACATTCTGGAGGTTATCCGCCTGCAATATATCTGCCAACTTCAACAAGACCTCAGACTTGTTAATCTCAGCATCCTCAATTGTGAGGCAAACATCTATATCACTCTTTGAAACTCCAAATGAATTGGCACATGAACCATATAGGTACAATCGAGCTTCAGGCCATTCCTTGCTAACTAGTTTCTCCAACAACATAAAAAATTGCTTCTGCTTAGCCGTTTCTTCCTCTGGCGGTACCAGTGACTCATAAATTGCAAGAAAAGCAGCATTTAGCCTGTCGATATCTAAACGACATTGCATTTGCCTTTTAAGCATTCTCATCCTCTGACTAAGTATGTTGTGTCCCCTGCTATCTGATCTAGACTCCTGATTATCAAACCGCAAGTTAATCCAACAGATTCACAATTAGAGAAGATAATAAAAACTGCTATTAAGCATTAATTATATTTTCTTACACTTAGTTCAGTTTTCATTAAGCATATCTACTGAGAATGTCGGTGGAAGATTCATATCAAACTCTTAGTTACTTGAAATTTTAATTCCCTAAACATCAAATAAAATTCAAAGGTTCACATAAAGTAACCGACTTTAAAACTCAAAGGCCAAATAGATAAGAAAAACAACTGACCTTGCTACTTTGCTTCTTGTCTTTCTTGCCATCAGATTCACCCTCAAGCAACAAAGAATCCATCAGCTCTTCACCAAGATCATCCAACAACCCTCCATCTTCACCATCCAAATTGATCAAAGACTCCTTAATCTCTGAACCCAAAACCGAATGAAGATTACTCCCAGGAGGTGGACCCGGACGATCAAGCTGTCTCGTAAACCTCACCTCAACTGACCCCTCATTTCTCCTCGCTTTCTCATTGTTCAATTCACTATAATCTCCCTTTTCCCTATACATAGTATGCTCTAATTCTCTCCTCCTACCTCCATGATCCCAATTCCCTCCTCCTCCTCCACCTCTAGGCTTATTCGAAAACCCCGGAGGCGGAGACTTGTAATTCTGGTGCTGCTCCTTGTGAAGGTTTCCCCGCCCTCCACTGCTGGCTCCTGGCTGTCGCACTTCAAAATTCGTCGAATGCGAGTTTGCTTGCTTCTCGAGATGCCGATTCCTTTCCAATCCATTGAAATTTCTGCTCCCTGGTCCTACTTCTCGCATCAAATTCGCATTGACTAAACCGTCAGCAGGGCTTGGAATTGCACTTGAAAAAGAACCAAACTGTAGCTTTTGCTCTAACTGTTGCTTCTGTTGAGGCAGATGCTGAATCAAATTATTATTGTTGTTGTTATTAGCTCTAACCTCCGCAATTGAAAGCCCTGATCTTTGCAAATCATCTGCTAAATATTGATTCCCTTGGAATTGATTTCCAAGGGGGTGGGGGTGAGGAAAAGCATGGTTTTTCTGCGGAAAGCCGAGATTGTGTGACCAGAGAGGAGGGGTATTTGAGAGAAGATCACGGCCGTTGGATTGCAGCAATTGATGAGGCAGTAGTGGTAAACTGGGGCCCACAGCTGCAACTGCAGGATCAAAACCGAGAGGCTGAGGCTGAGGCTGAGGCTGAGGATGTTGATTTTGTAATTGTGGTGTGATAAAAGGAGAGAATTGCGAAGGAAATTGGGATTGTTGCTGCTGGTGCGGTGGATGATGGTGGTTAGGTCTTTGGAGTAGAGAGAGTAGAAATTCGCCGCCATTAGCATTCGGCGGAATCGGTGGAGCCTCACCGCCACCGCTGGCCATTGTATTATGTTGGTAGACTGTTCTCCACTGAAAGAGTTGGAAGGAAGGAAGAAAGAGATCTAAGTGATTTGTCCACGCTAGAATCGATTAAGTTGTTGTTGGTGAGGATAGGGTGCATATGCTTCTATGTAAAGAAGCAAATCTATGGAGTACGTACGTAGGATTTGATCCAATCACGATTTCCGGTGTTGATTGAACGGTGTTGATTGGAGTTGTGTATTAGTTTGGTGATTAAATTGGAGAGGAGGAAGGAGGGGTGGACACCTATGCGTCATCAAGTCTGACGTGGATCTAGCTTAGACAGGAAGTTGTTGGAACTTGGAATACTACGTTAGTGAATCCAAAGCCTCCAATGATGCGTATACGGTAGTGTTTAAAAGTGTATTATTTGTTGTTTACAAAGTATTTTTTTTTAATATATCAAAATAATTTAATATTTTTAATATTGAATATTAAAATGATTTAAACACATAAAAAATTTAATATTAAAAAAAACATAAAAGTACAGTGCCTAAAACTTTTTCAATAATAATAATAATACTAAATAATTACAAAAACTCTATTATGATTTGATATAAATTTTATTTTCTCTAAATTTTTATAAATTATATTTTCTTTCTATAATTTATAGTTTATATATTTAATAACAATTTATATCATCAACAATGCATTTTATTTGATAGTTTATATATTTAATAACAGTTTATATCATTAATAACATGTATTTTATTTGATAGAATATAATTTTTAAAAACAAGAAGAAAGTAAAATTCCAATTAAATTATATAAGAGTATTTCTAATAGTTATTATTAAAAAAAAACTCTCTAATTTAATTTAATTATGTTTTTATTTTTGTATTATACTTTAAAAAATTGATTTTATATCTTGAGTCAAATAAAAAAAATAAAATTATCATCAAATATAATATATAAAAGAACAACATATCATATCTTGAGCCAAGTTTATGTGCTTGCATTTGGTTGATGGGAGAGGTCGTGGAGAGTGTGTCAAAGGAGATTTGGTTGGTCTTCAGTTGTGTAGAATTTGCAGAATCATATGAACATAAACCAATACCAGAAAATTGATAAATACAAACAGAAATATCGAGGGAATATTTTCGTCGGTAAATTTTCGAGGAATT
>Ga0307515_10008142_pt1 | contig 20530 bp, 25 predicted proteins | sample 17_EM_MG_FD_194513 | JGI IMG/M metagenome (GOLD analysis project Ga0307515, IMG submission 194513) | Populus trichocarpa ectomycorrhiza microbial communities from riparian zone in the Pacific Northwest, United States - 17_EM | ecosystem: Host-associated > Plants > Roots > Unclassified | place...
CTTCACCACAAGTCTAAATCACCACACAAATCACCACAAGTATTTGTGGTGATTTAGACTTCTGGCGAAAAACACCACAAAAAACACCACACCCGGTGAGAAACACCACATCCCCTTTTATCAGTGAGTGAACCTTGTTCCATTCCATACAGAACTAGTCTGACCCAAGGAGTACTAGTATCAAGATATGCCTAGAATATATATTATGACGCTCTCGAAAATTCAGTACACACAAGCGAGCCTCTGCAAAGACACATTAAGCCATTATATTTGACAGGTTGCTTACAAGACCAGCATGCCTCAACTCTTTGATAAAGTCCTCTGGCAGTATCAACGAACCTTCAGAGGATTTATTGGTGACGAACCCGATAAACAATACTGCTGTGTGAAAATTGGCGGCGAAGTTAAGAGTAAGAAGCGATGGAGTCTTTAGATGGGTCAGGAAAGCGTTAATGGAATAGTACGGACTCACCACCCGAGTGAGAATTTGGATCACATCTGGCAGGTACACCCCCCGTGCACCCCGATCTAAATCGCCGTGATAGTGTAGGCATGTGCTGATAAGCCTGGCTGGATTGCAACGCCTTGCTGTACCCATCCTATTACCAGCCTCGGCAAGAAGATTTGCCATGATATCGGCTTCATAAAGAGGTGATTTAGCAAGTGTTCTGATTTCTGGGTCCTGGAGTGGTAGAAATGGCGTAGGAAGGCGAGTAAAGAAATACTATCATATTGTTGGCGGTTCCCCATACAAAATATGCGTATAAACTCACTGCTAGAAGACAATTACTTGGTGCTTTGGCCAAGTAATCAACAGCTCCTGGACCACCATCTCGCTGAGACGGGTTCCATAATGATTCCAGTTGGAGTGCCGACTATGAACGGTAACATGAGCGAGGATTGTATATGGGTACATATACAGGTACCTACTAGCTTAATGTCGTCGCCCTGTTGCTTATGTCCATCGTACATCGCTTCATACAAGGACCAGGGATGATTTTCGGTGGCTGAGCTCAATATCATCTCAAATGCATTATAAACGGCCCGCTGTCCAATACTGGCGCCATCAAGCTCATCGGGAAGAGGGCAGCCAAATATCATTGTCGTTGGCCGCAAGGAGGATGAGATTTCATAGCTTGTGTATCGGTGTGGTTGTATCAAGGGAGTAAAACGTATCAAGGAAGAGAAACTGTCGTCTAGCCTTTCAGCGAAGGAGGCAGATTCCACCGATGCGTCCACGAAAGATGAGACATTGCAGAGTTGCGAAGATGTCACATTCAGAACCTGCGCAAGGTCGCTGGCAGAGCGCCATGGGTATGACGGTTTTCAGATGGTAGTTGTGAGTAGGGGTATGAGATTACGTACCTTTGCACGGCAGAGAAGGTGGATACAATGTGCCTCAGAGCAACAATGCACTTCCTATCGTGCTCTGCATGGCCCTACGACGTGCCATGGTTAGTGACTATTGGATATAGGTCCAATGTACAAACCTCGGTCTGCGGTATGATTTCATTTTGAATGATATATTTCTCGTCATTTAATTGTTGAACTTTCTGCCGGTATGCAGAATCTGAGCAGGGTCAGCCAATGAATGTGGAGAGTATTATATTATTTACCTGCACTAAGAAAGCTTGGAGTATTAAGAGGCTGCGCATTTCTAATCGTTCGGAAACGAGAGAGAACACTGGGGCGACGCGGGCTTTCTTTCTTCGCTGATGAATTCTAAGCGAGAAGTAGCACCCGTGATCCACGTGATTCTATATCAGTTGCTCACCTCCTTCCGTTCCTCAACGGCCAACCTTTCGGCGCTGGACTCGGCAGTTGTGACCTCGGCAGATAGGGAGTGAGTTCGCCGTAACGATATTTCCACTCTACTACCCCATTGGTGAAAATATTCGGTGTCCTCTTCCGTCCAGAATTCGTTTGATAGAGTCTTGTACGCCGCTTGTAATTTTTCGAGCCCCCGCCTTCGTTCTTCTATCTCTACAGGGGTATTTAGAACACCATGATTACCTCAATGGGTTGCTATTACCATCCATGAGGAGTTCGCGAGTCTTGTGAGCCAACTCTCGCAGCTGTCCATTGACCGGTGGGTCGGGAATCTGGAGTCCACTGAGGTTGTCGAGGCTACCCAGAACTATGGTGGGTGCATGGAGGGATGTGGTATGTTGCTTACTATGTGCCCTCGATCTCAATCCTAAGCCAGTAATTAGGAAAAGTCCGTGTCACGAAATCGGAGGCCCGTACCGTCGTCGCCAAAAGTGTACGAACGCTCCAAGACGTTCTGATTCGGTAAATAGGACCTTGACAGGGCTTGTTTCTGAATCCATCGTCGCCGTCTGGGTCCAAGGCTGGCACGTGGCGCTTGCTAGCCACTTTTTGCGTGGTCCGTCATTACTGCCAAAGCCTGGCATGCGAATGAGCAGGCGGTAAGAACCGTGAGTCTGGTTCACCCCTGCACACATGTGTGGTATGCACATGAGGATACACTTGTTCCCCGGTCCTAGACATTACTAAAGCAGGAGGGTCAGGTTGGTTACATTACGGGGACACTAACGGCTACTGGATGGAAGACGAGCCCGTGTTGGGTTCCGTGGAGAGGACTTAGGCTGTTGCGTGCGTGAGCCCAACTTGTCGTTGTGGTGATGAGGCTGGAACATGCCCGACTGCGTCGATGCGTCGAAGGATATCAGGTAGACTTGGGTACATTCGAGGCCCAGAGGAGAATTGTGTACATAGTCTACCCGGATGTCACCTCGCGTCATGAAAGGCCTTCGTCTTGTCCTGTGCTGGTGGGGGTTGCTCCACGCGTCTACTGCCCGCCAGATCTATACGAAGTCACCTGGAAAGGAGTGGGAATCTACATAAAAGTCGTCGTCGCGCCCCAACCTGACGGAAAGTAATTTGGGAATCACCTTAGGTCTTCCATCTCATCAGGAGTAGTTAGTGTCGGCGTGTAACGAAAGTCTGGTTAGATTGGATACACCATTGGAAACGTGAGCGGGGCGGCGAGAAAGTGGACAGAGCGTGGCGCGGCGCGGCGCGGCTCTACAGACCAGCCTCACAATTGGTCAGGAATTCCACTCGCTTTATTTCTATTTCCTCCCTGAACCATATGGTGTTCCTATACATTTATTATTCTTCGAAAAGCGTCAATAAACCTTGTCCACATGAACTCGTGACTCTTCCCCTGTATTGGGATTACCAAATAAAATAGTCTACGGTGTTGCCCTTGTTGAATAAGATGACTCATCACACGTGCTAGTTACTTGGTCCTTGTTCTGTACATCCACTTTAGCATTTAGCGAAACAGTATACCACCACGTCGAAACGTGGTACAAGCATCGAGGCCTTTGTGCGAATTCCTGGCTGCACTGTCTATTGCCCTTAATCCCATAGTTCTCCAAGTGCAATGGAAAACCAATGTCTTAGGATGATAAACAACTAGAGAATAGGCGCGCGAAGCATGGACGGTGGATAAGGTAAATCTGATACGGCCTTCAACCCAAAGGTAAGGGAGACATCCAACGAAGACTCTCTTGACCTCCTTGATTTGTGGCCGTCGCCCCATGGAGCTGCTTACTTCGCGCGATTTGGTCGAGTTCAAGGTTGACCACGCATGTGAAGTGCCAAAGTGAAGTTGGTTGGAACCTCCGCCTCTAAAGAGCAATTCGAGACAAACGTGGCGGGCAACTTCAAAGCAACTACCAGCACAAATCAATGTCTCTCGTGTCTTCGCCGAACCCAGGCAGTCTACGCCGTCGACGTCCGTCACCTCTGTCCTCGAGTCCAAGCTGCCGGCGCCCTCGGAGTTGCTGGAGACTGCGGGAAGAGACGAGACAACAGAAGAGGGAACGTGATCCATCGCCCTTGAACCAAACCGTCATGGCCGACGATGCAGCGTCGTGCCAAAGTGGCTCGACAGCCGCTGAGCCTCCGTTGGAGAGGCAGTATTCGAATAAGCGCGTAAAGCGGAGTGCTGATGTCCCCGAAAGTACAAAGAGTACCATACGACGGAAGGATTCTGTGATGAACGGTGGATGGTTCAGTCGGTGTGGTCGGGAGCGTCCATCCAAATCCAAATCAGTGTTCGAACGAGCGGAGTGCGACATAGTACCCATGCAGAGTACTATCTCTTTCCAGCTTCAGTCCTCCCGAGACCTCCCAGCCGACTCCAACGTCTGCTCCTGCTCCGAAGACACTGTCCCTTCGACATCCCACAAACACAACTCCTGTGACTTCTGACTCTCAGGTTGAGCCTATTGTGACACGCCTCAAGGTGGCCACAAATACTAATAATACGCATTCCAATTCGCCGGCCTATGGGGGGTGGCTTGGTTCATTACGGCGCGCTCCATTTCAGCCAGCCAAGTTACAGGAGCCACTATGTCAGTAGTAATATCGGAACCTACCCATATGGACCTTGACTCCCATTTACCCTCCCAGCTCGAGTTCCGAGCTCTAATCCCCTAGCTCCAACAGGCTGGTTCGGTAAATGCTCCTCCTCGTCGCCGGTGCCTAGCCAACAATCACCTCCGGATCAGTCTATCCCACTGTCTCCTGGTCCATCCTTGCGCGTCATTGAACCTCCAACCCCGTCTTCCGGAGCACCTGCACCAGCGGCGGTCACAGTGAACACTGCAGCAGCACGGCATATGCTTAATATCCCGTTGCATGGTCGATCGAAGATGACAGCGCAAGAGGAAGCTGTAGCCGAAGGCCAAGGTACGCCCCTCTGCTATACTCGTCTGTTTTACTGATCCCAAATTTAGCACTGACAGTCACCGTAACGCCTTCTCTACCGTTAGTCACAGATGGTCCATCGACTCAGTCCTCACCTCCGAAAGCGCCGTCCGTGACTGTGAGCGAACCTGCTCCTTCGTCCGCTTCACCGGGATGGCGGGGGTGCATCGGCCTTGGATATAGTGCCGGAACGAAAGCGATCGAGGATAGTGGTGGACAGTCGACTCATACTGCACACAAGGAAACCTCTTCAGCCCCAAGCATCGCTTCGCCGCAACCTCAAACGGCGACCTCTTTCCCGTCAAGCGTCAAGCAAAAGTATCTATCAGGGATATCACTTCCTGGTGGATCCTGGTTCACCCCATGGGGTTGGTCTGGGAGCAGTGGGCCTACGCTGGACGAGAAGATCGAGGCAGAGCGTATTAGAGATGCGGCGCTTGCGAGGCCTGATCCATCACGCCTATCATCACAGCCACCTTCGATAGGCGTTGACGAGCAATCCAACGGGACAAAGCTTGCAAGCAGTGGACCGACACCTGGTTTATGACTAGAGATTAACCCGATGATGAAGGACATGCAAGAGAACCGGGCAAGCTGGATAAACTTCCTCTCGCTTTGTGTGGCGCATAGGTATCACGTCGTAACGGAATCAGGAGAGCCGGTCGCGCAAGACGTGGGGGAAGCCATAGACTTAGCGGCTGATCCTACCGTTCAACCACCTGAATAGAGGAAACAGTGACGGCTCAGAAGGGCAGTCAATAGATGGGTGAATGGAAACAACCAAAAGGCCTCCGCCTAGCTCACGAGGGAAGAAGGGCTCTGAATCTCCCACGCCGAATCCCACGCCTCCTTTAACAGACTCGGATTCAATCAAAGCCAAGACCGAACTCACCTCCGGGAGGGACAAAGAAAAGCGTGCCCGCCACCAGCTTTTGAGAATACGTTCTACACTCTCATTGCCGTATCGCCCTCCGCCTCCTCGAAGCAGCGATGCCACGCTCAAGACACTAAAGATGGTCGGAGAGTTGGTTAGTGGGGTCTTGCTGGGGAAAGTAGAGACTAAGCCAGACGAGGCAGAAGGTGGTGCACGGGAGAAGAGGAACGAAATGAGGGAATGGCAGATCCGACATGGGCGCCTTCCTAATCCAGGTGCCCGCCCTGTGTCGCCTACGTCACCCAGTTCACCTAACTCTATGCGCTCGACGTTCTCTGGTCCCTCCCACCCGCGCTTCAACTTGACCAGTCACGCGCGAAATCCATAGCCATACCCACTCTTTGCGGCCCGCGACGTGGGCGAGGTCCTCTCCCTCCCTGATGTCGGCGAGCTCTATACGACGAAGCGGATTGTCGTCATTGGGATACACGGAGGGACGATTATGCGCGCATTGGTGGGCGAGCCAACAGGGACAAGTTCAAAGTTTGCAAGTATGATAAAGGAAGCTATTGAAACGTTATTGCGAGCGAAGGAGATAGGACTGGAGTGCGATACATGGGGCAGGTGGGGAGCAAGGAGGGAGCAAGGAGGGGAGCAAGGAGTGAAAACTACTTGTATACCGCTTGAGGGGGAGGGCACCATTGACAGACGGGTCGAGAAGTGCGTATCATACCGCGAAAGCTAGATGGCGACCTGACGCTTGCAGAATAGGCTCTACGTTGATTTTTTGTCCAACGAGACCTGGGTTGAGGATTTGCACCAGTACGTTAGCATATTCCTTCATTTGCCCACGAATCCGACCCACCTATCTACGAACAGGGTAGACGTGATTTTCATAGTCACCCACTCGCAAGGCTCGATCGTCTCTACCCCAGCTCCTGGACCGGCTAATTCAAAAAGGCCACATACACATAGGAAGGAACTGGAAAATGGTCCAACGCGCGACGGAGATTGTTCTGGACGCCAACTGTTTGCCTCTTCCACCTGATGCGATGACGCAACGAAGGAGCAAGTAGCGAGTATGTTGTTTGGCGCTGCGTGGGATTCATCTCGGCCCCTTGACGTATCTCAGCACGAGCTCGGTCGTCAATCCGTATATCCGGTACTTTGAGAGCGCGGCTGCCAGGGAGGTGATTGAGTTCCAGGTAAGCTAATGTGACGTGGTATATTGGCCCCATATAGTAGAGTGATAATAATGTGCCGCCAGGATATGTTACTGCGTTAGAGAACATACTGGATGGGCAGTACGCGGGAAACTGGTGTCTCGCCTTCAGGATCAGACATTTTCATATCCAACTGCTACCTCTTCGTGTCAGAATAGATGCGGGATAGTGAGAAGGTGAAGCCCAATATCGCGGCTTGGTCCAAGTGGAATTGTTTGCAGGCGCGCCCCTGCCAGATTACCTGGAAACACAAATCGCGGTGGGCCAAGACTTAGTATCCGCTGTGTCGTGATTTCCCTACGCGATCGGCCGCGGCGATTGCTCTTCACACCAATTCTGACCTCAGCTGCGTGGCTAGTGCTAGGGTCCGGAATCAGGATGAGGCAGAGTATGTGTTGAATACACACCTGCATGAGGGACACCCCCGTACGAGCCGAAAAGTATAAAAGTATGGCCGTCGATCAATGACCACCTAAGTACGTCATGACGTACGCACCGCCGCGTGGCAATAATCATAATACTCAACAGAAGTATCCATGAAAGTTGGGGCTACAGGTGGAGCATGTACAATATCTCTGAAGTGATGAAAATGAAGCATTTGGAGTCATCAAGTGGTCTAGCCAAGCAGCTGCAATTGTGGGCGGGGTATTTACGTTAAACTATGGTTTCCGAAAGAAATACTGTAAACAGCACGGGCCACGCGCACTCTGCTTGCAGTGACCCTTGTTCCATTCCATACAGAACTAGTCTGAACCAAGGAGTACTAGTATCAAGATATGCCTAGGAATTATGACTCTCTCGAAAATTCAGTACACATAAGCGAGCCTCTGCAAAGACACATTAAGCCATTATATTTTACAGGTTCTCTACAAGACCAGCATGCCTCAACTCTTCGATAAAGTCTTCTGGCAGTATCAACGAACCTTCAGAGGACTTGTCGGTGACGAACTTGATCCTGAGTACTGCCGTGTCAAAATTGGCCACGGAGGGAGGAGTAATAAGCGATGGAGTCTTTAGATGGGTCAGGAAAGCGTCAATGGGATAGTACAGACTCACCACCCGAGTGAGAATTTGGATCACATCTGGCAGGTACCTACTCCGTGAAGGCCAATCGCTCCGATAGTGTAGGAGTGTGCTAATAAGCCTGGCTAGATTGCAACGCTTTGCTGTACCCATCCTATTAGCAGCCTTGGCAAGGATACTTAGCACCAACTTGGGTTCAAAATATGCATCGTTAGTATCTAACTTAGCAAGCTTTTTGATTTCTGGTTCCTGGAGAGGTAGAAATGGCGTAGGAAGACGAGTAAAGAAGTACTATCATATTGTTGGCGGCTCCCCATACAAAATATGCGTGTGAACTCACTGCTAGAAGACAATTACTTGGTGTTTTGGCCAAGTAATCAACAACTCCTGGACCACCATTTCGCTGAGATGAGTCCCATAATGACTCCAGCTGGAGTGCTGACTATGAGCGGTGACATGAGTGAGCATTGTATACGGGTACATATACAGGTGCTTACTAGCTTGATGTCGTCGTCCTGTTGTTTATGTCCATTGTACATCGCTTCATACAAACACCGGGGATGCCCTTTGGCGGCTGAGCTCAAAATCATCTCAAATGCATTAAAGACGGCCCGCTGTCCAATACTGGCGCCACCAAGCTCATCGGGAAGAGGGCAGCCAAATATCATTGTCGTTGGCCGCAAGGAGGAAGAGATTTCATAGCTTGTGTATCGGTATGGTTGTATCAAGGAAGTCAAACTCTCGTCTAGCCTTTCAGCGAAGGAGGCAGATTCCACCGATGCGTTCACAGAGGATGAGGCGTTGCAGAGCTGCGAAGATGTCACATTCAGAACCTGGGCAAGATCGCTGACAGAGCGCCGTGAGTATGACGGTTTTCAGGTGGTGGTTGTGAGTAAGGGTGTGAGATTGCGTACCTTTGCACGGCAGAGAAGGCGGATACAATGTACCTCAGAGCAACAATGCATTTCCTATCGTGCTCTGCAACGCGCTACGACATACTGTGATCAGTGACTATTGGATATAGGACCAGTGTACCAACCACAATCTGCAGTACGATTTCATTTTGAATCGTATATTTCTCGTCATTTAATTGTTGAACTTTCTGCCGGTATGCAGAATCTGAGCAGGGTCAGCCAATGAATGTGGAGATTATTATATTATTTACCTGCATTGAAAAAGCTTAGAGTATCTTGAGGCTGCTCCTTTCTAGTCGTCAGTAAACGAGAGAGAACACTTGGTCGATTCTTCGCTGATGAATTCTAAGCAAAAAATAGCATCCACGATCCACACGTTTCTATATCAGTTGCTCACCTCCTCCCGTTCCTCAACGGCCAACCTTTCGGCGCTGGACTCGGCAGTTGTGACCTCGGAAGATAGGGAGTGAGTTCGCCGTAACGATACTTCCACTCTACCACCTAATTGGTCAAAATATTCGGTGCCCTCTTCCGTCCAGATTTCGTTTGATAGAGTCTTGTACGCCGCTTGTAATTTTTCGAGCCCTCGCTTTCGTTCTTCTATCTCTACAACGGTATTTAGAACACCGAATGTACCTCAAGGGGTTGCTTTTACCATCTATTAGGAGTTCGCGTGTCTTGTGAGCCAACTCTTGCAGCTGTCCATTGCCCGGTAGGGAGGGAATCTGGAGTCCACTGAGGTTGTTGAGGCTACCCGGAATTATGATAGGTGCATAGAGGGACGTGGTATGTTACTTACTATGTATCCTCGATCTCAATCCTAAGCCAGTAATTAGGGAGAGTTTATGTCACGAATTCGGAGGGCCGTACCGTCGTCGCCAAAAGTGTACGAACGCTCCAAGACGTTTTGATTCGGTGAATAGGATCGTGGCAGGGTTTGTTTCTGAATCCATCGCCGCCGTCTGGGTCCAAGGCTGACACATGCGCGCTTGCCAGCCACCGTTTGCGTGGTCCGTCATTACTGCCACCAAAGCCTGGCATGCAAATGAGCAGGCGGTAAGAACCGTGAGTCTGGTTCACCCCTGCACACATGTGTGGTATGTACATGAGGATACACTTGTACCCCGGCCTTTAGATACTAAAGCGGGAGGGTCAGGTAGGTTACATTAAGGGGACACTAACGACTACTGGACGGAAGACGAGTTCGTATTGGATTCCATGGAGAGGACCTAGGCTAGCTGTTGCGCGCGTCAGTCCCAACTTGTCATTGTGGTGGTGAGGCCGGAGCATCGAAGGGTGAAGGGTGTCAGGTAGACTTGGGTAAATTCGAGGCCTATAGGAACATCGCGTACAAGGTCTACCCGGGTGTCACCTCAATTCTTGTCCTCCCCTGCTGCCCGCCAGGTCCATGTGAGATCACCCGGACAGGAGTAAGTGGGAATTCACATGAAAGTCGTCGTCGTGCGCCAACCTGACGGAAAGCAATTTTGCGGATCATCACAGGTCTTCGATTCCATCGGGAGTAGTTAGTGTCGGGATGTAGCGAGAGGCTGGTTGATCTCTGGATACCAGCCTCACAAATCCAGCAATCGTTCGGGCTTACCACGAGTGAGATCGACCTGGGCACAAAAGAGGATGCACTCTTATATTTACGGTCGCCCAACCAAGAGGATGAAGGACACTATCAGGAAGTTCACTGGCTTCCTTTCTATTTCCTCTCTGAACCATATTTCGTGACTCTTCCTCTGAGTATGGATTACCATGGAGCCCAAGTCCCCGTCCACTACAACCAACAATATTTGTTTCGCTCCCATTGAGGAGTCTGCACTCGGTCCTGGCTGGGCCCCGTATAGACCTCGATGAGGAGAGCAACTTTGGCGTGGATACAAAGTATCACCTGTCCACGTACACACTAAATGTGTAGTGTTCATTGTTGAATGTCAGTAATGTTTTGGCGGCATGAGGTCCCGACGGCGACTGTTCCTAGCCTTGCCAACGTGAATTGGTCACATGTCGGTATTCGCGGGTGGGAAAGATGAGATGAATGCCATTATAGGTTGGTATGGGTACCAACCGACGTTTGAACCGGCCGTGTACTGGATCTCCAGGGTGCAGAGCGCCGTTTAAGTCACGGGTGTGTCGTAATTCTCCTGTGCATATCTAAAGGCTCTAAATCTACAAAGGTTCCCGATTCCTTGGGTTGTCCGTCTTAGCGCTTCGAAAATTTGCCAACGTCGGTTGTGAAATCGGGTGGCCGCATTCAACACAAAGAACCCGGTGGCTTTGGACCCCGCATACTCGAACCAACCTCCTCCAACACGGGTCATGAGACCCATCATACCCAGGGAGCCAGGGAGAACCCTTCATTCCGTGCAAGCCTGTCCGGACAGCGGACATACGGCGTTGGGGATGAAGAAACAACAATCTAGTCTCGGCGACGATTCTCAACTTGGATGTTCCCAAGGTCAGCTGGAATGAGCTTACCGAGTCACCTCTGGTGTGAGTACACCCCGCCAAAGGGTACTTGTTCGATGTCAACAATTCTTCTTGTTCCTGCCAGGAACTCGACTTGGTGCGCCGTCCGAAACAGGAAGGCAGTCCACGCCCTGTCTTTACCCTCCTTCACCTTCTGTACGAAACCGTTTCACGTCCAGGGCGTCAATGCCGCGTTGAAACCCTTGACGAATCTTCAAGAGACGCGAGAACGTCTCGGAAGGCAGCTCGGCGGCGCGGTAGGTGGTGGGAGATCTTGAAGAGCTTCCACAACGTCAGGTTGTCTATATTACACAGACAAATCTACACTGCGATGTTTGGTTACCAAAGTCACGTCGGGCGTACATGAAACACTCGGTATTTGGTAGGTCACCTGTTTTCGTCATGTCATGCCTTAGCTCGATCCTATCATTACAGCCTCTCTGTGGCCCCGCTTATGCTCTAGATCGCTCTAGATCGCCGTGCCTGGGTCCGCCGTGCTTCTTTCCCGCGACGGACTACTCAGACCTGGAACGTCAATGGTAGCGCCAGGAGGTCCATATGATCCCCAGACCTCCCTCGTTCCTCCCTAGCACTCGTCTTCCAACACCAGGATGAAACCCCAATCCATCGTCTGTACTATCGTCTCAACCGCCCTCACAGTAGTGAGCGTCCATGCACTTCCTAACACGTCGGATTTGCGTTCCCAGCCTGAATGCGCCACTCGCCCCAGGCTGGCGTGTCGCCGGGCCGTGCATGGTCCTAAACGACGCCTCAAACCTCAATGGAGTGTAATAGGACATCTTATATAGCACTCCAGAGGCATGTACGACCTACTGTAGCACAGCGCCCACGGACGACCCACCGCACTACACGTACACGGCGGTTGGCGGGGCATCATGGGGGTGTTACTGTGGGTTCGACAGCGATTATAACCAGGTGCTGGCAAGGAGTGCATTTGTCCCCGAGTCCGACACGCCCTGCGCGGGGGATTCGAATCTAGCGTGTGGTCGGGAAGACCGTGTGCAGATCTATACTCGCTCTCCACCCCTTACGCCCGCGCTGCCCGGTGGGTGTGGTGTCGCCAGCGCGTGCAGCGTCGATAACGCCTCGCGTGTGGTGGAAGGGCATCGGCTTTTCAGCTTGTCGGTCAACTCGCCCGCATTTTGTGCGTCTTGGTGCGAGCATACTACCTATTCTGAAAATGGAGTGGACAAGAGGTACAACTGGGCTGGAGTTGAGAATGGGGACGAATGTATTTGTGGCACGGGATGGAAGGGCGGGATCGAGCCTCCCAGCGCGCCTACGTATGATTGTGCGACGCCTTGCCCGGAAGACCCGACGGACCCGAATGGGTGTGGTGGGTCAGGGAGGACTCAGGTATTCAGGTATGAGTGGAACTGGGGAGAGCTTTGAATATGAGAAATACCAGGGAGCGGTGGGCGGCGGCGGGTGCGGCAGCGTGGGTTTTGGTAGCATTCGCATTCGAGTGTTTGAGATCGAAAGTATCTATTATCTAATTATTTTTTACTCTTTCAATTCTCCGAGTATGTGTATTGGGTGGTGAACAAAGCCCTTCCGATTTTGGACTGCGCGGCGACGGCGGCTGATGGCGACCTCGACCGCGACTGCGACTGCAACCGCCGAAGTGCTAACGGCTGCCCGAGCGGCGCTGGACAACCACGCGACGCTCATCACCACCGTCCGAACCTCGCAGACGAATCGATAACAGGTTGTCCGTGAGCTCCCAAGTCCACCGGACCAGCTCCTCTTCCTGCCAAGAACATGACGTGGCATCAAGAATTACCTGGGCGCCGTTAAACATTCCGCGGGCTGTCTTTACGCTACTGCTGTCATCCGCCTCCATCGACTACGAAATCGTTTCACGTCCAGGGATTGAATGCCGTGTTAAAACTATAAGAGGTTCATCAGAAATCTAAGCACTTTCCATACGACGGGATATACAAAGGCAGCAGAGACAAGTGCAATGGATCGAATATAAGGGGACTCTGTGAGTAGATCAGGATGCAAGGTTGAAATATCCGAGAAATTAACCCGTACTTAATGATGGATGATGCGGTCATAGGTTCCTCGAATATCCTTGGCGAAGAATGGACCTTGGGATAGAGCTCTTAAGGTTGCCAGGTCGCGGTTGCTAAACCTCAAAGAGTCTATATTCGGGCCTTTCCCCGTTGTAACCACATCATTAGGTATTATCATGCAAGGACGTTCGTCGTACAACCTGTCGATTTGGGTCGCTTGCTTAAATACTCGTCAAGCGCGATACCCTCGGCCTCGCCATCACTAACGACGTCGAGGATTTGTCATGAACGTGGTTTACGATACCGCCATGACTGGCCGGAGTTCATAGGATCCAAAAATAGGCCGGGTTCAGGCTTGTGAGTCTGGCTCACGCAAGCGAGCCACGGGCCAATCTGGAGGGGCAACATCTGCTTCCAGTACAACGTAGTGTACCAAGCAAGGTTTCTAGCTCCACTGATATCGCATTAGCGGGCACTGGGAGTCATCATTTGATGAAGCAACAGACACATATTAGTATTCTAACCACAGCTATGACATCGAGGGGGAATTGAGTTTCACTGTTATCTCTTTACTTCCATAACCCCTATTATTGGAATACTAGGGTTCTCGTCGTTTAGGGTACACCACGATTGTCACTGCGCGATTGATACGGCTTCGACCCTTTTCTCTGGGCATTCGTCCATATGTATATAAGCCCCCCCATTTCCGTCTAATGGAGCCAGCAGTCTCTGGTGCTATCCTTTGAACCTGAGCCTCATCTTCTGTCATCTATCCATACCACATCCAGGGCGATACATCTTAATACAACACATACTTCACCCATCCATACGGGCAGCAAGAGAGAGAGGCCATCCCCCTGTTCTAGTTGCACCCACGTGTCCTATAACTCTTATTCTGGCAGAACACCTCGAACAACCACGACCCCACACATGGACGACCCCCCTCGAGGCCTTATAACTCACGGGTAACTACCTCAGACTCTAATACTGTGCGTTTGCGTTCCGAGATCGAGGAGCTGGGCGAGCAAGTGCGGATTCTGCAATTACGGGACGCGACTCGACAATATGATTTGGAGCGTCAATCTTATAAACCACCACTTGAGTTCTCACCGAGAGGCTTTGGGTACCAACCTGATGACGAAGCCGGCGAGTGACCACAGCGAGATTCATTGGCAACAGCTAGTTGCCCCTGTTCTCAGGTTATACATCTGAGAGCTATCTTTCTTTACTTCTTGTCCTGTCGTACTCGTAACGTCTGCTGTATTTTCTGGCGACAACCCATAACTGGGACTCTCCATTTCGATCCAAACTACGGGTAACCTACTCTTGGGTGTTCAAGTCTCCCTTTATATGCAGAAGAATGACGAAGAGCGCAATCTCCGCGCACGTCACTGCGATGCTAGAGCCGAGGACGAACCAGCCTGCTGTGACAAAAGGGGCTGCCCAGATCGGGGTTGTGCAGTTGGGTGGTGTACAGCTCTCCTCTGCCTGGTATGAGGACCGGCGTGACCAATTCCTGCGCCTTGAATACACCAATAACGCACACAACAGAGCGAGGAGAGTGTACAAGAGGCCGACTATGTCATTAGTCAGTCTCTCTCACGAAACGCAGTCCCAGTGGATCACGTACCAGCGTAGAACCTTTTATCAAAGATTTTGAGTACCAAAATACCGTAGGAAAGAGTAGCCAGTATCATGCGCAAGGATGCATTGTCGAACGTGCGTTGGTGGGCACGAAGCTCGACCAACTCGGCTACATCAAATGGATAGTAAGACAATCCTTTGTGTCCATGGTACGTTGGGGAGGTATCCCGGTCGGTGGGCGAGTTCCACAGTCGGACATCCGGAATGGAAAATGGTCGGACAAAAACGCGTCGTCGGTAGTGGGAGCACCGTTTTTAAAGGTGACACTGCTGATGAAGGTCGACCTCGAGGTCTCGCTTGGGCAACGATACAGAAACACCTTGTCAGGTGACTCCCGTTGAAACGAAATGGGGACGCACCTTGTGCTTCCACAATCCAAGAAAGCAGCCTGGGAGCTACTTTTGCCGTCATCTAGCGAGGAAGACGACCCGACCAGCATGGTAACCTCGAAAGGCATCCAGGGCACGGCCCGATGACCCTTGGGAAGGTTGACAATATGAATAGGTTCGACGCATTTTCTTTGGAAAGTCTATAGCGAGAGGTATCACCGGAGACGCAGGCTCAATGCTCCGACTTGGTGGAAAACAAGGACAAGTGCATGGACAAAGCTAAGATAGGGATTTGGACCCAGGCTTTTCGTTTCCAATGCAAATACATGACGATAATGATTAAGCAATCGAGCTCGATTCACCATGTTAGTAAAGAGCTAATGACTGGTGTTTCTCTGCTCAGAATGAGCAGGAAACGTGCAATCTCGTCGCGTAATATAATCAAAATCAATCTTTTGACTAGTTCGGTCTTCAAATGATAGATTCAAAGGTAGCTGGACGTCTTCAAATACGAACCCAGCATACTGGTGCGCGTAAACTAGCCCTTGATCAAACTTCTTGAGAGATGCGGCAGCTTCGTATTATGTTGGATATCGGGAATTTTCGGTAAAATCCCTATGCGTCTTCCATGCCCATATCCGAATAGTTATGCCTGATTATTGGAGGCAAAGTGATATAACCTCCGTGTGCTACGCACACTGCTCTATCATGGACAATCCTTTTTACGCGATCCGGAGTATTATGATTCCGATGTCACACGATGTATCTATAACTACAGATCGTGGTTACCAATGTGATACATGCTTAGGAGCCATTCCCTCATAATCGAAGATATTATACTCACCTTCGCTGCATGTTGGGTTTCCTTGAAGTATCCATGGAAGTCGGGGCTACAGGCATCAGTGGGGCGTGTTCAATATCTCTGAAATGGATGAACATGGGGCATTTGGAGTCATCAAGTGGTCTACACAAGCAGTTGCAATTGTAGGTAAATTATTTACGTTTCAAGCAAATAAACTATGGTTTTCGAAAGAAATACTGTAAACATCATGGGCCACGCGCACTCTGCTTGCAGTGAACCTTGTTCCATCCCATACAGAACTAGTCTGAACCAAGGAGTACTATTATCAATATATGCCTAGGATATATATTATGACGCTCTCAAAAATTAATTCAGTACACACAAGCGAGCCTCTGCAAAGACAAATTAAGCCATTATATTTTACAGGTTCTCTCGAAGACCAGCACGCTTCAACTCTTCGATAAAGTCCTCTGGCAGTATCAACGAATCTTCAGAGGATTTATTGGTGACGAACTTGATTAACCATACTGCTGTGTCAAAATTGTGCGTGAAGCCAGAAGTAATATGCGATGGAGTCTTTAGATGGGTCAGGAAAGCGTTAATGGAATAGTACAGACTCACCACCCGAGTGAGAATTTGGATCACATCTGGCAGGTACCCCTTCTGTGAACTCCAAGTGCTACGATTGTCCAGGAATGTGCTGATAAGCCTGGCTAGATTGCAACGCCTTGCTGTAGCCATCCTATTACCAGCCTTGGCAAGGATACTTACCACCACTATGTGTCCAAAATATACGTCATCTAACTTAGCAAGCGTTTTGATTTCTGCATCCTGGAGTGGTAGAAATGGCGTAGGAAGACGAGTAAAGAAATACTATCATATTGTTGGCGGTTCCCCATACAAAATAGGTTTGTAAACTCACTACTAGAAGACAATTACTTGGTGCTTTGGCCAAGTAATCAACAGCTCCTGGACCACCATCTCGCTCAGATGAGTCCCATAATGATTCCAGTTGGAGTGCTGACTATGAACGGTGACATGAGCAAGCATTGCATACGGGTAAATATACAGGTACTTACTAGCTTGATGTCATCGCCCTGTTGTTTATATCCATCGAAAATCGCTTTATACAAGGCCTCGGGATGCTTTCTGGTGGCTGAGCTCAATATCATCCCAAATGCATTATAAACAGCCAGCTGTCCAATACTGGCGCCATCGAGCTCATCGGGAAGAGGGCAGCCAAATATCATTGTCGTTGGCCGCAAGGAGGAAGGGATTTCATAGCTTGTGTATCGGTAGGGTTGTATCAAGGGAGTAAAACGTATCAAGGAAGTAAAACTGTCGTCTAGCCTTTCAGCGAAGGAGGCAGATTCCACCGATGCGTCCACGGAGGATGAGATATTGCATAGTTGCGACGATGTCACATTCAGAACCTGCGCAAGGTCACTGACAGAGCGCCATGGGTATGACGGTTTCAGGTGGTAAATGTGACTAAGGGTATGAGATTGCGTACCTTTGCACGGCAGAGAAGGTGGATACAGTGTACCTCAGCGCAACGATGCATTTCCTATCGTGCTCTGCATGGCGCTACGACGTGCCATGGTCAGTGACTATTGGATATAGGTCCAGGGTACCAACCTCAGTCTGCGGTGTAATATCATTTTGAATCGTATATTTCTCGTCATTTAATTGTTGAACTTTCTGCCGGTACGCAGAATCTGAGCAGGTCAGCCAATGAGTGTGGAGTGTGGAGGTTATCATATTATTTACCTGCCATGAGAAAGCTTGAAGTGCCCTGCGTATTTCTGGTCGTTAGGAGACGAAAGAAAGCATTGGATCGATTCTTCGCTGATGAACTCTACGCTAGAGATAGCATACGTGATCCACGCGTTTCTATATCAGTTGCTCACCTCCCGTTCCTCAACGGCCAACCTTTCGGCGCTGGACTCGGCAGTTGTGACCTCGGCAATTGAGGTTTCAATTCGCCGTAACGACATTTCCATAGTTTTACCCCATTGATCAAAATAGTTGGTGCCCTGTTCCGTCCAGAATTCGTTTGATAGAGCTTTGTACGCCGCTTGTAATTTTTCGAGCCCCCGCCTTCGTTCTTCTATCTCTACAAGGGTATTTAGAACACTAGATGTACCTCAAGGAGTTGCCGTTACCATCCATCAGGAGTTCGCGTGTCTTGTGAGCCAACTCTTGCAGCTGTCCATTGCCCGGTAGGTCGGGAATCCGGAGACCACTGAGGTTGTCGAGGCTACCCGGAACTATGATAGGTGTATGGAGGGACGTGGTATGTTACTTACTATGTGCCCTCGATCTCAATCCTAAGCCAGTAATTAGGGAGAGTTTATGTCACGAAATCGGAGGCCCGCACCGTCGTCGCCAAAAGTGTACGAACGCTCCAAGACGATGTGATTCGGTAAATAGGACCTTGGCAGGGTTTGTTTCTGAATCCATCGTCGGCGTCTGTGTTAGAGTTTCCGCGAGGTCGTGAACTGTGCACAAATAATCGTGTTTGTTGGGGCGACACAAGTCCTATCCTGAGGCTCTAATATAACCGTCCATCTGGTAACCAGGCACTGGAGCGCGTAACCTGAAACATCCGGAATTGCCAATTTCCGACAGTCTGGGTCTAACGCTGACACTTGCTTGCCAGCAAGAGATTCCTTTCCAAGTCGCCTTCGCCGAGTCTCCGTATACAATCGAATCCCAATGTATATCGAGGACGAATGGTTAACAGAGAGGAAATAAAGCGAAGTATGGCGGTGAATGAGTTAATGCGTGATGATCACCAAACAAACCAACTAGACTCTGAACATCGTGGGATGATTGATAAATATAAATGTGTAATAGATACATAATCACGACGTCTGGAATAATGGGCATACGGAGTACTTACACCAGCCATCCTTTGCACGGTGTACCATTGTTGCCAAAGCCTGGCATACGAATGAGCGTGCAGTAAGAACCGTGAGGTTCACCCCTGTACACATGTGTGGTACGTACATGAGAGTACACTTATCCCTCCTAGATAGAAATGCAGTGAGGTCAGGTCCGTTACATTAGGGGACACTAACGACTACTTGACGGAAGACAAGGCCATGGTGCATTCCATGGAGAGGACCTAGGCTGTTGCGCACGTCACCCCAACTTGCGATTCTGGTGGGAGGTCAGGACGTGCCCGACTGCATCGATGCATCGAAGGGTGTCAGGTAGACTTGGGTACATTCGAGGCCCATAGGAACACCGCGTACAGTGTCTATTCGGGTGTAACCTCGGGTCATGAAAGGCCTTCTTCTAGCCCTACCTTGGTGGGTTGCTTCACGCGTCTACCGCACGTCAGGTCCACATGAGATCACCTGGAACGGAGTGGGAATTCCCATCAAACTCGTTGTCATGCGTCAAGCTGACAGAAAGCAATTTGCGGATCACCTCAGGTCCTCGATCCCATCGGGAGAAGTTAGTGTCGTGTCGGGGTGTGACGAGAGGACGCAACAATATCTGTTCCTCTCCCATTCACCCGACTACGATGCCAGTAATGTCTTGGCGGCATGAGGTCCCCACGGCGACTGTTCCTAGCATTGCCAACGTGAAATGGTCACACGTCGGTATTTGTGGGTAGAAAGATGAGGTGAATGACATTATGGGTTGGTATGAGTACCAACCGATGTTTGTACCAGCCGTGTACTGGATCTGAAGGGCGCAGAGCGCGGTAAAAGTTACGGGTGTGTCGTAATTGTCCTTCGCTGTGTATATCTAAAGGCTCTAAGTCTATAAGGGTTCCCGATTCCTTGGGTTGTCCGTTTTAGCGCTTCGAAAAACGGGTTGTGAAGTCGGGTGGCAATCCAACACAAAGAACCAGTAGCTTTGGACCCCGCAAACTCAGGCCGAACGGGTCATGAGACCCATCATACCCAGGAGCCAGAGAGGGCCCTTCCTTCCGTGCAAGCCTGTCCGGACAGCGGACAGACGGCGTTGGGGATGAAACAGCAATCTAGTCTTGGCGACGATTCTCGACTTGTATGTTCTCAGGGTCGGCTGGAATGTGCTTACCAAGTCAGCCCCTGGAGTGAGTACACCCCGTGAAAGGGTACTTGTTCGGTGTCAACAATTCTTCTTGTTCCTGCCAGGAACTCGACTTGGCGCGCCGTTCGAAACAGGAAGGTAGTCCACGCCCTGTCTTTACGCTACGTCTCCTTCATCGTCTGTACGAAACCGTTTCACGTCCAGGGCGCCAATGCCGCGTTGAAACCCTTGAAGAACCCTTGAGAAACGCGAGAATGTCTCGGAAGGAAGCTTGGCGGTAAGTGGTAGGAGATCAAGATCTTGAAGATCTTCCACAACCTATATTACACAGACAAATATACGCTGCAATGTTTGGTTACCGTAGTCATGTCGGGCGTACATGAAACACTCGGTATTTGACAGGTCAGGTCGCCTGTCTTCGTCATTTCATAT
>Ga0307515_10008143_pt1 | contig 20530 bp, 19 predicted proteins | sample 17_EM_MG_FD_194513 | JGI IMG/M metagenome (GOLD analysis project Ga0307515, IMG submission 194513) | Populus trichocarpa ectomycorrhiza microbial communities from riparian zone in the Pacific Northwest, United States - 17_EM | ecosystem: Host-associated > Plants > Roots > Unclassified | place...
GGAAAATCAGGTTAAACAGCCTGGACCCTGAACTAGCAAATTAAGTAAGGTGGTCGTTAGTGACGTCTGCTGATGGACCAGAGGTGTTTACGAGGGACATATCGCTTTTGTCGCTCCCAGCAGTGACAGTCTGGATTGTCCATCCGTTCTTCTCTGGGTCGGCGCGGGTGATATCAGAGAGGTGTAATTGAGGATATCCTCCTCGGGGCTCCGGACGAGAGCATGGGGATCGGTGACCGCCGGACTCCCCCACGACGTCGCGGTTACGGGCGGAGAGATTAGGCTCCGTTTTCCGAGCTTCCTCTCCATCAATCAGCTTTGGCGGATAGCCCCCAGAACGGGTCCTCCAGTCTTGGCGCAAGCGCTGATCCAGCTCTGCGGATCCACCTCGCGTGAGGGTACGCGAGGAGAGGCCTGATCGATGATTGGCGGCCTCGGGCTCAGGGATCCAATTTACTCGAGGAGCCCAGGTTCGAGGATTTGGGCTCCAGTATAAGAGGGACGCGAAAATGAAAAAGGAGAAAAGGAATTACACGATCCTTGCCTCGTCTCGTCTCCATCCTCGCCTCCCCCCTCCCTTCGCAGTACAATGGACCAGCTTCCTTCAGTGGACAACACGTGCGTGGCTCTCCCATCACCACCTCTCGTCTTCACCTCAACCGTACCTCACTTTCTCAGCCTCGGGATTCTTTTCGTCGGTGTTGTTGTTGCTGCGGTGTGAGTTGAACTACCCGCTTGACTCTGTCCTGTATTAATTCACACGTCCTCCCGTACAGGCTATACGGAGGTGATCGCGAGAGCGCGCTTGATCCCCCTTTTTCGCTAACACCCCAATCGCCTAGTATCATGTGCCCAGGTTTTCTATTATTTCCAGCATTACAGCGAGAAGGACGGTCGCTGGACCAAGGCCATTGTATGTCCCGATAATCTTCCGTCTGCTTGTCAAGTTCTCACTTCACATAGGTCATTTCTACCTTTATATGCGAGACAGTTCACCAGGCGCTCATCTCCCACACGTGTATGGTCTTTCTTGCCCTCTTGGATCTCATTTCCCGTCTCAGACATTGCATCCCAGCTTACACTTACGTCATCACGAATTATTCCCAGCCACAGAAGGCAGAGTCCCTCGTTTGGTATGTTCCGCATCCATCTGCCGCCGCCCTTCTCACTCACCGTAGTTGACATCACAGGAGCCTCGTGGTAAGTCCCTGTTCCCTTCTCGTGTCTCATCTTACTCACCATCTATGCCCAGGTCCAAGCGATACCCAATGTAAGTTTTCCCGGTCGGGCGAATTTTGAGAAGTTGTTTTCCTAACTCACAGCGTCAAGTCAATCACTGCCCTTCTCGTCCAATCGTGCGTGTACTTACTGTTTTCCACGCCTTCCAATCTGACGCGTTCTTAGCTTTTATGCGTATCGCATATGGAAATGTCGGTGCAGCATGTCAGGATATTCTGTCAGTATGCTCACGCTCCCTTTAGTCAGCCAGAGAAATCTGTTCATCGCTGCAACTCTCGTGAGCATTTCCTCCACCCTCCACGTTGCCACCCCTCCCTTACCGTCCCAAAGTTCGCAATTATTGTGACGCAGTTCGGTATGTATGCTCGTCAGGCACCGGGGAAACCGTAGCTCACCCTCCCCTTTCAAATATTAGTTGCTACCATCGGTGCGTTGATTGTATTCCGGAATAAATGGTGCCGTTGATCGCCGTCCATAACAGTATACGTTGCGAACGCGTAGGGTTTTCGGCCCCTTTACCCATCATAAACTCACAATCCCATAGTGTCAAAATGGATATGTTCACGGAACTTGTCACACTCAAGGTATGTCTTCCTGTCATCCTACCAGACAATATTTTCGACTTAAGAGTCTCCGACCAGCCGCTCTCGCTGAGTATTACTGTACTGACAGGTGCTTCCATCTTGGATGGATCGATGTCGCTTCCCCGATTGACACCCCATAGCCGTAGGTGACGTTCTTATTACGGTCATACTTTCTTTCTTGCTAAACAGAGCACGGAGCAATCTCCAACGGTAATCTACTCGCACTCTGCTTTTACGTTGACTGACCACTTCCATCAAGATCAAAGTCGAATACTATGATCAACATACTCGTAAGGGATTCCACGGACTAACAACTCAAGGCTGACGCCCCCTCCAAAGATCGCATTTGCTGTTCAGACGGGGATGTTGACCAGCCTTTCCGCCGTTGGCATCATTATTCTCGTTGGTCACTGTATTTGTTCAGATGCGTACAATGTTGCTAATCCGGAACAATGCAGTTCCTCGCCTCACAAGCCACTCTCCTATACGCATTTCCCTACTTCCTTCTGGGCCGATTTATGTGCATATGGTTCATGTGATGGAGGGATCGTGCTGACAGTACCTCAGTGTATTGCAATTCGTTGTTGGCGATGCTCAACGTCCGCGACGCAATTCGTGAGAGGGGGCACGCTAGCCTTGGCATATCTTTGCGCCTCACAGATATCCCAGGTTCATCGGGTGTGGATAACCGCAAGGTAGATCGGTCTGTGTCCCTCTTGTTTTCTGCCATCGCTCACCGGATCATTGGGTTAGGAAATCGATATCAGGGCCTCGATCGCTGGTGCCGGGAACAACGGATATGCCATGGAAGTCAAAGTCCACGATGGCGATGATAGCTCGCCGCCATTCGTTTCCTCCAGGCCTCACACCGGCAACTCTGAGGCGATCCAGGATCTCGAGTTGGGACGACCGTCATCCTGAACGCCTTTCCGGGTGCATTTCATATCTCCACAGGGTCTGCCCGTCCCCCTCCTTGACCTCGTACCCCTGGCTCGTGGACGTCCTATTTATGCCTTGCAAACAAGACCGAGCGACTGTACGTAACACTAGATAATATTATATCTGTCGCAGAGGGGTGTCATTAGCCGATGTTTATTGCCCAATACCTGGGAACTTCTATATCACGTGGACCAACAAAACTAGAGTCAAGCATCGAGGCGACGCCAGCATGTGGTAGGGTTGAAGCAGACAAGGTTCCCGTCCTTCCCGCTCCCCATGGTTTGGAGGTTGGCCGGGTTTCAAGCGAAACATCCGAGGCGCCGGACTCCAGATGCGTGGTTTGGAGACAATATCCATGCTCCAACGCAACGGTCGGGGTCCTGATAGTTCCGTTAAAAGGCTACGGATAATCACTTGGATGCAAGCACACACGGGGTAGCCTTACGGACAGTCACTATAATACTAATGGGGATAGAAATAGAGTATATGACACCCAATCGGCCCGCAGATCGATATCATGCGTGAGAGGGGAGAGGGTTAGCTGCCGTGCGGAAGACATTGTTTGGGACTCGGCTCCCCCTTCACAGGACGCTGGGAGACCCGCCAGCGACTTATTCTATCTAAGTAGCAGAGCAATCTGTGACGTCACGATACCAACTTTTCGCTTATTTAAACCCTTTCCGGCGTGAGCTTATTTCCCCGCTTGTTTCCTCTTTTTGACTTTTTGGCGTTTCTACAGACCTGCTCACTCTCCCCCTCCGACGCGGCAACGAACCTTACCGGCGATGATCGTCTCCTCGCCGGGGCCACAGACGCTCGCGAGGACTGAGCCACGTAAAAATCGACTTCGGGCGGAAAATCCGGCATTGGTGGGGCTTTCGGGGACAGGACGCGTTGGGGCTGGTTAGTCTCATAAACATCTCCCCGTCCTCGACTTGACACTGGAGATGGAACGATGCTCTTTTGTTTGCTCGCATTTGTGCGCGGTGGGGTCACGGCACCGGCGGCCCAACTGAGAACTCCCCCGAACGGTCCGAAGTCATCCGAGTCCCTGTCAATGATGTCCACGGCCACCCCGGTTCGTTTGTCATGTTGGAGGTTATCGTGGCGACGCGGAGTGTGTTTCTTGTTTCACGCGTTATCGGAAGGCTTGAACGGTGCAGCTGCCATTCCACCAGCGGAGTAGTGAGTCAATGATTGTGGAGAATGGCGATGTTCCGTATGGATCAGATTGTACGGCTGTAGAAGACGTGCATGGATTCCTGAACCCCTCAGCGAGACTACCTACGCCAAGGCCGAAAGGTTCAAAACCAGGTGTGTATGTAATCTCGTGGTTACGGACGACGAACTCGGTATTTACATCGGGGTACCTTCCCTAGGAAATTACGAACAGCCCGAATGTTTGTTGGGGTGCAACCACGGGTTGAAAAATCTTGTAACAACGCTTTCGTGTTGCTGATGGTCCTGTTGGTCACCTCGTCGGTGTCGACGAACTTTCTCTCCGGGAGTCCCACCCTTTCTTCCTCCCCCCGTTTAACACGATACCAGGCAGGAGGCGCTCATCCTGGCAAACATTGACGAAATCCAGATCGTGTGGGTACAACAGGCATTTCGACGTAGGGTACCAGTGGTCGACGATCGGAGTTGGTCCCTTCCTCCGTCAAGAGTTCCTTCAGGTTGGTGTAGTTTCAGTGTCAGCAATTTTGAAGGTGCGTCAACTGACGAGCAGAACTCACCCTGTGCCGATACGGTAGAAAAAGGCAGCAGCGACGGGATTGGGTTTCCGCATGGGCGCTACTTACCGTTCGCGACGCGATTCCTGGGATTTTTCCATCCCCCCTGGGCTTGCGCTTCCTCCAGTTCCCCCTTGTGCCCCTCAACTCCCACTCGTACGTCGGACTGGGGCACCGCGACACCACTCGAGCTACGACGGATGTTTTGAAGGCTTCAAGCTCATAATTACCTGTCTCTAGTGAAACGAGAATTTCGCTCGAAACGTTGGCGGGCGCCTCTGATTTTATCTCCGCCACCACATACAAGGATCGGCTGTCCCGAGCCATGGCTCTTACCTGGGCTTGCCACCGCCGTTGGTCAACCATCGAACATGCCCTTCCATTGATGGATATCACAGCCCTTGACCCACCATCTTTTTGGTGACCAATAGCACCGTGCTTCTACTACAAATCGATCTGGAGATCGGTATTCGGAGTCTGAATGCCTACTGACTTTGTCAGTCCCCGAACCAGGGAATCCTCGAGTTTGATCAACGTCCAAACCCACTCCAAGTTCCTCCTGTGTTCAAATCACACCTTAATCGCATCTTGGATCTTCGTGTTCGATATCTATAACACGGGAGAGGCACCGGTTGCGCGGCATCAAAGAATTCCATCAGAATTCCATTCTTTCCAGGAGTTTTTCGCCTTCGAATCTTGCTCTCTGAAGCGGTACAGACATACGGAACACCGCCATTCCCCACTACTCCGACGCTCGAGATCCTGAAAGACAAGGGTCTTGCATGCCCCGTGTTTCAGTCCTCCTCACGTCCCCTGTACCGGGGAGATCATAGTTGGTGGTTGGACGTACCCGGCTCTGCTGAAGTTGGGCTGCTGGCTGCATGCGTTCTTCGGCGCCGGTGACACGAATCTCATTCCATTGCATCTACGCCGGTGTTATTGAATCATCGGCTACGCAGTCAGAGGGGGCAGCTGCCAACGACAGGGTGGATATCAGACCGAGAGTAATGACACAGTGACCGCTGGTATGTGTTTCGTGTACCGTCATCTGGGTTACCACGTGAACCCACTCTTTTTGTTGATCTGATGTTTTACTGGTTTCTAGCATGTCATTATCAACTTGAAAATTTCACCTAACTTTGAAGCAATTGATCTCAAATGTTTAACCCTCCCAATCAGCTCTTGTTGGGTGATCTTGCAAGGAGTGGATAGCTGATGGTCTTCTTTTTTCTCTCTGCTCATTGGATCATGTGCCCTGATGTAGTGCAGACCTGAACTTTGGAATGTGGGTGGAAAACTACAGTCAGCTGTTCCCATGTTTCAAGGGTAAATGTTTATAGTGACTTGTTAGAATTTCCTGCACCCTTTTTGTGGGAGCTCATGGTAATTTGGATTCATTGTTTTTCTTTCCACCACTTCCTCCTAAATAACTTATATCACTTGCTTGCTTGTTGCTGATCCATTAGAGCCATAACATATGCTCTTATGACTCCTGAATTTTTTTGTGATGGCCTTGAGTGAGGGTGTCCTTTTATACAATCCACCCCTGGTTCTCTCTGGTTTGTATAGTATATATGTGTAATTTGCAAACATTCTACCCACCTGTAATTGTATACTTGTCTACTAGATTGTCCCTGTCTTTGTCATGTTTCTCATGCCCCCACTATCAATGTTGAGATCTTAGCCTTGTTTTCTTAGCTCTTATGGGTCAAATTCCCAACAGAACAGCAACTTAACATTCTTGTGAATCCTACCTGCTGAAATAGGGGTATATACATACACTGTACCTGTTTGAAAACAGTACCCCCATATTTCATACCTGACTTAAAGTCAAAGGGGTATGAGTTTCACTCAGTGGAAGCAAGAATGGGTGGGTAATTTTATTGAAGGTACACTTTGCATACTTGAATACTACTGTTACAAGATACTATACACACCAAAGTCCTATGCTAAGCAAGCATCTGACTGAAATCCAGAATCAACACCTCTCCTGACTCATAACCAGTAACTAGGTACTGACCATCCCACTGTATAGCAGAAGGTTTTGCATATTTACCATGCAATTGGAAAACCTCCTTTCCAGTGATGCTATCTTCAATCATTGGCTGCTCTCCAAAATTAATTAATCTTAGATGGGGTCTGCCTGAAGACATTTCAGATGACTGAGTGGGGGTTAAGCTTGGGACACCAGGGTCCTGGAGCTGTGTTGGGGACAACTGGGGGTAAACCAAGGCTTTTGATTTATGGGGGTCAAAGAGATATATAGGGTCCATTTGGTGTGTCCTACTTATGAACTTTCCTGTCTCTGTTGACCAGACTTGAGCCACTCCCCTGTTGTCTGTATAGGTAACTCTAGACCCATCCCCTGATATCCTGGGGTCCTGGGATATTCCACTAACTGTCTCCACTTGTTGGAGTTTACCCTGCTTGGAATTCCAGAAGTAAATTTCTGAAGATGTATCAATAGACTCCTCTAAAATCTTTTTATACCAAGTAATGGCTAATCCACTACTAGTCATTTGCATGTCTGCAAACTCAGAACTTTTAGCTGGGGTTATGATGGCATCCTTGCAGAGGCCAGTCAAGATGCTCCAGACTCTCACTACCCCTTCTGAATCAACTGAGAAGGCTAAATCATCCTTGGCCTGTATGCTGACAGACCTAATTGGGGCTGAGTTGAGAGGTATGAGCTCTGAATCAAGTGTATCTTGGACTACTGATGAGGCACCAATCTGCCAGAACTTGACTGATTTGTCCCAGGATGCTGAGATAAGGGTGAGGGGGGAGGAAAAGATAAGGGAGGTGATATCATCTGTATGTCCAATAAGAACTTGAATAAGGTAGGGCTCTGGGCCAGTGGTCTCCCAAAGGTAGATAGTGGATGAAGCAACAACAGCAATGTATCTTCCATCTGGAGAAAAATGACAATAATCAACATATTTTTCCAGGGAAATTTCTGCTATAGCAACCCTGGAATCAGTGTTGTGAATGGTAAATGTTGTCCCATTGCATGAGATAAACTGAGTGCCATCTGGGGAGAATGCAACATGCCGGCCAGCAATTGGAAGACCAATCTTGTGACCATTGATGCTCCACTGCTGTATAGTACTGTTGCCAGATAAGGACAGAAGGAGTTGGGGGTTTATGGGAGAGAAGCTAACAGTGTTGATGGGATCTTTGTGCCCCTCAATGATAAGGCAATCTCCTGTTTCAGTATTCCACAGACGAATTGTCTTGTCAAAAGATCCTGATGCAACTATGATGTCATCTGCTGAAATGGACACAGAGAGGACCATCTTAGTATGGCCATGGAGGGTTTTGATAACTCCACCAGTCTGGGCATCCCATAGCTTGGTAGTTGTGTCATCACTCCCTGAAACAAGGAATGCACCATTTGATGAGAAGACAAGGGACCGTACCCCTTTAGTGTGCCCGGAAAGAGTAGCTATCTGGCTGCCTGTGAATACATCAAGGATATTGATGTTATTATCTGAGGAACCAACTGCAATGGTATTTTTCCAGTGTGCAAGGGCATGTGCAAAACAAGGACATAAAACTGTCCGGATACAAGTTCCCCATCTAGCTGGCCCCACTACCATCTTGACTTTTGATGATAACCCTGTAGTATAGCACTTATAGACCCAGGATGAGGAAGGACAGAGTGTGAGAGCAAAATTGTACATCCTAGAAGGAGAGTCCTGGATTAAGTCAAAATTATCCAAAATGAATTGTTTGCTATCACTTGTCCACTTGCAGGGAACCCCTGTCTGGATAACTATTAGCGCAGCTTTTGATAGAAGTATTGCACAAAACTCACCAGAATACACCATTGCTCTATGTCATTAAGTGCATGGACACTAGTATCAATATTTCTTGTGAGGATTAAGACCTCAATCCAAAACAGGAAACCAGTTGCAAAGAAGTCATCAATTGCATTGTGTACTTCCTTCAAACCACCACTACTTTTAGGAATCTTTGCAAGATGGCCTGTCCAGAATTTGCATGAATACTCAAGGGCATCACCAATGTGGGTGGTCCTAAGTGTGGGAAGATCCTTAACCATACTGAGAGCAGCATTGTCATCCAACTTGCAGATATTCTTCTTTAACCTCTCTTTCATTGTACTGAGGCATGAAAACAGGATCTCTTTGTGGTGAGTTGGGGGGTCTATGAAGAACTGGTGGCTGGTGCATCGTTGTGGATCTGTGAGAAAGTCAGGGAATGACTTGTGGAAAATCCGGACTGGGCCTTCTGTGTTGTCTGGGACAAGGAGGACAGAGTGGAGGGTTCGTAGGGAGGTAGATATTCTGGATGGAGTACCACAATTAATGAGGTCTGAGAGGGTGTTGATGGAGAGTGGGTGGAGGATGAGCAGCACTGCTCCTACTATAGATCTGAAATGGGAGTAGTGCTTGTGGTTGTGTGGGTCCACACTGGGGAAAGCTTGGCTAAGGACCTGGGTATAGAGAAGATCAATGCCCAACCTTCCCTCATGAGAGGTGTCTTGTGGAAGTGAAACAATGAGGTCAAGTCTCTCATCAGGTGGGTCAAAATGAGATGCAACAAACTTGACAACTGTTGAAGCATAGATGAAAAATCCAGCTGCCTTCTTGCAGAGAATGTCAATGTTCTGTGGGCCAGGCCAATCTTCCACAAAGCTACAGTCACTTCGGTTTTTGGCAATTTCAACAAACTGAGCTTTTAAGAACAGCTTGATATCATGGTCCACTGAAGATGGTTCAACCTCATGGAGCTTGAGCACATCCGTGTGAGGGCGAAGTGATTCCAGACGGAAGCCAGAGCGGATCCGAGGTTCAGGCCTGCCAGTGATGAAGAACTTGATGAGAGGGATCTTGTCCATATAACGGGAGAGGACGGAGAGAATAGCGGAGGCGGGTTCCTCGTCGCGACACTCGTCCAGGGCATCGATGACAATGAGGGTCTGGATTTTTGTTGCCTGGAAAGGTCCAACGACGAGTTTCTCCATCTGCGAACAAAGGGTCTCCCGTCCAACATCTGGGCTTGTCTTTAAGACCGAGAGCAACTGCTGCCGGAAACGTGGATACCGATGAGCAAGCTGGAAGGCGAGGGTAGGGAAGATGGACCGAAGGTTGCTTCTGTCATCGAAATCCCGCGAACAAAAGAAGCTGGCCCCCAGCTTCCCATCCGCAAAACACATCTCCGCGAACGTCTGGGCGATGGTTGACTTCCCTGTCCCGGCAAGGCCGTTGAGCCAGAATGCACGTTTGTCTTGTTCATCTCTGGACCACTGCTCGAGCTGGAAGAGGACCTCTTTCCTTGTCCCCTTCATGCATCCCTGTCTGTCTCCACAGAGGTATCCCGCGTCGGCGACGTGACGCATGCGGTCGAGGAGGAGAAGCTCTGTTCCGTCCTGTTGGCCTGTTACGATGTGCGTGCACACAGACGGGCAAATAACTCACGATTATCTGACGGGTGTTTTCATAGATGTCCCGTTGTAAGGAAGTCTGAAGCGGACGTTAGACGTGACGAGAGCCGGCCCTTCGGAAGTGCGAACCTGATAGTCCATCACCGCCTCACGAATATCGTCCACCAGATCGTTAAGCTTCTGTGCGTTGTCGGGGTTGTTCAAGAATTGCACAATATTTTTTTGAGTCGCCATCAGGTCCAGAGCTTGACGGACACCCTCTAATTTCCTGGCGACCCCGTGCATCAGCCCTCGACACTCGACCTGGGAGAAAGTGTAGTTACCGCTCCAACTCCTTTCTCCTCATTTCCTCATTAATATCACCCTCAGAAACAGGCACGCAGAGCGATTTGACGAGCGCTTCGACTTGGTACCCCAATGATTCGATCGCTTTTTTGTTGACCACCGTTCGCTGCGAAAACCGTAAACATCATGGATTGAGTGAACGAAGGCGAGCCATACCTCGCAATTGTCCAGGACAGCGCAAAGCCCTGCAGCGGCGGATTTGAGTGGGGGGAAAACATCCGAGGCTCTCTCCACCGTGCGGAGGAGTAGTTTGGCTGCGGAAGACGCGGTATGCTTCCAATCTGATTTATCCTTGGATGCGGTGATGTCGACGTGGACAGGATCAGGGGCCACTGGGTTGCCTGCATCACCTGTCAGAGGCAGTGATTGAAACGGTGCGGTTCACGTACTCTCGGATTCCCCACCTCGCGAGATGGAGGGGGTGGGTGTTGTCTTGTTCTCGATGTCCAACTGGGGAGAGGGATCGGCTCGGTTAGCAGCTTGCTTTCCGTCGACATCCCTCCTTCCTTGACTGGATCCGCCTTCTGTCTGCACGAGCGGATGCAGATGTAGACGCTCCTGGTCGGTCATTCTTCCGCTGACCTTATCGTCACTCCCCTCCTGGCCATGTCCTATTCCCACTGCCGACCGCGAAACAGACCGAGAATTGCCTGGTTGCGGGTCGTCTTTTCCTAATTCAACCTCGATGTCTCCTTCGCTGGACTCGCCTTCGGCTATAACACCAGGTTCTGACTGTGGAGGTGGAGCCGAGTGGTAGAATCCCTCGTCACCGGCACTGGCCTCTATCTCCCCTGTCTTGTCTCCGATCTTCGACAGCTTGTCCTTCACCTTCTTTCGGAATCCAAAGAAAGACTTTCGGAAACTCATGTCGACGTAGATGTAGTGTGGAAGGTTGTGGACGGTGGTTTGATAAGAGGATGGTTTGACACGTGGCTTTCACGTCGAAATCTTCGGCCAGGAGGCGCTCAGCATATTCAACCGCCACCTTAGTGGCCGTATCAGCGACTTGACGGTTTCCGCTCACGACAGCTCGTCCCAAAAAACCACCTGCCCCCGTGTCCGTGCCGAGTAGCTGGGAGTTCTCCGTAGCATTCGGTTAAGCGGCCCTCCCGGATCCTTGTAAAGGTGTTGCCCGCTTGGAACCTTGCCTATTGGGTTTGGTCCCGCTCCGGGATAACAATGAAGGCTATCACTCGGTGCTTCAAAGCTTCAGGTACCGTTACTTTCGAACCATGTTCTTGACGGCTAATAATCGGCATCCATAAGTCATGTGTTACTGGCATGCACAGCGTAACCCCGTAGTATCTCGTTCAAACAACGATACACGTCGGAATTTCGTTATTGACGTCGCGGGTCGAACGTTCAACGTATGCTCCCGTTTCAGTTTACTGGCAAAGCTTCTCCAACCGATCAGAAAATGCTTGCGGTCCAGAACATCCCTGAGAGCAAGGTGAGAGTTAGAGGAAAAGCAGACACCGCGTCGAGACGCCAATCCACGGAACTAATGGTCCACGCACAAGTGTCTTCCGTTGTTTTGTATGGACCCCAGGATCTTTCCCTCGAAGGACACACGAGTTGAATTACGAAAACGGAATGAAGGGCAACTGGAATTGGTTCCGTTCTACGGGAGGGTATATCGAACGGTCGCGATAACTTTGGGAGTTCTGGTATGTGGTTACATCGGGACGAAACCCCGTACGATCCTGATCCAGCTTCTCTACATTGGCAGCAGACCTATGATATAGGATGCGATGGCGGCACCGGTCCCAAGCAAGCCTGGATTGGTATACCGGAAATTTCTGGCTATCCAAACACAACTGAGGTGACTTTTCCCCCCTTCCGGGCTAATGACTGGAGCCGTGTTGCGCCTGTCCAGGTGAGGGCCATCCTGAGCTTATGCACGACGACCCCGAACCGAAATCGATATCTCTAAAGCTACAGGAAACAGTGGACAGGATCCCGTTTCTCGGTATGGTTGGGTACGGGTATGAGCGGTTCAGCATGACGGAAAACTTTACCGATCCCAGAGGCCGATCGTTACGCTAGGATCAACATACTGGTTGCTGCGCCGTGCACAGTTTCGAGTAAAACCCTGGATTCGCGTACAACAACGCGGTTTACGCCTTTTTCCCATTACCTCCGCACCCCGCCATTCAGCAAAAACCGGTCCGTGACGCGTGAACACTGAAAGTCTCGGTGTTACAGAATTGGCAAGTTAGGCGCCTCGTATGTACACTGGTCATTCTTTTAAGTGAACTACTACGTTACGTTGCCCATTCCACCTTTGAAGAACGTACATTGGATCATCTGCAATGGAACCCAGGCTCCAGCGTGTTTTAGTATAGTGAGCTACATTTTTCCCAGTTAACTCCCGTCGCTCCGAGTTTGCGAGGGCGTTTTTTTGCGGAGAGACAGCGGAGATACAGTAACAGAAAGGAAAAAGGCGGCGATCTGACGACACTCACTGCCAACACTTGCGTTACCGGCGGCATTTGGTGAAAATCTGCAGTAGACGTCTCGAAAACGGCTTAGTCCCAACCCACAATCACCTTTTCACCTTCCCCCCACCACCACCACTGCAAATCGCGCAAAAATGAAGATCGCCGTGCTCACCTCTGGTGGTGACAGCGCGGGCATGAACGCTGTCGTTCGCGGTGTGGTCAGAGCAGGAATCGGAAAGTTTGTCGCTTCTTTCTTCGTCTTATCCACGCCATGACTCCCCCACCCTCTTATCTGCTCATCTGATTCTACATCTTCTTCACAGGGGATGCGAAACTTGGGTCGTTCGCGAAGGATACGAAGGTCTCGTGCGCGGAAACGATGAAAATGTCCAATTGCCTCCGTACGATAACACTCCGGTATCGAAAGACGTTACGATCGCCGACCCCGGGTTCCTTAAGACCTTGCGGTTTGGAGATGGTACTCTTCTGAGGGACGGGACCTATGGTCACTCTGGGGGAAGGTCTCTCAAAGGGAGGTATATCATTCGCGTTGGTTGGGACGATGTTCGCGGGTATCTGCCACAGGTTAGCTCACTCTTCTGTGGGGAGGGGGGGAAGGTTGACGATTGGACACTAGGGTGGAACTTTGATCGGCACTGCGAGGTCTAAGACCTTTCGTACTCATGAGGGGCGACTTCAAGCCGCGTTTAATATGATCAAGGAGGGTATAGACGCCCTCGTGGTTTGCGGTGGTGATGGATCCCTCACCGGAGCGGACGTGTTCCGATCGGAGTGGCCGGATCTCGTCGCAGAGCTTCACGCCTCAGGTGAGGAAATGCTGCGATGGCTCTCGTTGGGCTCGTTTTTTACATACCCTCGACGATTAATCAGGAAAAATTACGGACGCTCAAGCCGCCCAGCATGGGCACCTCAAGATCGTCGGTCTCGTCGGGTCTATCGATAACGATATGTCCATGACCGACTTGACGATTGGCGCTCCGACCGCGTTGCATCGAATCTGCGAAGCCATCGACAGCATCAACTCGACCGCCGCCTCTCACAAGAGGGCGTTCGTGCTTGAGGTAATGGGCAGACATTGCGGCTGGCTGGGTTTGATGGCCGGTGTAGCGTATGTTGGGGCAAGATTCTACGATCTTTCAGGATGACTGATACCCCCACCCCCTCAGGGCTGGAGCGGATTTCATTTTGATTCCCGAGCGACCGCCTGAAGCAGGCAAATGGCAAGAGGAGATGTGTGAAGCCGTCAGCCGCGTGAGTTTTGCCACGGTATATACCTCCATTTTCTGAGCTTTTCTAATACGGGACCGAAAAGCATAGGAGCGTTGGAAAGCGGAAGACCATTGTAATCATTGCGGAGGGCGCTCATGATAGTTCTCTCGCCTCCATCAAGCCAGACGACGTCAAGTTGGTTCTCTCCGAACAATTGGGGTTAGATACCAGGGTCACGACCCTTGGCCACACTCAACGTGGAGGTCGGCCGTGCTACTACGATCGTGTCCTCGTGAGTCGAGTTTTCCCGCCGCCAAGCACGTTCGTTAATGAGTCCGGATACAGCCCACCCTACAAGCTGTGGAGGCAGTCAATACGCTACTGGAAGCAAACCCAGACACACCCTCTTATATGATCGGCATCAGTGAAAACAAAATAACGCGCGTTCCTCTTATGGAGGCTGTTGAACTGGTATGATCTTATAAGTTCCGGGTCCCGGCTAAGGGCTGAGAGGATGTTGCCTCGCCACGCAGACGCGTAATGTTGCTAAAGCCATATCTGAGAAGGATTTCGCAAAGGCTATGTCGTTACGGGATCCTGAGTTTGCGGAGGCATTAGATGGGTTCTATCATACCTCACAGTTGGCGAAGGAGCCATATTTACCCATATACAAGGTAAGGTGATTGCAACATTTTTACAGATGTTTGCTGACATCTCCAAGCGTTTAAGGGTAGCGTTCATGCAGTGAGTGTGCGTTGTGTGTTGCTTTGTAATTTTCTAATTTCTCCAAGTGTTGGTGCTCCTGCAGGAGGAATGAACGCCGCAACCCGCGCTGCTGTCCGGTACTGCCTCTACCAGGGTCACATGCCCCTTGCTGTCTATAATGGCTTTAACGGCCTTCTCGATGATAACATCACCCCTCTCACTTGGCTCGGTGTCGATAACTGGATGGCTCGCGGCGGATCCGAACTTGGCACCAACAGGACGCTCCCCTCGATCAACATCGGACAGGTTGCATCCAAGTTCCAGGAGCATGGAATTAACGCTTTGATGTTGATCGGCGGATTCGAAGCCTTTACCGCCCTCGTCGAGCTAGAGGAAGCTCGACAGGCGTACCCTCCGCTTTGCGTTCCCGTAGTCCACCTACCGGCCACGATCAGCAACAATGTGCCAGTGACGGAATACAGCCTGGGAAGCGATACGAGCTTGAACGCTCTCGTTGACGCCTGCGACGCCATCAAGCAGAGTGCATCCGCAAGCCGAAGTCGCGTATTCGTCGTCGAGACCCAAGGAGGCAAGTGCGGTTATATTGCTACTATGGGCGCTCTTGCGGTAGGCTCTGAATGCTGGGACAGTTTTTTCGTGACACTGAAAATTTACCAGACCGGAGCCTGTATCGTGTACACCCCAGAAGATGGCATAAACCTCGATATGCTGCGTAAAGACGTAAGATACATGAAGACCCGTTATGGAATTGACAAGAGGGGCAAGGCCGAAGGACGTCTTATTATCAGGTGCGATCAGTGCGGATTCAAAACACGGACCTTCCGTACGTAAAGGAAGGCAAATGGCTGACCATGATTGGGCAGGAATGAAATCTCCTCTTCCGTTTACACAACTGAAGTGATAACGAAAATGTTCAAGGAGGAAGGCGGTACACTTTTCGACTCCCGCATGGTCTCGCTCGGCCACACGCTTCAGGGAAATATCCCTTCCCCCATCGATCGAATCCGTGCGGTCCGATTGTCCCTCAAGTCGATGCATTTTATTGAGGAACAAGCGGAACAACTTGCGAAGCTTCCTTGGAAGCAGAGGTGGACGCATAAAGGAGCCGATGCGGTGATCACGATTCAGGGTACCAAGGTAAAGTGGGTCGGGGTGAAGGACATGGTAGGGCAAGCAGACATGAAGAACAGACGGGGAAAGACGCAATGGTGGACGAAATATAAGCAGCTGGCGGAGGTATTAGCCGCCAGAGAACAGCTTAGTGGCTAACTGATGATTACCCAGGCCATCGATTTGAGCTGTTTTCGCCGAGACGTTTCTTTTTTTTCACCTGTTGCCGGTTTTTCTTCCGTCGAGTCACCGCCGCAGGGAATTTTCGGAAGACTTGTTTTGTACGGTAGAATCAAGGGATAGAAAAATTTGACTCTGACTGAAAGATAACACAAGGGTCGGAACCTCGATTGGCTTGAGTCTGCGGGAATTGGGGAGCGAAGGGCCGGATAAGGAAACCGACTGATGTCAGGATTGTCCTCAGCGTCCGCGATCAGCGTCTGGCGAATATAAGCCAAGATAAATAACCGAACCCCGCTGGAAATTTCTCCAGACCCAAAGGTTTCTCCAATCTCTCCCCTAGTTATGTCCGTTCCAACTTCCGCCTCCGAGACAAACCTCCCCCAGATCCCAGACATCGCAAACTCTCAGCATCTCATCGTGGTCTCCAACCGTCTCCCAATCACCATATCCAAGGATGCAAAGGGCGAATTCCACTTCAAGATGTCCTCTGGTGGCCTCGTGTCCGCCTTGTCTGGTTGCAAAAAGTCGATGTCCTTCACTTGGATCGGGTGGCCGGGTTTCTACATCAACCCCAAAGATAGACCTTATGTCGACAAGAAGCTCATGGAAGAGTACTCCTGCCAAGCCGTCTACCTCGACGACGATATCGCGGATCGCCACTACAACGGTTTCTCCAACTCTATCCTTTGGCCCCTGTTCCATTACCACCCCGGCGAAATGAACTTTGAAGAGGAGAACTGGTGGGCGTACAGGGAAGCCAACCTCAAGTTCGCCGAAGTTGTTCTGCCTCACGTTAAGACGGGGTCGATGGTTTGGGTGCAGGATTACCACCTCATGCTGTTGCCCATCATGCTCCGGTCCCTGTTGGACGGTCCGGGAGGGCTCGATCAGATGACTTTCCGTGAGGTCGAGAAGATTATGGACGGTATCGTGCCAGATGATACCATCAAACCGCCCGACGCTACCAACGTGAAGATTGGGTTCTTCCTCCATACACCTTTCCCTTCAAGCGAGATCTATAGGTACGCGGAACTCCCCCGATCGGAAATAAACCTGACACGAGAAAAACAACCGTTAGGATCCTTCCTGTCCGTCGCGAGATCCTCCTCGGGATCCTGTATTGTGATCTCATCGGTTTTCATACCTACGACTACGCCCGTCACTTCCTTTCCTCATGTACCCGGATCTTGGGTCTCCCGACGATGCCGAATGGAGTCGAGTTTGCTGGACGCTTGGCCAGGGTGGGAACTTTCCCGATCGGCATCGAACCATCATCTTTTACCGAGGTCAGCAGTTCCCTCCCCCTAAAAAAAAGTTCCTGCTTCCCCATAGCTCATTTTCTGCAAATTTTTCTTCCTTTGATGCGGTGACCCCCGACGGACGCCCGTTGGAACTTACAGAACCTCACCAAGGAACCAGTAAAGAAGCGGATTCACCAGCTCGAGCAAAGGTTCGACGGCGTCAAGCTCATCGTCGGTGTCGATCGGTTGGATTATATCAAGGGTGTTCCGCAGAAGCTGCACGCTCTGGAGCTTTTCTTGACGCAGCACCCCGAATGGATCGGAAAGGTGGTTTTAGTGCAATTGGCTGTTCCCTCACGGCAGGATGTCGAGGAGTACCAGAACCTGCGGGCGACCGTTAACGAGCTCGTTGGACGGATTAATGGACGATTTGGAACCGTCGAGTTCATGCCGATCCACTTTATGCACAAGAGTTTGGCGTTTGATGAGCTTTGTGCTCTTTATGCCGTTAGCGACGTCTGCCTGGTCAGCAGTACTCGTGATGGTATGAACTTGGTGCATATCGTTAGCTCGTTGTCGTGTTGGCAGACGGTTTACCGGTGTCTTTTTAGGTTTCGTACGAGTACATCGCTTGTCAGCAAGATCGACAAGGCGTGATGATCCTTTCCGAGTTCGCTGGTGCCGCTCAGAGTTTGAACGGAAGTATCGTTGTCAATCCTTGGGACTCACAGCAAGTCGCGAATGCCATCCACGAAGCAGTGACGATGGAACCCGACACGAGGAAAGAGAACCACAAGAAATTGTTCAAGGTATTTACCATATTTATTCCTCGCTCACCTCTGGAACGGAATGAGTGCTGACGGGGTTCGGTCGACAGTACGTGACGAAGTACTCTTCGTCCTTCTGGGGAACCTCGTTCGTCAACGAGATGGGGAGGATCAGTGCGGGTGTTTATGCGGGTTCCAAAACCGTCGTTCCTTCCACCTCGGAGACGACTTCACCAAAATCCGAGTTGAAAGTGTCGAAGGAACCCGGAACCGGAAGCGGGATCATCACCGCTATCGGAAGCACCAACGACCTCTTGCAAGTTCCAACTCGGGCCATAGCGTGAGTTGGGGCCTGAGGAGCGAGGCTGTCGGATGGATTCGGATGACCAAAACGTAGACGTGGCTCGGCCTCGAGGGGTTTCGACGTTCAATACCTATACGAACGTTCTCCTCCAACTGGGGTTTAATTTCTTGGACTTTCCTACACCCCCTCCCCCTGTTTTTTTTTTCTCTTGATAAATTTCTGACCTATTCCATAAAGTATTCTACACACATGCAAGGCGCTCCCCACCACCACCGCATAACAACATCCCCTTTCCCCAACCGGGAGTTACGTACTTACATAGATGAGAACGACACACGATAACATGGAAAGAGTTAAAATCAAAACACTGCATTTTCCCATCCACGTTCGTTAACGTTCTGGCTGGGCCCAAGATGATGCAATGAATGACCGAACGCAATGGCATCGATCTGGTCCGAGAGGATGTCACTGGAGTTCCTGTGTGGTATTACGGCGCGCGTATGTATTACTTTTTACGTGAGTAGTGAGCGTATTGTAGACAGGGACCACGTTCGAAAACGTGCGCAGTGTAAGTAGCTAAATCTATGGAATATAATAGAGTACCAAAAACGTGGGACGGTGACGGGAGGGAGCAAACGGAGAATCCGAGTGTGAAACTACACAGGTTCCAAGCGAATCCTCGGCCTCCCTCCCATCTTAACACCAGAAATCCTGACATTTACTCTCGCCCCGATCTCCAGAGGTTCATCCATCACGATCTCCCCCCACACCCCTAGGTGGGAAACCAACGACCGCATCCTGTACCTCCTGCTATAATCTTCCTTGACCACAATCGGTCCAGGTCTCGCCTCGAACACTGCTGTCTTCGGATCCAAGGTCTCCGACTTGATCTCCCCATTCAACCACCTCTTGATGAAGATCCCAATCCAATGCTCGTTCGACATGTTTTGAGCCTTCCTCAACTCGCGATCTCTGAGGGTGAGTTCGCGAGCGTACTGTAACAACCACTCGTCTCCGAAGACGAAGGATTTGCTTTTGGGGTATCGAGCGGGGTCGGAATTGGCCAGGAGGGCATGCTTGATTTGCCAATGCGAGACAAGGTCTGAGTATCTCCGGAGAGGAGAGGTTACTCTGACGTAACCCTCTCCATCAGGAACACCCATCGCCCAATGGCCCTTTGGGGCCAACGTGTGGACCGCCCTAGGTAAAATGATCATGGCCTTTGAAACTTCAAACTGGTCGACCATCCCGAACTCATCCCGAGACGCAATCAAACTCTCGATCATGGCAGGGTCCGGTCCGGAAGGCCCCAGCCCATGTCTCCTCACGAGGGGAGTCCTAGTCTCGATACCGAACCGCGACGCGACCCTACTAGCCCCCTTCATGAACTCGGAAACCATCGACCGGGAGCCTCCCGTTGGCCCTGTGTGGTCCGCAACGGAGTACGACATATCTGGGAATCCACCGTATAGTTTGAATCGGTGCATCGTCGAAATGTCGGTTCCCGTGAAGGGGGGCGGAAGGTGAGGTGAGACGGGATGAGTGAATTGTATCTCAGCGCTAGGGGAGAAGAAGCTAAACGCGGGATATAAAGTACGTTTCGTGACCAGTCGTGAGGAGACATTGTATAGGAGCTTTAATCGTTCCACGTGATCAGGGTCGATGGGAGGATGGGAAGGCGGAGAGGGGTTGAGGCGTTGAAACGGGAAGGTTCGCCCGAAATTAGGCAATCCAAGGGTTGCATCTACAGCATCGTATGTCGTGATGTGGACGTTCTTGACGAGAGCCGCCCGAACTTTGTAGTCAACGATGTCTCCAGTCGTGTCGACCTTGAAACTAAAGGTCATCACTTCTCGAGGTTGCTGCGTCGTAGTGGCATGTCTAAGACTGAACCTCTCAAACGTCGAGGGAGGGAGCATACACCTGGTCCCGTGCGCCAGATATGATGATTCGGACATTGCTCTCGCCTTGTAGGCAAGTGTATGAGTAGGGGGGAGCAAAGTAGTGGGATCTGCGATATGAACGTGGACCCAGTAGTTGTCCGGTTCCGACGAGATGGTTTCGATTGAAAGGCCGTCATCCAGCTCTGAAGCCGAAGGGTCGTCAATCACATAGACAGGCATGTCGCCAAAGTCATGTCGGAGAGCCTCCAGGGGGTCACTTGCGTAAAAGTCTTCCGGGCCAAGGGGTTTTGGGGGATAGGGTGGAGCGCGGAGGGGTTTTATGATTGGTTGGTAGGCTAGCGACTCGGTACAGGAAACGAAATGGGCACTATCGGTCC
>Ga0307515_10008144_pt1 | contig 20529 bp, 11 predicted proteins | sample 17_EM_MG_FD_194513 | JGI IMG/M metagenome (GOLD analysis project Ga0307515, IMG submission 194513) | Populus trichocarpa ectomycorrhiza microbial communities from riparian zone in the Pacific Northwest, United States - 17_EM | ecosystem: Host-associated > Plants > Roots > Unclassified | place...
CCGCGGTTGCGGTCGGCTCGTCGGGCCGGCGCTCGAGCACGCCCTCGAACGCGGTGACCGCGTCGGCGGGGCGGTTCATCCGGTTGGCGCGCAGGTCGCCGAGCTCGAGCAGGACCGCGACCTGGCGCTCGACGTCCGAGCCGCGGATCGCCGGCAGCTCGCGCTCGAGCGCGGCCACCAGCTCGGTCCACCGGCTGGCGTCGCGCAACAGCCGCAGCAGGTCGCCCTGGCGGGCGTCGTCGTGGAGGGCCTGCTGCGCGAGCGTCAGCATCCGGATCGCGGCGTCGACGTCGCCGAGCTGGTGCTCGTGGAGCTCGGCGAGCTCGGCGGCGCGCTGGGCCTTGTCGACGTTGGTGGTCGCGGTCTCGAGCTGGCGGCGCCGGACCTCGGCGAGCTCGGGCCACTCGGCGATCTGGGCGAGCGCCTCGCCGAGGACCTCGAGGTTGCGCGCGGTCTGGGGCGCGCCGCGGAACGCGCGGGCGAGCTCGTCCCACAGGGCCAGCGCGCGGGCGGGGCGCTCGATCCCGACCAGCGCCTCGGTCTGATCGGGCTCGATGCTGAGCACGTCGAGGTACGCGGCGACCACGGTCTCGGGCTCGCGGTCGAGCTCGATCAAGAGCCGCGCGAGGTGCTTCTGGAGCTCCATCCGGCGGGCCAGCGGCGGCTCGGCGGCGAGCTCGCCGCGCACGATCTCGAGCGCGCGATCGAGCCGGCCGGCCTCGTGATGGAGCCGGGCCTGCTCGCGCAGCGCGTCGGGGTGGCCGGCCTCGCCGGCGCGGACCTGGGCCTCGAGCGCGGCGTCGCGATCGCCGCGGCGCTCCTCGCCGCGCGCGATCTCGCTCCAGATCTCGCCGCGGCGGGCCGCGGCGGTGGCGAGCGCGGCGGCGCGGCGGCGCAGCTCGAGCGCCTGCGGCCAGCGCTCGTCGCGATCGCACAGCCGGGCGAGCGCCAGCATCGCGTCGCCGTCGTCGGGCCGCTCGCCGAGCAGCTGCTCGAGCGCGGCGCGCGCGGCGGCGGTGTCGCCGAGGTGCTCGAGCAGCTCGGCGTGCTCGCGGGCGGCGGCGGCGCGCGCGTCCTTGCTCGCGAGCGAGCGCGACAGCTCGCCGAGCACCGCGGCCAGCGCCTCGTGGCGGCGGCCGGCGCGGCACACCGCGGCGAGCGCCGCGCGGCAGAACGGATCATCGGGGCCGAGCTCGGCCGCGCGGCGCAGCGCGTCCTCGGCCTCGACGAAGTCGCCGCGCGCCATGTCGACGATGCCGCGCGCACACCACAGCGCCGCGGCGCACCGCGGGTCGCGCTCGACGCTGGCCCACGCCTGGTAGGCCACCGACAGCGCGTCGCGGTCGCTGCCGCGCGACAGGCGGGCGAGGTGATCGAGCGTGGTGGGCAGCGCGTCGGTGACCGCGGCGCGCTGCCACAGCCCGATCGCGCGCTCGGGATCGACGCGCTCGGCGATCGCCGCGGCCCAGCGCAGCGCGACGCCGCCGCGGGCCTCGAGCCGGGTGATCACAGCCGCGCACGGCGCGGCGAGCTCGACGGCGTCGAGCCAGCGCTCGGCGACCGGCGAGCCGGTGGCGGCGACCACCGCGCGCGCCAGATCGCCCAGGCCGGGATCGCCCGCGACCGCGCCGAGCTCGAGCGCGCGCCAGGCGTGGGTCGCGGCGACCTCGGGGCTATCGGAATCGGCGAGCCGGCGGTGCGCCGCGAGCCGGATCGCGCGGCTGTCGTCGTCGTGCGCGCCGGCGGCCGACCATGACGCGCGCAGGTTGGCGAACCGCCGGAACACGCCGGGGACCAGCGCCGCCGGCGCGTCCGCGAGCTCGGACCACAGCCGCGCGGCCTCGCCGGCGTCGCGCTGCGCGTCGAGCTCGCCCGCGGCGGCGGCCAGGGTCGCGAGCGCCTCGAGCGCGCCGCCGGCGAGCTCGCCGATCAGCGCGGCGCGGCGGTCGAGCAGCTCGAGCCGGCGCTCGTCGCCGAGCTCGATCGCGGCGTCGAGCGCGACGTCGAAGCAGCGCAGCCAGCCGAGCGCCTCGGCGTCGCGGCCCGGGAAGTGGGCGAGCTTGGCCCAGCACAGCGCGAGCGCCGCGGCGGGATCGCGGCCGCGATCGAGCACCAGCGCCGCGGTCGCGGCGACCTCCTCGGAGCCCGCCCCGTCGCCCTTGTCGGCGATGGCGAGGCGGGCGAGCTCGATCACGCGCGGCCACCGGCCGGCAGCGGTGTGGGCCAGGCTCGCGAGCTCGGTCAGGTACGCGCGCCACGCGGCGGGCGGATCGATGAGCAGGCGCTCGATCAGGTCGGCGGCGCGCGCCGGATCGCGGTGGCGCCACAGCCAGGCCTCGACCAGCTCGATGCCGAGCTCGAGGCTCGCGTCGCCCGCGATCCGCTCGAGCTGCGCCGCATCGTCGAGCGCGGCCATGAGGCGCAGCCGCAGCGCCAGGGGGTGGCCCTCGGCGAGCTCGAGCAGCCGCAGCGCCTCGTCGGGCTGGCGCAGCGCGTCCCAGCTCGCCAGCGCGGTCCGGACGTTCAGATCGGCGAGTCGGTCGTCGAGCCGGTTGTCGAGAGGATCGCCGGCGAGCAGCGCGGCGACCTCGGCGGCGACCAGCTGGAGCACCTGCTCGACGAGCTGGCCGGCGTCGGGCGCGTGCAAGCTGCTCGTATCGTCGTCGGCGTAGCTGACGATCGGGTGGACATCGGTCTGGATCGAGCGCGGGGCCACGGGGACACTGGCGGGGGGCAGCGGCGGCACGTTGTGCGGCCGGTGGACGGTAGGAGCATCCGCCATGCGGTCGCCAGCGTAGCGTGGTGCCACAATACGCGCCAGATACAGGGATTTTTCGCGTGATAACGTGGACACGAATGACGTCCAGGCGTGCGATCTGCGTGAGCCGCGATCGCGGCCTGCGCGGCATCGTCGAGCCCGCCCTGGCCTCGGCGGGGGTCAGCGTCGAGCACTGCGACCGCGTGCCCGAGGACACCCGCGGCGCCGTGCTGGTCGTGGTCGACCGCGCCACCCGGCAGGCCGCCGGCGGCGGGCTCGGCGCGATCGCCGCCCCGGTGGTGATCGTCGGCGACGATCTCGACGACGACGAGCTGATCGCGGCGATGCTCGACGCCCCGGTCAGCCACCTGGTCGTCGATCCGCGCGATCGCGACCTCGGCATCACCTCGGCCAAGCTGGCCTCGGGCGACCTGTTCGGGCTCGAGAAGTACCTCGCGACCGGCGCCGCGGTCGGCGAGCGGGCGATCGCGAGCGACACCGACAAGCGCCACGCGATCGGCGGGGTCTGCGCCTGGGCCGAGGCGGTCGGCGCGCGCCCGCCGATCGTGCACCGGCTGGCGAGCGTGGTCGACGAGCTGATGATGAACGCGCTGTCCGGGGCGCCGGCGGCCGGTGCGGTGCTGCGCTGGGGCGCCGACGACCACGCGATCGCGGTCTCGGTCGGCGACTCGTCCGGGACGCTGCGCCAGCGCGACGTGATCGACCACGTGCGCCGCGCGCGCCGCGATCGCGGCCGGCCGCTGCCGGCCCACGACGGCCACGATGCCCCGCGCGGGGCCGGGATCGGGCTCTACCTGGTGCTCGGCAACGTCGCGTCGCTGGTGGTCAACGTCGAGGCCGGGACACGGACCGAGGTCGTCTGCCTCTTCGATCGTACGGAGCCGGGCCGACCCGCGGCGCCGGCCGTGCGATCGTTTCACGTGTTTCAGGCAGCCGCGCGGTGATCCGGCCGCCGGCGGCGTCGCGCGCGAGGATCCGCGGCGGCTCGTAGACCAGCTCGCCCGCGGTGATCGGGTCGTCGGTGTAGCGCGTCCAGGCCGGGAACCCCGCGACCGCGCCGAGGTAGTCGGCGAGCGCGATCGTCCGGCCACCGCCGGGCTCGCCGCCCTCGGCGAGCGCGCTGGTCCGATCGCGGATCTCGTCGGGGACCGCGAGCAGGCCGAAGCCCACCGTCGCGCTCGCGAGCGCGACCTCGTCGCCGGCATCGCCGTCGCCGGCGCCGGCCACGAGCAGCGGCATCACCGCGCCCGAGATCCGGATCCGGCCGAGCTCGTCGACCTCGTACAGCGTGGTCGCGACCCGGTCGCGGACATCGACCTCGTACGCCGGGCAGCGCAGCTCGCACGCGAGCCGGCACAGCCGCCGCGCGGGCAGGCCGCCGCGATCGAGGAAGAAGTTGGCGAGCTCGGGGACGATCATCGTCCAGCCGCGCGACGATGCGTCGGCGGCGCCGACGTACAGCCGCCGCGGCGTCGCCGGGCTCCAGGATTCCTCGTCGAGGACTTTCGACAGCGCGCGCTGGATCACGTCGATGCGCCGCTGCCGGATGAACACGGCCTGCCGCCAACCGGTCATCCGATGAGAATACGTCAACGCCGCAACGCGCCGGCAACAATCATGACGATCGTCGCACCCGCGGTGAGTGCGAGGCCGCTCACCGGCTCGGGCTGGCGCAGCGCGGCGAATACAGCCGGGACGGCGACGAACACCACCCACCAGCCGAGCAGCCACGCCAGCCGCGCGCGCGCGTGCGCGCGGGGCGCGAGTGGGAGGGTTGCCGACAGCCGCGCGAGCTCGATCGGCGGCCGCCGCAGCCGCCCCGAGAGCACCAGTCCGTAGCTCGCCGCGCCGCCGATCACCGCCGCGAGCCACGGGGTCGGGTCGTCGGGCCGCACCAGCCCGACGATCACGAGCACCGCGAACACCAGCGCGCCGAGCGCGAACGCCATCGGGAACCGCCGGCGCATCAGCACCGCGTCCTTGTGGTAGGCGAGCCGCGCACCGCCGACCAGCGCGGCGATCAGCCGCTCGATCGGAGTCGGCGGCCGGATCTCGAGCGTCGCGAGCCGCTGGCGATCGAGCGCCGAGACGTCGCGCAGGATCCGGCCCATGATCCCGGCGCCCGCGCGCGCGGCGATCGCGGCGATCGCGCCGGCAGCGGCGATCGCGCCGAGCACCACCGGCGCCGGCACCCGCGGCGGGTCGCCGACCAGCCACGGCGCGACCAGCAGCACCGCGGTGAGCACGAACGTGGCCGCGAGCCCCGGCACCGCGCCGAGGATCGCCGACGGCGACGACGGCGGCCCGGCGCTCTCCGCCGGCGCCCGGCTCGGCGCGCCGCCCAGCGCGGTCGCGGCGCGCAGCGCGCGGGCGCCGCCGCCTTGCACGACCAGCGCCGCGGCGCCGACCGTCACGCCGGGCAGCAGCAGCCCGGCCGCCGCGCCCAGCGCCGCGGCGGCCGCCGCGTGGCGCAGGCCGAGCGCCCAGCCGCCGGCGAGCGCCACGATCGGCGCGATGCCGATCACCGCGGCGATCGTCGTCGTCGCGGCGGCGCGCAGGCAGCGCACCAGCGCGGTGTCGAACAGCGGGCGGCCCTCGATCGGCAGCTGGGCGAGCAGGGCCGCGTCGGCCCGCCAGTAGATGTGGAACGGCACGCGCATGAACGCGACCGCGTAGGCGACCAGCGCGCCGGCGAGCCAGGCGTGGCTGGCGGCGGTGATCCCGCCGCTCGATCGCCACCACACCCACGCCGCGAGCACGCCGCCGCCGATCAGCGGCGCGGCGATCACCGGCACGGTGCGCGCGCGTTGCTCGTGGAGCCGCGACCACCGGATCAGCGCGCGCGAGGTCATCCGGGAGGGAGTATCACGTCCGCCGGTGTGCGCGATCGAGCGCCGGTCGTCGGCGCCGCGCGTTACCGCGGAGAAGCGATGGTGGGTTGCCATCCGCGATGCGCGCTCTCGGCGACCTCGGCGGTCGGGCCTACGTCGGGCCCTCGTCGGCGATCAGCGACACGTAGAAGTCCTCGACGGCGCTCGGGCCGTCTTGCAGCAGCTCGGCCAGCTCGGGGCCGCGGCGGTCGGCCACCAGCTTGCCCTTGTCCATGACGAGGATCCGATCGCACATCCGCTCGGCGACCCCGAGCAGGTGGGTCGACATCAGGATCGCCGCGCCGCGGTCGGCGGCGGCCCGCAGGGTGGCGCGGGCGGCGCGCACCGCGTGCGGATCGAGGCCGTTGAGGGTCTCGTCGAGCAGCACCAGCTCGACCGGGCCGACCAGCGCCGCGGCCAGGCCGACCCGCTGGCGCATGCCGAACGACAGCTCGCGGCACGGCCGGCCCATGATCCGGGCGAGCCCGAGCTGCTCGAGCACGGTGGCGGCAGCGCCGGCGGCGGCGCCGCGCGCCTCGGCGACGAACCCGACGTGCTCGGCGACGGTGAAGAACTCGTACAGCGCCGGCGGCTGATCGGCGAACCCGACCTTGCCGCGCGCCGAGCGCGGCGCGGCCGCCGCGTCGTCCCCGGCGATCTTGATCGTCCCGGCGCTCGGCACGATCGCGCCGGCGAGCGCCGACAGCGTCGTGCTCTTGCCGGCGCCGTTGGGCCCGAGCATCAGCGCGATCTGTCCGGCCTCGAGCGCGACCGACAGGCCGTCGACGGCGACGCGCTTGCCGTAGTGGATCGTGAGCTGGTCGACCTCGGCGATCACCACGTGTACACGACGACGTATAACACCTTCGCCCGGCCGCGCGCCGGCACCGTGGTGCGAAGCGCGATCTGCTGTGGCCCCTCCTTGACCGCGGGCGCGGACTGGTAGGCCAGGGTCCAGTTCTGGCCGCGGTACAGGTGCTCGCGCAGCACGACCTCGACCGGCCGCGGCCGCGCGTTGTCGATGGTCACCAGGAACTCCTCGCTGAACCGGCGCTGGCCGTCGATCATCCCCCAGTCGCGGCGCTCGCGGTGGCCGATCACGCCCTGGGCGGTGCCGACCGCCACGGTGTCGACGTCGGCGACCCGGGTCGCGGGGTCGAACAGCCGCGACGCGCCGAGCAGCTCGAGCGAGCCGTCGGGCCGGCGCTCGAGCAGGCGGACCGGTCCGGCGGGCAGGCCGCGGGCCTGGCGCGGGTCGCGATCGATCTCGAAGCTCTCGCTGATCCGGGTCGCCGCCGCGCCCTCGGTGCCGAGCGCCACGTCGGTGACCGGGACCGCGCCGGCGTGGTCGAGGCCGGTGCCGATCGGATCGTAGACCAGCACCGAGCGCAGCGCGCGGGGCCCAGCGCCGGCGAGCAGCTCGACCCGGGTCTCGCCGTCGCCGAGCGCGATCACCCCGAGGTCGCGGAGCTCGCGCACGGGACCTGGCGCCGCGCCGGCGAGCGCGCCGGCCAGGAGCTCGGCCGTGCGGTCGCGCCACGCGCCGAGCTCGTCGTCGACCACGCGGGCGTGGCCGCGCAGCGCCAGGCCGGTGGTGTTGCGGATCGCGAGCGCGCCGCCCAGCACCGCGCGGTCGCGCGCCGCGGTCGTGGTGGTCATGGTGTACGCCGCGTCCCACGCCAGCCGGTCGGTCGCGTAGCCGATCGCCAGCGCGAACCGGCCGGCGCGCGGCAGCGTGACGTCGAGCTCGACCCGGCTCGGCGTCACCGATGGGCGCGGCGTCGTCGTCGGCGGCGGCGCGACGTCGACCGGATCGTCGCTCGGCTCGGCCTGCGGGGCGGGGGCGCCGCGCGCGGGCAGGTCGGCCACCGCGCCGGCGATCCGCAGCTCGGCCCCGGACAGCTCGCCGCGATCGATGATCTCGACGTCGCTCGCGGTCACGCCCGCCGGCAGCTGCAGCGCGCGCGTCGCCGGCCCGGCGCGATCGGCGACCAGCTCGATGCGCTGGATGACCAGCGCGCGGTCGCGATACAGCGTGATCTCGTCGCCGGCGATCGCGCGCGGCCGTACGTGCGGCCGCGCGCCGCAACCCAGCGCGCACACCGCGAGCGCCGCGGCTCTCCGGGCTCCGAGGCTCATCACCACGCGTAGACCGCGGTGTACGTGACGACCTGCTTGCCCATCGCCGGCACCCGCATGCGGTACTCCTGCAGCTGCGGCCCGGCGCGCACGCCCTTTCTGTCCTCGGCCTCGATGTGCCAGACCGGCCAGCGCCACAGGAACTCACGGAGCACGACGTCGGCGGGCTGCCGGCCGTGGTTCTCGAGCTTGACCTCGACGGTCTCGCGCACCGTGTGGTGCTGCTCGTCGGCGCTGCACGTCACGCCCCGGCGCTCGCCGGTGATGTCGGCGGCCGGCGCGATCCGGATCCGCGCGACCCCCGCGCCGGTGCGCAGCGGCTCCTCGGTCACCACGTCGAGCCGGCCGGCGCGGCGCTGGAACAGCCGGACCTTGCCGTCGGGCAGCGTGGTGCGCGCCGGGACGTCGAGCTCGATCGCGACGTCGCCGTGGCCGCCCGGCGCGGCGGCGCTGAACTGGTTGCACTCGATGCCCGGGGCGGCCTGGAACCGCGGCGACGGATCGGGCATCGCCTCGTAGATCACCACCGAGCGCACCGGCGCGGTGCGCCGCGGTGCGAGCTCGACCTGGACCGCGTCGCCGCGGCCGATCCGGACCGGCGCGGGGACGTGAAACCGCGCCGGCGGCGCGCGGCCCACCCCCGACGGCGGCGCGTCGGGCGCGGCGCCGACCAGGATCAGGTCGACCCCGTCGTAGCTCGCGCCGGTCGCGTTCTTGATCGTCGCCCACGACGACAGCTCGACCGCGCGGCCCGGCTCGTCGAGCACCGCGAGGTAGTCCGCGGTCCACCACATCCCGTCGGCGCGATAGCTGAGCTCGACGGTGTGCTTGCCCGGCCGGGCGCTGCGGACGCGCCACGCCAGGCTCGGATCGCCGCCCGCGCTCGCCGGCAGCCGGATGTCCTGGACGTAGCTGTCGCGGCGCATGACCTGGAGCCGGCGCTGATCGCCGGCGCCGGTCTCGACCACGATCACCTGATCGTCCACCGCGCGCAGCACGCCCGCGACCTCGCCCTTGGGCGTGGTCACCGAGACCGCGTCACCGACGTGGCGCGCCAGGATCTCGGTCGGCGTCGCGGCGGCGGGCGCGAATCGCTGATCGGAGATCTCCGCAGCCGGATCGGTGAGGTCGCGCAGCTGCACCGAGGCCGGATCGAGCGTCGCGGCGACCCCGGCGACCCGCGTGTCACCGCCGACGTCGAGCTCGCGCTGCTCGGTGATCAGCGCGCCGGTCGTCGGCGCGTAGCCACCGTACGCGAGGCCACCGTAGGCCTCGCCCGACGGCGGCGCCGGTGTGGCCCAGATCGTGATCTGCGTCCGCGCCGCGGTCCCCGCGCCCGGTGAACCGGCTTGCACGACCGCCGTGATCCCCGCCACCGCGACTGCGATCAGCGAAACCGTGCGGACCCCCATGCGACGAGCATACCGCCGGCACCGGGCGACGACGCACCATCCTTGTGTATAGTGCGGACGTGGCGATCGCGACCTACCCAGGCACGGTGTCGCCGTTGCGGGGGCTCGACCCGTTCGGCGAAGCCGAGCGTGACGTCTGGCACGGCCGCGAGTCCGAGCGCGACGACGTCGCGAGGATGGTCACCACCGACGGGTTCCGCGCGGGCCTGTTGTTCGGCGAGCCCGGCGCGGGCAAGACCTCGCTGGTCCGCGCCGGTCTGATCCCGCACCTGCGCGACCACGGCACCGTGGCGCTGGCGTGCGAGGACCTGACCCAGCCGGCCGCGAGCTTCGCCGCCGGGCTGTCGGCGTTCGGCATCCAGCCGCAGGCCAACGAGCTGCCGGTGATGTTCGCGGCCCGCGCCGTGGCCAACGCGGTGGCCGGCCAGCAGTTCGTGTTCATCGTCGACGACGTCGACCTGCTGTGCACCGACGAGCGCGCGACCGCGGAGCTGTCGGACATGTTCGCGCGCGTGGTCAGCCGGTCGGCCGGCCGCGCCCGGTTCCTGTTCGTGTGCGCGAGCGAGCGGATGAACGTGCTCGGCGCGCTCGAGAAGCGCACCGGCTCGCTGTTCCCGCCGTCGACGCGCTACGAGCTGCCGCGGCTGGCGCCGCCCGCCGCGAGCCAGATCCTCGATCGCGTGCTGGCGTACTCGGGCGTCGCCGCCGATCCGGCGCTCGCCGCCGCGGTGGTCCAGGGCATCGGCCGCGGCCGGCCGGTGCTGCCGGCCGATCTGCAGATCGCCGGGCTCGCGCTGCGCGATCTCAGGATCAGCAACCTCGCGGCGCTCGCCAAGCTCGGCGGGCCGGGCGAGCTCGAGTCGGCGTGGCTGCACGACGCGTGCAGGGCCACCGGCAACGAGCGCTCGGCGCTGCGGCTGTGCGCCGAGCTCGCCGCCGGTGGCCCCGGGCCGCGGCCGACCGACCAGATCGCGCGCCGGGTCAACCTCGATCCGGGCTTCGCGCACCACGCGTTCGACGTGCTCGAGGCCCGCGGCGTGATCGGCCGCGGCGACGCCGGCGGCGCGACCTGGATGCTGCGCCACGAGGTGCTGGTCGCGCGGGTCAAGGAGCTCACCGCGCCGGCCCGCGCCGCGGCGCGCCAGGCGTTCGACCTGCTGGGTTCGAAGACCGCGTCGCGCGGCCGGCTGTCGCTGGGCGAGCTGTTCAAGCTGCGCAGCGAGGGGATCTCGGCGGCCACGCCCGAGGAGGCCTCGGTCGTCGAGCGCTCCAAGCGCTACTACATGACGATCGCCGCGGGCATCGCCGCGATGCCGATCGCGATCCTGATCCTGATCTGGTTCGCGATGCACGGCCGGGTCTACTTCGCGCTCGCGCCGGGCCCCGGCGGCGATCATGTGGTGGTGCGCGGCGGGCGCGCCGGGCTGCACGCGTTCTTCTGGCTGCCCGGCGGGTTCGGCGACGAGGTCGCCGACACCGGGCTGACCCGCGCGATGGTCGCGCCCGAGGCGTGGAAGAAGATCGACGCGCGCGACATCGGCAGCACCACCGCCGAGTGGAGCCAGCAGCTCGGCCCGGTGATGGCGCCCCAGCTCGCGGGCCTGGTCGATTATGCGACCACCGGCAACGAGGCCACGCTCGAGGCGCTGAAGAAGGCGGCCAAGGACCCCGAGGATCTCGCCGAGTTGCTCGCCGCGCTGCGGCCGATCGCGCGGGGCTCGGCCGCCGAGGTCCAGCTGGTCGAGAGCGCGCTGACCACGCCGTCGCCCGCGGTCCAGCGCGCCGCGGTCGCCGCCGCGGGCAACGCCGCGCAGCGCCGCAGCGACGTCTACCAGGACACCCTGGCCAAGGCGCTGACCTCGACCGATCCCGAGCTGCGTCGGATCGCGTTCGCGTCGGTCCGCAGCCTGGGCGACCGCGGCCGGGTGCTGTTCGGCCAGGCGCTGTCGCGCGACCCCGATCCGGCGGCGCGCCGCGAGCTCCTGGTCGAGGTCTCGGCCGTCACCACCGACGACGCACCGTCGGCGGCCAACGCGGTCTCGGTGCTCGCCGACCCCGACGCCTCGCCGCCGCTGCGCGAGCGCGCACGGACCCAGATCAAGGGCGCGCTGGCCAAGGACCCGGAGGCCGCGGCCACCGCGCTCACTGGCCTGATCTCGCTCGACCGCGCACCGGCCGACGCGCGGATGTTCGCGATCGACCTGTTGCGCGACGTCGATCCGCTGCCCCGGGTCGCCAACCTGGTCGACGCCGCGCGCGCCGCGTTCGCCTCGAAGTCGCTCGCGGTGCGCGCCGCCGCGCTGCCGCTCTACGCCAAGGTCGATCCGGTGCGCGCCGGCGGCGACCTCTACGCGATGCTCGACGACAAGAAGCTCGACAAGCCGCTGCGGGTCGCGGCGGCGCTGGCCTGGGGCGAGGTCGCGCCGTCCAACAAGGAGGCCGCCCAGAGCGCGCTCGACCGCATGCTCAAGGACGACGACGGCGACGTCCGCGCCGCGGCGGCGACCGCGGCGGGCAAGGCCGGCCGCGCGTACCAGGACCGGCTGTACAAGATGGCCAAGGCCGAGGCCTACGCGGTCCGGATCGGCGCGGCGCAGGGACTCGCGGCGAGCGCCGAGAGCGGCGGCAACGTCGGCGTCGCGGTCGACGGCATCGCCCAGCTGTGGCGCGAGAAGGGCCGGCCGCGGCGCGACGCCGCGCGGATCTTCGCCCACCTGGCCAAGAAGAAGCCCGGCGCGGTCGTCGAGTACCTGTTCCAGGCCGCGCACCTGACCGACGATCCGGGGCTCCACCCGCTCGGCGTCGAGGGGCTGTGCAACGGCTCGCTCGCCGGCAGCGCCGATTCGCGCGCCCGGCTCGCGCGCTCGATCGACGACGCGTCCGCCGAGGTCCGCCGGCTGGTGATGGCGTGCGTCGCCAACGGCCCCGATCCGGTCAAGAACGGCTCCTCGATCGCCGCGAAGCTCGCCCGCGATCCGGACAGCGCGATCCGCGCCGACGCCGCCCGCGTGCTCGCGATGGCCGCCGCCAAGGGCAGCAAGGCCGGCGGGGTCAACGAGGCGATCGTCCAGCTGCTCGACGATCCGGACCGCGACGTCCGGCTGGTCGCGATCCGCGCGCTCGGCGGGCTCGGCGCCGAGGCCCCCAGGGCCGCGGCCGGGGCGATGGCGCGGATGTTCGAGCGCGGCGACGAGGCCGAGAAGCTCGCGCTGGTTCGCGCCGCCAAGCATACCGGCGCCGCCGATCTGATCGGCCTGGCGGTCGCCGATCACTCACCGCTGGTCCGGGTCGAGGCGGTCGACGCCGCGCTCGCGTCGGGCCTGCGCGCCGGCGCGACGCTGTCGGCCGCGCTCGCCGACTTCGATCCGACCGTGCGCAAGGCCGCGCTCGACCGGCTCGCCGCCCAGAAGGACAAGCTCGAGCCCGCCGTGCTCGACCGCACCCTCGCGCTCGCCGTCCGGGATCCGGACCCCGAGCTGTCGCAGCTCGCGCTGACCACGATCGCGCGGGTCGCCCCCAAGGACGCGGTGGTCGCGCGGCTGCACCGCGCGCTCGGGTCGCGGGCCGAGCGCGAGCGCGCCCACGCCGCGGCCGCGGCGATCGGCCTGGTCGACCGCGACGCCGCGCTCAGCGTCCAGCTGCTCGACCCGCTGATCGACGATGCCTCGCACGACGTCCGCGCCGCGATGCTGCCCGCGCTCGCCGCCGCGTACGCCAGGACCAACGCGCCCGACAAGCTGATCGCGATCCTGCGCGACTCCGAGACCCACGCGATGCGCCGGCTGGTCGCCGCCGCCGGGTTCGTCGTGCTCGCCCGCACCGAGACCGGCCGCAAGGCGTCGGAGGCCGCCCTCACCCAGCTCGCCGCCGGCGGCCCGCCGATGGCGCGGCAGACCGCCAAGCTGGTCCTGGGCCTGGTCACCAACAAGGCCGACGGCATGGCGTTTCTGCAGGAGCTCGTTCCGTGAGCCCCGGGCCGGAGCTCCGGGCCGGGGCCGCGGGTGGCTGCCTCGACGCCGAGGTAGGCAGGTGGCCGACTCGTGCGCAGTCGACGAATCGCGCAGTGGCATCGAAATTGTCTCTGTAATGGCCCTCTGGCGTCTGCGATTTCGAACACGGCAATACAGTTCCTCGGTCGGCTGATCGCGGCGCGCTGACACAGTGGTGTCCGGAAGCCCTCCCCGAGCAACCGGGTGGCACCGACCTCGACGGGATCGTATGCTCGAGATCGATCGCGGCCAGCGAGGCGAGGGCGGGCATCACGCCCGTGATCGACCGGAGACTGAGATGTCACAGGACGATACGTCTCACGTTGGCAAGGAGTTCGGAAACTATCGACTTGCGGAGGTACTGGGCAGAGGCGGTACCAGCGTGGTGTATCGCGCGATCCACAAGTCGATCGAGAACGAGGTCGCGATCAAGGTGCTGCGGCGGTCCGGCTCGCCGGACATGGTGAAGCGGTTCTTCCACGAGGCCGTCGCGGCCAGCCAGATCCGCCACCCCGGGATCGTGTCGATCTTCGACTACGGCGAGCATGCCGACGGCGTCGCGTACCTGGTGATGGAGCTGCTCCAGGGCGAGAGCCTGGGCGACCGGCTGCGCCGCCGCGGCCGGCTCGATCCGATCGAGGCGACGCGGCTGATGCGCCAGGTCTCGGGCGCGCTGGTCGCAGCCCACGACGCGGACATCATCCACCGCGACATCAAGCCGCCGAACCTGTTCATCGTCCGGGACGCGGACGTGTCGGGCGGCGAGCGGATCAAGATCCTCGACTTCGGCGTCGCCAAGCTGGTGATGACCAGCCCGGACCTGGCCGAGGCCAACCTGTTGCTCGGCACGCCGATGTACATGGCGCCCGAGCAGTTCCGCGGCGGTGACAACGCCGACGCCCGGACCGACGTGTACCAGGTCGGCGCCGTGCTCTACCACATGATCGCGGGGCACCCGCCGTTCCCCGACGTCCGCGACCGGATGCGGCGGATCGCCGAGCGCACCGCCGAGGAGCCGGTCCGGCTCGAGCCGATCCCGCCCGAGCTACACGCGGTGATCCGCGGCTGTCTGGAGGGCGACCCGGCCCGGCGCCACCCCGACATGCGCGCGCTCGAGGACGCGCTGCGCAGCTGCGTCGCGGACTCGACGCTGTCGTCCGATCAGTCGCCGACCCTGGTCCAGTACATTCCGGATCTGAATCGCCAGGACCTCAAGACCAACCTGTCGCGCGTGCGCGGCATGCACACCCTGGCGTCGGCCTCGGTGGCGTCCGGGTTCTTCGAGGCGGCGCCGCTCGGCCGCTCGGGCATGTTCCGCGAGGGCGGCGAGTTCGTCCAGCAGGTCCGGCAGACCTTCGAGTTCTACCGCAAGCACCTCGACGAGGAGTACCGCCAGCTGTCGTCCCAGATCGACAGCTCGCACAAGCTGTGGATCGCGTGCGTCGGGATCGGCTTCGTGATCCTGATGACCGGGCTCGTGGCGGTGCTGTTCGGCCGGGTCGCGCAGGGCGTGGTGACGTCGTCGGCGTCGACCATGATGTACTTCATCGTCCGGGTGTTCCAGAAGCGCGAGGACTACTACCGCGAACAGAAGTCGCTCAAGATCAAGTATCTGCAGTACGGCAATGATTGGCTGCTGCTGATCCAGAGCATCGAGGCGATCCCCGATGCGGCGGATCGGCTCGAGGAGCAGCGCCGGCTCGCGCGCGTCCTGCTCGACCGGATCAAGGGCGAGGACGGCCGCCGCGCCCGCGAGCCCGAGCCGCCGTCGGCCCCGCCGAAGCGCGAGCCGCGGCCGGCGCCGCGCAAGTCCACCGCGGCGCCGGCGACGCCGTAGCGGCATTCGTTTACCGGCCGGCCATCCGCCGGAAACCGCTCCGGAGTAGCGTCGGGCGAACGACCGACCAAGGAGCACCCATGGCCACCGCCGCGTCTCGCTGTGTCTTCCTCGCCCTCGCCTCGGCCACGATCACCGGCGGCCTCGCCGGGCGTGCCGGTCCGGCGCTCGCCGGCAAGCACCACGTGCTCAAGGCCGCGCCCGACGACGTCGCGTGGGGCTGGCTCGATCCGCGCGAGAAGCCGCGGCTGACCATCGAGTCCGGCGATACCGTGTCGATCGAGACCCTGATGCACGCGCGCGATCAGATCCACAAGGGCGTCGAGATGGATCAGATCGTCGCGCTGCGCAAGGCCAACCCCGGCGGCGGGCCGCACTCGCTGACCGGGCCGATCTTCGTCACCGGCGCCGAGCCCGGCGACGTGCTCGAGATCCGGATCCTCAAGATCGTGCCCAAGAAGGTCGGCACCAACTTCAACCTGCCGGGCAAGGACTTCCCGACGATCGGCGCCTTGCCCGGCGAGTTCCCCGAGGGCTACGTCAAGTACTTCGACATCGACGCGAAGACTCGCACCACCCAGTTCAAGCCCGGCATCACGATCCCGGTGCGGCCGTTCCCCGGCACGCTCGCGGTCGGCATCGATCCCGACGACCCGTCGCCGCGCAAGGGCGGGGTCAAGGACGACAAGCTCGCGCCGGTCAGCTCGCTCCGGCCGTGGAAGAACGGCTCGAACATGGACATCAACGAGCTCACCGCGGGCTCGACGATCTTCATCCCGGTGTTCCTGCCCGGCGGCCTGATCTGGACCGGCGACTCGCACTGCGCGCAGGGCAACGGCGAGGTCAACCTGACCGCGATCGAGTGCTCGTTCGAGGACATCGAGCTCCAGCCGATCGTGCGCAAGGACCTGAAGCTCACCTGGCCGCGGATCGAGACTCCGACCCACTACATCCTGGTCGGCTTCGACGAAGATCTCGACAAGGCGTTCAACCTCGCGCTGGCCGAGACCGTCGACTTCCTGGTCACGACCAAGGGCCTCACCCGCTACGAGGCCTACTCGCTGGCGTCGGTCGCGGCCGACTGCCGGGTCAGCCAGGTGGTCGACGTCCGCAAGGGCATCCACTGCATGGTGCCCAGGAGCTTGTTCACCGGCGCCAGGCCGGGCAAGTAGCCGCGTCGGTACAACCACCCACCGACACGTGTTGGTGCAGAGTTGCTCGCCTTGCGAATGGATGTCGTATTCAGTGACGCGCCACACCGACCGGCGCGGTCCCCGCACCTGGCCCTGTGATATACAGCCTGCCGTGATCGTCAAGGCAGCGGCCAAGGTTCGTGACCTCGACCTGGGAGTGGCCGAGGGCCTCGCGTTCCACCGTCCGACGGTTGCGGTACCGAACTGACATGCTCGGCCGCCTGCTCCATCGGCCCTGGGTCATCCTCGTCCTCGCCCTGATCATACATACGACACTATTCTTCGCGATGCAGCGCGATCTCGCGGCCGCTGATCCGCTGTGGTATGCGACGTGGGCTCACAAGCTTGCGTTTCACGCATCGGAGCTGTTCGCGTCACACAACACGTATCCGTTCGTGATGCGACTCGGGCTGACCGGACCGATCGCGCTGATGTACCGGCTGTTCGGTGTATCGACGTTTGCGACCAACCTGCCTTGCTTGCTCGCCGGGCTCGGTATCGTCATGATCGCCTACGGTGCGCCGTCCACCGCACGCGGCAAGGTCCTCGGGGTGGTGTTCGCGATGCTGTGCACACCGCTGCTGGTGGATGCTCACGAGCTCAACCCGGATCTGCCCTGCGCTGCAGCGATGGCAGCGTCGATCCTGTTCCTGTCGCGGCGAGATCGGCCGCGAGGTGCATGGTGGGTCGTCGGCGCCGTGGTGGCCTGGTTCACGGCCTTCCAGATCAAGGAGGCCGCGGTGTGGTGCGCCCCGGTCTGGATCTGCGCGGTGATCAGCGATGTTCGCGAACACGGGCTCCGGTGGGCCGCGCGCGTGTTCGCTCCCGCGGTGGGCATCGGGTTCGGACTCGCTGCCGGATACCTCGTATTCTGTGCCCTGCTGTGGGGGGACCCGCTCGCGCGGTTCCGAGGCATCAACGATGCCTCGTCCACTCACGAGTGGTCGCTCGTGGGCCAGCCCGGGGCCGCGTGGATCGCGCGGCTCACCTGGCAGCCGGCCTTGCTGCTGTACCGGATGTTTCGCGTGATGCTGGTCTCGGTCCTGGTCTCGCCATGGCTGGTACAGCGCCGCGATCGGATCTGGATCGTCGCGACGGCGGCGATCATCCTGCTGTACTGGTTCGGATCGAGCACGGGCGCGAGCTACCTCCCGCTGCCGATCTTGCGCCGGATGATGCTGCCTGCCGCGCCCGGCATCATCGTGGTCATGGCGCTCGTCACCGATGCGGCGATCGATCGGGTGCGCGGCGTGCGCTGGCGAGTCGGCGCGGGCGCGGTCCTCGGGCTGCTGCTGCTGGTTCCACACGTTCAATCGCTGGCCAGGAACATCGCCGAGACCGACCGGCCCGAGAGCGCGGCGTACGCAGCCCTGCGCGCGGAGGTCGCGAGCACCCGCGAGCTCGTCGTGCTCGTGTGCGGAGATCCGCGGTGCCCACCGATCAGCGGGTTCCACTTCGGATTCGAGCCGCCCGGGAACCTGGTCGTGGTGACTGCCGCTGCGTTCGCGACGGCGCCGCTGCCCGAGCACGCGAGAGTCCGATTGATCACGCACATGACCCGTGCCGGCGGCGTCGCGAAGGACATCGCCCGTCGTGCCGATGCGCTGGCGCTGCCGCAGATCACGTCGCATCCACAGATCCGGCTCTACGATGGCGGCGACGGAGCGCGGCTACACGATGCGCTGGCCGGGCCGTCGTGAACATCTCGCGATCGTGGCCGCGCAGCGCGGCAGAAACCTGACCTCGCTTCGCCGCGCCGCGGTAGGATGCGCCGCGATGAACGGAGCACGCGCGCTGATCCAGACGCTCGTCGATGCCGGCGTCACCGTCTGCTTTGCCAACCCGGGCACCTCCGAGATGCACTTCGTCGCCGCGCTCGACGACGCGCCCGAGATGCGCGGCGTCCTGGCGCTGTTCGAGGGCGTCGCGACCGGCGCCGCCGACGGCTACGCGCGGATGGCAGGCCGGCCCGCCGCCGTGCTCCTCCACCTCGGCCCGGGCCTGGGCAACGGCCTGGCCAACCTGCACAACGCCCGCCGCGCCCGCGTCCCCGTGGTCGTGATCGTCGGCGACCACGCCACCTACCACAAGCGGTTCGACGCGCCGCTCGAGTCCGACATCGAGTCGATCGCGCGCGGCGTGTCGGGCTGGTTCCGCGCGTCGCGCCGGAGCCGCGACATCGCCAGCGACGCCGCCGCGGCCGTCGCCGCCGCGATCGGCCCCCCCGCGCAGGTCGCGACCCTGGTGCTCCCCGCCGACGTGTCGTGGTCGGATGGCGCCGAGCTCGCCGCCGTGCGTCCGCCGGCCGCGCCGCTCGCCGTCCCCGACGCCGTCCTCGAGGCCGCCGCCGCGGCGCTGCGCTCGGGCGAGCCGACCGTGCTGTTCCTCGGCGGTCGCGCGCTGCGCGAGCCGGGCCTCGTCGCCGCCGCGCGGATCGCCGCCGCCACCGGCGCGGCGCTCATCGCCGAGACCTTCCCGGCGCGGCTCGAGCGCGGCGCCGGCCTGCCCGCGATCGACCGCCTGCCGTACTTCGCCGAGCAGGCGGCCGGCAAGCTCGCCGCGTACCGCCACGCCATCCTGGTCGACGCCCCCGAGCCGGTGTCGTTCTTCGCCTATCCCGGCAAGCCCGGCGAGCTCCTGCCCGCCGGCTGCACGGTCCAACGCCTCGCGGCCGGCGCCGACGACGTCACCGGCGCCCTCGTCGCCCTCGCCGATCGGCTCGACGCCCCCCACTCGCCGCCGCTCGCCGCCGCTCGCCGCCCGGCGCTGCCCACCGGCGCGCTCACCGTCGAGGCTGCCGCCCACGCGATCGGCGCGCTGCTGCCCGATCACGCGATCGTCGTCGACGAGGCCCACACCTCGGCGCTGTTCCTGCCCGCCGCCACCGCCGGCACGCCGCGCCACGACTGGCTCACCCTGACCGGCGGCGCGATCGGCGACGGCATGCCCCTGGCGATCGGCGCCGCCATCGCCTGCCCGAGCCGCAAGGTCGTGTGCCTCGAGGCCGACGGCAGCGCGATGTACACGCCGCAGGCGCTGTGGACCATCGCGCGCGAGCAGCTCGACATCACCACCGTGATCTTCCACAACGCCGCGTACGCGATCCTCCGGCTCGAGCTCCAGCGCACCGGCGCCGGCAGCGGCGGCCCCAAGGCGCGCGAGATGTTCAGCCTGTCGCGGCCATCGCTCGACTTTGTCGCCCTGGCCCGCAGCATGGGTATGTCCGGCGGCCGCGCCACCACCGCCGAGGAGCTCGTCGCCGAGCTGCGCCGCGCGTTCGCCGAGCCCGGCCCGCACCTGATCGAGGCCGTCGTCCCGCCGCTGGCGTGACTGCATGGGTATGCAACTGGACGCGCCAGGCGGGCGACGCGCGCTTGACCGAGGCGACGGATCACCGTCGGAGACCCAGGAAGCTGGCGCCCCACCTCGTGGCATGCAGCCGCTCGATGCACCTTGCATCGCCGCGCCCGGTTCCGCGATCGCGCAGTGATGGTGTCTCGCGTGCTCGACCGGATGTTCGCGAGACCGTGGATCGTCCTCGCCGTGGCGCTGGTCGTGCACGCGGCGCTGTTCGTCGCCGTCCAGCGCGATGTCGCGACGGCCGATCCGCTGTATTACGCGAACAACGCCCACGCACTCGCGTTCCACCCCGCCGACCTGTTCGCGACCAGGGACACCCACCCGTTCGTGATGCGGCTGGGCCTGACCGCGCCGATCGCGGTGATGTACCGCATGTTCGGGGTATCGACGCTGGTGACGAACCTGCCGTCCCTGTTCGCCGGCCTCGGGATCATCGCGATCGGGTATGCCGCGGCCGCGACGCCGCGCGCCAAGCTGCTCGCCGTGCTGTTCGCCATGGTGTGCACGCCGCTCCTGCTCGACGGCCGCGAGCTCACGCCCGACCTGCCGTGCGCGGCGGTGATGGCGGCGTCGATCCTGTGCCTGTCGCGGCGCGATCGACCGCGCGGCGCGTGGTGGGTCGTCGGCGCAGCGGCGGTGTGGTTCGCCGCCTTCCAGATCAAGGAGACCGCGTTGTGGTGCGCGCCGGTCTGGCTCTACGTCGTGATCGTCGATCTGCGCGAACACGGGCGCCGGTGGGTCGTGCGCACGTTCGCTCCGGCGATCGGCGTCGGTGCGGGGCTCGCCGCGGGATACCTGGTGTTCTGCGCGGTGCTGTGGGGCGACCCGCTGGCGCGGTTCACGGGAATCCGGGAGGCAGCACCGGCGCACGGCTGGTCGCTGGTCGGCCAGCCGACCGAGCAATGGATCGAGCGGCTGACCTGGGGGCCTGCCGCGCTCCTCTTCCGGAT
>Ga0307515_10008145_pt1 | contig 20528 bp, 16 predicted proteins | sample 17_EM_MG_FD_194513 | JGI IMG/M metagenome (GOLD analysis project Ga0307515, IMG submission 194513) | Populus trichocarpa ectomycorrhiza microbial communities from riparian zone in the Pacific Northwest, United States - 17_EM | ecosystem: Host-associated > Plants > Roots > Unclassified | place...
AGCGTCAACAGAGCGTCAACAGAGCGTCAACAGAGCGTCAACAGAGCGTCAACAGAGCGTCAACAGAGCGTCAACAGAGCATCAACAGAGCATCAACACAGCGCCAATAGAGTGTCCACAGAGTGTCAACAATGTTGGGTGTTGCATCTTGTAAAATCCCAGGGCTCTGCGACGGTATATACCCAGACTCAATGAATCGGCAGCCGTTATGACCAAATGAGATCGCGACATGGTCACAGCCCCAGTCTGATAATGACCGTCAACAGAGCGTCAGCGATTTAGTGCGTTGCATCTTGCATAATCCAAGGGCTGTGCTATGGCATTTACCCATAATCGAAGTATGGGCAGCCTTTATAGGCAATATAGTCAGTGTCAATGCCGCTACACCTCAAGTGTCAATGGAGCCTCCGCAATTCTTGGTCTTGTAAATAAGGTAATTGGTAAGTGATTTGCTTGCTGCTATCCATAACCAATGTATTGCCACCCAGTCTGTGCAAAAGAGAAAGTGAGCTGGTCACGGTGCCATTCTGACATTATCCGTCAACCCAGCATCAAGTGAGGGTCATCAATTGCTGGTGATGCAGATTGGGTAATGAAGGCATCGCTTGGATATTGAACCTTATAGTTCAACTATTGAACTCCTCCGCAGTCAAAAATACAAACGATGAAAAGATAAACATGAATTAAAATATCCTCGATCTCGCTAGATGCAAAGTATGCAAAACGTGATTTCTGGATGTCGAATAATCGATTTTAATTTTATACAATAATTAAATAGCAAGGGCAAGCATGGTATATGTATTTATAGATGGACCCGCTGTACAACCTGCAGGAAACCCGCCTAATTCAGACAGGTAGGGAGATGTCGATTGAACCGTACCCGAATTGACAGTTCGGGTGTGTTGATGACCCGGATCGGCAATCTAGCTGCGGTTCGGTTCCGACCCGGACCCAGACCCGAAGAGACAGTCCAGAACCGTTGCTAACACTATGCATAGTCGGACTCGGATAATATGTTGAGGAGGGATGACTTTTGGTGTTTGAGCAGTGGTGGTGCCATTGCCACAGGTAGATTTCGGGAATTTGGACGTGGAAGGCATGCAATGACAGTATCGGCACGGCTCCATCTCTTTGGCAGTGGAACCCTTGAAGTGCGTAATGACTTGTTCCGGCGTGCCTGACCTAGATGAAGGACCTCCTGTTGATTATCCAAATCGTGTTCTTCGATGTCGGATGATAAGGTGGACTCTCCCGTGTCCTCACTGTCGTCATCACTGATCTCCTGATCGGTCTCGTCAGCCTGATTCATCAATGACATCGGGCATATTAGTCATCCGCAATACGATGCACAAAGGCAGATAGTTGAAAGCCAAACATTTGATGGACAATGAAGATTGGCTGCTTTCTTGAAAGCGAGTGCTCTCTCTAGGCGTGCTTCTTGACTCTTCTGGGAATAGTGATTCCTCACCTGGCTGGGCGTAGGTTCCATTTGCTGTAATGAAGATCTAAAGTTGGAGAATGTGGGAGAGAGTGTAAAAGCAGGAAATATAAGATGAGGTGCAATACAATAACGGGATAAATGGTGCAGGAATTTGTACATAGTCGAGGAAGATGCAATTCAAGGTGCGCCTTGCAAGTGTTTTGGAGAGAGGACTTCAACCGATTATATTTATATCGAGGATGGCAGTCCGTGATGCAATTTCGGATAGTGTCAGGTGTACTGGACTAGATGGATTCCTAATGCCGAATGTTAGCAACTCTTCTGAACAACACTCTGTATGGATGCAAGAATTGGAGGTTGGCTAAAGCCAACGCACATTGACAATTGAACCAGACACACCGGAAGATAACTCGCGACATCAACCAACGCTTGGTTCTGGCCACAAATTGAGCACTGAGAACCTGAAAGAAAACATGAGCCCCTGCATATGACTCCTCTGAACGTAGTCATTATGCATGAAAGTTCGAGCATTTTCGGTGACCACATAGCATAGAAATTGGTGCAGCATTGAGAATTTGCAGAACTCGATATATTTAGTTGGGACCTTGTCAGTGACGGCTGAGTGGCAAGGGTTCATACTGGAGTTTGTTATCGAGCGAGGAGAAATATGAATCCCCATATGTAGTATATATGCCGGACGGACACCTGAATTTTCACGATATTCTATTGTATTGGAATGCTGCAGCTAAGTTAGTGGTCGATAAGGCAATATCGTAAGCATAACTTCCCTTTCATCCATTCATCTGGGCCGTGTCTGCAGAATAGCCTTCACAACAATGTTGCAGTAGTCAATGGAAGAGGGAGAGAATTTGGTACACAAAGGAGAGATACAGGCGTAGAGAAAGAATGGTAATGTACGATGGATGATTCAGGGGTAATCTTATTGATTCAAGCACTCATCAGTGCCCAGATTGCTAACACATGGGTCATAAATTCTCACTCACATTCTCATTTTGCGCCTAATATCTAGTAAATCGCACACCGTTACATCACAGATTCATTATGAATCTCACAACTACAATGTTGACTTGAAATAAATATTGTGGTTGAAAGCTATATTCTACAATAGTATGAATGTATAGTGAGACGTCATGTCATGGCAGGCAGAGGAATGATGTTTGCATGCATGCATGCAGTTCCGGGGAATTGAGGTGCACTGAAGTTGAAATGGTTATGCTTGGATTGAATGGCTGAGGATTGCAGGCTCACCTTACACTGACAGTTAATTGCACTCTTCGTAGCTGTCTTCTCATAACTTAAGCTTTCAAGAATCTCTCTCTCAGAGTCCTCTCGATGGATTTCGGTCCACATAATCTATTTTCGGATACGAGTTTTGGCCGCCCAAACATACAGTTGGTCAGAATACAGTTAAGTCTTGATTCAAAGATTTGATAACTTAGGCCTCTTTGTGTAAGTGCGGTACATGGGTGAGTGGGAGTTGCCGGCCATCTTGCAGAGTCGCTGAGCAGAATCAGTCTTTTGAGATTCTCGCTCTTAAGCTTCCACAGCTCTTTTGACAGAGCCCGAACTTGCAGAAGCTATTTTACGATTTGGAAGCATTGGTCCAAACATACTACTTAGTCAATATCGAGTTAAATGGGGTGACTAATCGGCCAGGCTTGTGCATTTATGGTTTAGCGGCGCAGTGGCCACCTTCCTCCAACGGACAGTTGACACGGAGCTGACAGTTCAAGGCATGTTAGTGGCGGCCTTCAACATACTGATCAAGCATAGGTTCATATCTTAGCACGCACGGAGCAGGATGAGCCGCCTGCACCTAAAGGTGAAGTGTCTTGATAGATCTGTGTGCACTAGGTCCACTAATTCAAAGTCGAAGAAAACATGATAAGAACGAAGCAAACTAAGATATACAAAGTGCAGTACGTGCAAGTACATGCGCTTCGGTGGCTTATTTGTCGCTCTTGAGGCGTGCCTGGGCTGGAATGATTACATCCATAATGACTCGCAGCTTGTGAAAGTTGGCTTCATACATATCCAACAAGCTCATTCTGGGTAGGAAACCCCCAGCAGCGAAAGTGACATTTGAGCCAAGAATACCTGAGCCGTGTCTCAGCTTCCGACTCTCTGGGAGGTGGATCAGAGGTGTGCCAGAACTTCAATGATATGCCAGCAAAAGCTGCGGCTTTGCCACGAATAAGTGAGCGAATGTCTCATATATTGACACAAGGACTCAATATTGCCTCGTCTGTTTTGATTGCCAAATGGGATTGGCCAATATGCAGTGCTGGATCTGTCACGAAGATATGCCCAGGATTCTCCGGTGCACTGGACCTTCAACCATAGGCCAGCAAATGCTGCGGCGATGATACAAATATCCTGACATAGGTACTCAATATCGCCTAGTCTGTTTTAATTGACAAATGAGATTGGCGAATAAGCTGTACTTGATCAGGGATCAAGATATGCCCTGGATTCTCCGGTGCACCGGACAGTCCTGGGCACATATCATTATAACTAATCGATCACTGCATATTTGCGTATCCCATTTGGCATCAAGACAGTCTAAGCTATATTGAGTACCTGTGTCAGGATATTTGTGCCATAGGCGCAGCATTTGCTGGCCTAAGGTTGAAGTTCTGGTGGACCTGAACTTCGATCACATGGGTGCAAAAGCTCCCGCTTTGCCACAAATAAGCGAGCTGTGTCTCATACTCAGACATAAGTACTTGAAAATCACCTAGACTGTCTTAATGCTAAATGTGATTGGCAGATATGCAGTGCTTGAACTGTCATAACGAATCATAACGAATCATATGACATTTGCCCAAGACACTCCAGTGTACCTGACAGTGGATGAATTTTGCTTTTTCATTCGAAATACGTCTGTGGCTTCATGCTTCCTGTGCACCTCAATTTCGCAACTGATGATTGATTGAAGCCCTTTGCTGCACCATTCTCACAATTCGACTCATGCCATTTATCATGCAATAGGTCAGCCAGAGGAACTTCTTATGTCGCGTATCAATTCATTTCATCTCAAATGGTCATTAATAATACACAAGAACGCCAATGAAATCCCACCCTTGCCATTTCTAATCCAAGATACAACAATTCCAACATCAGAACTTTGATTCAATTCAACATTGAAGAGAGAAAGATTCATCTCTCCAGTAGTATAGTGTCCCTTACAAGCGATCTTTTGACTATTTGTATCAGTTAAGAAGATTATGTTGCATGAATGTCAAAAGAGGCATACCTTGATGAAGCGTCTAACACTCTAACATTAATGGTTCATCAGACTGCAATGTGTCTCCATTCTCTGTTAGCCGCTTCGTATGGTCCTCACGAGCCTCCAGAATCCAGTATATCATCGACGTCGTGATGTTCGGTTGACTCATCAAGCCATGCAGGACTCTCATTTGCGCAACTCCAGAGTGTTTGTGGAGATCACACGCGCAGTTATCGTAGCCACCAGGACCTGTATTCAGTAACCATGTTTGTGGTACTCGGTTTTGCCCTAGCCAGACAACTCATGCAAATGCCTGCCGCTGCTCATTCAATACCCAAAATTTCTGAGTTATTACTGCATGATTTGCAGCTGTAAGATTTAGGCCTGTCCCGCCCACTTTGGGTGTGGTTATAAATACAGAGGGATTTCGTGAATCTTGGAATTTGAGCTGCATTTCTGTGCGTTCATCATAGCCCATTTCAGCATACATGTGAAATATATCCACATTATCCCCAAAAAACTTCGTTAGCCACCACTTCAAATGACGTACTTGGCCAGGAAGAGGACAAAATAGCACTGCCTTTTGTGGGGGAGGTGCACTGGGTGGCACATTTTCTTTTCTCTCATCTGGAAGGAGCGTCTCTCTTGATGCGTCGTCTTGGTCAGGTTCGGGATACTCTGCAGGTTCCTTGATAAGCATTGGCAAAAATGTCTCTCTCAGCCATCGGAAAATCAGAGATTCCACCCAAGTATCGAGTGGCCATCCATTGGGCCATTGTCCAGAAACATCGTTGCAATCCTTGGTGTCTCCCAACACTAACAAGAAACATGCTAGCCGCCATCTATGAACCATCCATGCTCCAGAAGCACCCTGCGAAGTGTACCTCTCCACCAGGGTCTTCTGATGTGCTTGCTCTTCCTCGGTCCACTCGAGATCAATGAGGTGTGCAGTCTCCTTTGGTAACCGGACGAGTGGTTTTCCATTGGCGTGTTTAGATTCTGACCACTGCCTGATCGTCCATGGCTTTGCAATCTCAATCATCCGGTGTGCCACATCCTGTTGAGCTTCTTCGTCTTTTGTCTGGATAGCATGCATCAAACTCTTCACTGCGGAATACAACACCTCAGCACCATGCTTTTCCATCACAGTATTATCCTCTGGATCTTCAGGTGCATCTGGAAACAGCCACATCGTCTGAAAACACCAGTCATAGAGTGAATGGAATCCCAGTGTAGCTGTGACTTGAAGTTTGAATCCAATTTTCGCATTCATCACAATTTGCCAGCACACACTGTTTGTAGTCTTATACCGATGGGACTCATCAAAAATCCCAAAACTCCATGCACAATAGGAGACTTGGCCGCTACTTGATGGTATCACTCTGGATGTTAAGGTATCATACGACACAATGTGGATATTCCATCGGTTTTCTGGCTCGTCAATACTGGTGTTCAGATGCTCGTAAGTGAGATTCGCGTTTTCGGCATGCAATAATTTGACAAGTTTGAAATCGGTTCCATGTGTCATCTCGTCGATAACACTTTTGAAGGTCTCAGCCACTCTGGGCATTGTTACCACCAGGATTGGTTCAAGGGGTGAGATCAGTGCTGGATGCCTGTGAGGTGGTGTTGACTGGATCTCCAACAGGCGGCAGGGCACAGAATTCAATCTCTGGAGCAGATACCACACCCGTTCTTCACCGACAATGCCGGGAAAGTCGTTGTGCGCCAAAATCACCCACTCTTCAAGCGTTTTCCCCCATAAAATGGACTGTGGCAACCCCATTACAACTTTCTCGGTGACCAATTTGCAAAGTATTGCCGCTGGAATCGAGGTGAAAGTCTTTCCAAGACCCATTTCATCCGCCACCAGTTCTCCTGGCATATCAGCGTCCCAAACCCACCTCCTCACGATGAACCAGATGGCCCAAAACTGATGTGCCAAAAACTTAGTTCCCGGCAGGCCTGGAATTGAATACTTGCAGCCTGGAACATGGTCATCTGGTGATTGGCGAATAGGACGTGCATCCAGCAGCCTGACTGCGTCATCAAAACACTGGTGTTCAAATTCGTTGTTGATTGTATTGGACACTGTATTCAGTACTGAGCTTGGATTTTCTGCATCGAGGACCACCTTGCCATCCTCCACTTGCTCCTGAACCTACCTTGCACTTTTGTCCATGTTCTTTTCGTCCTCAATGATCTTTTTCAGTTGCTCGGATGTAAGCTAGGCAGATAAGGTCATATTCTGGCGCTCCTGAAATTCATCTCACTGTTAGGTATTTCACAGAGAAGCAACCTTTTGGACGAATACATGTGGATGGAATATAATCAATTCTATTCTTTCAATCCGAACTTACATTAATACAAGTATCATTCTCTTGCCCACCAGCCTCCTCTCCCTCCTCCTCGCCCTCTCTTACACCCTCCTCAGAACCTCCCAAAGTCTATGTATAATGATTAGCAGTTGCTCATGTCTAGCCTTAACAAGGCTAGCGGGATTACCTTTGTTGGCCTATTTACGTGCTCGGCAATCTCCTTCCCTGTCGCTCTCTTCATTTCTACCACAAATATCTTCACATTATGTCCAAGTTTCAACTTGAAAGCATTTGAAAGGCAACAGTTGTACGAAATCAGGCCATATATGGGGTCATCGATCATTTGGCCGTGTTTGTATATTCCCATATACCCTTCTTCCAATTCGTCCTGCTCCAAGGTGCACTTGAACATTGATCTGAGACTGTATGGCTCTTTCAGGCCGCCGTTTTTGTTGATGAAATCAAGCAACTCCTCCCAGTGCCTCACATCAGTATATGAGGCTTGCAGTTGTTTGGGGGCTATAACGAAATCCTTGCCATTCCACACCCAGTGAATCATAACTGTGAATGTTGTATTTGGCAACTCTCGGAGGTTACTTCTCGCCTATTTGACCGCGCGCTCTCCCAAATCCGTCGCTGGTCGCTTGTTGCCTCACCTTCCCTTTTTCCTCACCCCTCGAATTTCGCTTGCACATTTCTTCAGAAACATCTCCACCCACTGCCGGTGGATCCATTCACCATTATCGAAATTAACCAATGGCAGCCAGATCTCGAATGTCGCCCAACAATCTGCGACCGCCGTCTCCCAGTGCAGGGGTCCATCTTGAACTTGGTTCAATTGGTTCTGCCCCTGGTTAATGGACCGATGCCTCTTCTCAAGAAACCCTGCCACCCATACTTTCTTCCACTTGTTGAATGTACTGTAGTTGGGCTGCCCCATCCTTTTGGCAAATTGCTTCAAGGAGAACTCCGTTTGCTTCAGGCTAATTGGGGGTTTGCCTTCAGCACCGCCCAAGTCCGACAAATCGTCGCTCTCCTCAGCTGGATCATATTCGTAGTAGGAAAACCCCGGCTATGGGGGCAAGTCCGCAATCCATGCGACATCTGTTTCCCGCGGTTCCCCAGGTGGCTGGAATCTTTTCGTCGGGAGGCTTATGGGGTGTCTCCGAGGTGCACCGGAAGTAGGTTGAGGTGGAGGAGTCGAGCTGGAAGATGTTGGCTGATTGACTGGATGATCTCCTGGCGGTCCTGGAGGCACTCTCGGTGCACCTGGAGATGACGGCCCTTGTCCTGGGAACTGCGGAGGGGGGAACATTTGAAACCTGCCATAATCACCTTGGTGCAGGTCATATCCTTGCCATGGTGGCCCATAACTTGCATGTCCTTGGCTTTTGCTGCTGGTCGATTGCGAACTGTGTGTCATGTTGAATGGAGACTGGTGATAAAACTGTGGAGCAGCTGGAAATGGCTGCTGTGAAGGAGGGTAGCCATACCCTTGCGGCAGATGATATTGATTGGTGTGTATGCCAAATTGACTGTCTTTGCGAGTGACATGTCGTGAGCTTTTATCCGGTGATTCTGAATTGTCATCACCGCATTGTTGCGAGCCAAATAGGCCACCAGGTGGAGCCATATTTACTGTCTTCAGTGGAGATCCTTTCGTCGACATGCTCTGTTAAACAAAGATAGTGGTAAACTACTATAGATGCGAGATGAGATATAGAATCAATTGGAGTATGGTTGAGTATATTGCAGGTAGCAGTGATCTTCGGCAGAATGAAGGGCTTCATATATCCTATTTTGTTGTCACAATCTGTGGTGTTTCACTACACCTTTGATCCATGAAACCAACCTGGGCCTTGAGAGAAAGAAACCTTAATCACACACATCCCGCCTTTCTTTGTTATATGCTCGAAATCATATAGTAGGATATTGGATATGTGCTTACCTTTGTACGTATCGATGACTTTACAGGTCATACGAGGGATATGATATGATATCTCCAGGAACCCAACAAGAACTATATCCAGTATGAAGATTAGCACGACTCGGGATATTACACATAAGTTGTGCATGTACAACCTTGCAACCTCAATTCAATACAAGGCCTGTGAGTCGAGCAGCAACAGTGATTGCTTCTTATTGAGCTCCTTGCCTATACATCTTAGTTCTCCTCATGATCCACGCTCCAGTCAAGGATCGTTACTGAATCAAACATCCTACCAGCCTTATCAGTTCTCGATGATCGATGCCCGGACATCCAGCGAGCTAGGAAACTCACCTTCATTATCAGCTGCTCAGAGGCTGGAGCATAGGCATAACTCACAATGTCGTAGTATAAGACCCCATTGTGGTGATTGCAGTGATGTCAAAAGCAACCTCCCCCCCCGCATTTGGTGGGGTGCGATGCGGCTGTGAATGTGTTACGCTAACCTGAGTTAGCTCACTTTCAAATCCATATTGCTCAGGCTGTATCTCACCCCCTGAAGCATCATCGAGATTCATCCAAATACATGTTCAGTGATCATTTCTCAAACATGGTCAACACTTGACGGAAACATGTGAAGTGCTTTTATCTGCCAAAGGAAATTATTCGACGAGAAGCGACTTGAGGCTCACTATCAACAATATCACCCAATATCGATGAATGAAGGGCTATTACCAGATGGGATTCTACCACCTGCAGGCTGGGATCGACCCGAGCCATCATGGTTCGACTTTAGTCGGTGCACCTGAATGGCCATGGATAAGCTTAGTTAACTAATTCATCTACCCATAGACAATGTACCTGGTGCACCACCACCAGAAGATACTCCCGACGAAGAAACGATAGACCCCCAGAAGCGTGATCTGACTTGTACCCCTGATCCAACAAAGATGAGGGCTCATAGGCAGGTAGTTGGAGTAGAAAACGCAGGGGGGAAAGCATATGGCAAAGCAACTGGATTGTACAACAAGCATCGCAAGTACTCAGAACAATGGAATCCATTGCATTCTTTTCAGTCAGCACACGACTTTCAACAGTCTCAATCATTTAGCCAGCAAACGAAAAGGTCGATAGATCAACATCTGAGGCGTGGACTGGACAACTTCAGCATCGAATCATTTCAATCAGCAGATGCTCTACGAAAGCTCCTCTCTAGACTCGATTTTGGGCTCGGCAATGATAGTTGGATTGAAGATCATTCGCACCTCTTCGGAAGATTATACTACCGGGACATTTTCAAATGTATCCAGTTCCTTTTGGCACATCTCCCATTTCAGGCGCACCTCGATTTTGAACTGGTGCGCCTTGCAGACTCGGAAAGTCGCCGAATATACAGTGAGATGAACACAGGCGATTGGTGGTGGGATACCCAAGATCAGCTTCCTGCTGGAGTGACGATTGTGTCAGTTATTTGTGCATCCGACAAGACACACTTGACCAATTTTTTGGGCAACCAGCATGCTTGGCTGCTGTATCTCACGATCGGTATTATTCGAAAAGATATCCGCCGTACACCTAAAAAGCGCGCCTTCATTCTTGTTGGGCTGATCCCCTGTCCTCGGAAAGGTGCCAAAAATACTGACGAGGCATGGCATTCCGCCGTTGGGACAGTGCTGTCCCCACTCCAAAATGTTGACATCACTGGCCCTGGCTTGACATGGGACTGTGCTGATTGATTCCAGAGACAATGTTATCCTCTTTTGGCTGCCTGGGTCAGAAATTATCCGAAACAAGTCATGGTTGCTCAAGTCTCATATGGCTCAAGTCCGATGTGTGAAATTCCCAAAGGTGCGCCGATGGCCCATTGAACTTTTCGACCACTTGATAACCCACGAGATCAGCATGTTTGCTTGGAGCTTCTGGACAAAACTATTATCGATGTTTTGCACACTCTTGGTGTTCATTCAATCCGCAACCAGTTCTGGCAATACCCTCTCTGCAATGTCTATCGCCTTTGGCAGCCTGATGAATTGCATCAGCTGCTCCTGGGTTTGGTTAAAGACTAGTTGCACTGGCTGCTCAAATACCTGAAAGCTAGAAATCTCAAGGATCAATTTGACAATCGATTCACATCAGTACCACAATATCCAGGCCTCCAGCGCTTCTCTAAACCATTCGATTGGATGAAAAGCGGCTCCTGGCAGGGAAAAGAAATCCGGGGCATGATCAGAACACTGGCAGTGAATTGCGCTCCAATTCTTGACAGGTCCCAGGATGCCGGGAAAACTGCGGCGGAAACAGCCTCTGATGAAATGGTGATGGGAACAGTGCGGGCATTATGTGAATTCTCTCGACTTGTCAGCCAACATAATCACTCTCATCTATCCCTCGCGGCACTAGATGATGCACTGAAGCGATTTTACAAGAAGAAGGGTGGCTTTCGAGATCAGAAAATGTCGAAGTCTGCGAAGGCCAAAGTGGATGAACTATTGGCAAGACAATCTCATCATTTATGAGCACAAAAGATTCATAAAATCCATGCTGCAATGGAGGTTCAGCTGTACGGGGCTGAAAAGGTTACTACATCACAACGAAGGCAATTTCAGGTGCGCCTGAATTGAGCCCGACATGCGGCAACCATATGGTCAGATGCTGATCGGCAGAGAGCAATTGAGCGATTGGAGCACGAAATCCAGCAGGTGACACCTGCTAAACTCAAGCTTTTCGATAAATTATTCCAACATCGTGAGCGACAACTATTGCAGGAGGTCGGGACTAAGGCAACCGGTCCCAGAAGCATATTCGCCAAAAAACTTCCTCAAATGACGACTGCTGCAGAAGAAGAGGCTTATGGGGCGGTAAATATGACCGCCGACAAGCGTGTGCAATTTCAGGTCTGTCTATCCTTTGCTGAGATTGAAGCCACCACCTGGAGTATCGCTGATACGGACCACGTTGTGCATCAGCTCGAGAGAGAGATTCACGGTACCACTTCAAAAGACCAGATGCAGTTCATGATGGAATTCTCCATCCGCTTGGTCAAGTTTGAAGCTTGGTGGCAGGCAATCGAAGTTCAGGAACTCTGGAAAACCATCCAACAGCGTGTAATCCATTTTGGATATCCAAAGATGCATCTTGTGAGCCACATATCAGAGTCAATTTGGTCAATGGGTTCCAGCAACAATTTCACAACCGATATTTCTGAACGGCTACATATCGGCAATGTGAAAGATGCATATCAATCTACCGACCAAGTCAATTACATTCCACAGAGGCTCAAGCACAATGACCGGTGTACCGGTCTTGACTATATGGAGGAGACACTGTCATATCTTGCCCTTCAAGGCTGGTACGATATTGACTCTGCGAAAGGTTTCAATGTACTATCAGCTGCCGATAAACAGCAAAATACGCGCCAAGCCCATCTTTTACACCTCCACCATTGTCTGAAAGAGCCATTATTCCGCCCCGTATCACAACAGGTACATCATATGAGAGAAACTCATGTCCGCGGCATGTGCAGAAGTATCAAATTAACCTCACTCAGAGATGGATCAGTAGATTTCGGAATTCCCAACTTTGAACAGCTATTCCGCACACAAATTGAAGACGCCTGGGGACATGAAGTTAGCAGACTGGTGCTCGAATATGATCAGAATGTACTCATAGACAGTGTATTTATTAAACTTCAGAATGGGCTGTTTTGCTACCGTCAACCATTTCACTGCCCTACATCTGTTGAGTGTCTGGGACGTGATTGCAAGGTACAATATACGGATGCCAACCAAGGGATCATGCCTGAATCTCATAACATCTGGGTCCAATATACGGACAGTGACCTCGATAACACCTTCCAAGGCTGAGTTCCTTCTTTTCCAGTATTATACTTCAGCTGGACTCCACCGAATCAGATCCTCCAATTTCAGAAGCGCCTGCCCACCGGAAAATCGATATCCACCTTCTCTAAAATGTGCAAGAAGACCCAACAATGGATATTACGTCCTCAACCTCAAGAATATGTGGTGGTGATTCCAACAAAGTACAAAGATCTGCAGGGTTGGGCTGATTGTGTTGACGGGTTCATCCGGGTTGTCAAACAGACTGATAAGATCCATATTGTACCTGTCGGTGCAATTGTTGGACCGGCACATTTGGTGGGAGAGAATAATGCTGCATCAGATAGAATCAATAGTGTATGGCTTGTAAATACTCATGTGGATTTAGATACCTACTGGACTGTGTATTAAAGTTACAATGCCTGAATCAAGGTATGCAGAAGATAGTTAATTGAATTGTACTATTGGATATAAACATTATAAGAATCACTCCCAGAGTGTATGGCTCCAGGTTCGAGGTGCACCGCAGTACTCTCGGAGACATGGCGAATACTCCCAATAGCTCCGAAATTTGCACATTCCAATAGATTGATTTGGAAGCACTTTGAAGACAACTATACACTGTTCAGGATATTCTTGGATTCTGTTCCACAACTTCCGGAGTATTCAGGAGCACTGGTGAAGTAGTCTCAGAGCATTTTAGAGCACATCGCTTTGCATTCAGCCTATCTGGGAGTATCTGGGAGCATCTGGAAGGATGAGTGTGGCTGTTCAGAGTTGCTGAGTTGTTCGGTTATGACTTCCAAACCATTTTACATTTTGCTGATGCAGGCAGTGCTTGAAAGCAATTCGAGGTGCACCTGAAAATCACGATTGACTGAACTCAGGGATACACTCTCGGACCGTGATCAAGCGAGTTTAGAGACAGTAATCGAGCGGGTTTGGAGATGCACTTGCAGGCCGTAATCGAGCAAGTTTGGACGAGTACTTGGGAGGCAGTCGACGGACGGTGCGCCAAGTGCTGAGACTCTTTTCATCAGTTAGTTAACTCGCAACCGTGCATCAACAGAATGAATTTTAGCAACTCGAAGCCTCCAGGAGTGTCTGAGAGGATGTGGAGTGTAAACTTCGATGGATCAATTTCAGTAGAGTATCAGACCATAGGAGGGCATTCCTGCCGGACTTCAGAGTAACTGGGAGCACCGACGACAAGCCTGGGAGCACTTGGGAGCGCCGGTGACATGTCTGGAAGTACCTTGAATCGCAGTAGAGCGGTCTGGGAAAAACATCATCTTCTTTTGGAACGCTGCAGGTGCGCCTGGAAATCATCGCTACTACTAATCGTTCAACGATTGTTAAAACTCATATATTCAGTTTGCATTCTCATCTATGCATCTATGTACTTATATAGCTATCCATCTACACACGGTGAATCTGGACTGGCTGCAGGCGGTGCAGGAGAGTAATTCAAGGTGCACGTGAAAATAACGATCGAGTGAAATCAGAGATACGCTCAGAGCCCTTGATCAAGCGAGTTTGGAGATGCACTTGGAGGCGGTACTCAACCGTATTTGAACAGACAGTTGGAGGCTGTGATTGAGTGAACTGAGATATGCACAGCGAGATCGCGATCGAGCGAGTTTGTAAATCCACTTGGAGGCCATGGTCATGTGAACTTAGAGGGAGTACTCGAGCGAGTTTGGAGATACACTTGGAGGCCATTATTGAGCGAGTTTGGAGACACATTTGGAGGCCAAGATCGTGCAAACTTGGAGGCAGTAATCATGCGAGTTTGGATGTACACTTGCAGGCCGTGATCGAGCGAGTTTGGTGATAAACTTTGAAGGCCATGATCCAGTGAAATGGGCCAAGTACTTTGAGCTGGTCGATGGACGGCACGCCATGTACTGAGACTCTATTCATTAGTTAGTTGACTCGCAAATGTGGGAATGTGACAAGTTGAGTTTACCTTTGAGCTCTCATGGCGAGCTAGCTGATGGCGGTCAATCGTGTAAGGAGGTATGCCAGAAGCTGAAGCTACATTCAGGGGTGAACTTGTAATCATGGGAATGAAAGGAAGACAAACAATCTTGGGTGGATGCTATACACGGTGTATGCTGTACTCGGTGTATGTTGTACTCGATGTATGCTGTACTCAGTGTCAACTCATAATCATGGCATGACGAGATAGAAAGGAATGACTTAACATTGTGCTCTGCAATGATGGTAGAGTTGGGGACAAGAAAGAGAGAGATGGGGGATGAAGATAAGAATGATGTGGCGAATACGAGCGGATATGAGAAATCACAGGTACAACTTGTCTGATTGCATAGGGTAGACTTCATATCGTTGTAGTTACTCGCCGGATCCGGACTCGTACCTGCCAGCTCGGGGATGGGAAATTGACGCGCACACGAAATTCTCTATGTCGCATTTTCTCATGATGATTTGCCCCATCTCTCTCCTACTCGTCCTCAACTCTACAATCACCTAAGAATACGAAGTTAAGTCATCCCTCTCCATCTCGCCATGTCATGATCAAGAGTCAACACCGAGTACAGCATACACCAAGTACAGCATACACCAAGTACAGCATACACCAAGTACAGCATACACCAAGTACAGCATACACCAAGTACAGCATACACCAAGTACAGCATACACCAAGTACAGCATACACCAAGTCCAGCATACACCGAGTACAGTATACACCGAGTACAGCATACACCGAGTACAGCATACACTGAGTACTGCATACTCCTATTACTGCATACACTGTGTACAGCATACTCCTAGTACTGCATACACCAAGTACTGCATACACCGAGTACTGTACACACCGAGTACTGCATACACCAAGTACTGCATACACCAAGTACTGCATACACCAAGTACCGTATCATCCCAAGATGGAATTTCTCCCACTCCAAACCAGTCTCTCAGCTCTCAACGGACCAAGTTGTACTCAGTTCTCTACATTCCGACAATTACGAATTAACCAATGAATAGAGTCTCTGGTGCCGTTGCACCTCCCTCCCGATCTACCGCCTCCAGATCGACCTCCTCCAAGTACTCCTCCAATCTAGATCGATCATGGCGTACAAGTGCATTTCCAAACTCGCTCGATGATGGCCTCCATGTGCATCTGTGAGTTACATGATGTCGGCCTGCAAGTGCATCCCCAAACTCGCTCGATCATGGCCTCCAAGAGCATCTCTGGGTTCAAATTGATCTCGGCCTATAAGTGCATCTCTGAGTTACTCGATCTCGGCCTCCAAATGCATCTCCAAACTCGCACGATCACGGCCTCCAAGTGCATCTCTGAGTTACACGATATCGGCCTCCAAGTGCATCTCCAAACTTGCCCTATCACGGCCTCCAAGTGCATCTATGAGTTACTCGATCACGGGCTCCCAGTGCTTCTCCTGACTCGCTCGACCACGGCTTCCAAGTGCATCTCTGAGTTCAACTTGATCTTGGCCTCCAAGTGCATATCTGAGCTGCTCGATCTGGGCCTCCAAATGCATCTCCACAATCGCTCGATCACAGCGTCTAAGGGCATCTCTGAGTGACATGATATCGGCCTGTACGTACATCTCCAGACTTGCTAGATCACGGCCTCCAAGTGCATCTCTGAGATACTGGATCTCGGCCACCAAATGATTCTCCAAACTCGCTCAATCACGGCCTCCAAGTGCATATCTAAGTTCCACGATCTCGGCCTCCATGTGCATCTCTGAGTTACTCGATCATGGCCTCCCAGTGCGTTTCCAAACTCACTCGATCATGACCTCCCGGTGCTTCTCCCAACCCCCTTGATCACGGCTTCCAATTGGATCTCTGAGTTCAACTTGATCTTGGCCTCCAAACGCATCTCCAAACTCACTTGATCACGGCCTCTAAGTGCATCTCTGAGTTACACCATCTCGGCATCCAAGTGCATCTTCACACTCGCTGCCGTATCACGGCCTCCAAGTGGATCTCTGAGTTGCAAGATCTTGGTCTCCAAATGCATCTCCAAACTTGCTCAATCTCGGGCTCCAAATGCATCTCCGAACTCGCTCTATCACGGCCTCCAAGTGCATCTCTGAGTTACTCAATCTCAGCCTCCAAATGAGTGTCCAAACTTACTCGATCACGGCCTCCAAGTGGATCACTGAGTTACTTGATCTCGGCCTCCAAATGCATCTCCGAACTCGCATTATCACTGCCTCCAAGTGTATCTCTGAGTTACTCAATCTCGGCCTCCAAATACGTCTCCAACCTTGCTCGATCACGGCCTCCAAGTGCATCTCTGAGTTACTTGATCTTGGCCTCCAATGCATCTCCAAACTCGCTCAATCACGCCCTCCAAGTGGATCTCTGAGTTCCACTCGATCTCGGCCTCCAAGTGCATCTTCAAACTCACTCGACCGCGGCCTCCAAGTACATCTCCCAGTTTACATGATCACGGCCTCCAAGTGTATCTCTAATGTCTCTCAATCAGCATCTCCAGGTGCTCCAGCAATTACGCTCCAGTACCGTCTGCAGCCAGATTGGCCGTATGTATATATTTCGAGAGACTTAGATACATAATACATGCCATATTATGATGTAGCAATTCTTGTGACTCTAACAAAGCCGAATCTGATATACGAAACGCCTTGTGGTTATGGAACCCTAAAACCACTGCAGTGAGAATACGGCACTAAGTCTCCTGTAGAGCTGCGCTGAGGTCTCAAGCTGGTCTCGAACTCTCAGCTGCTCCAAAATTTGACTATCCTATAAGTCAAATCTCATAGCATCTTGAATGCACCTCCATAATAGCATGTGCTTTCCGGAGCACCTGAGAATGCTCGTTCAGAGTCTGAGAGCACTTTGCTTAGCCCCAGGGGGGCCTGGCAGCATCTGGAATAACTTGGGAGCACCTGTGAGGTCTACCGGAGTGTCTGGGAGGTTTGTGTGTGGCTTCTGGGCCGATGTACATTTTGCTGATATGGGAATGTGACAAGGTGACTTTACCTTTGAGCTCTCATGGAGAGGCATGCCGGAAGCTAAAGCTACATTCAGGGGTCAGCTCGTAATAATGAAAATGAAGGGAAGACAAACAATCTTGGATGGATGCTGTACTCGGTGTATGGTGTACTCGGTATATGGCGTACTTGGTGTATGCTGTACTTGGTGTATGCTGTGCTCGGTGTATGCATACTCGGTGCCAACTCATGATCATGACATGGCGAGATAGAGAGGATTACTTATCTTTGTGTTCTACAATGATAGTAAAGTTGTGGACGAGAAAGAGAGAGATGGGGGATGAAGATGGGTACGATGTGGAGCATACAAGCTGATATGAGTAATCAGGGGTACGACTTGCCTGATTGGGTTGGGGTGACCTCTTAATGATGATATTACACACTGGATAGGGACTCGTACCTCCTGTATCACGAATGGTAAATTGACTCCCTCACAAAGTTCTCTTAAGTCCCAGTGTCTCATGATGATTTCCCCTGTACCGTCTTATCTCTCTCTTTCTTGTCCTCAATTCTACCATCACCTAAGAAACCAACGTTAAGTTATCCCTCTCTATCTCTCCATGCCATGATCAAGAGTTAACACTGAGTACAGCATACACCGAGTACAGCATACACCGAGTTCAGCATACACCAAGTAGAAGCATACACTGAGTACAGCATTCACTGAGTACTGCATACACCGTGTACTGCATCATCCCAAGATCGACTGTCTCCCGCTCCCAGCCAGTCTCTCATCTCTCGGCAGATCATGTTGAACTCAATTCTCTACATTCGCTCGATTATGAATTAACCAATGAATAGAGTCTCCGCTCCCGTTGCGCCTCCCTCCTAAACTTACCGCCTCCTGATTGACCGTCACCTAGTACTCCTCCAATCTCGCGCAATCATGGCCTCAAGTGCATCTCCAAACTCGCTCGATCATGACCTCCAAGTGGATCTCCAAACTCGTTCAATCACAGCCTCCAACTGTATCTCCAAAGTTGCTTGATCACGGCTTCCAATGGCATCTCCAAATTCGCTCAATCTCGGCCTCCAAGTGCATCTCCAATCTCGGTCGATCGCCGCCTCCAAGTAAATATCCAAAGTCGCTCCTTCACGGCTTGCAATTGCATCTCCAAACTCGCTTGATCATGGTCTCCAAGTCCATCACCAATCTCGCTCAATCGTGGCCTCCAAGTGCATCTCCAAAGTCGCTCGGTCACGGCTTCCAATTGCATCTCCAAACTCGCTCAATCACGGCCTCCAAGTGCATCTCCACAGTCGCTCAATCGCGGCTTCCAATTGCATCTCCTGACTCGCTCAATCGCGGCCTCCAAGTGTATCTGCAAACCCGCTCTATCACCGCCTCCAAGTGCATCTCCACAATCGCTCAGTCATTGCCTCGGAGTGTATTCCAGAGTTCACTTGAGCGTCATTATCAGGCTCACCTTGAAATTGGGTGAGATAGAGTTTGTATTTCGTAAAATGTGAGCATGTCAATCTACCCTGGGGTCTCCGAAATGTATACTGCCTGTCGCTGAGTCTGTCTCATGTATTCCTGTATCTCCGAATGTATATCTATAGAGAGACTTAGATCATACATGCCATATTAGGATGTAGCGAATCATGTGATTGTAACAAAGACCAATATGATCGATGTTATGCCTTGTGGTTATAAAACCCTAAGAATCAATGGTGTGAGAATACGGGACCAAGTCTGCCGCAGACCTGTGCAGAGTTCTCCCTAGCTCCAAAATTTGTCTATCCTAATTGTTACGGGGGTAGTAACCCCCAAGTAACTATACTTAATGTCTTGGAAGTAAGTACCGGGTCCTTTAGCGGGGATACACAGGAGTCGTGTGTCGATTGATTAAGTGACCAAGTACACTTAGCGGATTCACTTAAGATGATGCAATCATGTCGCCATTGCGGGAAAGCTTGCTTTAGCCGTGCGCATGATTTTCAACCACATTCATCGTACCTTATGCTAGCGGGACTTGTCTTGTCAGACACAACAGTCGATAGTCAATATGCGAGTACAAGGCATCGTCAACTTATTGCCTCAGGCCATAAGAGTAATTGGCGCACTCCCCGGCCAAAGAGAAAGGTCTCGGCCTAAGCATGACGTGACTGAGGGAATTATGACATCGGCTGATGATATGAGGCCGGAAGCAACCCTGCTCATTGGTTTGAGTTAGTATGCATTTCAACGTCAGACTCGTATTCTATACGAGCTGACGCCTCAAGATCTACGTTGGCATAGTATCGGTTGGTCGCCGAATAAATCTATGACGCAAGCCAAATAGCCAAAGGGTGAGGCATTAATTTGCGATAAGCACTGGCAACCAAGATCGGTAGATGTTCGAACTATTGATGCACACGGATTGTGAGATGTCTAAGTTCAAGTTTCATCTGACACACTGCATGACGCGGAAATTGCGCAATGGATGGCCTGATTCTTATCAGGAGCGATAAAGCTTTAATACCGCATTGATGTAATTACGTATCTGTTATCAGTAGAGTCATAGTGCTGAAGTATGGGCATACAAACCCTCGAAGGCGACTATAAAGAGATGGCATTGTTCCAGCAATGAGAAGAAGAAGCTCAAGCAGCAATCCACAGTCAACAATCAGAACACATCAGCAAAAAAATATTCCGTTCGGGCGGAATGGCTCCGTCAGAGTGGACGCGCTCCGTCAGAGCCGTCAGAGACACCCCGGTGGCGGATTACTCCGCGCCCGGCGTCAATACAACGCGTCGCGTT
>Ga0307515_10008146_pt1 | contig 20525 bp, 7 predicted proteins | sample 17_EM_MG_FD_194513 | JGI IMG/M metagenome (GOLD analysis project Ga0307515, IMG submission 194513) | Populus trichocarpa ectomycorrhiza microbial communities from riparian zone in the Pacific Northwest, United States - 17_EM | ecosystem: Host-associated > Plants > Roots > Unclassified | place...
TCGTCACAGTTTTCTTACCATTCTAAAAAGAGTGTTTCATAAAAGAATAAGAAAACATATTTATTAAATATTTTTTTAATTTAAAAACAAGTGACTTGTTTTGATTAAATTGAAAATTGCAGAAGGAATGACTATAAAATACATTATAAGACTTCCATTATTCGAAGGAAGGATATGCATGGTAGATATTAATTTTTAAAATATTTTTTTATTTAGAAATATATTAAAATAATATATTTTATTTTATTTTAAAAAAAATATTTTTGATATTAATACATTAAAACAATTTAAAAAACATAAAAAACAAATAATCTTAAAAAATAATTAATATTTTAAAAAATACGGTTTCAACCGCATTACAAGCTTCATTGGACTTTGTTTAATTTTTCTTAGAACTTAAAACAGTTTTTTAATGACAAATTAAACATTTTTTTATTTAATTTAAAAAATAAAAATGTTCTACAAACAGTTTCTTAGAAGAAGAAAAATAGGCACGTTATCTAAAAAAAAAAAGGGATAAAAACACAGTACGAGAGTAGAATATATTCCTTATTTCTTTGATAAATTAGCTAAAATAGATTCTTTAATTACAAGTGTAATGGAGCCGCACAGATTCGAAGTCCTTTTCTTCTTCCAAACCCATTCTTCATTGACTGTGAGGTGCCACGTGTATAAACTATAATTAATTTATTGAGAGTGATTTATCAATGAATCTGTTTTTTTATATATAGTTTAGTGGCTATTTCGGTAGTTATTTTTTAAAATATTTTTTATTTGAAGATATATTAAAATAATATATATTTTTTTATCAAAAAAATTTTGAAAAATATAAATAAATAAATTTAGAACTAAAAAAATTTAAAAATATGGTTTGACCATAACGTCAAACAAAAGTGATATGCCACATGGCTGCTTCTCGTCCGGCGTGGCCCCCACGGTTTGGGCCCCGCGTTTCCTGTACTTTGCCCGTCAAGTGTGGGTCACGTGGGACTTTAATTCTTTTTATTCTATCCTGTTTGGCAGTCTCGTAACCTTACAAATCGCTACCTGCATGCACTCACTTAGCAACCGGGAACCTATTGCACCGGTTTTCAGCTCCTCTAAACTGCACTTGCTTTTGCAAACCCTTCGAATTTCATCACCTTCCAAATCTAAATATATAACTCATCCTGGAATAATTAAAAACAAATGCTAATGACTTTGTTACCACAACACTTTATTCATAACTAATACTTTACCTATATTTTTTCACGGGTTAGATAATTTTTTTAATAAAAAAATTACATATACATGTTTTTTCAACACATTTTTATAGTTAAAAAAATCTAAATAAAAATAAAAAATTTATACATACATTTAATAAAACAATCGTTCACTATCTATGTTAAAAAGTAAAAAACAAATGATAAATTATAACTAAAAACAAAAATGAAAAATTGAGATATAAATATAGATCTGGATATTTAATCTCGTAAGACAGAACATTTATTCGATTATGTTTACTATATTTATTTATTAAAATAATTTTTTTATTCAATTAAATAATAATAGAAATAAACCCACATTAACTTATTGAATAAAATAAAAAAAATAAAAAATACTATGTAAGTCTACACATATTAGAAATATTATATGCAAATAAATTTTTTATCTTATCTAAAACAAAGATAATTTATACAAAAGATAAAAAAAAAAATTATAGATAAATAAAAAAAACCTTTCTAAAAATTAAATGCATAACCAAAAAATAAATGTCATTTAAAAGAGGCTCCCTAAACAAAATAAAAGAGATAATGATACTAATCTAAATACAAATAAAGTAAAAAATTGAAAAAATATAAAAACAAATTGAAAAAGAAAAGGTCAGGCACTGTTGGGCCTGACAATCCAGGCCGACCAACTTGATCCATTTCTTCAGGGCCCGTGCTCGTGCCTCCCTAGCAGGCCCTGGCGATCAAGCCTTTTTTTGTTTTTTGCATGTAGCCCGCCGCGAATTGTTTTGAAAAAAAAAATCAGACGACGCGTTGTCTAATGTTACCCAAATTTCAACTACAGTGGTGGCTATAAAATTGAGCTTTAACTTTCTATTTATTTTTTTTATATCTAAACACCTGTTTTGCAACCTATTTTTGACTCAAAACATCTTAAAAACCATGATAAACCTATCTATGGCCTCAAAAAACCAAACAAACACCCTAAAAACTGAAATCAACCTAAAACAAAAAATGAACTCTTCTTATCCAATGGACCATTTGACACAAAATATCGACTGTTTTGGTGGCCAAAATCAGTGTCGATGATATTTTTCTCTTTCTACCACCAGAATCTGGTAACCTTTTCCTTTCCTCTCTCTATCCAGAAACTGAAAAATAACAAAAATAAACTTTTGTACCAAAATTGAACTTGAAAAATATTAAGGTACTGAGATTGTATAATTTGTGTCATTTTTAAAGTCCTGGGACCAGAGTGTATTTGTTGCTGAAACTTATGACATGCTATCCATGTTTGATTTATTTTCATTCTAATTTCTCTTCTTTCAACCACATCTTTTCTTAAGAAATCACAGTCAATTGGCCTTTAATCAGAACTAAATCGTCAAAAAACAAACTTTAAGAACCAAAATAAATTTGTGAGAAATGAAAATTGCAACACAGTGGATGAACATTAATTACCTTTACAATAAAAAAACCCACGCGTTTTAAGTTATAGTATAATTTAATTACAATATTTTTAAAATATCTTATAATATTGAAAATGTAATTCATCTTATAGAATATGTGTATTGTTAAGAATTATTGTATATATTCACTACTAGAAAATTATCAAATACAAATGAAAATACCAATAAAAAAAAATCGCCAGTGAATTACGGTGACATTTACCAATAAAAAATTTATGGCGGTGAATACCGAGAGAATTACAATTGGAAATCAATTAATGAAAAAAAATATAAATATGACATGTTAGTATTATAGATGGAATTACTGATGAAATATAACCATCGCTAATATTTGTCGATGAATCCGTCATTATATTTAAGTTATAACCTGTCAAACGACCTCTCCTCCCTCATTTCTTCGTTTTCTTCTTCTTCTTTTTTTTTTTTTTTAGAAAACAACACCCTTCACCCCCTCATTTTGTCACAAATCAAACTCTCATCATCATAAATTCAGTTACCCTAACATTTAGTTTGTCAATATCCCTGTCGTGGTTCTTTTTTTATATATATATAAGATTCACCACTTCAAGAAGGCAAACCTACCCATTTTTTATTGTTACCCATTTTTTATGTTAATATTTTTGATATTTTTATGTAGTATATTTGTGTGTTTACTTATTTTATAGCTTTTTCATATAGAAATGTGTTATATAAATGCATGATTTGTAGATTTTGAAAAATTGTATTGATAAATTCTCCTGGTTTAGATGAAAATCAGCCTTTGCCTCCTCCTCCAACTCTTGTCCACTAGATAAATTGTATTGAATGATATTTTTAAAATTAATAATATAAATTGGTTTTTTTATTTTATGTTATCCTTTTTTATTTTTTATATATCATTTACTTATTTACATATTTTAAAAATTGTAATACAATATTGATGGAATGACCGGCAAACCAAGTCCCCCATAAAGTTTCAAAGAGTTAGAAAAACATTATAAGACTTTTCCTTTGACAGTTGCAAATGAAGTTACAGAAATTATAGTACTTGCCATTATTATATGTGATTCTCTGAAGGTTTAATTCTATTGGTAATATGCATATGATCGCCGATGTAATTACCAATGGTTTATTATGTCTGTAATATATCATAATCACCGATGAATTTACTGATAGAATGGATGCCAATAATTGTTTTTTATTTAATGCATTATTTTCTTCTGTAATTCTACCGGTGATTATATGTCCGACAATATATAAATCATCGACAATATGTTTTCCAATGATAATTTTGTTCATGATTTCATAATTAACTTTTTTTTTCAACAGAATCAGTATTTAAACATCGACAAAATATTTCATCAGTGTTATGCAATATTCAGGCAGTGAATGCCCCTTCAAAATGAACTTATTTTAGACTTATCACTTGCATGATTATGTGTTTCAGGAAAAAAATGTAACAAAGAAAAATCAAATTAAATTTTTGCATTCCAACTTTAGTTTGAGCTAGATTGGTGGTCTACGTGATACCATGGACTGGATCAATTTTTTTTAACCTGGAAAAAAAAGTTCAGGAGACACTTATATTTTTTAAAAGTAAGAGAAATTTGATAAGTGAAATAAATCTTGATTAATTTGATAATATGATATAAATATTAGGCAACAATAAAAAACAATTTCGAACGATGATGTTAAAAAAAAGAAGAGAAATAAAGATTTCAATCCCTATTAACTTTTTAAACCGTGACCCGAATTATTAGATTAGAAGTATTATAAATGAAAAAATTGTGAGGGTTAAAATTACATAAAAAAAAACTACACAAAAGAATCCAAAATAAAAAAACAACAATAAAAAGAATGAGGGTTAAAATTACAAAAAACAAATATTGAAGGGCAAAAATAAATTTTCAATTTGAGAGTTAAATTGAAAAGAATAAAAATAATAACAAAAGGACAAAAATCAAAAGAATGAAGACCAATATGGAAAAAAATGCACTATAAACTTGAATTGAAAAATGAAATTAAAAACAATGAAACTTTTATAAAAGGATCATGGAAAAAAATAAACAATTATAGGAATAAGGATCAAATTTAAACATAAAAACATAATAAAAAGAAATTGAACAAGTAGAATTTTTCAAAGTGTTTTTTACATAAAAAATTTCTAGAAGTAAATCGAAAAACTTATACCCGCATCTAACTAAACAAACCAATAACCACCACGTAAAGAAATGATAAAAATAAGAAGTCATCAACAATAAATAAAAACAAAATTGAAAAAACCAAAAGACAAACGTAAAGCAAGAAATTTAATATCACAACAAGTGTAATTTACCCGATTGTATTTAATGAATTTGTTAATCAAGATAAGATTTAGTGAATAAAATAAAAGAAAAAAAATGTTATTGCAAGATTGCATATATTAAAAAAATTATAATTAAAAAAAACAAATTAATTTTTTATATATAATTAAAAAACTTACTGATAAATCATACCAACCTCTTTAAAAATTAAATACGCCCAATATCATTAAAAAATAATCACAATCTAAATAATGCTAAATAAGCGAAAAAAGTCATAGAGAAAAGGTAGTAATTGAATTATATACCAAAATGCTATTTTAAAAAATACATATAACATTACGCATTAATTAAAAAAATTGATTTTTTTTAAGAAAATAAAAGAATTAGGCTAGGCGCAATCGGGCTTGGTAAACCAGGCCTAGTTGTTGGCTCATCAAGCAACAGCCTGCAGGGCCAGGCCCAAGCATGCGAGCCTTTATTTTTTTTTAAATGTCGTTCGCTCCAATAATTTAAAAAAAAATCGTGTTGCCTACATCAATAGACGACGTGTCATCCATGAATCCCTAAAATTCAGCCATTGTGGTGATTGAAAAAAATAGGGTCTTAGATTTTTTGACAATAAATCCATTTTCAACCCGTTTTTTACTCAATATACCTAGAAAACACCTTAAGAACCTTGGTAAACCAATTCATGACCTTAAAAAACCAACCCAAAACCCAAAATCTTCCTGAGCAAAGATTTATTTTTTTAGACACTTTCAAGGCGAAGAAAAACATGATCTGAACTTTCTTCATTATATGGAACTATTCGACACAAAAATCGATTGTTTTGGTGGTTGGAATCATCACCAGCGACAACTTTCTCTCTCTACACCGGGATCTGGCTACTCCCTCTCTCTCATCTCACCAAAAAAGACTAAAAAACAAGGAAAATGAAGTTTGGTATCAAAATTGAATTTTAATTGAATTTTCAAAATTACATGGACCGGTTACCTAATAGATAAAAAAGATAGGGGACTAAAATAATTTTTTGAAACAAATTTTAAATCCTCTATCTATTATGCTCGTCACTTTCACTTTAGTTTCCTATCTTTTAATTCAAACTTCTCTCCTAAAAAAATTCAATTTGATGCTAATTTGGGCTCAAAATGGCTAAATCACATAAAATAAAAATTTAAGAATTAAATTGAAAAAACATTGCTACAATTCATAGCATCATGTGAAAATGTGAACAGTTAAACTTCTGGTTTCTTTTAATCTCATGTGATAATATAAAAAAACAAAACCACCATCAAGGATCATTTTATCTTTTTTTTTTATTGACATTGCCATACTTCTAGTGATTTTTGTTTTTTATGTGTTTTAAAAATATGTTTTATTTAAAATATATTAAATTGATGTTTTATTTTAGTGTTTTTTATGATTTTAATATACTGATATTAAAAAAATCTAAAAAAATAATTTTAATATATTTTTGAATAAATAATATTTTAAAAAAACAAATTGCACTACAATTTCAAATAAAATATAGAGGGGAGATAAAAAAAAAAGAATAGAATAGCCTAAAAATTTCATAAAGTTGGTCATCAAATTTGTTCATTCCTTGTTTCTCAAGTGTTTAAAGAGTGGTTATATCATGTGAAAAATACAAGGGTGAAGAGGTTTCTAAATTTAAATGTATATAGAAAAGTCTAATGAACATGAGAAAAAAAAAACAAATTGTTTTTAAAAAAAAGTAAATCATAGAAAAAAACGAAAAAACTATAAACTTTATAGTAGTAAAAAGAAAAGAGACAAAAAAACTGGAAAAGGGGGGTGCCAGTGGCCAGTAGATAGGTCGGGCAGGTGTCCCGGAAAAAGAGGCAACGTGGAAAGAAGGGAAGTGAACATATCAGAGTAGAGGAAGACCACCACCTCAAGCTGAGGAACTATGTAAGGTCTCCTGTCCTGTTCCGTCCTCCTCTTAGAGTTAGAGGTCAAGTAGGCAAAGGAAAACGTAGAAACAGCCCTGTCTTCCTTCCTCTCTTCCTCTTCTACAACCACTGCACTTAAAAATAACTCCTTCCTTCCTGGAGAATCGCAACTGCATCAGACCATTTGATTAAAACCCCTCAAAATCTAGTGTTCTGTATCATCTCTCTCTCTCTACCGGTATGTGTCTTTTTCACTTTCTCATTTTAGATTCTCCTCTCCTATCTTGCAGTTAGTTGAATAGTTCGTTTCTTGAATTTAACTGATTTTCTCTTTCCTCAATTCACCACTTCTTTGATTTGTTTCCTTGAGAATTTTTCTTTTCTTTTTTTTATTAAGGGAACTTGAATTTGGGTTTCTTCGTCTTTGGTTGCTAAGAAAGTTTGGGACTTTTGATTATTAAATTGAAATTGAGAAATTTGGCCGAACTAAAGTTTGTAGTATTTTTTGGCTACGTGGAGGTTTTGACGAACTTGATTAATTGATTTCTGATTAATGCAAGAGAGTTTGATGTGATTAAATTAGTGGACATGTCGAGAAACAAAGAAGATTTCCACATTATCAGTCTGCTGCCTCCATGGTTTTTTTTTTTTTTTTGGCTCATTGCTGCTGCCTGCTGTGGTTATATCTCTCATGAATTAATATCACTGTGGCATAATTTGAATCTGCGGAATTGTTGAAATGATTCTGTGTTTTCAGTTTGGTGACATAAGCTCGTCATGTTCATGTAATTAATTGTTCCTGCTTCATCCTTTTTGAGGGAAAGCTTTATTCGTAATCTGGTAGCAAACCACCACTCTATTTTTCTCTCCTCGTGCTATTAGATCGACACTAGACAGTGAATGTTTTACTTTGTAGAATGAACAGAAGCTAGCCTTTGGGACATGATCTGCACGGTATTTATTCTCCAGCACACTCGAAAAATATGCTTGTTTTTTCTGTTTCTTTTTTATACCAAGTTCTGTTTCCTCTAGCACGTTTACTATGTCAATCTCACTTGTTACCGCTACATTCTTCCTGTTCCTGGGCAGGACTAATAAACTAATTTTTTGAAGGCATGCGGTCAAAGCCTGAGAACACAAATGGTCTAGATGCTGATCTGAAGGACATTGAATACACCGTTAACTCTGAACCCTGGTGGCGCAATATCGGTTATAGTTCCATACCTCCTGCCATGACTGGGGGAAATGCATCCAACTTAACCACACCAGAAGGACATAATGTTTCAGAATCAAATGATGATCAGTCTCTGTCGAGTGGTAGATTGAACGAGGAAGATGCTGATGCTAACAAAGATTCCCAAGCCACTGCATCGTCTCAATTAGGTGCTGCTAACTATTTTGTTGCAGAAAATGCATAGAAGGAATATTTTGTATTGCATCAACTCTTTGCCTAACCCTTTAGGAAATACTTGGTTCCTAAATATTTCAGCTCTTTTTTTTTGTTTGGTTTTGTGGCCAGCTCTTTTCACTTTAAATTTACTAATTTTGACCTTCTCATTTTCTGAAATTGTTTTTCTTTCAATATGGTAGATGAATACCTTCTGTTCTCCAATGTGTCTGAATCAACTATATAACTGGATCAGGTGCAATCTATTTCTACGGATACTAAACATGACTTAAACATATGTAGCATAGGCCACAGGTACTATGTTCTTAGACAAATAATAATAATTGGGCCATGTTTTGTCAATGCAATGTTTCTTCTCTTTTGCTTGGAAAGATGCGGCATCTTGGTTCAATGCTACTCAGACATTTTTTCCTTAATTCTAACAGGGAATGGTTTACATTACCAAAATCTTCAGAGTGTTGTGTCAAGTATGACTAGAACGCATGATGGCCTCTCCCAGTCTCCACAGTTTGAGCTTGTTAGTCACTCTATTGTGAGTTCTTGTTCCTTCCATATGAAAAGTTTATTGTTTTTTGAGCTTGTTATGCTGACTGATTCATATGTAGACAGTAGACACTGTATATTTGATGAAATCATCCTTACATAGCATTGGAAGGGATTTCTATTTTTCTGCAGGCATGTGCATCGAATCCATACCAGGATGCGTATTACAGCGGAATGATGGCTTATGGACATCAGCCTCTGGTATGTAAGCTTAACACTTTGTTCCCATACCCCTGCAGTCATATCTTGATACTTTGTGGAATGATGTTTGGATTTGTATGCTGACAATATTCTCTGTTTATTCATTACTAGAAGTCCAAGACTTTTATCCATAGGTTCTTGGAAAAATGGTAATTTTCTTTGCGAGTCAAAATCGTATAGAGATCTTACATCATAAACTTTCCATTAATGAAAGAATTATGAATTCATTTAGCTCAATTACAGTTTTGGTATCTCCGTTGGTTTTGGAAAATTTTGATCTTTCTGATTGTTCTAGTGTAATCATGTCCTTGTCAGAAAAAGAAGTTTTAATTTATAAATCTTATTTAGATGAAAAGGAGAGATGTGAGTTTTATTGTGTTTGGAATGCAAAAAATAAAGGCCAAAAGATTGTTTGACGGTGCACTCTGTGTGTCCTCGAAAATTCAAAGGATCAAGCATAGCTCTGCACATATCCTTTCCAATGTCTGCTTCTTTGAGCAGCTGATTAGATTTTAGTTCTTTTGATTTGGAGGCTGTGGCCTGACCTGTCCTTACTTTTTTATTTTTCATTTTGTCAACATTGGATATATTATTAAAAGTTAACAAAAGGGGAAAAGTTTAACATGACCTATTCCAGTGGTTTGGCTTTTACTATTATATATAAGAAAAGGGAATGCTTTCAATTCATATTAAAGTCTTGGAAGGGCAACTTGTTCTACCAGATTGCTTGTTTCTGGGAAGTTGTAAATGTATTTTCTTTCTTGATAGGAAGTGGGTGAGGATGGATCGACTTTTTTGCCTAATCGACAAAGTTTTGCTGTTGGCATACATTTTATGTTCTAAAGAAGGGGGGAAAAAAGCAAATTTGTCACTCAATTCTAGATACTTACCAGAACGAGACGTTAATAAACCATAATTATGACATGCTCCTTATCTGCCTACAGTAAGGAGGAAGCTGTGCTCCCTGGGAATCTGTTGGGATATTTATCCAATATGCTTACCACTTGCTGCCTACAAACAGAAATCAATAGCTGTGTTTTAATTTTTTCTTCTTCTTAATTTGTTCCATGTGTTCAGAACTTGGACTGTTATAGACATCTGTCTGAACAGATATAATCATTCAATGGTCAGGGTTACCCTCATTTTGTTGGAATGCCACATGCCAGAATGCTCTTGCCCCTTGAGGTGGCTCAGGAACCGGTTTATGTGAATGCCAAACAATACCCAGGGATTATTAGGCGAAGACAGCAACGTGCAAAAGCTGAGGTTGAGAAGAAGCTGATAAAATCTAGAAAGGTACATTCAAATAGCCAAGTTGGGATATTCTGTCTCATTTTTTTCTTCAGATTGTCTTCCACTGTGAGATGATATGCTGATATTTTATACTGCACACATAATGCAGATGTACTAATTAACTTCCTCTTGTTTATTGCTTCTGTATTGAGTCTCAAGCAATTATTTAGCTTGCATTTTGTATCATTTAGTTAACAAGGTCTATGTAAAACTCCTCTCTTTAGTAACATCAAGTTAGGCATCATGATAATGTTCCAGCAATCATTTGAGTTTTTAAGAATTGTCCTGAGGGGGCTTTTAAGTTATTTTTAATGTTGACCAAGAACTGTAAGAATCTGATATGTCATACTAATTCATGTAATTGGTAGTGACCATACAAGCAAGCTTCTTGCTAAGTGGATGAGATTTTACTCTTCTTTGGTATATGATCCTACAGAAATCCTGGAATGGTGTTTTCTGGATTAGATAATGAGATATTTGCTAGCTTCTGTATTGTTTGATATTTAACATTTTGGTTGGCAAACTGGTGATACGCTCTCTCTCTACACACACACACACACACACACACATTCTTCAGCCATATCTTCATGAATCTCGGCACCAGCATGCTATTAGAAGGGAAAGGAGCTCTGGAGGACGTTTTGCGAAGAAAAGTGGTGATGATGCTTCCAAGAACACATCTGAAAGAAAGCTCAATGGTTCTGGTCCACTTCGTGCATCTCAGTCAGGGAGTTCATCAGGTTCTGAACCATTCTCCTCTGACTCTGTTGAAACTTTGAAATCCTCTGATGGTCAAAAAGAAGCAAGGGCGTCCCAAGTGCATGACACTTTTGAAGCTTATGGGTATGCAAATAGAGATGGCCATTATCAGAACCACCATGGCTTGCAATCCTCTACATATGGCCTGTACGTGGGTGAAAACAAGGACGGAGACCGTTCACGTGAAAACGAGGATGAAGATCATCCAGGCCGGCAGCTGAGGAAGCAGGCCAAAACGTCTTCTGCCCACCAGTGAACCGTGCATGCTAAGTGGATGCCAGGACTGGAGGGTTGATTCACACAAGTAGAGAAACTTGAATCCTTCCCTTATCTGGCAACCACGCACCTGACAATATATTGCCAGGCGGCAAATCATTCTTGGCTTTTTTCATCTTCTTGCTTGTGGCTTGAACAGAGGGAAGAGATGGCGAATCCGTGGTTGGCTTCGTTTGTCGGCCAACGGGTTGCTTGCATCATTATTCTCGTTCTCTCACTTTTTTTCTTTTTCCTGTGTACACACAACTGTCAAGGAAACTCAACTAGAAGTAGTCTGGATAGATTTTAGTCTTATCTGCTCTTTAGTTTAACTTTGAAAATTGAAACTGTCTTGTTCGATCACTTGCAATTCAATGTAGCACTGGTTATTTCATTTGATTGAGGTTTTGCAATTCTTTTACTATGCGCATGATTTCTCCAACCACAATCTGAAGTCGAAATCTTCCGCCTTGAAATCCCTGTCTGCGCACGTCAATTCCCGACAGTTGGCATTGCATTTTGATTAATGGTTATGCGTCGTCCTTCCATCCAAATCTGTCACTATCAGCGATGTTTACTTCAAGAAATCAACTATTTTAATTATGCCGCGTGGATTGATAAGATTGATGTAGGAAGAAAAAGAACAAGAACCAGATTTAATAAGAGAATTAAAACAAGAACCAAGATGAAAATTAAATTTTATTTTAGAAACCTAAAATTCCCAGAACACGAAAATGCTTCAAAAATAAACTTCTGAGAAAAATCAGTTGAAGATTTCATCTCTCCACTACTCTCTTTTTGAGTTTTTGGTTATTTATTTTCTCTAATCACATGGCTCAAATAAAACACTCGATCTCACAAAATTAAAACTATTAGTCAGTTTCTCAAAATTGATCTAGAAGAGCAAATATAACTAATTTTAAAACTTGAAGTAACACGAATCTATTTTACCCGTCTGAAAAAAGGGCCCGGCACTCTTGGCGCAAGCATAAAGCATAGCCAATATGATATAGTAAAAGGGCTCTTCATTACAGAAATTCCCTAATCTATTCTCACTATTAATGAGGGAACGATCAAAAACTATTTTATTTCACTGTTTGATTACACAGTTTTACACTTGAAATTTAAGATGGAATCCAAAGAAGGTAGTATATCTGTCTTCTGCTTGCTATGGCCTGATCTACTGTCATATATGATCTTGATGCTGATGTTGATCAGCGGCATCCTCTATGTTTTTGATTTCTTCATCCTCGTGTTGTTCCAAGATGGTTTCTCCACCTTCATCACCTGCTGGAGGCACCTTCTCCGAGTCTGTTTGACCAGAATCTGTAAAATCGTTGGGTTCTGTGGCATTCACCAAAGTTGGCTGCTTCTCCATCATTCCAGACAGCGCCAAACTTGGAGACCACTCAAGAACATCGTCAATTATGTTGGACATCCGCTTCTGATACCTGCAGGACATAGATTGCACTTCAGACTCAAGCATGGAAACAAATATTTAAGAGGGTTCATCGTTGCAATTTTTTTATGAGAATGCCATCAAGAAGTTCCCAATCAAGGCACTATGTGATTTTATATTATACCCCCAAAAGAATAGCATACCCTACACCGACAAAGCAAGACAGCAACTTGATAGTTCTAGAAAAAAATACACGGACCACTTGATTCTGCAGTCTTAGCTTGGAAACAAGTAAAACAGACATGTAAAAGATAGTGAAAACATTTCGCTGTAATTCAAGTTTTCCACAATCATCTTTGTTCCTTGAGTAACCATATTTAGGGCAAAATGGGAAAGACAGTTTTTTTCAGTCTACTAAATTTAGCAACAGGCGTACTCACCTTGCTCTGGCAGCTTCATCGGGAGCATGGTGCCTCAGCAGTAATATAACGAGCACAGCTAGTAATGCATAGAAAAGCCTCGTTGTCCACTTGGGCCTCTCCTCCTCATCCTTGTTTGGCCATAAACGGAATAATTCTCCCAAGGTAGCTTCTTCAGCAAGGATGTTAGGGAATAACCAAACACGCTTTCCAAGAATGATGTATAAAGCACCGAATACTGTTGCTCTCACTGCAAAATGAACAGAGAACCTTAATATCCCCTAAAGGCAGTTGAAGGAATAATTCAGCACTAGTTATCACTGTCAAATATAATGAGAATAATGGTAAAATAAAAACCATAATGTAGACTCACGAGACTAGTATAAAGAATGAAAAACCATCCACATACAGAATTTAGGAATCTAGAAAATTACTGCAGCACCAGAAAACTGCAGCAATTACAGAAACTTTAGGTGGAAATTGTTTGCCTTCATTCCCATTCTGATTACCACCTCAGTGAGAAAGATCATCATGCCAGTGGTTTCTCACATACCAGTTACAGAGCACTAAATCAAATATATCAGATAATGAAGCTGGCTTGAACAATCATGATTGCCTTCTTGAAAAGATTAATTAATATGGATGAATGTCATTTAAGACTACTGAAGCTGATTTGATGATAATGAAAATTCCATGACGAGTTTAGTTATGGAAAATTCCACAATGATCTGCAAAGGTGACATCAAAAGAAAACCATTCCTGATGTCCCAACAAACTCAGAAGCCACAAATTCCACTAGAAAACAAAAGCACACCTTCTAGAGGTTTATAAGAAACAGGAGCATCCAAACCTTACATTCCAATCTCAAAAGGTCAATGATGCCACTATTAATTGCCTCACAAAAACAATTTGATCATATCATAGATAAGGAGCTTTATGACAATAAATGTCATTCAGAAAAACATCAACAACAATCCATTTTGCAACTGAATTGGGGAACTGGTTCCTAAATGCAAACACCACCACTCAAGTCCATCCTTCTTCTCTAAAACCCATATTTCCATGTGATTGTCTGTCTGCCAGAACCCACCATCACTTTCAAGCTTCCACCATCATTGCACAAGTCTCATACAAGTGTAATCATGTTGGATCATTCTAAACATCATTAAATATTGAGCTCATTATTCATAAAATAAACCAAGTTGAAGGGGGAATGTTATCTTTGGCCTCTTTCTGTTGTTATTTTGAGCCACATGCTCTTCATCACTCATCTCCTCTAGCCTAGTTATGCATAATAATCTAAATTGAGAATGCAGTTATATGTTATGGAAATCAGAATGAACACTAGTTCTTAAATAATTCAATTTGAACTGGATGAAAGACAAGGCAGTGGAATTGACTGCTATAGACCGAGAAGGGATTTGTTCATAAACAACTTATTTTAGAATTCATCCCAAGTAAATTCTTAGGCCTCAGAGAAACCAAACGTGTTAAAACAAATTTAGAAGTTAAAGGAAAACCGAATAAAACAAAAGCAAAAGAGGTTATGAGTATTGGCTAAAAAGATCACATTTTTTCATAGATTTTGTATGAGTGAGTTAGCTCTTGAACTGGACCATGGCTATGCACCATAGACCCACTCTCATTAACAAGTGTTACCCAGAATAGAGACAGTAATTGGCAAGCAGGCAACCCCCCCAACACACACAAAAAAAAATCCACTGCCAACAAAACACACCATGCCCCTTGCAGCCAGGTAAAACCACAACTTCAAAGAGCAGAAAAGAACCAAAGCCAAATGGCAAATAGACTGTAGTAGAGGAGAATTATCAACAGAAAGAAATGCCTAATAAATACACACATGAAGGCCTCTGTACCATCCCCAACAACTGCTGTATCTGTTAATGTGGCCAAAAATACTGTCTGCAAATCATATCTCCCATCAATCGTAAAGTTTAAAATGTTATATTGTTAATTTTGCAAAAAAAAGGAGGGAAAATAGCAATTAAAAGAGCATTAGGATGATGGCCTTTTCACGATAATAGAGTGCTAGGAAACCATGTTTCTATAAGTATCTACTGATCCCCAAAAATAAAAGTACTCCCACATGTCCTGAAACTAGCACACAAAGGGGTATCTCTTTACATTAACTCCAGATACTAATAACTATAACAAATAAATAAGAATGTCCATGTATGCATTTACACCCATAGCTGACAAGTTTCTCTGGGCTTGATAACAATATTTCTCTCATAACATCAGTACAATAATTTCTCTCACAGAGGAAATTTGAGGTAGAAAAACAACAAAACAAAGAAACACAAAATGGAGTTCAACATAAGTGGCAGGTTCTGGTTTTCAAATATGAAAATTATAAGAAGCTTGCGAGAGAAATATAGATTTTCAATCAATAAACTTCATAAAAATTTGGTCAAATGTTGTTCCATGCGTGATGATACTGATTTAGCAAACATAATCAGGCAACTCTAAACTAGGGTTTGATAATGCAGTAAAAAAAATATGAAGCAATAAAAAATGAGCCCAGGAGTACTTACATGAAAGAAGTGAGAAAATAAGCAAAAGAAGTCCAGCACAAGAGTAGAGGATTAATAGCTTGCACCCATGTGGGTATATAGGAAACAGGCAAATTGCAAGAGTCAGCACAGGCCAAGAAAGTGAGAGGAGTGTCTGCCATAACGGCCTCTGTTTTACGAACGTCCACGCAAAAAAGGAATCATTTTCTGAAAACACTTGATCCTGCAAAGGACAAAATAATGTTAATAAATTGAGCTTCAGAGGCAATATAAAACAAGGATCTTAATTTCTTTGACTACAAAAAAAGAAAAAAGAACATCCAACTGACATGGATAGAGATGCAAGGGTGACTGGTTCTCTAATTTCTCTATTCTTCTAATTATAATTCCCATTCCAACTTCTTTTAGCTTTTCCACATAGACTCAACGTCTTAGTAAGCACAATCTAGCGACTTACCATATTCATCCCTGGAACTCAAATTTGTCCTGTTATTGAAAGGATATGAAGGCCTGGTCTGACCACAGAAAGTAAATAACATTCTGACATAAATGATACAGAGATGCAGAATGTGTTGGGGCAAGATAATACAAGCACAAAGCACATCCATTCTTGGAAGAATGCAAGGGGCAACATATCATTGACACAACAGACTTACAAAATGCAAAAGAGAGTAATATATGATCAAGAGAATTCATACAAGTCCTGGTCTCTAAGAAGTCAATTACCCCAATCATATAGAAAATAGTAGTTAGCATTAACATTTCATAATAAAAAAGGATACGTTAAATATATGATAATTGACAATTTGCATAGTGAAGTCAGAAATTCAAGTAGGTTAGACAATCAATTAAAATATCACTTTTCATATTAAACATCCAAATGCAAAAAAGGAAACAACTTACAGGAAAGATCTCTAGATGTGCTGGCCAGGTAGACAGCTTTTTCTTCCCAGGACGAACAGTTTTCACCACACGATCACAACGCACTAAAAGGTTCTTACTTAATAAAGTATCAACAATTTCTTCAACCTCTAAATTCTTATTTGACTCTAATATATCTTTAATCTCTGGATGATTTTTCAGAAAGCTTACAAAATCCTTTCCTCTAAAATATTCAACACGTGTCTCTTGTAAGACAGCCCAACGAGAAACCAAACCCTTGTGATCTCTTACCTTCTCGGCAAACAACTGAAACACATCTTTTTTTGCAGCTTGTTTCTGAAGAAAGAAACAACCATAGAAGTCAGAAAACATTAGAAAAGGAATCAAATTGAGAACCATTATTACGCATAAAAATGATTGGCCCAAAGTTAGTCACACCAACCATTCACCAAATATGGATGAATGTCAAGCAATGACTTAAAAAGCATAAACCACCATTACTAGTTACATGAACTTAAAATGTACAAGTGAACAACACATGCAACCTTTCCACAGATTTTAAAAGGTTGATATACATTAAAAGCAAATTCCTTGAGAAAACAGTTCATGGAAGTTTTAACAAGCTAGCTACGGTTTTTAACATAAGGTTTTTGCAAGAACTTAAATGCCACTAAACACTGTCAAGGCTCAGGATCATGAGAGTACAGCACATGGAAATTCCTAGAAATGTAGTACAATGATGGAGAAAGATAAAAACATTTAAATTTTTTTTAAGAATTCAAACAATGATCACTAATGTATACCAATGAAAACACTACGATTTCCTCAATCAGGTACTACAATGTGACTGAAAATTTGTACAATGGGTTATTTTCTCACAGGACTAACAATTTAACTTCCCCGTTTATTTTGCCAAACAAAATGAAATTACTGAAAAATTGTACAATGGGTTGTTTTCTCACAGGACTAACTTAACTTCCCCTTTTGTTTTGACAACCAAAATGAAACTTTAAAGACCATAAATTCGTTTCTTGGCATGGGTTTCCAGGGAAGGAAAAACACAGACAAAAGTATCAGGCCCTTACCAAAGTTTGCATCTTTCAGGTCCCATTTTACAAGAAAACACCTTATTCATATTCCCTAAACACACATGAATATTGAAGGAAAAAAAGTCAATTTTTTCGCATATGTCTTTAAACAAGCACAAGAAAACTCTACAATTGCAACGCTAGTTTCAATTACATGAATTGTAACATAAAGATAATAACTTCATTTAAAAGAAAAGAAAACAAAGGGAACCAAGATCAGAGAGAAAGAGAAGACAAACCCTAGGAGGGGTATCAGAGTTTAGATCTCTGGTGCCATTTGGTACAGCTCCTGATGATCTTCGAACCCTTTTCTTGTCTGCTGCCCCTCCTGATTTCTTCATCTTTGTGTGCTTTTACGTTTGTGTTTTCTTTTTCTGTTTTATTTATTGTCGGCTCTGTCTCTCTCTGTATTTATTTTTTATTTTTTTTATTTACTTGGCTTTCGTCATGTTTCTGTCTTTCTTTTCAAACCTAACCCAGTTGAACTACGCCACGTCATCATAATCAAGTTCGGAACCACAAAAAGAGTCCTTTCTTTCTACTTACTCAACGAAGTTGCAAATTCAATGGTTTGAGATGTTTATTTTATTATTATGTAAAAAAGTCTGAGTGACATGTCCTCTCAAAAGAAAAATTCTGTGATATTGTAGATATTTTATTCGTTTTAGATTTGTTTGGATTCTCGGATTTATTTTATAAAATGTTTTTTATTTTAAAATATAAAAAAATAATATATTTTTTTATTTTTTAAAAATTATTTTTAATATAAACACATTAAAATAATTTAAATATATATATATAGATAAAATAATTTCAAGCAAAATTAAATTTTAAAAAGTCATAAAATACGATTTCAACCTAAAAACAAACAACTCATTATTGTAATGGACTTATTTAGCGTTTGGGAATGCTACCTAACAAACAAATAATTTTTTATATTTAAAATTAATTTTTTGTATTTTTTAATCTTTTTAATATGTTGATGTTAGAAAAAAAATTAAAAAATAATAATATTTTAATATATTTCTGAGTGAAAAATACATTGAAAAGCAATTGTTTTTGCTATACTGAATGCTACTTAAAACGTGTTTATATTTTAATTTTAAAAATATTTTTTTAAAAAATTGAATAGCACTCCCAAATTCTACCTAAGCGCATTAAAGTAAGGAGTTGCCTCACACTGGGCTTCTAGCAGCGCCTGATATTACTGGGGTGAAGGCCACAACAACAACCCATTGTTGTAATTGTTGTTGTTGGGGATGCATTTTTTTTTAAATTTCTGCCAAATGCTGGCCAAAATACTAAATTCTAGACAGATTCAAATAATCTAGTCAGATATAGCCGAAACAGTAGCTATATTTGTGTTTGCATAGTTTTTCTATTTAACGGATAACCCGCTCATAATAAGAGGTATAATTTATTATTTTATAAAGGAATATGAAAAACTTTATAAATTAAAAAATATTAATTTGCTACTTAATAATATTTATATATTAATTAAGGACAATTTTAGAATTAACTCAATCAAGTCCTTACTTGATTTTTCTAGGTATGAAAATATAATCCATGTACTTTTTATATTTTAGTTCTTAATTTCTAAAATATATTTTAATCAACTACTTAATTAAATCATACCAATTTAATTTTTGACTAATAATTTTTAATGTGTATGACTCATTAGGTTCATAATATATTAGCTCAAATATAAAGTATAATTTCAATTAAATAAAATTAAATAAATTAAATAATTTAATTTATTATCAATTCAATAATTGATTAATTTATATTTGAAAATCAAATACATTATTTAAAAACGTGTTATGATCCCCCAAATATTAGAAAAATCATTAGTGGTTTGAATTAACATTTTAGTGACCGGTTTCTCAATGTAATTAATATCCTTTCATCAATAATATTTTTCTTTAACAGTAAAGTATGTAGTATATTTACCATGTTAAATCATGTTTTCTCTCTAATAGTCATTAATTGTTTGAATAAGATTTAAAACTCTTTTAAATCTAATTTCATCTTGGTCAACAAGTTCTCAATCAATACTATTTGTGAACAGGTGAGATATTTTTTCTAATTTACATAGGATGATGAATCCTTTCTTAATCACTCAAGTACCTTCATATAGTTCATGTTATACCCAATATCTATAATTGTATTACCTCGATCAAGATAACATATAATAAGATCAAAGTATAACATTTTCTATATAAGATAATCACAAAAACAAACAATCCTTTATTGTAATGGGCTTAAGTAGCGTTTGAGAACACTGCCTAAACATCGTTGGACAAAAAAATAATTTTTTTGATTGTATTGATATGTTGATGTCAGAATTTTTTTTTGAAAAATATAAAATATATTATTTTGATGCATTTTCGAGTGAAAAATACTTTGAAAAAGTAATCATCACCACTATTTTTAACATTTTGATGTTAAAAATATTATTTTAAAAATATTATTTTAATATATTAAAAATAAAACAAATAAGATTAATCTATACTTGGTAGGAAACATATGAGGGGGGAAAAGATTTGAATAGAACAAGGTTAAGCCCATTTGTTAGTTTTTAGAGCACAAGACTCACCCAATGATTTATCGGATGATGAAAGCCCAATTGGCAAGCCCAGGCCTGCCTTATGTCCCAAAGAAATCAGCTCCTCGCTTATCATCTAGCCAAAAAATGGAATAACCAAATCCTATCCTGAACAGCTGAGCTCAGATTACCCCCAGCTTCAATTGCCATACACCATGCTTGCACTCTAGCCAACTCCTTATCGTTAGCTGTTGATGAAGTGGCTCTGGTTTCATTTTCTTGTACGTTCAGATGCTTTCTTTCTGCTGTCTCTCCCTCTGCAAT
>Ga0307515_10008147_pt1 | contig 20525 bp, 16 predicted proteins | sample 17_EM_MG_FD_194513 | JGI IMG/M metagenome (GOLD analysis project Ga0307515, IMG submission 194513) | Populus trichocarpa ectomycorrhiza microbial communities from riparian zone in the Pacific Northwest, United States - 17_EM | ecosystem: Host-associated > Plants > Roots > Unclassified | place...
GAGCTTGAGGCTGTCCCGCTCGAGGCCGGTATTGTCGTGTGCCTGATCGAAGTTCAATTTGGCGGTGGAGACATCGTCCTGAGCGCTTTTGTAATCGCGCTCGCTAATGGCTCGCTGGTCCCAGGCCCACTGCGCACGCTTCAACTCCCGCTCAGCCGCTTGGATGGCGACTTGCGCGAGATCCGCTTGCTGCTGGCTGTGCAGCATCGAGCGGCGCACTTCGATCTCCTGGCGCGAGACGGCGGCGTTTAACCCCTCGAGCGTGGCGCGCTCGCGCGCATACTCGTTATTCAGCTCGGGGCTCTCGAGCGTGGCGAGTACCTGGCCCTTCTTGACCACATCTCCCGCATGAACTTTGTATGCAATGTTGCCGGGCGCCACGGCGAAGAGAGTGGGGTTCACAGCGGCGATGACGGTGCCTTGCGCGGCCACATCTCGAATGAAGTGGGCACGTTGAACCGCGGCGATTCGCAAACGATCGGCCTGCACGGTATGACTGGAGCTGATCCACGCTCGACCAGCCCAGATGAACGCAACGATGAGCAGCACGCCGCCGATGCCGGCGAGCTGAACCCAACGCTTTCTATACCAAGCGTCCTGGGCTGTTTCGACCGCAGCGTCTTGGCCGATGGTGCCGCGGATCCCGGCGGCCGGCGCGTTCGGATCCGATAGAGCTTTGAGTCGAGCGATCTTCACAGCGAGCGATCATCCGGTTTGAGTCTTGATGACAGAGCGGTTGCACGGCCCGTGCCAACCCCGGGAGAGATGAGGAAACACCTAAAATTACAGCGTTTCGAGATCACTACGGACGGCGACGCTAGTCGCCAAAGTGTCCGATCCAGGACAGCGGACACTGTTGCGGACGGACGCGGGGACGCGTTCGGCGATGACTTTTCCATTCATATGATTTAAAACCGCTGCCAAGAGGAGAAGAGGGATGTCCACATCGCGTCGTCGATTCTTGATGCAAAGTGCGGCAGGCGTCACGGCGCTGTCCGGGCTGAAGCATCGAAGTCTGTTGGCCGCCGAAAGCGGCGCCGCAGTGTTCAAGCCGACTTGGGAATCGCTCGGCGAACACTATCGCGTGCCGCAATGGTTTCGCGATGCGAAGCTCGGTATCTGGGCGCACTGGAGCGCGCAGTGCGTGCCGGAGAAGGGCGACTGGTACGCCCGCAAGATGTATATCCAGGGCGACCCGATTCACGAATACCACACGAAGACGTACGGGCATCCTTCCAAATTCGGCTTCATGGAAATCGAGGGTCTCTGGAAGGCGGAGCGGTGGGAGCCCGAGAGGCTCATGGACTTGTATGTCCGCGCCGGTGCGAAGTACTTCGTCTCACTCGCCAACCACCACGACAACCTGGATACCTTCAACTCCAAGCATCACGCTTGGAACACGGTAAACATCGGGCCGAAGCAAGACATCGTCGGTACGTGGGCGAAGATCGCTCGCGCTCGCGGGCTCAAATTCGGTGTCAGCAATCATTCGGCGCATGCGTGGCACTGGTATCAGGTTGCGTATGGCTACGATCCAGAAGGCCCCATGGCCGGGAAGCGCTACGACGCGTTCACGCTTTCTAAGGAAGATGGACGCGCAAAGTGGTGGAACGGTTTAGATCCGCAAGATTTGTATACCGGCCGCAGCATGGTGCCGCCGGACGGCATCGTCTCGATCAAAGCGATGGACGAGTGGCACGAGAAGCACGACAGGGTGTGGACGGAAGAGCCGCCGGCGAACAATCCCGCTTTCGTGCGCAACTGGTCACTACGCTGCCGGGACTTGATCGATCAGCACCGGCCCGATCTCATTTATTTCGATAACGAAGGTCTGCCGCTCGGCCAAGCCGGACTGGACATGGCGGCTTATTACTACAACGCCAGCATGGGTTGGCATGGCGGCAAGCTCGAAGTCGTCGCGAACGGCAAGAAGTTGCCGCCGGAGCATCGCAAAGCCGTCGTGGAAGATGTGGAGCGCGGCTTCAACGCTGAAATTCAGCCCGAGCCTTGGCAAACGGATACCTGCATCGGTCAGTGGCACTACGACCGTGCGCTGTTCGAGCAGCATCGCTATATGAGCGCGCAGTCGGTGATTCATCGCTTGTGCGATGTCGTGAGCAAGAACGGCAACCTGCTGTTGAGCATTCCCCTACGAGGGGACGGCACCATCGACGAGGACGAGCGCAAAGTGCTGGACGGCATGGCGGCCTGGATCGCCGTGAACGGCGCAGCGATCTTCGCGACGCGGCCGTGGAAGATCTTCGGCGAAGGCCCGACCGAAGTGAAGCCCGGCATGTTCGGCGAGAAGAACGTCAAGCCCTTTACCGCGCAAGATGTGAGATTCACGGCTCGAGACGGCGATGTGTACGCGATTCTGCTTGGATGGCCGGGGGGCCTCTCGGCAAAGATCAAAGCGCTTGCGGAGGGCTCGCCTCATGCGCCGGGAAAGATCGACAAAGTCTCGTTACTGGGATCGTCGGCGCCCCTGACTTTCAAGCGGGATCGCGAAGCGCTGACGGTGAAGCTGCCGGAGCGCGCACCCGGCGACTACGCCTACGCGCTCAAGATCTCGGGCTTGCCGACTTAGGAGCCTGCCCGAACCATGGATCACCTGCCGGGCACCGCCCCACAGGCATCTTTCGCACGATCGTTTCGCTTACTCGGTGCCCTGTGTGCGCGAAACGATCGTTCGAAACCTGCTCAATGGGGGACGCCCTCGCGACGGTGCCTCTGGCTCGGATAGGCTCCTAGCGCGCCCGCCACTCCGCCTGCGACTTCGAGCCGGCGGTCGAGACATCATCGAAGCTTACGCGCGCCTTCGGTTGCGCTTCTCGGCCGTGACGATCAGGTCCATCACTTCGCGTAACAGCGCTTCCGTTTGCGCGTGAGCTTTCTGGGCATCGCGCGCTTCGACCGCATCCAACACGCGCTTGCGCGCCGCATAGTCGCCGAGCGCGATCCCTTTGAATTGTTGGGTTAGGCGAACCGAAAAACGCTGTGAGCTGTCGATGAGCTCTTCGAGCTGCGCGAAAAAACGATTGCCGCTGGCGCGCAACACGGCGACGTGGAATGCGATGTCCGACTCGACCGGATCGTCATCGCCGCGCTCGGCCGCCTTGATGCGCCACAGGGCTTCGCGAATCGGCGCGAGCGTCGTAGGTTGCGCTCGACGCGCGGCAAGGGCAGCGGCCATGGGTTCCACGGCCATGCGCACCTCCGTAAGCTCTGCGAGCAGCTCCAGAGAGAACTTGCGGTCGAGCAGCCAGCGCAACACATCCGGATCGAGCAGATTCCACTGCTCCTCGGGCTGGACCCAAGTGCCCTGACGCGGGCGCGCCGCGAGCAGACCCTTGGCCGTCAGCATCTTTACGGCTTCGCGCAGCACGCTGCGGCTCGCATCGAACTCTGCGCACAAAGCCGACTCGACGGGAAAACCCGTCTTGGCGTTGTAATCTCCGCAGACGATCGCTTGGCCGAGGCGCTCGACGATCGTATACGTCAGGTTTCTTTCCGAAGCCGCGCGCGTCTGGCGGCGGCCAAAGCGTGATGTCATATGGCCAGTGCTTCTACAGATCGCTCGGGAAACTGTGAAGCGTGGAAAACCGAAATGCGCGCAAGTCCGCGCGCCCCGTAGGTCGATACGACCCGACCAAAGAAGTGCTCAATCCTATATGTCGCGCGATCCACGGTCTGCCGTGCGGGACCCTGGTTGGTTTATTTCCAGCCGTCCCGCTGTGTTTGACAACGACAGCCCCTGCATGCGACCGTCCGGCCCCTTTTAGCGGAGCGGATGCAGCTGTGATGGTCATTACGAGCATCTCGGATCTTCGCGAGCTTGCGCGGCGGCGCGTTCCGCGCGCGATCTTCGATTACGCGGACCGCGGCTCTTACGATGAGATCACGATTCGTCGCAATCGCGAGGATCTCGATGCCATCGAGCTGCGGCAGCGCGTGATGGTGAATCTCACCGAGCTCTCGGCGCGCACCACGGTGCTGGGAGAGGAGTGGGCCATGCCGGTGGCGATCGCCCCCACCGGTCTGACCGGTCTCTTCTACGGCAACGGCGAAATTCACGGCGCACGCGCCGCGCAAGCGTTCGGCGTGCCGTTCTGCCTGAGCACCATGTCCATCTGCTCCCTAGAAGATGTGCGCGCGGCTGTGAAGGCGCCTTTCTGGTTTCAGCTCTATCTGATGCGTGATCGTTCTTTTAACGAAGATCTCATCGCGCGCGCTCGAGCGGCCGGCTGCTCGGCGCTGGTCCTGACGCTCGACCTGCAGGTGCAAGGCGTCCGTCGGCAAGATGCGAAGAACGGCCTCAGCGTTCCGCCCCGTCTCACCTTAAAGAATATGCTGGACATCGCCAGCAAGCCGGAATGGGCGCTACGCGTGCTGTTTGGCAAGCGCCGAACGTTCGGCAATCTGGATGCCCGCATGAAAAACACCGGCGGGCTGAGAACGCTCTCGCAGTGGATCGCATCTCAATTCGACCCCGCGGTGACTTGGCAAGACGTGCAGTGGGTTCGCGACCGCTGGCCCGGCAAGCTCATCCTCAAAGGCATCCTGGACCCTGAGGATGCGGACCTGGCTGCCCGAACGGGGGCGGACGCGATCGTCGTTTCCAATCACGGCGGGCGGCAGCTCGATGGCGCTTGTTCGACGATCGCCGTGTTGCCCGAAGTGGTCGATGCCGTGAGCGGGCGCTGTGAAGTGCTCTTCGATGGCGGTGTACGGTGCGGCCAAGATGTGCTGAAAGCTCTGGCGCTCGGCGCGCGAGCTTGCCTCATCGGCAAGACTTTCCTGTATTCGCTGGCCGCGATGGGCGAGGCGGGCGTCGCGCTCGCGCTCGACATCTTGCGCAAAGAGCTGCTGGTGAGTCTGGGGCTGACCGGGCAAACGGATGTTCGCGCCGTCAGCCCGAGCATTCTGCGCCGCACCGGCGCAATCAGGTTCCCTCTTTCTCTTCCCGCTCTTCCCGCTGCGCCTTCCGCAACTCGCGATAGTTGACCGGGCGAATCTCCGCGATGCGGCAGCGCTCGCGGCCAAAGCGCACCTGGTCGAAGTTCTTGTAGACGGTGTGCGCGGTGGACGTGAAACCTATGCCGTTGGCGAACTGCAGGTCCGAGCACGGGGGGGACAGCGTGAGCAAATAGGCATCGTTGACGCCAGTGAAGACGACCAACTGGTATTGGCCGAGCGTTTGAAAGCCGGTGAACCGGCCTAGATACGAGAAGCTATCGACCGGCGGGCCGGCATAATCCATGTATCGCTCCAGCGCTTCGCGATCGCGCTGCGCGCGTGGAATGCTGGAACACGCGGCAAACGCCGCCAGCGCCAGAATGATTAGCCCGAATCGAGCTTGCGTCTTCATCGCCCCATCCTCCAAACCAAAATACACTCCAACACGGCAATTCGACCGCCAACGGCACGGTTTGTTCAGCGTCCGACTGCCGAGCATGCATGTCATTCTTGGTTGCGTGCATCGCTGTTGCCACGCAAGAATGCTCTACATGAGTACCGTTCCGAAGATCATTCCGTTCATCGGTGCAGTCGACGCTCAGGAGTCGACTCCGGATGCAGACAAGCTCATTTCCGGTCATCCCCGCTTGACGGTTTGGAATCACTATGCGGATTCCCGTCAGCGCTTCTTCGCGGGCATCTGGGCGGCCACCCGGGGCAGTTGGCGTGTGCGCTATACGGAGCACGAGCTCTGTCATTTGCTGGCCGGCCGCGTGGCGATCACGAGCCAAGACGGCGATCGAGTCGAATTTTCCACGGGCGACAGTTTTGTGGTGCCGGCCGGATTCGCCGGCACCTGGGAAGTGCTGGAAGACTGTCGCAAGTTGTACGCCATCTTCGAAGACCCCGCCTAGAGCGTCATCGCAGCGACCTTGGAATGGTTTACCCTGTCCTGAACGCTGCGGTATCTTCAGCGCTCGGTCAGGGCGTTGATCCCGATCGGTCTATTCAGCAGCAATTCAGCTTCCCTATGCACAGCCTCGAGCAGTCGTGAGCGCTTTCGTAACGGCCGGCGCGGACGCGCGCAATCGTTTCTTGGTCGCATTGGACGATGCGACACGAACGCAATTCGATGCGGATGAGATCACGCGTACCGCTGCGCGGTTGCTCGGGGAATATCTCGCCGTCAACCGTTGTGCGTATGCGGACGTAGAAGCTGACGAGGACACTTTCAATTTAACGGGCGATTACAACAACGGCGTGGCGAGCATCGTCGGCCGGTACTCGTTCGTTCAGTTCGGTCGCGAATGCCTGCGGCTGATGAAGGCGGGCAACCCGTTTGTCGTCGAAGACAGTGAAACGGACCCGCGCGCCGCGGACGTTATGGATGTGTATCGGCGCACGAAGATTCGCGCCTTCATTTGTGTGCCGCTGCGCAAGGCCGGAAAGTTCGTCGCGGCGATGGCGGTTCATCAAATTACGCCGCGGCGCTGGCGGCTCGAAGAGATCGAGCTGGTTCAGCAAGTAGCCAGCCGTTGCTGGGAATCCATCGAACGTACGCGCGTTTCCCGCGAGCTTCGGGATAGCGAGGCGCGCTATCGAACTCTCGTCGAGAATATCTCCGCCGTGGTTTGGGTGGCGGACGCGCACGGCGCCATGGTCACGGAGAATCCGTCCTGGGGCGCATTCACCGGGCAATCGCGCACTGAGTATTCCGGGCATCGATGGCTCGATGCCGTTCATCCGGAAGACCGCGCACGCACCGTCGAAATTTGGCAGGCGTCGGCGGCCACTCTCGAGCCGTACGAGGCGAGCTATCGACTGAGACGGCGCGACGGCGAGTATCGAGATGTCATCGCCCGCGGCGCCGCCGTACGGAGCTCGAACGGCGCGGTCAAAGAGTGGATCGGCAACTGCACCGATGTGACGGAGTCGAACCTCGCCGCCGCGCAACTCGGTGAAGCGCGCGAACGGCTCGAAGGCGCATTGATTGCCGGTGAAGTCGCGACCTGGGTGTGGCACGTTCCGGAAGATCGAGTCACGGGGGACCGGAACCTCACGCGCATGTTCAATATCCCGGATGACGATGCCGTAGGCGCGCCGTTGGCGCGATACCTGGAGGCCGTCCATCCCGACGATCAGGACTCCGTGATGGGGCTCCTCAATCGCGCGATCGAGTCGGATGCCACATTGTTCGAAGCGGACTTTCGAATTCTGCAGCCGGACGGCGGTTCACGGTGGGTCATCGCGCGCGGTTTGCTCGAACGCGACGAGTCCGGGCAGGTGGCCCGCATGCCCGGTGTCATATTGGATGTGACCGATCGAGTGATGGTCGAGCACGCCTTGCGAGAGAGTGAGCAGCGGCTGCGCCTTTCGCAGCGTGCCGGCCGCATCGGCAGCTTCGAATGGTCCATCCCGGACAATCGAGTGATCTGGACATCCGAGCTTGAGCAACTCTACGGCCTCGCGGAAGGGGCGTTCGAAGGCTCCCTGGAGGATTGGTCGAAGCGAATGGCGCCCGATGATGTCGTGACCGTCCTGGCCGACATTGCGGCTGCCGTCGAGCGTCGCCAATCCGATCACGTTTATGAATTTCGCGCACTGATGCCGGACGGGTCCAATCGCTGGTTCAGAGGACAGGCGCAAATCTCTTACGATGACGACGGCGCGCCGCTGCGCATGATCGGCATCAATCAGGATATTCACGACGAGAAGCGCGCGACCGAGGCGTTAAGTGAGAGCGAAGCGCGATTCCGAGCGGCCATTGAGTCCGCGCCGAGCGGGATGATCATCGTCGACGCCGCCGGGTACATCACCTATGTCAACAAACAAACGGAGACGATGTTCGGCTACTCGCGCGAGGAGATTGTCGGCAAACGCGCGGAGACTTTGCTGGCCCAAAGCCATCGAGAGTCGGTTGACGAGCAGCGTATGCATTTTTTCGGAGCGGACGCGAGTACTTTACCGCTAGGCAAAGGCACCGAGCTCACCGGCCTGCGTAGCGACGGCACGGAGTTTCCGATCGAGATCGGCTTGAACCCGGTCGAGGCGAGCGGTGGCCAGGCGGTGCTCGCGGCGATAGCGGATATCACCGATCGCAAAGTACTCGAGCAGCGCCGCGACGCGTTGTTGGAGAGCGAGCGCGACGCGCGCTGCGAGTCTGAGCGCGTGAGCCGGATGAAGGACGAGTTCCTGGCCACGTTGAGTCATGAGCTGCGCACCCCGCTGAATGCGATCATGGGTTGGACCCATCTATTGAGACGCGGTGGCTCCGCCCAGGAGCTGAATCAGGGTCTGGACACCATTGAGCGCAACGCGCGCGCGCAGGCGCAACTCATCGAAGACTTGTTGGACATGAGCGGCATCGTCTCCGGCAAGGTGCGTCTGGACGTTCGTAAGCTCGATTTAGCGCCGATTGTCGAGGCGGCGGTGAATGCCGTTCGACCTTCCGCGGACGTAAAGGGGGTGCGGCTCGAAACCGTCCTCGACCCGCTTGCGGGCCCGGTCAACGGTGACTCCGCAAGGCTGCAACAAGTTGTCTGGAATCTGTTGAGCAACGCTGTGAAATTCTCGAGTCGCGGCGGGTACGTGCAAATCGTGATGCAGCGCTCGGACTCGAATCTGGAAGTGAGTGTCACGGACGCAGGCAAGGGTATTTCGGACGAGTTTCTGCCGCACGTGTTCGAGCGCTTTCGGCAAGCGGATAGCTCCGCTACGCGTCGGCACGGCGGTTTGGGCTTGGGTCTGGCCATCGTCAAGCAGCTCGTCGAGATGCACGGCGGAAACGTCTCAGCGACGAGCCCAGGCGAAGGGAAAGGTGCGACATTCACGGTGCAAGTGCCGATGATCGTCGATGACGGCGAGGATGCCGAGCCGCGCTCGCCGGCCGGCGCGAACGGCGAGTACTTGCCTATCGATCAGCAGCTTTGCGATCTCACCGGAGTACAAGTGCTCGTCGTCGACGACGAGCCCGACACGCGGGCGCTGGTTTCGAGATTGCTGGACGAGTGTGGAGCGGAGGTGACGATGGCTGGTTCTACGCCGGAAGCGCTAGATCAGCTACGCAATAACCACTTCGATGTTCTGGTATGCGATATCGATATGCCCGGTGAGGATGGCTATGTGCTCATGCGTAAAGCACGCTCGTTGAGCGTGGAACAGGGCGGCAAAGTGCCCGCGATTGCGCTCACCGCGTTTGCGCAATCGAGGGATCGCGTGCGCGCGATGCTCGCTGGATACACTGTGCATCTCTCCAAGCCCGTCGAGCCCCAGGAGCTCATCGCGACGGTGGCGAGTCTCGCCATCAACGCGCGTCCCGCTGCGGTCGACTATCCCGAACCTTCGGTCGGTTGATGGCGCTGCCAGTTCGTCTGGCAACCCATTCCGGTCTTCCCGCGACGGTCGCCAGCCGGCGACGTCGGGGACACTTACTTGGCTTATAGTCATCAGCGCGATTCGACGTGAGCGGTTGACTAGTTTTCTGAAAGCAGCCTGCGGCCGCGCTGAGCATTTTCTTCCCGCGCAGGAATAAATCGCATTATGACAACTCAAATATTTCGCTATTATGTCTTTCACATATGCGAATCTAAGTGTGCTTGAATCGCCATCGTGAGTGATTACCGCGAAGAAAAGGACGTGCGCGGTGTAATCCCGAACACAAGAACGCAGACTTTGACACTTCAATTCGCGTTCTGAGCCCACTTCTCAAATAGTCCAACGTCCGTTACTCGACGAGCCAACGTTATCCGTGCGGCGGTTTTGCTGTGTCGCGAAAACGCTAATTGACACTTCGATCCAGCCCATTGCACCTTGAAGCGTACAACGGAAGTGTACGTCCTATTTTGCAAAGGCAGGATACAGGAGGGTGATCCATGTCTTTGTCTCAGGAGACGAACATGATTAAGTCAGAAAACTTAGAAGTGAGCTCGCAAGAGCCTTGCACAGTCAACGTAGAAGACGAGTTGGTGGAGCTCGGCCGCGCGTCTCAAGAGACGCGAGGTTTATTCTTCGGCGTCGTGTCGGAGCTTAGTATTCTGCCGCTTCGCCTGTTCTAACGGTGGTGAGCTCCGAAAACGCGCGGCCGCCGCATGGGCGCCGCGCGTTTTCCTTTTTTCACTACCAAGATTTGCGCAGTTGAACGCTGACGAAGCGCCCAAGCAGTTCCGAGTTCGAAGGGTCGAAGCCGTATCCGGCTGGATTGTTGAAGAATGGCGGGCTGTTATCGAAGAGGTTCTGAACATTGAAGGCGACCGAGGTGCCGAAGAGTCGATTCGGGTTGCCTTGCGAGGCGCCGAAGCGCGCCTGAAGATCGACAGTGGTCCAAGAGCCGATGGTACGTTGCTCTGTACTCGAAGTGTCTTCGTAACTGTTTACATAGTGTACGAACGCGGAAGCGCCTATATCGCGAAAGTCCCACGAAAGCGAGCCGCGCAGACGCAAATCGACGGGGTTGCCGGGCGAGTTCAGTGCGTTCATTAGGGGAGACGACTGGAACTGCGCGCGAGCGTAATCGAGTATGTAAGTAGCATCCAGCCGCGACCCAAAGTTGCCGACGCCGGTGGTGAATTCATGACTTAACATGAAGTCGATACCGGAGGTTTTCAGCACCGCTAGATTCGCGACTCGCAAGTCGACGACCGCACCGTATGGCGCACTCAAGCAGGTTTGCAGATCTACGTTGCTATTCGTGGTGGCGTTACAGATATCGGCGACTTGAGCGGCTGTTGGATTGCGCGTGATGATGTCCGCGTAGATAGGGTCCTGTAAGAATGAAGTCGTATAAGTGACTTGATCGATTCGGTTCTTGAAGTCGATGCTGAAGTAGCCTGCCGAAATCGATAAGTCTCGCGACGGTGTGGTGTACTCGAAACCGGTAGTCCAGGTGTTCGCCGTCTCTTCGTGAAGCTCATCGTTGCCGCCGGTCTGAATCAGAATGTACGACGAACCGTTCGGGTCGGCTGCCAGAGGATCCCGCTGAAAATCCACCAGCGCACTGTTTCGGCTGGTATCGAGATTGGCAAGGCTCGGAGCCTTTAGCGAGCGCGCCCAAGAAGCTCGCAGCGTGAAATTCGTCAATGGGGAGTAACTTAGACCGATCTTCGGCGTGGTGGCGCTTCCGAAGTCGCTGTAGCTCTCATGACGTGCCGCGAGCGAGAGATGCGCGGCATGCACGCCTCGATATTGCCGATGCTCTGGAATCAAGGGCACCAGGAACTCCACGTAGGCGCCTTTTACCTTCCGACGCCTGTCGCTGTCCGCCAAGGCAGTTGCACCCTGAACAAAGGTTGTTTCCAGCCCTTGCGAGCGAAAGTCCGCACCGCCGGCCATGCGTATGTCGCGATCTGCGGCGCGCAGCAAAGTCCCTTCGGCCGTGATGTTGAAAGAGGTGACGTCTGCAACTGTACGGCCGATGACGAAGTCGCGTATCGACGCGAGTGTCTCAGGATTGGTGTTCGAGCCGTCGCCGAATGGATTGAAAGCGGTCGCGCGATCGGGATCGGCAAGAGCCATCAGCAACGCGAGCTGGTTGATGACGCCATCTGACTTGGCGAAGTCGCGGGCATACGAATAGCTGCCGTATGCCGTAACGTCCCAACTGTTCTCGAACGCCATCGTTCCGCCGGCCGCTGCATAGGCGGTTTGAACCTCTGCCTCGTCGCGCTCGTAACCCAGATCATTCTCAAAGCTGTAGAGCACCGTTACCGGATCGTTCGTACCCAGTGGGTTTACAAAGAACCCGTTCGATGAAGGTACCGATAGGGCGGTTCGTGCAGTCGGATTGAGAAACTCCGAGTGTCGTTCGGAGAAGAGGGTATCGGCAAACAGCCGAATGCGGTCGCTCAGATTCTCTCGAACGGTTCCGACCATGCTCCATCGTTTTTGCTCAGGCAGCAGGTCCCAGCCGGAATTCCGGTTGTATAAATTCGAGGTGCCGGGAATAAGCGTCGCAGGATCTAGCGAGGTGCCGTTTTGGCCGCGAGGAATGGCGAAACTGTACGGGCCTTGCAGAATAGTCCCCGGATTGCCTTGGGACACATCGAAATTATCGCCGCCGCGAGCCGTCAGATCGCTATCGGCGGACTGCCAGCGTTCCGCATTGGGCAGGTTGTCTCGCATGTAGTATTCGAAAGACAACAGGAAATTGCCCGAATCCCAATGATTGCCGAAAGCCTGCGCAAGTTGGGTCGACTTGGTGGAGCCGGACGTGACGCTCCCCCATTTCAGTTGCGTCTCGACACCGTCGTAGTCGTCTCTCAAGATGAAATTGATTACACCGCCGACCGCGTCCGAGCCGTAAATCGCCGAGGCGCCATCCGGCAGAATTTCAACGCGATCGATAGCCGATAGCGGAATGCCGCTCACATCCACGAACCGGCCGTCGCTACCGCTAGCAGCGATACGTCGGCCGTTAATCAACACCAAGGTCGCGCCCGCACCGAGGCCCCTAAGGTTCAAACCCGAGCCGCGCGACGTATTGAACGTGTCTTCAAGAGAGGTGCGGGTGTCTTCGCTCGCTCCGCCGCCGAAATTTTGCGGCAGTGCGCGAATGACATCCTGCGCAGTCGAATAGCCGGCGCGCTCCATCTCTTTGCGCCGGATCGTAATGACTTGCCCGCCGCTCGGCTCTACGCCTGAGATATGACTGCCCGTGATGACGACCATTTGATCGGGCGGCGGCTCGCCGAACATCGGCATGCCGGCGCGATTGCGGCGCCGATCGGAATGCGCGGCCCCGGCATCCAGACTTTGATCGAGCGCCGAGCCGCTTTGATCCGAGTCGGTCTTAGGTTCGGGAAGGATAGTGACCGTATGCTCGTTGACCAGCTGATAGGTGAGGCCGGTGCCTTTCAAGACCTCATGCAACGATTCTCGCCAAGTGAGCCCGGCCGGTGCGCCCGGCGAATTGACGCCGTTGCTAAGCGAGCTGCTGTAGATGAGCTGGAGACTCGCCTGACGCGCGATGCCTTCGAGCGCGTTGGCCAGCGGTTGAGGCGCGACGGCGGGCATCGAATCGTCGGCACGGGCAGGGGAAGCGGCGAGGACCGTGAGCGTCCCTACCACACAGTTCAGATAAGCCGACCCTACTATCCCATTCCAAGCCATCGCTTCCTTTCTCTGATCTATCGATGCGAACTATGACACTCGCGGCACTACATAGACTGAGGAACACGAATTAATCGGGTACTTCATTAAAAAGTGCGCTGTTGTTTGACCCGGTTCGTCCCTGGCACAGCTCATGCACATTTGTCCGCGGGCACTTTGGCCACAGCGTCGGTTGGTGACATATCACGCTCCGACGCACCAAAGTCCCGGGGGCTTGCGGATACTCCAACAAGGAAAGTCGTCATGACTCTACTCGACTATACGATGCGCTGCTTCGTGCCGAGCCTGGGAATTGGTGTGCGTTGGCTCAAAGAACAACTCGACAACGCGGGCGTCAGGGTGCACCTGTCCGAAGGCTGCGTCGAGGAACTGGCCAACGATGCTGAAGCCGCTGCCTGGCGAGCGGCGAGCTCCGGTCGTGGCGCGCCGACAACATACCTGACCCGGTTTCGCGAAGAGATCGCCGCTCGCGCAGCGTTCGTCCGTCGCTGGACTGCATCGGATGATAAGTTCGACATGACGGAAGAATCGAACCAAGCGCTTGTAAGAATTGCCAGGAAGTATGCGCTGCCGCGTCCCTGGAAGCTCACCGATCCGGTGGCGAGCGATTGGCGTCGCCCCCCACTCGCATGGCGCTGGCCGAGAGGTAGTGTCGACCCATCAGCGATGCCTCAGACCTAAGACCCGTTCACAGCGGCGCGCCGCTGTGAACCTAAGAGGCCGCCTTCTGTGGAATCTTGACGAACTTCGATGTGTCGTACCCTTGAGCGCGGAGGCGCTCGAGTATAGAGGCGTAAGTTTCGGCCGGTAGCGCCTTGTCTCGCGCCAGCACCCATCCGTAGTCGCGACTCGGGTGCCCCACGACAGCCCAGCGATACTGGGGATCGAGATCGATCACCAGATACTTTGCTTGGATCACTTTGAAGATGCGTACGCGCCACTCCGCGTTGCTGCTCTTGTCGAAGATCGTGGCGATGGTGTCCAAGCGGCGCTCGAGTGGCTTCTCAAACGAGCCGTCGCGGCACTCGAACTGATTGTCGATGCGTCCGTCGGAGCGCAAAGCATACTTCTCGATCGAGTCGTAGCAGTTCTTCTCGGCGCGATTGGGAATGTTTGCGATGACATACCAGTCGCCCATGTAGCGAGACAGCTCGACTTGTTCGACAGTCTTCATCGCATTCTTCGTGCCGGCGCTCTGCGATGCGCAAGCCGAGAGCAAGGCGGCTGTGGCGAGCGCCGCGGCGAACGAGGCGTGGCTGATTATTCGTGCTGCGTTCATGGCACGCAGTCTACGTGACGCCAAAGCCACGATCTACGCGAGGCGCGCGCCCTGTCACAATGCGGGTCCGTCGCTCGTCTTACTCGCGAGTGGCTCTCAATGAGGCGTCTGCAATGAGCGACCGAGCACAGCAATTCGAACAGCACAGAGCGCGTTTGAGCGGCGTGGCGTATCGCATGCTTGCATCGCGAGCGGATGCGGAAGATGTCGTGCAAGACGCTTATCTGCGCTGGCATCGAGCCGAGTCCGGCGAAATACGATCTTCAGAAGCGTGGCTGGTGACTACCGTGACGAGACTTTGCATCGATCGCTTGCGGCAGGCGCGCATCGAACGGGAAGCCTACGTCGGGCCGTGGTTGCCGGAGCCCTTGGTTCGCTCCGAATCGCCGCCTGCCGATGCGCCCACCGAGCTCGCTTCGAGTCTCTCGGTCGCCTTCCTGGTGGTGCTCGAGCGGCTGAGCCCGGAAGAGCGCGCCGCTTTCCTTCTGCATGAAGTGTTCGACAGCTCATATGAGGAAATTGCGCAGATCTTGGGTAAGAGCGAAGTGGCGTGCCGCCAGATCGTCAGCCGGGCGCGCAAGCGTGTGAAGGAAGATCGGCCGCGAGTGGAAGTGAGCGCCGAGGCGCGCAAGACACTACTCGGCCGCTTCGTTCAGGCGGTCATGGCGGGCGACAAAGAGTCTTTGATTCAGGTGCTGGCCAAGGATGCTACGTGGACGGCGGACGGCGGCGGCAAAGCGAAAGCCGCTCACAAGATCCTTCACGGCGCTGAACAGGTGGCCGGCTTCCTCACCGGCGTGCTGCGCAAGAGCTTGGATCAAATCCGTCTGCTCGAGATCACGGTGAACGAAGAGCCCGGGCTTGCGATCTACCATGCAGACCATCTGGTCGCGGTGATGTCTTTCGTGACGGACGGCGCGCACATCCTCAGCGTCTATAGCGTCTTGAATCCCGACAAGCTGTTGACGGTGTCACAAGGCGATTCCTTCATTCGTCTATTGAGTGAAGACACGAATGAATGAAAGGAGAGACTTCATGAAATCTAGAATCGACATCCGCAAGATCTCCCCGAAGGCGCTGCAGAGCTTTTATGCGGTCGAGGCCTACCTCGCGAGCAGCGGACTCGAGTCGAGTTTGCGGCATCTCATCAAAATGCGAGCGTCGCAGGTCAATGGCTGTGCTCATTGCATCGACATGCACAGCAAAGACGCGCGCGCGGAAGGCGAGAGCGAGCAGCGCTTGTACGGACTCAACGCGTGGCGCGAAACGCCCTACTACAACGAGCGGGAACGCGCCGCGCTGGAATGGACGGAAGCGGTGACGCTCTTGACTGAAGGCCATGTGCCGGACGAGGTCTTTGAGCGAGTGAAAGCACAGTTCAGCGAACAAGAGATCCTCAATCTCACGATCGCCGTGGCTCAGATCAACTTCTGGAATCGCCTCGCGGTGTCGCTAAGAGCCGAGGCAGGTACCTATCAAGTCGGCGAGCATCGCGTGAAAAACACGGCGTAGTTTTCTCGGCGCTAGAGCCTGCATGGAGTCTCGCGGGAGCTCCTTCCGCGAGACTCTTCAGCGCAAGTCGTCTCAAGAGCGGTAGCGGATCCAGCGACGCGGATGGCGAACCTAACAGCGTGATCGCGGATCCAGGTAGAGTCGCGGCGTCGGCGTCATGTTTCGAAACTAATTCAGCAGTGGAGTCACGGGGGCGATGCCTTCCCGTTCGCGATGAGTGGGCTCGTGCTCGACGAAAGGCGTGAGCTGAATGCCGATCTGTTTGAGGCGCATGACCCAGAAGTCCGCCGCTTGCAGCACGCTCGGTAGATTTCTTGCGCTCGCGTAACGCGCGAGCACCCGCTCCGCCTCATGAATTTGGCCTTGCTGCAAGCCGACCATGGCGGCGAGGAGCTCCACTTCCGTATCGCTGAGATACGGCGAGCCGAACTCACGCACATCGAGTCCACCCGGCGAGTCTTGATCCAACAGCCGCATCCATTGCTCGAGCGGCAGCGCCATATCCGGCACATTCAGGCAATCGCCGATCTCCCGCAGCCGTTCACGCGCGCCGCTAGCGCCATGAATGCTTAAGCGCGCCACTCGGAACGACCAAATCGCGAACCGCGCGCCGCAAGGCAGGGCGCACTGACAGACCGGACCATTTAATAGAGCAGCCATCGCGAGCCTCGACGTTGCAAACGAGAACTATTATCATTTAGCCTCAACACACCACCGATGGCAAGCGAAGTAGGAAACCTTTTCCTGTCGAGCAATCAAGTCGAAGGCTCCAGTGATCGACGGAATCGGCGCAGCCTTGACGCAGATCACAATCGACCAGGGAAGCGTAGTGCAGACGAACTTCCCTGAGTTCCGGCTGCCGCGAATGAATCAAGCGCCCCCGATCGAAGTACGTTTCCGAAAGACCGACAATCCCTCGGCCGGGCTGGGTGAGCCGGCGCCGGTGACCGCCATTTCGCCGCGGCCGGCAAGCGGATACGAAAACTGCCGCTAAACGCCGAGGATTTGCGCTCCAGCTAAAGGCGACTCGTGAACGGCCGATAACCCGAATCGGTGCCGGCGATTTCTTCATGTCGCACCGAAGAGAAATGTCTGCCAGTCCGGTCGATCAATCATTAGCGAAATTCGCGAATCGTGGAGCGCGGCAGCGTCGACTGCTGCGCGCCGCGTTCGTCTGCGCCGGCCTGGTCTGGGCGGGATTCGTCGGTTTCGGTCTCGAGCGCATGTGGCGATTCGCCACGACGCCGGGGGCGGCCGCGCATGCATCGCGTGAGTGGCCAAGCTCGTCGTTGATCACTCCACGTCCGGGCCATGCGACGCTGGTCATGTTCGTGCATCCCCAATGTTCTTGTACGAGTGCAAGTCTCGCGGAGTTGCGCAATGTGCTGCAACGATCACGAACGCCGCTGTCGGCCTGGATCCTGCTGCTTCAACCGCAAGGTGCCGCGAGTGAATGGCAACGAGCTCGAACCGCGGCCGAAGCGCGATTGATCGCCAATGTCACCGTCGTGGAAGATCGCGACGGGTCGGAAGCCGCGCGCTTCGACGCGCAGACATCAGGGCAAGTGGTGCTGTTCGACGCTCAGGGGCAACTGGTTTACGAAGGCGGCATTACCGGATCGCGCGGTCATGAGGGCGATAACGCGGGCGAGCGATCCGTGGTGAGTTTCCTCAATACCGGTGTCGCCGATCACCGTGAACAGCCGGTTTTCGGTTGCGGACTTCACGACCCGCAACGTTCGCGGATTTGACAGCCATGGCGAGCGTGAACGCACTCGAAGGATTGCCGGCGAGCGATGCGGAACGTTCGTTGGGCACTCGTGCTTCCGAGCTGTGTGATGGTGCTTTGAATGAGCTGCATCGCTCCGCCGATCGCATGTTCCTGTGGCTGCTGCTCGCGCAGTGGGTTTTCGGCCTCGTGCTCGCGCTGGTGATTTCACCGCGCACTTGGTCGGGCAGCTATTCCGAGATTCATCCGAATGTATACGTCGCCGCGGTGCTGGGCGGCGTCATCAATATTTTGCCGATCTCGCTGATCTTGCTGCGTCCCGGCGCGGCGAGCACGCGCAATTCCATCGCCATCGCGCAGATGTTGTGGTCGGCTTTGTTCATTCATCTCACGCACGGCCGCATCGAAACGCACTTCCACGTTTTCGGATCGCTGGCGTTCCTCGCGTTCTACCGCGACACGCGCGTGTTAGTCATTGCGACCCTCACCGTCGCCCTCGACCATTACTTGCGCGGCTCGCTCTGGCCGGAGTCGATCTACGGCACGTTGGCGCCGGAGCAATGGCGGTTTCTCGAGCACGCGGGTTGGGTAGTGTTCGAAGCGTTCGTGCTTATTCTCAGCTGCAATCGCGCTTTGGATTTGTACCGTGAGGTGGCAGTGCGTGAGGCTCGTCTCGAGCGGACGAAATTCGATGTGGAGCGCCAAGTGGTCGAGCGCACCGAGCAGTTGCGCGCTGAGATCGTGGTGCGGCAAGAACGCGAAGAAGAGTTGCACCGCGCGCAGTTCGCGGCCGAGGCCGCAAACCGCGCCAAGAGTCAGTTCCTGGCGAACATGAGTCATGAGATCCGTACGCCGATGAACGGCGTGCTGGGATTTACGAATCTCCTGCTCGACACGCCGCTGAACGGCGAGCAGCGCGAGCACGTCCGGACCATTCGCCATTCCGGCGAAGCGCTGTTGAGCATCATCAACGACATTCTGGATTTCTCGAAGGTCGAAGCCGGCAAGCTGACCGTTGAGCACATCTCGTTCGATCTGCGGCGTGCGGCCGAAGAGGTGGCCGAATTGCTGGCCGCTCAAGCGTACGACAAGGGGCTCGAGATCTCGCTGAGTTTCGATCCTAAGTTGCCGGACGAGATCGAAGGCGATCCGGGCCGCGTTCGCCAGATTCTGACTAATCTGATCGGCAACGCCATCAAGTTCACCCGCGCCGGGCACGTGCTCATCGATATCGCCGTGCTGAGCGCCGAAAGCAACTCCGGTCGCGACGAAGTACGCTGTTCGGTCACCGATACGGGCATCGGCATTTCCGAAGAGAAGCACGCGCTGCTGTTCCGCGAGTTCAGCCAGGCGGACGGTTCGATGACACGCCAGTTTGGCGGCACAGGCCTCGGGCTTGCCATCAGTCGCGGGCTGGTCGAGCTGATGGGCGGTCGTATCGGGTTCACGAGTGCAGTCGGCAAAGGGGCTTGCTTCTGGTTCACGCTACCCTGCGCCGCGGCGATGACGCTGAACGCGCTCGTCGCGCTGAACACCGCGCGGATGCGCGTATTGAAGCCGTCGTCTGCGATTGCCGATCCGGCGAAGCCAAGCCTCCCGGGCATTGATGCGTCACTGACCCCGATCGAGCGCGTGGTGCCAATCGAATCCGCCTCGCAACTACGGGTTCTGGTCGCTGAAGACAACAAGGTCAACCAACGTCTCGCTAAGCGCATGTTCGAGAAACTGGGATGCCGTGTCGACATCGCGGTGGACGGCCGAGAGGCCGTGGCAGCGGCTACCCGTCTCAGCTACGACGTGGTTTTCATGGATTGCTCCATGCCGGAAATGGACGGCTTTCAGGCGACCATCGAGCTGCGCCGTCGGGAAACCGGCGGTCGGCGTGTGCCGATCATCGCGCTCACCGCGAACGCGTTGGCCGAAGATCGTGCCCGCTGCCTCGCAGCCGGCATGGACGACTATCTGAGTAAGCCCGTACGCATCGAGGAAATTCAGAAAGCCTTGACTCGCTGGGCGCCGCAACCGGAACGGACGTTGGTCGCGCCTAGCCGGGCTTGAGTTCACGATGCGCGTCCCCACAAAGGCACGCGAAAGGAGACATCGTGAATTTTTTGATAATGCTATTGATCCTCGGTACATCCGCCATGCTGATCGCCCACTTCGTAGCCGCAGTCGCGGCTCGCAAAGCACGCTAAGCGCACAGCCAACTTGAACTAACGGGGCGGTGGTCGTTAGGGTGGCGCTCCATGAGCTCCACCCGGACCGCAAGGCTCGCCACGGCGAGCCTCGTAGGTACAACACTCGAATACTACGATTTCGCGATCTATAACACGCTCGCCGCTCTCGTTTTCAACCGGCTGTTCTTTCCGTCGTTCGATCCGCTCTCGGGAACGATCCTCGCACTTTCGACTTTCGCCGTCGGCTATCTGTCGCGGCCCGTCGGCGGTGTGCTGTTCGGGCATCTCGGTGATCGGTTCGGTCGGCGCTTCGTGCTCGTGACCACGCTGATTGTCATGGGAGTGACCACAGGGCTTATCGGTCTATTGCCCACGTACGATTCCGCGGGCGTGCTGAGCCCGATTCTGCTGGTGTCGCTGCGCTTCGTTCAGGGCGCGGCGCTCGGAGGAGAGTGGGCCGGCGCGGTCTTGCTTTCTGTTGAACACGGCGCCGACGCAAGGCGAGGCTTTAACGCGTCTTGGACTCAGATGGGTCCATCCGTCGGCATGCTACTCGCCACCGGGTCGATCGCATTGATCACCCATGCGCTGACGCCCGAAGCATTCCTCGCCTGGGGCTGGCGCTTGCCGTTCTTTGCATCGCTGCTGTTGGTGCTCTTCGGCTTATGGGTGCGGCGCGGTGTTGAAGAGACGCCGGTGTTCGAAGATTTGGAACGTCGACAGCTCAAGGCGCAAGCGCCGGTGGCCGAAGTGTTTCGTGAGCACTGGA
>Ga0307515_10008148_pt1 | contig 20524 bp, 9 predicted proteins | sample 17_EM_MG_FD_194513 | JGI IMG/M metagenome (GOLD analysis project Ga0307515, IMG submission 194513) | Populus trichocarpa ectomycorrhiza microbial communities from riparian zone in the Pacific Northwest, United States - 17_EM | ecosystem: Host-associated > Plants > Roots > Unclassified | place...
GTGGAAATGTTCTACCGTTGATCACCCCGTGAATTATTTTTATTTATTACAATAAATAAATAAATAAAAAAGAAAGGATCCAGCTGGATTGGATTTCTCCTTGTCATCCAGCCATATCGAGAAGCTAAAAATTGACTCCAAATACAGAATATAACAACTTGTTTTTTATAATAAAAATATTTGAGTTCGAGACTTTTTCGAAAAAGAAATGCACTTATTATAAATCGAATTATTGCATTTCACTAACATTCATTTTCAACACAAGTCCTAAGTAACTTTACACTTTATTCTTTTTGACGTACTATTAACATACACTAATATAGGTGACTCTCTTCTCATCGATCATTATTAACTTGAATAATTTTATTTTTATTTTTATTATTTAATATATTTTTTTAATTTTGATTTCATAACTCAAGGAGGAAATTTAGTAGATTAATTCAAGTTTTTCTTTTATTTTTAATTTATTTTTTTCCCTTCAAATTCATTATTCAAGATTTAGTTAATTTTAAATTAGACTTCATAATTTTTTTAGCTTGCTTTTTATCAGGTTGTTCCAGTCTCATTACCCAATTCACGGATTAACCCGACTTAACTCAGTTTATTTTTTTGTGTCTTTTGTTTAATTGATTTTTTTCTCAATTTCATCCTTCAACATTGGGTTGATTGAGAATTAAACTTTATAACTTGTTTTGATTTTCTTTATATGGAGTTATCCTAGTTGCATAATCTGGATTACGGGTTTAACAATTAACCTTAGTTGAGTCGAGTTGTTTGTTTTATGAATTTTTTTTAATTGATTTTTTTTTCAATTTAATACTTCAACACATGGTTGATTGAAAATTAAGTTTCATAATTTATTTTGATTTTTTTTTCTATGGGGTTATCTCGGTCTCACGATCCGGGTTGCAGATTTAACAGGTTAACCCTGGTTGACATAGGTCGGTCCAATATATTTTTGTTTTAATATTAAAAAAAAAGATATTGTCTTGAAATTTATTTTAGTCAAACTACATTTTTAACGGTATTTCAGGTTGTCTTTAAACCTATCAAGTTGATTAAATCACATCAAATTAACCTTTACATGATTTAAATTCTTTTTCTGTTAGAAAATATATTAGCAATACCTAATTATTTTTTTATTAAAAGATTAATATACTAATTTTATTACCATAATCATAATCGTATCATACCATAATAATCATATCATAACAATATAAAAAGAATAGAAATACAAATGTTTGGTGTAGACAGCTGTGTAATTGATATGTAGAGATTTATAAATTAGGTGAAACGAGACAAGTCTTGGTTGATTTTAGAAGGGTTGACAACTATGCTTTTCAAGTTACTAGAAGATTGAATTTTAATTAATGCTTTCTTAATTACTGAGAGCTGTAAATATCTATTTTCAAAATTATTTATAAACACCTATCTAAACGGGAACAGAGAGAGAGAGAGCGAGAATATCCATCAAAAGAGAATAATGAACCGTCCCCCAAGTTTAGGGACGTGTTTTAAAAAACATATATTACATATATGTTTTAAAAAGCATATATTATAAACCGCCCCATTCTTGGTAACAACTAGTTTACTAATGAATTGCTTTCTAAGATTGTGTTTTTTTTCACATGGACACCACTTGTCAATTGATTAAAGTACCTTTTATTTTAACATCGATAGAGTGTAGTTTAATTGGTCAGATTTTAGATTTGTTCCTCGTAGATCACCAGTTCGAGTACCACAAGCTTTAAAGCCATTATAAGTTTACCCGGTAGTTAACTTCAAGACCTTGAAGGATTAGTCGAGGTGCGCGTAAACTGACTCGGACATTTACAGTTTACAAAAAAAAATACTTTTTATTTTTGAGGTGATATCGTGTTTTTGAAAAGAAAAAATTTTTATTTTTAAATTAATTTGATATATTGATATTAAAAATAAAAAATTATTTATAAAAAATATTTTAAAAAATAATATTATTATAATACCGTTCAGACTAGAGTCTGTGTGTTTTCACACCTCAAAAAGACGAGGAGGATGGATGTAATCCTCACGCGTTATCAAATTAAAGAAGAGTCCAGCAAGAAAAGGGAGAAAAAGACAAACTCTACTCCCAAATCTCAATCCATTTGACTGTCAAGGCCAAAATTGAGTTCGTCGTTTATGTTTTTCTTTGCCTATTCGGACATTGTCGTGTATGTATTTCTCTGTCGTTAGCCAACGACAGTACACACACGGTAAGGAAAGGAAGCTTGTGATTAAAAAAATAAAAATAAAATCACAATCTTATTTTCGATGTGTGTGGAAAATATCTATACCTAAAATCATGAATTTGTAAGAGTTTCTTATTTTTTTTTTTTAAAAAACAAATTTTAATCTTTATTGTTTTTTTTTCGCAGCGGGAGAGTGCCACCTAATAACCTACACTGTAAGCATTAATGGCTCTTCTATTTATTTATTTTTAATCTAATTTCTATAATATTCTTAGATTAACATTTTTAGAGGTACATGGCTTTTACAAAATTTTCTATACATTTTAGGCTGGATTCGATGCCCAAAGAAGGGCAGTCCAAAATCAACGCAACATTTCGCAACTATATATTCTTAAAGAATTATTAAAGTGTTAAACGGCACAGTTTCCGTGATAAAAAAAATAATAAGCCCCGTTTGGATTGCCGTTCAGATTGACTAAATTTTATTTTTTATTTTTTTAAATTGTTTTGATGTGTAAATTAAAAAATAAATTTTAAAGCATAAAAAATACTTTAAATATTGCCGTTCTAAATAACTCCAAAGTCTTGTTGAGCCGGTCAAGGATTAGGTGACCCTATGGCTAATAATATGGTATCAAATTCTGATAGATTCATAGCTGTGGCTGTTACTCCAAGTAAAATGCAAGCCAGCTGGATACCAACGGCTAACCACGCCTACGAAAAAATCTGGACGTGTTTCCTAATTAAAAAAAAGAGAGGGCCCACTTGATATATTTATATACCCAAATCATATCATATTTGAAAAGTCATATTAGATTATTTTATTGCTTTTCATATGATTCCAAGTGGTCATGTGATCATTCCTATTCAAGCTTTCTATAACGCTGGCAGGGAGGAAATTAACGGTGCAGCTAAAAAGAAAAAGAAGGGAATAAAAAAAAAACTTTTGAAATTTTTTTCTTCATTTTTTTAATAATTTTAAATCATTTTAATTCACTAATATATAAAAATAATTTGAAAAGGAACTAAACCCTAAATAATTTCATTGCAGGAGGCCACTTCTGATGACTTGTAAGGACGCAGATTGTGGGGAGGATGGCAGCATACATGCAGTCGGCGGGATAAAAACCGGATTCAGGTAGACCTGAGAAGGCAGGCGTTGCCTGCTGCACAGGCGTGGTCAAAGCTGAGTGGCAGGTGGCTTGTTTAGAATTATTAGTTTATGGCGTTCTTGACTTGACAATATCAACTGTACCCGCCGGAGCCTGCTCATTGCCCACATATATAATATTCAAATAAAAAAAAATTGAAAAATTTACGCAAATGAAAGTTGCTTTGACTCTCTCTCTCTCTCTCTCTCTCTGCTTACCGAAATAAGGCTTCTGCTCGTAGCTGGCCAGAGTGATCAAGGGTTGCCTGAATTTTGAATTTTCTTTTTATAAATTTAGTTTGTTTTAATATACTAATATAAAATACAAAATTTTAAAAAACAATCAGTATTATATTTTCAAATACTCGGCCTGTAAATTAATCCAGGCTTCCATGTCTCTTCGTTTAACTTGTTGGCAGGGAGGAGGAATGGAAGGGTTGAAGATGGGGATTGTGGGCCATGGAGCTCACATGGAGGTGGTAATATATTATATCCATCTCATAATTAGTGCCATGACATTCGCTCGTCTGACCAAAAGGCAAAATATTCACCTCAATCCAGCTCTCCAGTCTCGCATTAAAATATGGAGACGTTCCTTCATCATTTGGAATCTTTGCAAAGGTTTCATATTCCTCCTTTTATATATATATATATATATATAAACATGATTTCTAAAATAATGATAATAGTACCAATAGTAATAATAACGGGAATATATGTGCTAATTGCAATAATTATTTTTCCTTACTTTTACAAGTGGCAGCCATGTAAGGTGAGTTAATTATAGAGTGTTTGTTGGTCAGGTCTGCCGCGCTTCATGGAAAGCATGTAGAAATTGTTTGAAAAAGTAACTATAATTATTTTTTAAAGTTTTTTTTTTAATTTAGAAATATTAAAATAATATTTTTTAAAATTATTTTTAATATCAGCACATCAAAATATTAAAAAATATTAATTTAAAATAAAAAAATAAAATAAATTTAAATTTTTTTAAAAATACTTTTGAAACATAAAAATAAATAAAATCATAATATATATATTTTTTATGAAATGCATTGTGCGGCTCGATACCCCTCTAAAGAAACACACTCTTGTGATTTTGTACCTTACTGTAAATTGTAAATGTGCCTTGTGAAATACTGGTTCTTACCATTTGATGCAAGCATTGCGTTTTAAAATGTCTGTTTCATAACATGGCTACGGTTGTTTTTAAAATTTTTTTTTTTCGTGAAATGCATCAAAATAATATATTTTTTTATTTTTTTAAAATCAGCGCATCAAAACGATCCAAAATACAAAAAAAAATAATTTTTAACAACAAAAAATTTGAATTTCTAGGGAACGCGTTACCAAACAGTCACTGCACCTACTTTAAAAAATTATTATATATTTAACTCAATCACACTAAAATAATTATGCATATTCTAGTAGCGGTCATGTATGTGATAATTCGAGTTTTAATAGTTTTAATTTATTTAACTATAATAATAATAATAATAATAATAATAAAACTATCTTTATTGTATAGTCAAGGTCAAAGGAACCTTTTCATGGAAAAAAACAACAATCACTTAGAGACTGTTTGGCTATGCGTTTCAACTTGCGTTTCGCTAAAGTTTTTTTTTTTTTTGCTAAAATTGAGTGTGATTTGTATTTTTTGGATCGTTTTGATGTGCTGATATTAAAAATGATTTTTAAAAAATAAAAAAACATTATTGGTATGTATTTCAGCACGAAAAGCTATTTAAAAAACAACCGCTAACACACTGCCAAACTCACACTTACTTGAGTAAAAAAGAAACCTTCCAAATGCTGGGCCACGAGCCCGGATAATTGCCATGTTTATTTTCCAAGATTTCACGAATGATTGTCTCCGTGACTTGTGGGAACTGGGAAGTGCTTATCTTAATCAATGATGTCAATTCTGTTACTTTGATATTCTGTTTTTTCTTAAAAAAAACATTTTTTTTTAAAGGATATCCTGGTTTTTTGTTCCATGATACAATGTTTATATATATATATATATCAAAATATTAATTTAGGATATATTATTTCAATTCAAATATAAAGATAAATTAGTTTTAAATTATTCATTGCAAATACAATGTCAGACATTTAAATATAATTTTAAAATTTAAAATATTACTAAATAGTCAAGACTAAAAAGAATTTTAATTTAAAATAATTTAAATACCATCTCCATTAACATAAAAATAAAGATCTTGATTTTCGGTTGGTACGTAGATAAAATCATCAACTAGACATTCTAATAAATAATCATTTCCACTAAATTTATTTTCGGTATTAAAATAGATCTCTTTATCTTTAAAGTCAAAGCGGTAAATGTGCTTAATTAGTTTTCCAATTTAAATCCCCTCTATCAAGAAAGTTAGGTTCTTCACATTTAACAAGTTAATGTTATCAAAGCTAAATAAAATCTAAAACATTCATTAGTTTGTTCAAATTTCTATAAAGTACAAATATAAAAAAAAACAATATAAATATAAACCCCACACACACACACACATATATATATTAGTGATATATTCAATTTTTAGAAAATAATAGTAATGTTAATGAAAATAGTAATAATTATTTTCAATATTATTATTAATATAATATTATAAATATTTTACCTTTGTTCAATCCTTAAATTGTAACGAACAAAGATGAAATCACTTGATCTCTTGTGTTCTATCCTATTTGGCAATAGATGAATTCAAATATATTTTAATTTCTCTCACAAGCATGGACTAAGAACTTAAAATTGCAAGCTTTTAAAGTTCTATAATATGTTGTCAAATTGCTCCCACCATACAACTAATTAAAATAAAAGTTCAATACATTAGTTATTATAAATACAAAAAATAAAATTTATATAAAAAAGTACAAGCAATAAAAGCGAGAGATTGATAAAATTAGGAATTTAGATTTTAGCTTTAAGCTGGGTCTCTTTATTCTACTCTTTAGATAATAAAATTATACTTTGGTTTTGTCAAACTATTATCTGGAATGGAATAGACGGAGTAAACCCAAAATATATTGGTTAAAAATTAGACGAGAAATCCAGAATAATTCAAGATCCTGAGTGAGGTGAAATTTGTTTCAAGCATGTGATTAAAAATATATATTAATTAGGTTCACTAAAGTTAAACCAACTTTTAATTTTTTCAGTTGTTATTATAATTATCTAGTTAATGGTGGAGTTTTGTTATATCTAGTGATCATCTCTAAATAAATAAAAATTTTAAAACTGGCAAAAAAGGATAAAAATATATTTTTAAAAATTATGAAGCTCAATCTCCAATAAATTTAATATTGTAATATGAAATTAAAAAGAAAAAGACTTGGTGAAAAAATGAACACCAAGTTGATCTTGTAATTTAGTTTTTGTTAATAATAATATACTTTTTGATCATAAATATATTTTTCAAACATATGAGATTATGAGGGGAAATTAAGCTGTTTCTTAGAATTATCATACCAAGTATGCTTCAAATTGTAAAAACTGAGACTTTTTTTTTTCTTTTTTTCCAATACTTAGTTTTCTTTTTCAGCCCTCGTGAATTATGTTTTTTGTTTTTTTTTTTAATTCTATCAAGACGGATTTATGTTTACCATTACAATGTATCAACTCTTTGATCGTTTTCTTTTACTAAATAGTGAATAGTTTCTTGATTATTTTCGTACATGTTATGAACATATTATTCCTTTTCTTACTATTTAAATTCAAAAATTAAAAAAACAATTTAAATCAAGACAATTCATTTCCAAATCCCATCCTTCATGTTTTTTAAAGAATTTTTTATTTAAAAATATATTAAAATAATATTTTTTTTATTTTTAACATTAATATACCAAAAAATACAAAAATATAATTTTTTTTTTCTAAAATTCCAAACCACGCACTAATGCCCAACTCTTTTTTTTTTCTGTGCAAACGATATGACATTTTAGTTATTCTTCGATAATCTTCAATAATTTGACAATAGCAATGCAAGTAATCATCGAAGTGCACATAATCTATACAGGCACTCACTCAAGATTGCCTCAAGGTGCATCTCTGTCCAGCAACTATTTTGTTGACTGCATGTGCCCATTGCCTTTACAGTAAATTTAATAACAACAATATGGAAGCAATACATTTTTATGCATCTCAGTTTATAAGAATGCTTCGTTAAGAATGGGATATTGGCTTGTGGTATGGATCGATCATAACCTACAATGCCTTCCATGGCCAATCATCTTGAGCTTATGTTCCAAGACAGTTGAGCACTAACTAATGGTTAAAGCAGGAGCATAAATGTTGCATGTACAAAGACCATAAGCTATCTATTCTGCGCTGTACCTTCACATTTCTCCTTCGAGCTGCACAAGCTTTTGCTGGTCCCTTCACTAAGATCATCGAGGCGAGTGCCTTGTTGATGCTTCATGGGAATGCAAGGAATCAGGTCCCAGGAAATGTGCTGCCTGTGCTGGAAAGGATTATGAATGCGCAAACAACAGAAAGTGAAAAGACGGACACCCAAGTATTCTCGGTGTACATCTCCATTGCATCTGTAAAGGAAAACTGAGCACGATTTTCAGCCCAGTTACGGAGTCGATCTGCCTCTGCAGCATACAATGCCCTTCCCTGCAAGATATGAAGGTATATAAATCCTCACTTAAAACGGTTTACAAATAGGAGGACACCAGTTCGAAAAAAGTGTTTCAGTGCAAAAGCACGAGAAGGATGAAAAAAACTGAATTTTAACAGCATGAGAATATTGCAAGGGTTGAGTGAACGAATCAACTAAGCAGATGACTACGAAAGCCATTTTCCTTGCCTGCCTGGAATGGTGGCAACCATGCAGGTAAGATGCTAGTAACTAGTAAGAAATTTCCTCGAGCAACCAAGATTACCTGGTCATCAAACCAGCGGCCTCGCCTTAACCATGCAGTGACCAAAGCAAGTAATATCCTAGGAGGGGTCAAGTAACTGATGGCCTTTCCTGTGCCCTTCACGACACGCATCCTTGGGACTAAAGTTCTAGCAACTGTTTCTGGAAGCTCACAGATGATATTAAACATTTGTTTGTTTTTTAGTGTCGAGCCACTGCAAAAGAACCAAACCAAGCATGGAATGAAAGCATAATTACTAAGTGGACAAGTACAATTTCAAATGCAAATAAGTGATCTACAAAGAAAACTTTCATCTGATGCAGACCAGTGCATAAAAACATTGTAAAAGAACAGATTCACATCCACAAGCTCATAAACAGTTTCAGTTTAATTGACAAAGGGAGAAAGAGTCTCACAGTACCAGCACAGAGTGATCTTGAGCAAAAAAGAAATAGGTAAGCAAATATTTGCAACCTCATTAGATAATTGAGATCATAACCACAGTAGCATAGCACCTGCCCAGAAAAAAACAGATAGGCAACAGGTATACCTCAAGAGCAAATCTGTAAGAACCATTCCTGGAGATGCAGTATGTATTCCAACTTTAGATCGCTTACACTCCTTCAAAAGCGATGCTTGAAGCTGCCTCAGACCGCACTTTGTTGACCCATAGCTAGAAGGTTCAGAAGATAAAACAGGGTAAGCATCATGCACAAAACAAGAATTTTTGATCATCACAAATGCTGCAGGTTATGCAAGTGAAAACTTTTGGCCTCTACCAATGAGTAAATAAGATACCACCACTTCAGTAAGAAATGACAACTTACACAGCTGTGAGAGGGGTACTAGATCCCCCGGAACCTGCACCATCCATGTTGAAAATGTGCCCCCCCTTCGGCTGGTTCATCATCATTCGCATGGCTTCTTGAGTGCATAAAATAGATCCAACCAAATTTGTTGACACAATCTATGATAGAATCAGCAGATTATTCAAATTAATTCAGAATTAAGATAATCATATCAACATTGAAATCCTTTACTATATAAGAGAATAAGAGACAGAGTCCGATCAGATTTTCAAGCATCATCGAAGTATGCGTCCTCAATCTAAAAAAAAAAAAAAAAAAACAAAAGAAAGAAAGAAAGATGTGTACTCATACTTGTGAGGGTGTGCGTGTGTGTCTGGGGGATTTTGATACACTATCCTGCCATTTCACTTGACCAAAGCTTATTAAATAACAAGCACTCCAACTACCATAACAGGCAACCATTTGTTGTCAACTATTAGGGTGTTAATTTCATCAAGAAGGCTTCATATTCATTTATGATGTATGTCTTAGTTACCTGCTTAATATCTTCATCAGTAAACTGCAACAAGGGTCTAAAACCTTTATTTGTGCCAGCATTGTTTATCTGTGAAGGATGAAAATGCATGTCAGAAATTACAAGCAATCTGTAATTGCACAGCACAAGGAATACATGGAATTCTCATATTTTTGCATCCCGATCAGGACCATTGAACTAGCAGGAAATTGAGAGATTTAGAGATTCTGGTTATTAGAGTAAATCCAAAATCATAGTCCCGTGTCTGAAATGAAACATCAATTATAACATCATGTATGCTACTTTCCAACGATAAGATGCTCGATAATGGAGCCCTTCCCCAATCTCAAATCAAGCCTTCACAACTTGAGCAGCATCAAATTAAAGGGAAATTTTTTATTATCAACGCATGTATGCATGAAGAGACACATACACAGGACAGGGAGAGACAGGGAGAGTTAAGACAAAGTAAAGTGCAAGTTACACAGAACGGCAGCAAATGCCAAAACACTCACCCATATATCAATAGAACCAAATTCATTGACAGCAAAATTTGCTAATTTCTGCACATCAGAGGGTTCACAAACATCACAGGCTATGCCAACCACTTTTGCATGTGCCAAACTTGTCCTGTTTGAGGCAGTGATCATTCCTTCCTTGAGATTCTCCTCAAGCTCTCTAATTGTCGTGTCTACAGACTCAGGGCTGTCTTTGCAGAGAATCAAGCATGGAGTGTGAGTACAAATACTGTAAAGATGAGAGAAAAAACACCAACATCCTTGTTTTTAGTGTACAACCTGCGTGAAGCAACAACTACATGATCACCAGAAAGAAGAAATTCTCGAGCAAGAGCTTTTCCCAGTCCTCTTGTACTAAATCCATCAGTTTAAACATGCACCAGGAAAAAAATACCCACAATTAGCACAATTTCCTTGCAAAAAATGTAGTCATCACATATAAAAAAGCACAATTTCAGGTGAATTGCCTGTTCGTCTAAATGCAGAAAAATAACAAACATGCTGAAGAAAAGGCCCATGGATGTATTTTGTTTAGTCATCAAAATGATGCCTCACGATTATGGAATATCAAACGAAAGACTAAATTATAAGACTAATGGGACTCTATAGAATTTAATTAACCAACTTATTCATGAGTTCTGCAGGAGGGAGCGTACCTTCCAGTTATGACAACATTACGCGGACCAGCTCGACAGTGTTCATCTAAAACCATGTTAGCACCTATCATAGTTCCAATAATAATCCCTCCAAGCCAGCTATACCAAATCAGTGTATTCATCTGACTGTCGCCACCTTCATTAAAGAATTGCAGACTATTTAATATGCATGTATAGAACATCAATCTAACAGCATGAGAAGAGTGCAGGGTAATGGACATCATCCTTGTTGAAATAATGTGTTTGCTAACCTGACAACTGAAAACCAACAGCAAGCACTACTCCAGTGCTCATCATGGTCACTATATATCTTCCAATTTGGAGGGCAGCCTGGATCATGAGTGAGGAGTTAAAAGTTGAACTTATATTGACCAATCTTATGAACAAGAAGACAGGGTGTTTTTCAGATTTTGAAATGAAACGGAAACGAATCATTCAATCAAGCTAAACAGTCCTAATTAACTCAACACACTGGATTCTTGAAATTTCTTAGCAACAACTCAGCTATTCAATCAAACACATGCATAGGCTCATTAAATTGTTAAATCACTCAAAAATCAAAGCAAAGTTACCCGCATAAAAAGGCATCAAAGTTATTCACAAAGATAATAGACCATCTATTCCCAACTCACCGAAGAGAAAACTTCCTCCAATCTAGCAACTGCCTCTCTATGCTCCTCATTTGACTGAGAAGGCAAAGTACCAACCCAAGAAACAGCCTTTTTCAAAGAAGTCCAAAACCCACTTCCCTTCTTCGACTTGCTCTGATTTTCCTTCAGAATTTCATACTTTTCCTTCTGCTTCTCTTCCACTCCCCCTCCATCCTTAGTCTTAAAAGATCTGCACTGCTGCACACACAACGCATAACTTTTCTTGTGTACCCCAAAACCTGAACTCAAAAAACCCCTCCCAAGTGATCTACTTCTCTGGTGTTCTTCGAAACTAAGTTTATCTAGGTTTTGTGGGGATATGTGAAGCTTAGTTATCATAACAGCCATCTTATGGATTACAATCCTAAACTATGGGAGCTCATGTACTTGACGAAGCGTTCCAATATCTTATTGTTGGCACTGCTGAGTACTGACGCTGGTCATGTAAGAAATTACCCCCAATCTTCTAATGATTGAGGAAGTAAGAATTCAGTACCACTGACGAGGTTATGTAAGAAAAGAATAAAATATCTGAGAGAGAGGAGAGGAGAGGAGAGGAGATTCGGTGATATTAGCACTTAGCAGACGGAGGGGAATTGTGTTGGCCACACGTTAAAGCTAGCTCATCTCTTGTGTTCTTTCTGACACGTAACTTAGGGGGTCTGTTCTCTTAGGTCACTTTCCAGTTCCCAGTTTTTTTCTTTCCTGTACGCATCACTGCAATCTCCGTTGGCTTTGCCTTTGAGCAATGATCTATCTGATAACGTAACAACACGACACACCGGGTCTGCTAAACACCAGTCTTTGTCAAAGCTCTTAATTTCTGATATAAAACTACTTCAGGAGTTTTTCTTTTTATCTTTTTACAAAACATAGAAATAAATTATTTTCTCGAGTGTGAGTGTTTTCTGTTCATCCAAATAAATTATTTTTTATTTCGTGAATAAATTAATCTTGTACGCATCACTGCACTCTCCATTTGCTTTGCCTTTGAGCGACTGGGGTCCGCTGTTCTTCAGACGTACACTGTTCATTTTTACCGCGTCTTTTTTCTTTTTGATAATCCAACTTTTCTTCCCTCGTAATTTCATTTTTTAAAGTTATATTAGTATAATCTTACGTGTTGGACTCTTATATATGCAAATAAATATTTCGACAAATGAATTAAAAAATCCATGTTCTGAAATAAAATTTCAAGTTATATTTTTTTAAAATTAAATAATATTGATTAAATTTAATAGAAAAACTAAACAGATCTTATTTTTATTTTAGCATGGAAAAACTTCATTTTAATCCCTAAAATTTGAGCTCGTATATTATTTGACCTCTATTTTCATTTTCATTTTTATATTTTTTATTTAAATCTTAATTAATATCATCACTTTTTTTTAAAAAAATTGTTTAGTTTAATTATTTTTGAAATAGTAATTAATTTTCTTAATTATCTTTTATTTCATAATACTTCAAAGAGATTATTGTAATTTATCTTTAAAATTTAAACTCTTATATTTTATATAAATAAGTTGTATTTGCATAATATATTTATAAAAAACCAAAACCCATTTATTCTTAGTAACCAAAACTAACCACTGAGATAAAATAAATAAAAACACATAAAAAATAGTCAAAATAAAATATTTGTGTGTGTGTGTGTGTGTGTGTATATATATATTATTAAGAAGATGAGCTTGCTTCTTATATTAAATCATTATTAAAAATAATACAAATGTAGAAAAGTTCTATATCTAAAAAAAATAGAAGAAGGAAAAAAGAGAGAGAATAAAACAAAATGGAGTTGTTGTTGCCAAAACGATAGCTAGATATATTATTTAATGAAAGGGTTTTTGCTAGAAAGAAAAGTAAGTGTTTGTTTCTTCGTACTCAACAGTTTATAGATATATCACTAGTTTTTTATTCGATGAGTTATATTATTTTTTCTTTAACATTTAAAAAATTATTTTAAATGGTCATAAATTAGATGAAATATTAAAACAAAATATTAAGATGACAATATATTAAAATAACCCGGGCCAACCATGATTAACCTATAAAACTCACGATCTAGGGTATGAGATCTTGATAAAACCATGAAACCAATATCGAAACAAATTTGAAAACCCAATTATAATGAACCAAATATTAAAGGATAAAATCACAAAAAAAAAGAGAGAGTATAGAGGCCTTTATAGGATTAGATAATCATGTCCACGCCTCATTTAATGAGCTTATAACTTATCTTATAAGTGTGCTTATATAGGGTATTGAATTTAATAAATCTACTATCAAATCAAATCAATTTATATTAATTTAGACCCCTTGGACATGTGATCAATATTCATAGTTTCATTTAATGGAGTATTTAACAAACCCATTTTCTATTCTACAAGGATTTTTATTCAATTTCCCCACAAGTTTACTTGCAACAAATGAATGTGTACCCCCAAATCAAATAATACATGAATAAACATAGAATTTAACTATAATGTACCTGCCACTATGTCAAAAGTGGTTTTGGTCTCCTCTTGTGTCATGTAATACACCTTACTCTAGGTCCGGGCCCCTTGCATCTTGTCACCCTAGACATGAGTTCGGCCTCTACTGCCGCTGACCCCTGATAATGTCTGTCTGACTGATCTATTCATAGTGGTAGACTGTTGTTGACTCTGAGCTTACTGATGATTTTAGGTTATTTCAGTCCCACGAGGACACATTCCTTGGTTTAAGTGTAGGCAGTCCTGCCACTTGTGCTCTCTTCGATGGATATAACACTACCTTGATATTGCAGAACAATCCCCATGGTGTCTTTAAGAGGTGCACCTCACATCTTTTTCCACCCTATGTTGCTCACTAGGAACATAGTGTGAGGCAAACATGGAGAAGTCATGGAACCTCCTCTCATAATTGAGCACATACATGCCTCCCTACCTCCAGGCTAAAAATTGTTGCTCTTTAAACTTTCTATAATAAGAGGAGTATAACTGATGTTCAGACTATGCTTATGCTCCAAACTTAGCCCAAGTCCAAGACCTTGCGGGTCTCCACGACTTAACCGTTTCCCATCAAGATCGTGCCCTATTAGAAAGTAAATGAGCATCACAATTCACTCGCAAGCCCTCCGTTACCTGCATCTGATCTAGGGTATCCTCAACTATTCGAAGCCACATGCCTGTTATTTCAGCGTTTGGTTCACTTAAAAGGGCTCACACCTTAGTTCTCTCATACGTTTTACAATCCGGACTAATGCGACCACACTATTAGTTGGTGTTATAATCACTGATGCTGCCTGTACCACATAAGCTACTGGGACTGTCAGGGCTGAGGCACCATGATCACTGCCCTTACTATTTGAGCTATGAACAAATGATCAGCATGCAATGTAGGAACCATTGCAGATGTCGGTGCCATAGCTCGGGGTATAACTCCCTGTTTCTGCTGGTTTAAATCCTCGAGTTGTAACCCCTTAGTCTACTCAAATCAGTATCACTATTGAGTCCAATAAACTCTCTTAGTCTCGACTGATGAGACCCTAGTGGCATATGAGAGGCCGTATCCTCTAATGGATCCTTTCCTTGCCTCTCATCAAGTCTTTCTCCTGTCATCGCACCTTTCATCATGTGGACCATCTTGTTACAAGTCAAAAATTTATTAAATTCTCTTTTCCACGCTTGAACCCAGATCAAAACTCTGATACTAACTGTAATGACCCCAAAAAAATTATAAAACATATATTTTTAGTTACCAATTACACACACACACACACACACACACACACAAGTCTTCTTTATATTTTTTTAATATCAAATTATCGACTCAATATTTTTTAACTTATAAACATCAATCATAATAATCATACCAACATCTGGACCTTTAAAACTCAACCATAATATCAAATTCTCATTTCCATATTCTATAGAACAATTATTTAAAGTTAATTGATTCATGGCATGCATCAAATTCTGTCATAGGTAATTGTGTTTAAAATATGTATACAACCAACTATAATTCAACTTAATAATAACAACATCTTAAATTACATCATACATAAGTAATTTAGTTAAATATTACAATTCTTAAACACAAAAGCGTGTTACAACAAAATATTGGTTCTTCCAATAACATCAATTACTTAATAAAATTATCTATTTATCCATCGACTTTCCAGTTTGAGGGTACAATGTACCTAAAAACATAATCATATTAATCATGATTAAAATTATACATTATGATAAACAAATAATTAAGGACTAATTATTCATGTGCATTAATGTAATTCCCGCATCATTAAATGAAATTTCTTATCTTTAGTAATTCAATAATTTCATTAATTCTTAATATGATTTCTGAATAGAAATAAATTTATATAAATACCAAGAGTGTCTCTAACAAACCCACATATTTAACTTCAATTTAAATCAATTAAATTCTATAATTATCCATTACACCGAATATTTATCCCATTAACTAGAGAGTTAATTATCTTAACTTGCTCATTCGGCATGACATTATTTCCCTTAACTAGGAAATCATCATCTCCATGCACCTACTTATTAGAGCATTTTTTCTATTTATCAGGAAATAATCTTTCGAACTCGCTCATTCAACAAGACATTATTTTCATTAACCAAAAAATAATCTTTCGACTCATCCATTCAATAAGACATTATTTCTATTAATTAGAAAATAATCTTTTGAACTTGCCCATTCAACATGACATTATTTTTATTAACCTGGAAATAATCTTTCAAACTCGCCCATTCAATAGGGTATTAAACTACCTTTTTAATTCATAACTTTATGCTAAAATTATTATCTAAGAAAATTCCTTCTACAACAACTTGAAATAAGTTATTAGGTTACTTCAAAGTTTTGAACACCTACCTGGTGACTGTGCGCACAAAGAGATCCTTTATTGCTGATGAGGTCCTGCAGCCTTCTCTGTACCAACACAATTTACCATGTCATTGCTTAATCATTTGAACCGATACAATTCTAATATTTATTATATATTTCTTGATTAAATTCAAAATGCTTAAATAAGTTTGATTAAACTTTTAAATCAAGGAGGATAAAATCCTTTTTTTATTATTGATATAAGTCCCCGAACTCTCAAACGATTCATTCGATTTGTTTAAAACCACCATGCTATATTAACAAAGTCCAAATGAAAACCTTTTTCCCTTTTCTCTTTTTTTTTTTTTAATGTGCCATGGCCGAACTTTAATAAGGAAAGAAAGTGAGAATTTTTTTTCCATTCTTACAAAAATCATTATTCAATTAACCTATCAACATCAATTATCTATAATTTGGTAAGATTTCTAAACAATTTTATCAAAACTCAATTGTCCCAATCTTTTTCTTCTTAGCCGAAATTCATTTAAACGAAGAAAGTGAGGATTTTTCTTATCTCTTTGAAAATCTTTACTCATCTCATCTATTAACATTTATAAACTTATATTTTCCTATAATCTCCAAATAATTGCATGGAAACCTTAAATCTCTCAAATCTTCCTCTTTGTCTGAAACCTCTAATAAAAAGGGAAAGAGATTTTGTTTCTTCTATTTAAAATTAAACACTTACCCAATCATAATTCATGCTTTCTAGCATGGTTCAATTATAATTTGCATTATTCTCGTAATTAATGTCATAAACCCATAATTTCACATAATCACAATAATTTAATTCCTTCATCAAAACATAAAATCAGAGAAATTAATCACTTGGAGCATGTTCTTTACTTTACTTTTAAAAGGACTCAAGGAAAAAAGTCATGAAAAATCAAGTTTTCTTCTTCATTTTCAAACCCTAGCTTGAATTTCTTCTTCCAAAACACTCTTAACACTAAAATCACCCCTCTAAATTTGTTTAACTAAGTTAATCACTCTAATTACACACTTTTTATTGATGAAATCAACAATAATTCAAGTAGAAAATCATACAAATCCTCCCCCTCTATTTGTTTCAAACCGTCGGCAAAGAGAGAGAAAATGAGACATTTATAGTCCATTTTTCTTGTATTTACACATTGGCCCTCATTACTTCTTAGTTCTATTTTTGTCCCACAATTCTCCTTTTTACTTAATTTACATCATAACACCTCCTCTTTTATTCTATTGCATCCATTCACAATACCTAAAATCCTTTCATTTAATCCATTCAGTTTTTTATTTATTTTGTTCGGATTAAAATTTATCAGGTTTTCACATTAATACAATGTTTTTAAAAAGTACTAAAACAAAAAACAATTATTAAGTTCTATTATCAGCCCACTCGGTAAAGTTAATGCAACAACAAATAGGTCTAATTTGCATTTATTCAATCATAAACATACCTGAAACGAAGTGTAAATAAGCTTCTTACTCTTTATAACTGTAAGATAGTCTCCACAATTTCTCCTCTAGTGGGTTTATTTGCTATAATAATAACAATTACCCTTATCTTTCTTAATGCCCTAAGTAGGCTTTTGTGCATTTTAATGCAAAGACTACAAGACTAAGTTAATGCTTAACTCATGGTCCATGACAAAGCGTAATTGGTTCAATTTTTTTAAATAGTCAATCAAATAGGTTTAGTTAAGTAAAAACCAATTTTATAGCATTAAATATATTTAATTAAGGATAACCTTGAGTAACTCAACACGTTACTCATGAATGAAACTCTGGTTTTATGCATATAAAATTAGAAGGCAACAAATCATATTCTCAACATGTACTTAATATATTAACAAGAGATTTGTTATTTTAATTAGGTCTCATTCCATAGCATGAATAATATGATACATAACAATTATATATAAACATATATTCCTAACATGACATTCTAATTGGATGATTATTGACATATCTAAAATAATTTCCTTGAACCATCAAAGAAAATTAGGTGGTCAAATCCTAGGTAGTTGCTGCAAATCTTCATAAGTCTTTTGCGAGCACCATGGTTGTAGCATTCACCGCCGTTTCTTTTTCGACTTGGATAACAAAATAATTTTTCCTATCTAAATTTTTAAATTACATAATATTTACATAATTATATAAATCTCGAGTAACATTAAAAGGGAATTAGATGAGAAAAAAACTTTTACAACCCAAAAGGAAATTAGAGAAAAAGATAGAACATCCTCTATTTAATATTACAACCATTCAACCATTAAAAGCACAATCACATTAGTTTTTAATTTCCATAACCATCCATCATGCCTAAGAAAATATTAACATGCATAAATAAATAAATTGCATGCTTTAATTCTAATTATTGGCTTTATATGCAATTTTAAAATAATATTTTTAAGATTTAAAAATATTAAATTAAACTCAATTTGATAATTTCCCAAATTTTATAAATTTTATTTAATATATATTTTCTTGAAAAACTATTTTCAAGATTTAATAAGATAATTAATCATATTAAAATTCTTATTAAAATCCTAAACTATTTTAGGATCAATTAAATAAAAATTTTTGGCTTAAAAACTCATTTTGTTTAAGATTTTTTTTCCTAAAATAGTTTAATTGAATATTTAAATTACACTTTAAAAATAAAAAATTTAAAATAATCATTTTAATTCAATCTTAATCCAATTAGGAGAAATAATTCTCCAATTAATCTATTTTAGAGTTTTGATTTTAATATAAAATCAAAATTTTATAAAATAGAGGTAAATCATTATTCTGCAAAAAATACTCTATTGTAATAAGGTAAAGGGTAAAATTATAATTCTCCCCTAAAAACCCTAATCAAAGTTGAAACGACAGAATCATAATTTCCCTCTTCTTCTTCTTCTTCTTCTTCCTTGGCTGCAGTTGATAGTGGGTTCACAGCCTATTGCTTGACACAACACCAGCAGTGGTAACAAAGGATGCCACTGTGTTGCTTGCAGCGCGAGGCAACAACTGCCTGCTATACTTGCCACCAGTACAATGCAATCAGCCTCGCGATTTGGCAGGGAAGCAACTATGGGCTGCTGTCTCTCACGTCAGTAGCATATTAGGTCCTACACCTGGTGTGATTGCAACCATACGATGATGCCTCTCACACAGTAGTGAGCGACAATAGATCTGGCGTCACTGCTGGCGGCGTTGTTCTCATGATATCTGGTTATTTTATTTTATTTTTTAATTATATATGATCAGAAAAATAGTTAAATATTTTTTAAAAAAAATATCATAAAAAAAGTTATATATATTTTTTAAAAATTTTGCAAGTAAAACTAATTCATAATTAATTTCAATAATAATATATGCATTTAAATGACTTTGCTATCACTATTATGTTTTCTAAAATACACTCACATAATAAAAATAAATTTTTTTTTTAGAAATACTAATAATCTCATTAGACAATTTAAGATTATTTACGGTTTTAGTAAATATTTATTGAAGATCAGATTTTTTTTTTGTAAGGTTTTGTAAGGTTTGGTCAGTTTTTTTAAGGTGGAGTTATTGCAAACCATAAAATGTTCAAGTGTCTAATTTCTAACAGTAATTCATATAAATCACAAGTGAAAAATATCTTAAAACTCTTCTTAGGAAAAGAGAGAAAGAGATTATTATGCTTTTAAATGTTGATTTTTTTTTTCAATACATATGTTTTATAACATATGTACAACTCTCATTTCAAAATATAAGATATATAACATTGTATTTATACGTAAAACCTAATATATCTATAATGGTAAAATATTAATTTATCTTTTTAATAATATCACATATATTATTTTAAGATAATTTTAGAAATCTATGTAATCAAATCCCTACTTGATTTTCTCGGTCTAGAATTGTAATTTCATGCATAAATTACATTATAATTTTTAATTTCTAAAACTTATTTACAGTCAAGTCATACTTGATTAATTATTCCATTTTAATTTATGTCAAATGATTCTTAATGTGTGTGACCCATTAGGTTCCTAATAAGTTGCCCCAAATATAAATTATAATACTAAATTAAATAATTTAATTTATTATCAATTTAACAATTAATTTATCTATATTTAAAGATCATTTTTAATAAATAATTTCTGAGTGAAGTTATTATTCATTTATAAAAAATATTTTAATTTAAATATTATAACATAAAATATTTCTACTCCAACAAATTATTCTTGTATTACTGCAAATATGGAAGGTTCAGAACAGAAAA
>Ga0307515_10008149_pt1 | contig 20523 bp, 20 predicted proteins | sample 17_EM_MG_FD_194513 | JGI IMG/M metagenome (GOLD analysis project Ga0307515, IMG submission 194513) | Populus trichocarpa ectomycorrhiza microbial communities from riparian zone in the Pacific Northwest, United States - 17_EM | ecosystem: Host-associated > Plants > Roots > Unclassified | place...
GCACTTCATCCGCCCCCACGCCCTCCCCGCCCGCCAGGAAGTCCTTCCAAGTACGGAAGTCGGCGGGCGCGTCATCGGCCAGCACCACCACCTGCTCCAGCGCCGGAAGCCCCGGCAGCGGACCGTCCCCGACCCCCTCCCCCGCCGCCCGCCGCAGCGACGCCACATACGAAGTCCCCAGGAACGTCCCGGTCACGAACAACAACCGCGCCCCGCTGCTCCGCAGCACATACGCGGCCTCGCTCCCCTTGAAGCGCGTATTCAACGGCACCAGCACCGCACCCGCCGACACCGCCCCCAGCGCCGAAACGATCCAGTCCGTCGAGTTCGGCGCCCAGATGCCCACCCGGTCGCCGACCTCCACCCCGCTCGCGACACAGGCCGCCGCCGCGCGCTCCACCCGCGCGCCCAACTCCGCGTACGAGATCCGCGTCCGCCCCTCCACCACCGCCTCGGCGTCCGCGTACCGCTCGGCGGCGGATCGCACCAGGCCCGGGATGGTGCCCCACTCCACGTCTCCGCGCATGAACGGCCTCCCAAAACCCGGTAGCTGACTACCCGTCAGATTAGCTGTAGCCTGACGCCCTGTCAGCAGCCCCGGTGTCACGCGGAGGTGCACAGAACATGGCCGCACAGAGCAGGGCGGGACAGCGCACGGTCGGACATCGCATGGCCGGGCTGAAGGACGCGACCGCGATCGTCGGCATCGGGCAGACCTCCTTCGCCAAGCAACTCCCCGAGGACGAGCGGACCTTGGCGTGTCGTGCCGTGCTCGCCGCCCTCGACGACGCCGGAATCTCGCCCGGCGAGGTGGACGCCCTCGCCTCCTACACGATGGAGGAGACGGACGAGGTCGAGCTGGCGAAGGCGGTCGGCTTCGGGGACCTGACCTTCTTCAGCAAAATCGGTTACGGGGGCGGCGGTTCATGCGCGACCGTCGCCCACCTCGCCACCGCCATCGCCGCCGGGCAGGCGACGGTCGGCGTGGCCTGGCGGTCCCGTAAGCGCGGCAGCGGGGCGAGACCGTGGACCAACACGACCCGCCAACTCCCCACCCCCGCCCAGTGGACCCGCCCCTTCGGCCTCCTCCGACCGGCGGATGAAATAGCCATGCTCACCCGCCGCTACATGTACGAGTACGGCGCGACCCGGGACCACTTGTTCAACGTCGCCCTCGCCTGCCGCAACCGCGCCAATCAGAACCCCGCCGCGATCATGTACGACCGCCCCCTCACCCGCGAGATGTACATGACCTCCCGCTGGATCAGCGAACCCCTCTGCCTCTTCGACAACTGCCTTGAGACCGACGGGGCGTTGGCCTGCGTGATCGTCTCCCGCGAACGCGCCCGCGACTGCCGGCGCCGCCCCGTCTACATCCACTCCGCCGCCCAGGGCCTCCCCGCCCAGCACCACGGCATGGTCAACTACTGGAACGACGACCCGCTCACCGGCCCCGCCTGGACCGCCGCCCGACACCTGTGGAAACACGCCGACTTCACCCCGCAGGACGTCGATGTCGCCCAGATCTACGACGCGTTCACCGCCCTCGTCCCGCTCTCCCTGGAGGGCTACGGCTTCTGCGGACGCGGCGAAGGTGGCGCCTTCACGGAGGGGGGCGCGCTGGAGATCGGCGGCCAACTCCCCCTCAACACCAGCGGCGGCGGCCTCTCCGAGGCGTACGTGCACGGCTTCAACCTGATCAACGAGGGCGTACGGCAGTTGCGCGGCACCAGCACCGCCCAGGTCCCGGACGCCGCCACCTGCCTGGTGACGGCGGGCGAGGGCGTCCCCACCTCCGCCCTGCTGCTCACGAAGTGAAATGAGGAGTCGACCGCCATGCTCACTCCGCTCACCGACACCGACGGCGCCCCCTTCTGGCAGTACGCCCGCGAGGGCGAACTCCGCGTCCAGACCTGCGCCGACTGCGAGGAACCCCGCTTCCCGCCCCGCCCCTGCTGCCCCCACTGCCAGTCCTTCGCGAGCGACTGGCGGCAGCTGAGCGGACACGGGAGGGTCTGGTCGTACGTCTTCCCGCATCCGCCCCTTCTCCCCGACTACGCCGCCGTCGCGCCGTACAACGTGATCGTGGTCGAACTGGTCGACGCCCCGCGGATCCGGCTGGTCGGGAACCTCGTCAGTGAGGCCGGGGCCGCGATCAACTCCGTTGCCCCGGGCCGGATTCGGATCGGGGCGCGGGTGCAGGTCGTGTTCGACGAGGGCGGGCTTCCGCAGTGGATCCTGGCGCGGTCATGACTCCCACCACTCCCAACACTCCCACCACTCTGACCGTCTCCGTCGACAAGGACACCGCCGTCGCCGTCGTCACCCTCGACCGGCCGCGCAAGCTCAACGCCATCGGCCTCGCAACGGCCGCCGAACTGGCCGCCGTATGGCGGGAGTTGCGGTTCGACGACTCCGTACGGGCCGTCGTCCTCACCGGCGCCGGGGAGCGCGCCTTCTGCACCGGGCTCGACCGGGACGCGGTGGTCCCGCAGCCCAACTCGCCCTACATGCAGGACGATCCGCTGCTCAACATCGGCCCAAAGGCGAACGACCTCTGGAAGCCGGTGATCTCCGCCGTACGCGGGATGGCCTGCGGCGGGGCCTTCTATCTGCTGGGCGAGAGCGAGTTCGTGATCGCCGACCCGACCGCCGTGTTCTTCGACCCGCACACCACGTACGGCATGGTCAGCGCGTACGAGTCGGTGCTGATGGCGCACCGGATGCCGTACGGCGAGGTCGCGCGGATGATGCTGATGGGGACGGCGGAGCGGATCTCCGCGCGGCGCGCGTACGAGCTCGGGCTGGTCTCCGAACTCACCGAGCCCGGCGGGGCGTTGGAGGCGGCCGTGGCCTGCGCGACCGTCATCGCCGGGTATCCGACGGAGGGTGTCCAGGGCACCGTTCGGGCGTTGTGGGCGGCGAAGGAGGCGGCGCGAGCGCAGGCGTATGCGCAGGCGCCGCCGTTGATCGCGCTCGGGAATCTCCCGACCGAACGGCAGGCGGAGTTGTTCGCCGACCGGAAGAACGGCGGCTTCCGGACCCGGTGAGGGTCAGGTTCCGGCGGTGGCCCTGGGGTCGACCTCGCAGTGGTCGACCGGGGTGGAGGTGCCGAGCACGCGCACCCGGACGGTCGCCTTGCCGTTCGCCGGGACCTTGACGTCCGCGTAGTTGAAGTCGACCTCGTTGTCCTGAGCGTCCTTGAAGGTGACGTCGACGGAGAAGGTGGCCTTGCGGCTGTTCGGGTTGCTGACCTCGACGGTCGCGTACTGCTTCGTCGCCGTCGCGCAGCTCACCAGCCTCGCCGTACCGTCCTGCAAGCTGCTGCTGCCGCTGCCGGAGGTGGCCGTAGAAGTGGGTGTGGAACGGTAGTTGGGCCGGTGGGTGTACGAACCGCCCCCGGACGAACCGCCCGTCGAACCGCCCGATGACGTCGACGTGTCGTGATCCTGACTGGAGCTACTGCACCCGCCCCCACCCCCGCTGCTCCGATGACGACTGCTGCTGTGATGCCGTCCGGTGGAGAAGCCGGTGAGGGTGAGAACCGTCAGTGCCAGTACTGCCGTGAGTTTGAGCGTGCGCCCCCGCGTTTGCATCCGCTCATGGTAACGACCTCAACGGGCGCCGCTCACGCGGTCCTTGCGGTGCCCGTCCCCTTCTCCGCGTCGAGGGCATACACGCAGCGGTCCTTGCTGCACGCGTACACGACGCCGTCCCTGACGACCGGCGCCCCGGTGATCTCGCCGCCGGTCGCGAGCTTCCAACGGAGGCGGCCGTCATCGGACTTGAGGGTGTAGAGGAGGTGGTCGGTGGAGCCGAAGTGGATACGGCCCTCGGCGACCGCGGGGGCGCCCACGATGTCGCCGCCCGCCTGGAAGCGCCACTTGGGTGTGCCGGTGACCGCGTCGAGCGTGTAGAGGCCCTTGCCGCTGCCGACGTGGACGTGACCGGCGGCGACGAGGACCGGTTCGATCGACGCCCGCGATTCCGTGGCGATGCGCCAGCGGTCGCGGCCGTCGGCGGCGTCGAGGGCGTAGACCGTGCCGAGGTAGTCGGCGAGGTAGATGCCGCCGCCCGTGACCGCCGGGCCGGGGGCGAAGGTGGGCGGGCAGAGGAAGACGGCCGGGGCCTCGAAGTGCCAGCGGACCCGGCCGCTCGCCACCTCGACGGAGAGGACGCGGGTGCCTGCGGCGACGTAGACCTGACCGTCGGGCGCGGGCGTGATCCGTACGGGTACGCCACCGCAGGAGGCCGCGTCACCGATCGGGTACGCCCAGCGCTCGTCGCCCGTCCGGGCGTCCAGGGCGCGGAGCCGGGCGTCCTGCCAGACGTACACGGTGCCGTCGTGCAGCGCCGGGCCCGCCTCCGGGGACTCGAAGTCGGTCTGCGCGCCGGTCAGCTGCCACAACTGCTGCCCGCTGGACGCCTCCCAGGCCTGTACTCCGCCGCCGCGCGTGCCGGTGACGACGGTGCCGCGCTCGGCCTTGAGGGAGTACACCCAGGCCTCGGTGGACAACCGCCACAGGTCACCGCCCTCACGGGCGTCCAGGGCGAAGAGGGTGGGCCCGTCCGAGGCGTGGATACGGCCGTCCGCGACCGCCATCGACCAGGCAACGTCCCGGGTCTTGAAGCTACGGCGGCCGGTCTGCACGTCCAGGGCGTGCACCTCGAAGGAGGTGACGTAGACGAGGTCACCGGCGACGGTCGGGGTGCCCCAGACGTCGTTCGACATGCGGAACCGCCAGGGGCGCCAGCCGGCGGCGGTTTCCGGAGGCAGCGGGGGCGGCGCGGGCACGGCGGGGCCCACGGCGGGTTCCGTGCCGTTGACGCCGGGCCGGGGCCGGGACCAGGAGGCGACCAGGCCGGCCTCCGGAGGGGGTGCCTTCACGGCGGCGGCGCGGGCGTCGGCGACCCGGGGCCCGGGGCCGATGGGCACCGGGGCGCCGGCCAGCCGTACGGGCCCGGTGTCGGGGGCGCCGACCGGGACCGGCACGACGGGGTCGTGGGAGGGCGGCGGCGGTACGGCGACGCGCCCGCCACCACCGCTACGGCCGGCCGTGGGCGTCGGTTTCACGGGCGGGCGGCCGCCGCGCCGGGTCTCGATCAGGGTCACCGCGCGCTCGGGCAGCCAGGCCGAGGCCGTACCGCTGTCGTCGGAGCCGGAGCCGAAGAGGTGCGGGGCGAGCTGGGCCTGGAGGTCGGCCGGGTTGGGCCGGCCGGTGGCCTCCATCTGCATGCAGGACTCGATGAGGGGGCGCAGTTCGCCCGGGAGGCCCTGGAGGTCGGGGCCCTCGCGCAGCAGCATGAAGACGGTCTCGACCGGGTTGGCGCCATGGAACGGGGGGTGTCCGGTGGCGGCGAACACGAGCATCGAACCGAGCGAGAAGACGTCACTCGCGCCGGTGACGCTGCGGGAGTCCTTCGCCTGTTCAGGAGACATGTAGGCGGGCGTACCCACCGCCACGTTCGTCATCGTCAAACGCGTGTTCGACACACCGGAGGCGATACCGAAGTCGATGACCCGAGGCCCGTCCTCGACCACGAGCACATTCGACGGTTTGAGGTCACGGTGAACAAGACCCGCCCCGTGGATGGACTGCAACGCCTCCGCGACCCCCGCCGCGAGCCAGCGCACCGCCTGAGCCGGCATCGGCCCGCACTCGTTCACTATCTCTTCGAGGGAGGGCGCCGGCACATACGCGGTGGCCAGCCACGGCACGGCGGCCCGCGGATCGGCGTCGACCACGGCAGCCGTATAGAAGCCGGAAACGGCGCGCGCCGCCTCGACCTCGCGCGTGAAGCGGACCCGGAAGAGCTGGTCCTCGGCGAGTTCCGTCCGCACGGTCTTGATCGCCACCCGTCGGCCGGACGCCGAGCGCGCGAGATAGACCAGCCCCATGCCGCCCGCGCCCAGCCGTCCCAGCACCTCGAACGGCCCGATCCGCCGCGGATCGTGCTGCGTCAGCTGATCCACCACTTGCCTGCCACCTCCCCGTACGGGCCACGCCACCCACATAAGTACGCGACCCCGTGCAGCGTCTCACCACCGCACCGCCATGGCGGCACGCACCCTGATTCTTCCTGGCCGGGCCACAGGTTGCGAACCCGGCGACTAATCGGGGTGTCTCGCCATATCTCCGGACAAACATCCAGGTGTCAGCGTTGCAGCAGCGCGAACGACGCCCCTTGATTGTCCGTGACGACCGCCACTTTCCCGTACGACGTCTCGAAGAGCGGAACCTGCACCCGCCCGCCGAGCCGCTGCACGGCCCCCAGAACAGGCTCGATGTCCTCGACCCGGAAGTGCACGAGGAAATGCGGCGGCATCTCGACCGGGAAGACGTCGGAGACGGGCGCCCGCCCGAAATCAGGGGCAGCATCCGGTCCGAACAAGGCGTCTGTGAAAAGTCCGCCGTAGAAAGTGTTCGCGGTCTCCGTGTCGCGGGCGTACAGCTCGGCCCAGCCGAAGGTGCCGGGCTTGTGCCGGGTGCCGAAACCGGAATGCCGAGCGGCCTGCCACAGCCCGAAGACGGCCCCCTCCGGGTCGGCGGCGAGGACGGCGGTACCCAGCTCCCCCAAGGCCACCGGAGCCATCACCACCTGCCCACCGGCCTCCCGGATGCGCCCGCTCAGCCGCACCACGTCCGGCGTCGCGAAGTACACCGTCCACACGGTCGGCATCCGCCCGTCCGCCTTGTGGGCGAGCCCCGCGACGGCCTCGCCGTCCTTGCGGGCCCATACGGAGCCGCCGTACGCCTCCTCGAAGGTCCACCCGAAAAGCTCACCGTAGAACCGCCTGCCCGCCGCGAGGTCCGGAAGCTGCGCGTCCACCCAGCAGGGGACGCCCTCTCCGTAGGTCTTTTCTTTCGCGGATGCCCTGTTTTCGGCCATACCGTCAAAGTAACGGCGTCGCACGCACCCCGCAGACCAGGCACACCACCCTCCGGACCCCCGTGCACCCCATTTGCAGTCGGCCGAATCGCGCTCCCATCACCCCTCGGTAAGCTGACGGCATGACAGGACAAGTGCGTACCGTCGACGGCCGCGTGGCCGGCCGGCGTGGGCAGGCGACCCGGCAGAAGCTGCTCGACTGCCTAAGCGAGATGCTCAGCTCTTCCCCTTACCGGGACGTCAAAGTCATCGATGTCGCCCGGAAGGCGGGGACTTCACCCGCGACCTTCTACCAGTACTTCCCGGACGTCGAAGGCGCCGTCCTGGAAATTGCCGAGCAAATGGCCACGGAGGGCGGTCAGTTGACCGATCTGCTGGCCGGCCGGTCATGGGTCGGCAAGGCGGGTTGGCAGACCTCCCAGGAACTCGTGGACGGTTTCCTGGAGTTCTGGCGCAGGAACGACGCGATCCTCAGGGTCGTCGATCTCGGTGCCGCCGAGGGGGACAAACGGTTCTACAAGCTCCGGATGAAAATCCTGAACTCCGTGAACAACTCCCTCTCGGACGCGGTCGCCGAGTTGCAGGCCAAGGGCAGGGTCGACAAGGACGTGAACCCGGCGGCGGTCGCCGGTTCACTGGTCGCGATGCTCGCGGCCGTCGCCTCGCACCAGAAGGGTTTCCAGACGTGGGGCGTCAAGCAGGCTGAACTCAAGCCGAACCTGGCGCTGTTGGTCCACCTGGGCGTGACCGGCAAGAAGCCGACGAAGTAGGAGCGGTTCTTCCTCAGGCTCTGACTTCTCAGGTCCCAAGTCCTGTCTCGTGGGCGGTGGTTCACTCCGGTGGACCACCGCCTGCCCTGCATCCACGACGAGTTCAGCGCCGCACGACCCGGAACAGCCGGATCTCTCGGTCCACCCGCGCCTGATACGTGGCGTACGGCGGCCAGAACGCCAGCGCCGCCTTCCACACCTCGGCCCGCTCCTCACCCGCCAACAGCCGCGCCGTGACCGGGATTTGCTCACCCTTCCAGCTGATCTCGGCATCGGGATGGACGAGGAGGTTGTGCGTCCAGGCGGGGTTACCGGTACGCCCGAAGTTGGACCCGACGAGAATCCACCCGCCCTCCACCGGCATACAGGCGAGCGGACTGTGACGTAGCTGCCCGCTCCGCGCCCCGGTCGAGGTCAGGATCACCCCCGGCAGCATCTGCGCACTGAGCAGCACCTTCCCGCGCGTGAGCCGGTGCACGGCCCGGTCCATGGCGGGAATGACATGCGGGGCGATCCGCGCGAACGCCCGGGTCGACGACACCTTCTGCACCGCACGCACACCGATCACACCGTCACCTCGCGACTCTCGAAAAGGTGCGCGCCCTCGGCGGCATACGCCCGCAGCCGATGCACCGGCCCGAACAACAACTCGTCCCCAGCGGCACGCTTGAAGTAAAGATGGGCGTCGTGCTCCCAGGTGAACCCGATCCCACCGTGCAGCTGAATCCCCTCACCGGCAGCGATCCTCAGCGCCTCCAGCGCCTGAGCAAGCGCGAGCCCACCGACCCGCTCCCCATTGCCGATCGCCCAAGCGGCGTAATAGGCAGCCGACTTGGCCGCCTGCACCTGCACATACACATCGGCCAACCGGTGCTTCACCGCCTGGAACGACCCGATGGCCCGCCCGAACTGCTCCCGCTGCTTGACGTATTGAACGGTCCGCTCCAAGGCCCGGTCGGCGGCCCCGACGGCTTCGGCGGCGAGTACGGCGGCGACGGTGTCGCCGGTGGCGGACAGTTCCCGTAGGACATGCGGACTGTCGTCGGCGCCGAGCAACTCCCCTTCCACATCCCGCAGTTCGAGCCGAGCTTGCGGCCGGGTCGCGTCGAGGGAGGTCTGCCGTACACGTACGAGCCCATCCGCGTCCCCCGCCACCAGGAACAGCAGAGTCCTCGACCGGGCGAAGCCCCCGGTGTGGGCGGCGACGAGCAGCAACTCCGCACTGTGCCCGTCGAGCACCTGCGCGACCTGCCCGTACAACCGCCAACCAGAGTCTCCGACTTGCCGGGCCTGCACCCCGCCCGCGCGCCCGCCCCCCGCCCATTCCCCGCCGTTGGGGCCGGTGAGGGTGAGGGCGGTGGTGAGGGCGGTGCCGGGTACGGCGAGGGCGGCGGTCAGGGAACCGGCGGCGATGCGGGGCAGCAGCCGGGCGCGTTGGGTCTCGGTGCCGAGGGCGAGGACGAGCGGCGCGGCGAGCACGGCGGCGGCGAGAAGAGGAGAGGGGGCCAGGAAACGGCCCGTCTCCTCTGCCGCGAGGGCGAGTTCGGTGGGCGAGCAGCCGACACCGCCGTAGGCCTCGGGGAGGGCGAGTCCGGGCAGGCCGAGTTGTTGGGCGAGGGCGGTCCAGAGGGCCGGGTCGTGTCCGGCTGGGGTGTCGACGGCGGCGCGCAACTCGTTCGATCCGCACCGCTTTTGGAGCAGTTCGCGGAGGGTACGGCGGATCTCGTCCTGCTCGGCGGTGAAGCTGGCGTCCATGGCACTTCCCTCCAGATCTGACGGTCCGTCATATTAGGAGTCCGGGCACGATATGCACAGAGGGAGGAGGCGCCTCATGACACCGGGGAGCCGCAAGGTCGCCGTGGTGGGCGTCGCCCTGTCCGACTGCGGACGCGTGGACGACACGACCCCCTACGCCCTGCACGCCCAGGCGGCCCGCCGCGCGCTGGCGGACGCGGGCCTGAGCCGGGAGGTGGTGGACGGCTTCGCGTCGGCGGGCCTGGGCACGCTGCCACCGGTCGAGGTGGCCGAATACCTTGGCCTGCGCCCCACTTGGGTCGACTCGACGGCGGTGGGCGGCTCGACCTGGGAGGTCATGGCGGCCCACGCGACGGACGCGATAGCGGCGGGCCACGCGAACGCCGTCCTGCTCGTCTACGGCTCGACGGCCCGAGCCGACATCAAGGCGGGCCGCCGCACCGGGAACCTCTCCTTCGGCGCGCGGGGCCCGCTCCAGTTCGAAGTCCCCTACGGCCACACGCTGATCGCGAAGTACGCGATGGCCGCGCGCCGCCACATGCTCGAATTCGGCACGACGGTCGAGCAGTTGGCGGAGGTGGCGGTACAGGCCCGCGCGAACGCGGCCCTGAACCCCGAGGCGATGTTCCGCGACCCGATCACCGTGGACGACGTGCTCTCCGGCCCGATGATCGCCGACCCGTTCACCAAACTGCACTGCTGCATACGGTCCGACGGCGGCGCGGCGATCCTGCTGGCCGCCGAGGAGTACGTACGGGACTGCCGTACGGCGCCGGTGTGGGTGCTCGGGACCGGGGAGCACGTCTCGCACGCGGCGATGTCCGAGTGGCCCGACTTCACGGTGTCACCGGCGGCGGTGAGCGGGCGGCTGGCCTTCGAGCGGGCGGGAGTTGGGCCCGAGGAGATCGACTTCGCGGAGATCTACGACGCGTTCACGTACATGACGCTGGTGACGCTGGAGGATCTGGGTTTCTGTGCGAAGGGTGAGGGGGGTGCCTTTGTGGAGAAGGGGCGGTTACGGGTGATCGGCGGGGAGTTGCCGGTGACCCCGGACGGGGGCGGGCTGTCGGCCCAACACCCCGGGATGCGGGGGCTGTTCCTGCTGGTGGAGGCGGTGCGGCAGTTGCGGGGGGAGGCCGGGGCTCGTCAAGTGACGGGCGCGGACGGCGACTTGCCGCGACTCGGAGTCGCCTCCGGGACGGGCGGCTGGTTCTGCTCTTCGGGGACGGTGGTGCTGGGGCGGGATTGAACCATCAGGGACTTCCAGGACCGGTTCCGCTTGAAGGGCAGTTCGAAGAGCTGGGAGAACAGCCAGGCGCCGAGCACCGAAATGGGCAGGCCCAGGAGGAGCGTGAAGCAGAACGTGGGCATACCCGGCGACACGAAATGCGGGGCCACTCGGCGGATGACGACCAGGACGACCGGAAGGTGGATCAGATAGAGGCTGTAGGAGAAATCGCCGAGCTTCCGCATGGGCCGCGCGTTCAGCAGCCGTACGAGCAGGGCGGGTCGGCCGGTGGCAACCGAGGCCAGCAGCAGGGCCATTGAGGGAGCGATGGCGAGATCCACCCAGAAGTAGTGGTGCACCGTCCACACGGACCCCTTGATGAGGCCGAGTGCGAGCACGGGCAGGGCGGCCGCCGCGGCGAACCATCCCCAGGGCAGCCGCTGAACCCGCTGCGACGCGACCACGACCCCCGCGCCGATCACACCGGCGACGAAGACGGGGGCGAGATGCGGGGCGAGCCAGTTGTCGCCCTCGACCGGGTTCGCGTCGGCGGCCATGAGCCCGCGGACGATCACCGGGAGCGTCACGCACGCGACGACGGCCGCCGCGCCGAACCGCCGCCGGACGAGGAGGATCAGGGGGAAGAGGAGATACAGCTCGGCCTCCACCCCGATCGACCAGAACGCTCCGTTCGGGGTCGGGGCGAAGAACACATCCTGAAGGACCAGGCCGTAGACGAGAAGTGACGAACCATCAGGTGGGCCGTAGTGCGAAGCCGGCACCACGTACAGGGAGACGACGAGGCTGATGGCCAAGGCCGCCCAGTACGGCGGGAGGATGCGCCAGGCTCGTCGGCGCAGGAACTCTGCGACACCGCCCGGCCGCCAGCCGTGCCGGGCCGGGGAGAGCGCGAGCGAGAAACCGGACAGGACCAGGAAGAAGACGACGGCGATCCGGCCGAACATCAGCACGTCCAGCCACCGAGGCGCCGAACTGTCGGGATAGCCCGGGAAGGTGTAGAGCCAGCAGTGGAACAGCACCACGTACAGCGCCGCCAGGCCGCGGAGCCCGTCCAGGCCCAGCACTTGCCGTCGGACGGGCGCCACGCTCGCCCTCATCGCGTCCACTGAAATGGCTCGGCCCTCTCTCCGGGCACCGCGCGTGCCGCCTGGTGCCACCCTCGGTGACTGGTACGTGGAGTTCGGCCAAGCAGTTCAACGGTCGGGATGGACCGTGATGACGGCCTTGTCGTTGGCCGGGTACGGGTCGCGGTCGCGGTCGCTCCCCTCCTCGGTCGGGCCGCGGTTCTGGAGGGTCAGGGTGCCTTCGCCCGGCTCGCCGAGGCGCATCGTGAACGTGAAGGTCTGGGTCTTGCCGGGCTTCAGGGCGTCGATGTCACAGGTGTAAACGAAGGCGCCGTTCTCGCAGGTGGGCTCGTAGACGCCGTCGTCGTACTCGCTCATGGGCTGCTTCACCATGGTCATGCCGAGCGGCGGGCTGAACACCAGCTTCACGGCGTAACCGGCGTCGGCGGGGCCGTTGTTGCGGACGGTGAGCTTGAAGGTCCGCTTGGTGCCGGGTTTGCCGTACAGGTTCACGTCGGAGACGGAGTAGTCGGCGTGGGTGTCGAGCACGACGTTCGTCCAGCCGCCGCCCTGGGCGTAGGTGCCCTTCTTGGCGGCGGTGACTTCAGGACGGAGGGCCGGACCGTCACCGTGGTCCCCACCGGCCATGGCACCCCCGTTTTCCGGTCCCATGTCCAGCGCCCGGGCCTCACTGTTGAAGGAGGCGTACAGCTTCGTCTTGGGCGCGCGGAGCCGGAGTGCGGGCTGGATGGTCACGGTCTGTCCGGGCGCGATGCGGAGATCCGGGAACTCGCAGACCGCGATGTGCCCCTTGTAGAAGCTCGGATAACGGCAGTTGGCGTACTGCTCCTCGAACTCCAGCTGTTCGACGCCGATTTTGAGCCCCAGTCCCCTGACCGGCACCTCGCCGGTGTTCCGGACGACGATCGGCCGACTCAGCTCGGCCCCCGGACGAACTCCGCCGAGTGACTTCGTTGTCAGCACCTCGACCACCGGCTCGCCTACGACGGCCTTCGTCCGCGCGGTGACCTTCTTGCCGCTCCGGTCCGCGTACGTGTACCGGACCACACCGGTGTCCCCCGGCTTGCTGCCCTTGGCCGCGACCAGAGAGACACCGCCGTCCGACCGGTTGTCGTAGTCGGAGCGCACCTCACACGTCATATGTGTGGGGCTGCCCGTGCAGTTGCCGCCCTTGCGCAGCACGACCGCGTTCTTCGCACCGGGCAGCACGTCCACGGTGAGGGTGTGATCGGCGGATCCCCTGACACCGACGTGCGCCTTGCCGTCGTCGGCGGAGAAGTGGAACGGGTCCTTGTCGTGCGGGCCGGACTTGTCGCCGACAGGGCGCAGGTAGAAGACCTCGGGCGCGGTGATCGAGGGCGCCTTGTCGGTGGTGCCGCAGGAAGTGAGGGCCGCGAGCAGGAGGGTGGCGGTCGCTCCGACGCCGGCTGCGCGCTTCAACGGACGGCGCGGAGGAACTCGGTCCAGGTGGTGGGGGTTACTCCGAGGGTGGGGGCTATTTCGAGGCAGGCGCCGCCCTCCTTCGTGCTGCAGCTCGACTTGAACCAGGCCAGTCCGGTCGTGTTCACAGTTGCCCCGCTTTCCTCTCGCTTGCGACTCGACGAAGACGAGATTACGGCCCTCTTCGGTGCTCATGAGTTGCATGGGCCCTTGCAGACCCGCGTGCATGTGCCGTTTCGTCGGCATGACCTGCACCGTCAGGTGGTTCAACCTCTGCGGCCGTTGCCTATGGCTCAAGTCCCCACCGGCCGCCAGCCGCTGAGCCCACCCGGCGTGCAGGCGAGACGCGAACGCGCACCCCACACCCCGGCCCACAACGCAGTACAGGCAAGGGTGTTCATGCCTGGCCGCCCCCGTTCCTCCGGGCGAGTGGCCCAACGGTCAGTACACAACTCAGGGCCAGAGCAACTCCCTCGACCAGCCCCGCTCCCCCCGGACATAACTCAGGCGCACGTGTCGTCGTAGCGCATCGCCCTGGAAGAACTCGATCTCGTCCGGGAACACGCGGTACAGGGTCCAGGACGGAGCGGGGGTCTGCGGTTCGCGTTGGGCCAGTTCCCAGGCACCCTCCGACACCTGCTTCAACTCGCCCAAGGACGGCAGGACTTCGCTCTGGTGGCCGGTCAGCGCTGCCGCCAACGCTCCCGTCGAGTGGGCGTGCAGGTCCGCCTGGGATTCGGTCGGGGTCGCCGGGGTGACGGGGCCTCGTAGGCGGACCTGGCGGCCGAGGCGGGGCCAGTAGAAGGCGAGGGCTGCGTAGGCGAAGCCCTTCAGCTGGTGGCCTTTGCGGCTCGTGGAGTGGGTTGCGAAGGACCAGCCCTCCTCGTCCGCGCCGTGCAGCATCACCATCCGTACATCGGGGAGGCCGCCGCCCTCTGTCGCCGGGTCGCCGTCCCGCGTCGCCAGTGACATCACGTGCGGCTCCGTCTCCCCTGCCGCCACCGCCTCCGCGAACCAGGCGGTGAAGAGGGGGAGGGGGGTGTTTGGTGTTGCGGTCGGGTCCAAGGGTGGGAGCTTGGTCAGCTCCGGGGCCCATACCCGTAGTGACTTCAGCAGTTCGTGGAGATCCGTTCCCGGTGCCGTTCCCATGGGCCGAGTATCACCTCGGCGCCGGGTCGGACCGGAAGTCGTAGCCCGCGAAGTCCTCCACCGGGCGGTAGCCGATGCGCTGGTAGAGGGCGTTGCTCGTGGGGTTGGCCAGGTCCGTGAACAGGAGTACCTCCTCCGCGCCCACCGCCCTCGCCATGCTGCTGACCTCCGCCGTCACCGCGCCCGCGTAGCCCCGGCCCCTGAGGTCCGCCGGGGTGTAGACGGGGGCCACCCTGACCTGGCCGGCCACCTTCGGCGTGATCCCGGCCATGGACACCGGCGTACCGTCCGGGGTTTCCCAGAGCGTGATCCCGCCGTACGCGATCCGGGAGTCGGCCCACTCGCCGGGGTCCTGCGAGGTGGCGCTCTCGCCGATCGCCTCGTGGAACTCGACGTACCAGCGCATGAGTTGTTCACGATCCTTTGCGGTCGCGGCTCTCGGGCGGCCCGGCGGAGAGGGTTCCAGGGTCGTCAACTCGCCCAGGCGGTACAGGCGTTGGCGTCCATGGAGTTCGGGGATGGAGCCCGTTCGTCCTGCCCAGGCCTCCGCGAACGTCGATGCCGTGTCCCGTTCGGCCATGACTCCCGGCAACTCGTCGCCGCGCAAAGCCAATTGGGCCGCCAGCTCCGTGGCCTCCTCGGCCGTGAGGGGTGTCAGCATCAGGCGGCCGGGAGGGGTGCGGAAGAAGGCGGCCCGTACTTCGCCGTCTCGTTCCAGTGCGCCGAACAGCGGGTCGCCCTCGCCGTACACGCCCAGCCCTCGGCTGCTCAGTGCCGTCGTCACCGTCAGGTGGATCGTGTGCAGGGCCGGGCGGGAGCGCAGGAACTCCCCTGCGTGGGTGAGGAATTGGTCCAGGTCCTCAGTGATGTGCCAGTCGGCGGCCGTCACAGCTGCACCTCCGGGTCCGTCGCGACGCGTCCGTGCAGGTGTACGTCACGGAACGCGTCCTGGCGGCCCGCCTCGAACATCGCCCCGCGCAGCGTCCCCTCGGCCGGGAAGCCGCAGCGTTCGGCGATACGGCAGGACGCGTCGTGGCCCAGGGCGTGGCCCAGTTCGAGGCGGTACAGGCCCAGGTCGGTCAGGGCCCAGTGGGCGGCGAGGACGAGGGCGCGGGTCGCGACGCCGCGGCCGCGGGCCTCGGGGAGGATCCAGTAGCCGACACGGGCGACGCGGATGATGGGGTCGATGTCGTTGACGCCGATGTGCCCCAGCGTCGTACCGCTGACCGCGTCCGTGACGCGGAACGACGCGATAACGCCGTCCGCCGCACTCTCGGCGCGGGAGCGGAGCGAGTCGCGGGCGCTGGTGACGTCCGTGACCGGCCGCAACGGGGTGTTCCAGCGCTGGAACTCGGGGTCCGACACCCCCCGCAGCCAGTCCGTCACATCGCTGTCGGCATCCGCGTCCCAGGGGCGCAGCCGAAGTCCATGACCGTTCAGCTCGGGGAAGGGGTGCTGGAGCGACCGCTCGCGTATGTGGGCCATCGCGCTATTGAATCAAGCGCCACGCGCACCGGGTACGTCATTTTCCCTCGGCCCGAACACCGGCCCGAACACCGGCACCCCGTCCCGGAACGCCACCTCGACCGCCATCCCCGCGCGCAGCTCGGCGGGCCCGGCCCGCACGATCTCCGTCATCATGCGCGGGCCCTCCGCGAGATCGACCACCGCCGCCACGTACGGCACCCGCTCCCCGAAGGGCGGCAGGTCGTTGCGGTGGACGACGGACCAGGTGTAGAGCGTGGCCTGGCCGCTCGCGGGCTCCCAGCTGACGTGCTCGCTCCAGCAGTGGGGGCAGAACTCGCGGGGGTAGTGGTGGGCCCGGCCGCAGTCCGCGCAGCGGCGGAGGAGCAGGCTGCCCTGTGCCGCGGCCTCCCAGTAGGGGCGGGTGAACGCGTCGGGCTCGGGGAGGTCGTAGCGCGGGGAGGCACCCTTCGTACCCATCAGAACCACCCCAGTGCCGCGTCCACCGACCACACCTGCCAGGACATCGCGAACAGCGCCACCAGCGAGATGAGCGCCATCATCGCGTTCTGCCCCTGCTCCGCCCAGTCGTGGATCATGAGCGTGAAGTAGAGGACGTTGAGGAGCAGGCCCCCGACGAGGGCTGCCGGGGTGAGGAACCCCGCGACCAGGCCCAGGCCGACCGCCAACTCGGCGTAGACGACGACGTACGCCATCGTGCGCGGGCGCGGCGCGACCATCACGTCGAAGCCCGAACGGACCGCGGTCCAGCGGTGTTTGGCGGCGACGTCGGCCGCCCAGGCGATGCCGGTACCGCGCTCGAACCAGGCCTTCTTGTCCTTGTGCCGCCAGCTCTCCAGCCACCAGAGCCCGAGTCCTATACGGAGGACCGCGAGCCAGTCCGCTCCGCTGAGCCAGATCGCATCCATGAATCTGACGGTACGTCAGAAGCTGAAGAAAGCCGAGGGGCAGCCATGAAAATCCTGTGCGCGGACCGTGCCGCTGTGGGTCCGCCATGAATCCCCGCAGATTGTTGACGATTTTGTTCAACACCGATTACGTTCGCAAGCGCAAGGCCAAGGAGCGGTCGGGAAGACGAGAGGCAGCACGGTGAAGCACAGGGCAGTCAAGCGCAGGACGGTAGTCATGGGCATCGGCGCGACGGCCGGTGTCGCGGCGGTCGGCGGCATCGCGCTCAGCGCGAACGCGAGCAGCTCGAAATCGTCGTCGTCATCGTCTTCCTCGGACACCCTGGTCTTCGACCCGGACGCCTACACGAAGCTGACGAAGACCGTCACGGACACCACGGGCACGAAGCACACGGTCGTCTACCACTTCTGGAAGGCGATCACCTACGTCGCCAACCCGGTCGACGCCACCTACCAGTCCCTGATCGTCAGCTCCCCGGTGGAGATCGACGGCAAGGCGGTCGACGCGAGCAACGCCCCGATCCTGCTCGCCAACTCCGTCGGCGGCTACCTGCCCTCCTCCGTGGCGACCGCCACCGAGGTCGGCGGCGGCGGTTCGGCGATGGGCGGCGGCGCGGCCCCGTCCGGTGCCCCCAGCTCCTCCGCCTCCGCGAGTGCCGCCGCCCCCGGCGCCAGCGGCAACACCAACGCCACCGGCGGCGCGACCTCCAGCAACCAGCTCCTCGCGCTGGCCGCCGGCTACGTCGTCATCGAGCCCGGCGCCCGCGGCCGTACCCTCAAGAACTCCGGCGGCGAGTACTACGGCACCGCCCCGGCCGCGATCGTCGACCTCAAGGCCGCGGTCCGGTACGTGAAGTCCAACAAGGGGCGCATCCCCGGCAACGTCGAGCGGATCGTCTCCGCGGGGACCAGTGCGGGCGGCGCGCTGTCGTCCCTGCTGGGCGCGTCCGGTGACAGCCCGATCTACGACAAGTACCTCAAGGAGCTGGGCGCGGCCGACGCCTCCGACGCGATCTTCGCGACCGGCGCCTGGTGCCCGATCACCGACCTGGAGCACGCCGACGGCGCCTACGAGTGGAACTGGGGCGCCAACGACCTCAGCACCGGCAAGACGGTCGACCAGACGGTCTCCAAGGCGTTGCAGGCGCAGTTCGCCGAGTACCAGGCCGGCCTGAAGCTGCGCGGCCTCGGCGGCTTCGGTCCGCTGAACGCCCGCAACCTCGACGAGTACATGGTCGAGCAGTACCTGGAGCCCTCGGCCACCACGTACCTCGCCGCCCTCTCGGACTCGGCCCGCGCGACCTACCTGAAGGCCAACACCTTCATCACCTGGTCCGGCGGCAAGGCCACCTTCATCTGGGCCGACTTCCTCACCCACGTCGGCGCCCGCAAGAAGGACGCCCCCGCCTTCGACGCCTTCGACCTGTCGGCCGGCGAGAACAACGAGTTCGGCACGGGCACGACCCTGGCCCGCCACTTCACGGCGTACGGCGCGAAGAACGACTCAACCGGCCTGAGCAGCAAGCGAGTTCCGAGCGACATCCCGGCCAAGCTCGACCTGATGAACCCGATGTACCACCTGGTCGAGAAGGTCAACCCGAACCGCTCGAAGCACTGGTGGATCCGCCTCGGCACCAAGGACTCGGACACCTCGCTGACGGTCGCCGCCAACCTCGCCGCCCGCCTCGACAACCTGGGCGACGACGTGAACCACATCTACTACTGGGACGAGGGCCACGGCGCCAACACCGACCCGGGCGACTTCATCACGTGGATCGCCCAGGTGACGGGCCACAAGGCCAAGCGCGGCAAGTAGCCCCCGGCCACCTCTGTGTAGACCCCCAGGACGCGGCACCGGTTTCCCGTCATACATTCCGGTCGCCGCCTCACGACGCCGAGCCCCTTCGCGCACGACGCGGGCTCGGCGTCGTGGCTTTTCCCAGGGCCCTCACACACCAGAGGCTCTACGCCACCCACCTCACCCACTCCTCCACACCCGTGATCGATCCGCAACCAATTCCGGGCTTGACCGAGACCCATCAACGTGGGACGTGATTACGCTCGCGCTCATGGCCGACTCCACAGCGTCCCCGAACCCCGCGGCGCACAACCACGCAGATCGCCCCGTGTACGTCATCGGCGGCGGCCCCGGCGGTCTCGCCGCCGCGTACGCGCTGCGCGCGCAGGGCATCCGTGCCGTCGTACTGGAGAAGTCGGACCGGGTCGGAGCGTCCTGGCGCAGGCACTACGACCGCCTGCACCTGCACACCACCCGGCGGCTGTCGGGCCTGCCCGGGCTCACTATTCCGCGCCGGTTCGGGCGCTGGGTCTCGCGGGACGACGTGGTGCGCTATCTGGAGAAGTACGCCGAGGTCCACGAGCTGGAGATCGTCACCGGCGTCGAGGTCTCCCGCGTCGAGCGCTCGGCCGACGGCACCGGCTGGCTGCTGCACGCCACCGGCGGCCGTGAACTCACCGGCCGCGCGGTCGTCATCGCCACCGGCACCAACCACACCCCCCGCATCCCCGACTGGCCCGGCCGCGACACCTACACCGGCGACCTCCTGCACGCCGCCGACTACCGCAACGCCCAGCCCTACGCCGGCCGGGACGTCCTGGTCGTCGGCATCGGCAACACGGGCGCGGAGATCGCCGTGGACCTGGTGGAGGGCGGAGCATCGCGCGTCCGCCTCTCCGTCCGCACGGCCCCGCACATCCTGCGCCGCTCGACCGCGGGCTGGGCGACCCAGCACACCGGCGTTCTCGTACGACGGCTGCCGGTCGGCCTGGTCGACCGGCTCGCGGGGCCGGTGTCCAAGGTCAGCGTGCCGGACCTGGCGGCGCAGGGGCTGCCGCGCCCCGACACCGGGCTGTACAGCCGGGTCAAGGAGGGCTCGATCCCGGTGCAGGACGTCGGGCTGATCGACGCCGTGCGCAAGGGGCGGGTCGAGATCGTGCCGGCCGTGGAGAGCTTCGAGGACGGCAAGGTGGTCCTCGCCGGCGGCGACCGCATCGGGCCGGATGTGGTGATCGCGGCCACGGGTTACGTCCGCTCCCTGGAGCAACTCGTCGGCCACCTGGGTGTGTTGGACGCCCGCGGCAAGCCGGTCGTGAACGGGGCCCGCACCCCGAAGGACGCGCCCGGCCTGTACTTCACCGGGTTCACCAACCCCATCAGCGGGATGCTCCGCGAGCTGGCCATCGACGCGGAGAAGATCGCGAAGAGGCTCGCCAAGGCCGTGCGGAAGGGCCAACTCGCCTAGGGACAGGGCCAACTCGCTCAGGGATCACGCGCCGCGAGCCGGGACATCTGCGTTCTTTGCGTGCACGACAGTTCCTGACGGACTGTCAGTTCAGTAATCTGACACTGCGTCAGTTATTTGCGCTGGCATGACTGTCACGACTGTCACACAGGAGCGGGGCGGACCGATGCTTGGATCAACCCACGGCACCCTCACCACCGACTCCCGCCGGGCCCGGGTCATCGCCTGCGGTGAGCAACCCGGCCCCGCCGTCCACGGCAGGCCCGCCGACGTCGACGATCTCGACGTCAGCGGGCGGCCGTTGTACGCGGGCGTACCCGACCTGGACCGTTTCTTCCGCCCCGAGTCGGTCGCCGTGATCGGCGCCTCGGACGCGGAGGGCCGCCCGAACACCGGCATCACCCGCCAACTCATGGCCTGGGCGGGGCGGGTGGGGGCCCGCCTCCACCCGGTGCACCCCACCCGTACGACGGTCTTCGACGTCCCCTGCTTCCCTTCCATCGCCGATCTCCCCGAACAGGTCGACCT
>Ga0307515_10008150_pt1 | contig 20521 bp, 25 predicted proteins | sample 17_EM_MG_FD_194513 | JGI IMG/M metagenome (GOLD analysis project Ga0307515, IMG submission 194513) | Populus trichocarpa ectomycorrhiza microbial communities from riparian zone in the Pacific Northwest, United States - 17_EM | ecosystem: Host-associated > Plants > Roots > Unclassified | place...
TGTGATGATACTGTCATGCTGACGGTTTTGCCTTCCTGCTTTTTATTCAGAAAATCGTGATCCGCGAAGAGCGGGTGGTAGATCAGCAGGATCTCCCTCCGGTACCCGCAGACACCCAACAGCACGCCATAGTGCGCAAGGACATTGCAACTGCGTAACCCATTCCCCCTGCAGCCCCCCTTACTTACTGAGCGGAGGGGGCCAACTAGGGTTGAGAATTCTGAACCGATCGGTGTTGGAGAGATTCGAGAAGCCACCAGGGTGATATTGGCTTGCATTTTTCTTTTATTGTTTGGCTTGCATTTCAATTCTATGTCGGCATGAAGTACAGCCTGTATGTTGCATGCGTATTTATAGATATGTGGTGATCTTGGGGCCCGTGGTTGGAGCATGCATCATGTATTATACATTACAAACTACGATTGATCGGTATACGCCCTCGATTGGTTACCCCTTTGCTTTTGATGCTGGCGATACCCTTACAGCCCGGAAGCAGAGGGATCGTGTCCGTGTGCGGGCTCCTGAAACGTTAACGGTATCCCGGCTCCTCGAATCGACCCTCCTCGAAACATCTCTCCTCCTTACGACTCGCTCTCTTCTCTGCTCCATCTGGACCAACCTGCATCGTCAATAGAACCCATAAAGACAAATTTACGCGATGTACCTTCATTTCTTTGAGAGACGAACGGTAGGCGGTGGGCGGAAGAGGTGCAACAGTTACCGAATCCGGGGGACGGAGGCCAGTGGGAGGATGATCCGTAGATCTCGCGATCATCCGTGGGGTCCCGGGACCGGCGGCCAATGAAAATATGCAATGCGGCAGCACTAGTACTTTGGTTTGTTCTAACTTCCAAGTTCCTCACACCGCGCACGATTACGATGCCTCCCAAACAACGGCCAGTGGAGGCGGCCTCCCGGCGGACTCCACAAGCCCAGACCGGCGGGAGTGAGTGCTCGGATTTCTGTCATTGTTTCAATCCGTATCTGACATAGATTGAACAGTTTTCAAGCTCCCGGCAGAAATCCTCTTCGAAATCTTCTCCTACTTCGACAACCACCGGCGCTTCATCCACGAAATGCCTCATAGTAGATTGTTTGTACCACCCGTGAAGAGGGAGCACGTGGAACGATCAACGGTTATCCGGAAGTTGACAATGACGTGCCGGGCATTGCGCAACTCTCTCCTTCCTGCTCTTTGGGAGAATGCGGAGGGATGCTTCGTGCCCCCCGACAACCGCGGCAGTTACACATACGGCCTGTACGCTCAGTGCGCGTATCTTTTGTCGCACCCGACCATTGCCGTCTACGTCCGGTGCGTGTGGTTGTGCTTTCCTCCGAATATAACTCACGAGGTTCAACACTATAGGGTCCTTTCTGTGGATCTGCGCTTCGGAGGTGCCCCGAGCGACCTGATGAAGAAGTTCGTCGACACCCTCGTTCGGTTGCCAAACCTAAGGACGCTGGAACTATTGAGTGTCAGTCACAGAAGTCCCGTGACGACGGGACTCAGACGCAAATGTGCCAAATTTCCAAAGATCCGTGAGATGATCGTCGACGACACATATCCTGATTTTATCAAGAGCTGTCCGAACCTCAGGAACCTGACTTTCAGGCACGGTTTCAGCCCTCGTGCCTGTGTAGCCATTACGCTGCACGGCGCAGGGCTGAAGCGTGTTGCGGGGGTAGATTTTGATAGGTACTGCGCTGTGCGGTGTGAGCTCGTTGGCACACTAATCTGAAGCATCCACTGAATGGGATCATCTCAGATGTGATACAGAGTTGCCCGAAGCTCCAGGAGATAGGGCTTTTTGGTGACCTTGATGTGCGTCCCCCGTCAACGATTGAAAATTTCTGGATTTGACGTTCCACAATAGCTTAGAAGCGAAGAAGTGTTCAAACAACTGCGGCAAGCGGAGCACCTCGCTATCATAGAGGTAGATCTCATCGAACACAAGTGCTGGCCTTTCTATGACCCACTGGATGTGCTGGAGGAAAAGCGGAATGCGTGGAAGAGAGGTTTCATTGATATTCTCAAGGACAGTCCTTCCAAAGACCGCAAGTTCTTGAGGTGGGGGGTCGCACACACACGGAGCTATCCGGGCCCCAACCTCCCTCAGAGTTATGATATCGTGGAAAAGGGAGAATTGGAAGTGTCTCCGGATACGTCCTTGTAGGAATTCAGAGTATATATTGTATGTTTACCTCCCGAGTCTTCCCGAGTATTATGAAGAAAGATACCAAATGGTTTCCACGTGGTGCCTGCAGTTGAACGCGTGCGACCGTCACAATGGCTTTTCTCCATCTAAACGCGAGTGAAAACGGCCTCGCGACGCGTATACCAACGTGTCAGTAATCCTCTCTGAGCTACTTGGCAGTGAGGGTGGGATACGTTCTCTGGGGGACAAGAACAGCGACCGGAATCTGTTCGGGGATCTGTTCTGAAGGTGGGAGTAGCGCACGATCGAGCGGTATTGATCATGTCGGCATCCACCACGACCTTCACCCAGAATGAACGCGTGCTTTGCTATCACGGTCCCATGATATACGAGGCCAAGATCCTCAAAATCGACAATTGGGACGAAACCTCGACAAGGACCGGGTCTGTTGGACCTCACTTCTTCGTACACTACAAGGGATGGAAGCAAACGTGAGTCTCAGTCACGCCTCCGTCCGATGATGCTCAATTTCTAATATCTCCGGCCTGTTGTAGGTGGGACGAATGGGTTCCTGCTGCTCGGCTACTGAAGTATAACGAGACGAATCTGGAACTGGCCAAAACTCTCAAGAATGCTTCGACCGCGTCGACCTCAAAGAGCGCGAACAAGAGTGCGTATCCCAGCCTATGGTCTCAAATCACTCTCCTCATGTTTTCTGCTAGAGACTGGAACTGGAGCGGGTACTGGTATCGGAGGAACCGCTTCTACTCGACGGAAAGACGGTCGTGGCACAAAGAGGGGGCGAGACGAGGATGATACAAACCGAAGACCTGATATGAAGCTCAACGTGCCTGAGATCTTGAAGGTACTTTTGGTGGATGACTGGGAGGCGGTCACAAAGAACAACCAGGTGCGTTCCACTGTTGACGTTGGGGGTAGCAAATATTTAACTCCGGTCTCTCAGCTGGTCACGCTCCCGCGGAGCTCCACTGTTGCTGAAATTCTTCACGATTTCCAAGAATTCGTCCTTTCGCAACAGAACCCAGAGTACGTGGACAATACGAAGACTCCTCTTAGCGGTTCTGATCTTTTGTAGGTTGCGGGACCCTGCAGTGCTTCTCCCAACCGTCATTAGTGGCCTTCAAGTTTACTTCGACAGGTCATTAGGCGCCAACCTCTTATACCGTTTCGAAAGGCCACAGTACGCGGAGATTAGGAAACAGTTTGTCACTGGGCCGAATGTCAAAGTAGGGACGGAGAAGGAGATGAGCGCGGTATACGGAGCCGAACACCTGCTCCGGATGATCGGTTAGACTCCCGTTGACGATCTAGATTCGATTTAAACGTTTACCTGCCCTCATAGTGAGTCTACCGCAGCTGGTCTCCACCTCCAGCATGGATCCGGAGTCGGTCGGGATTGTCAAAGATTATGCGCACGAGTTGATGGCATACATGGTGAAGGAGCGAGAGCACCTGTTCCAGCGGAATTACGACAACGCAAGTCCGCAATATCAGAACGTGTCGAGATCATAGGTTTCGTCCTCATTCTTCCCTGCGCTTTATTTTTCGTTTTGATTGGTCATCGCGTACATGTACCTGCCGGCTTTCTGTTCGTACTGCCAGATAACGTTTTGTCCCCGGAACACTAGATCAACTGCGATCTTTGTCAGCAACCGCAACCGCATCTTTTTCTCTCCCCAACTTTTCCCATGTCGCCTTGAACACAAACCACCTCCAATGGGCCTCCTATCTTTCGGTACTCCTCTCGCCTGGACAGATGCAAAGAAGCTCGCCGACCACGTCCGGTTCCATGGAATCACCCAGTTCTTGTATACGTGGGATCGGGTCAAGGACCGGTGCGGAGATGAGTTGTACTGGGGCGACGAGGTACACACACATGGAACTGACCGGCATAGTTATATGCTTACCGTGTCTTGAGGTCGAGTACATGGTTGCGTCTTTCGATAATGACGCCAAGAACGTCAAACTATCGCTCCGACAATCGGAGATCTTAGCAAAGCTGCAAGATATCGTCGACAATATTTCGTCCAACTGTCCGGACCAGTGAGTGGTACTCCAAGCTGCGATCCCGGTGGAAAGTCAAAAGCTAAATTTTACTGGTACACAGCGTCGTTGTACCGTTGTTCCATCCAGAGTATGGTCGATTCATGTTGGAGTCAACCCCTGGCGCTCCATACTCGAACAAAGTCACGGATCTCCTGACTGTTGAAGGCAACATGCGCTATAGGTTCGATAAACATTCATTCCCGGAGGCGATTCCTCCTGACTCTCGCCCCCAAGACGCTCACTCGCTCAGAAACACCTGAAGAGGGACGAGATCCCGTTGACCCTCACCTCCTATCCCCGCCTCGGGGTTCCAGGGAAATTCACCGACCCATACTCTGGTCCGGTCGGCGCCGTTTCCAGTCACAGCTTATTCCTACCAGAGGAGATTACCAATCCTCACGCGCGCTTTCCGTAAGCTTCTCACAATCTACATCCCGTGAGAAGAGGATGACTGAGACTCATTCAATCCAGGACCCTGACGGCGAACATCAGAAGCAGGCGTGGTTCCAAGGTCGCTATCAATCTTCCCATCTTTGCTGACAAGAACACCCCGCGCCCGTTCATCGATCCCACGATCCCGTGGGAAAGGAACGTATATCCCGAGGATCCTGGTATGTTTAGCACTCCCGCATCACGTTTAGAATGACGACGAATTGATTGATCGCGTCTTCCAGAGGCTAAGAATGGAGCTGCATTGCAGGATCACATCTACATGGATGCTATGGGTTTCGGAATGGGATGTTGTTGTCTTCAATTGACATTCCAAGCGTGTAGTGTGGCCGAGGCGAGGCGAATCTACGATTCGTTTGTTCCTCTTGCACCGATATTTGTTTGTCCTCCCTTCATAGTGGTTGTGCCTATACTTAACCCCGATGATCTCTTTTAGTTGGCTTTGACCGCTGCGAGTCCATTGTGGAGAGGTTACATTGCCGATGTCGATGCCAGGTGGAACGTCGTCTCCGCAAGTGTCGACGATCGCACGGAAGAGGAACGCGGCCTAAAGGTTTGCGCCAAGCCCGAACGATAATCTATCGCCCTAATGTCGTCATTAGCCCTTGGTGAACGACAAGTACCGCATTCCCAAGTCTCGGTACGACTCCGTCTCGTTGTATATCTCCGACAACTGGTTGAATCGACCGGAGTACAACGACACTGAGGTACCCAACGACCCGGAGATTTACAAACGCCTTCGGGATCATGGTTCGAATATCCCAAATCTCTTTGGACTTGCATTACTCACGCATTACTTAGGAATCGACAATCTCCTTGCGAGGCATATTTCACATCTGTTTATTCGGGACCCCCTCGTTATTTTCTCAGAGCTGAAGGATCAGGATGACGAGCACAGCGTGGATCACTTCGAGGTAGGTGTTGTCATGACCTCGGTGTAAATTCAGGTGCTGACGAGACGTGGCGTAGAACATACAGTCGACGAATTGGCAAACCGTTCGGTTCAAACCCCCTCCAACCGGCTCCTCGATCGGTTGGCGGGTGGAATTCCGACCCATGGAAGTTCAAATGACCGATTTCGAGAACGCTGCCTTTGCGGTTTTCATCGTTCTCCTCACGAGGGCGGTCTTGAGCCTGAATCTCAACTTTTATATGCCGATTTCCAAGGTCGACGAGAACATGCAACGGGCTCAACGTCGCGACGCAATCGGTACCGAGAAATTCTATTTTAGGAAAGACATTTTTCTTCCCAATAGCTCTCGTTCCTCGACCGCGACCAATTCAGGAACAGCTTCCCCGGTCGGGGGTGGTTGCGGACACAATGATATCAGCAATGGGTTCCCTCCTCAACTACCCAGGAAGACGAAGAAGATGAGGAACTGTTTCCCTGAGGTTCCACCTCCGCCTGAGGAGTACATTGCGAGGAAGGTAGAGGACGAGTACGAGGAGATGACGGTGGCGGAGGTGATGAACGGGAAGGTGGGGGTTCTCAGCCGAGTTCACTAACTTCTCGTCTGGCTGATCGACGTCTACTTCAAGGATAATAACCCAGGTTTAATCACCCTCGTCTACGAATACGTCGAAACCTTAGATGTCGACAATCGCCAACGAAAACGTCTCTTTGAGTATCTCGATTTCATCCACAAACGTTCCACCGGTGAGCTACAAACCCCAGCGACGTGGACCAGGAACTTCGTCAGGTCGCATCCAGCTTATAAATTCGATTCGGTCGTGAGCGAGGAGATCAATTACGATTTGCTCAAGGAGGTGGATGAGATGTAAGTGCATTTGGTTATACAGTAACCATCACTTCTGGTTTGCTGACCGGGGGACCTCGACAGTGAACGCGGAGTGAAGAAGGCTCCGGAACTCCTTCCTAAATATTATACTGGTCGCGATGAAGATCAAGGTTCTATCGGGTTATGAGCCGGCGCCCACCAAATAGCAAAGCGACCCTCGGGGTCAGGCAAGAAAGAGAGCGCAAGTTGTCATTGCGTTCGTCAGCGATGGCCCTCGATTTATCATTTATCCGATACATATTCTAGGCATTCCTTCCTTTTGTATTGCTACATCCTATGTATGCGACTAGACGCCGTTCTGCTGTTCGAATCATAGAGCCTCAGGCTGGTTTTGTGGGAAGAGGGGCTGAGCACAGCTAAGTCGGACAGGGCCGTTCCCGGGCTCCTACCCAACCGTCGGCGAGCGGACAAAAAGTTCCATTTCTAGCTCAACTTGACGGGGTTGAGGTACATACCGTGCAGATACATAAAAGGAAGTGAGCCCGGTCCGGTATGTCTCGTCGAGCCGTTGGGGAGGAGCCTGGGTCGTACCGTAAATTGGATGTTGGTCTCGGTTCAGTGCAGTGATTGTGCAGGTGCCGTCATGGGCATGTGTAATTGGGTGTACTTATTACGAGCAAGTAATGTAAAGGATGCGTGAGTGAATCGAGGGACGTCGGTGGTTAAACGACGCTGTAGCGACCCTGCACGGTTGGGTTGCGCATCTCTGCCTGTAAAGCAGCGGCAGAAGCTTCGAACAACAGGCGCTTGATCTCCCGGACAGCTTGCTCGACCTATCCAAGCGCAATACGTTAGAACGAGCTTGTAAGAATGAAACCAACGACTCACACGCCACTCTTCGTTTGACTCGACCAACAGGTGTAGCTTCGGCGGATCTTCCAGGCCAGATGGCTCTTTGTTAGGCTCGTAAAAGATACCTGTGTGAGCGAGTGTTAGCCACTGCTCACGGATAAAGATTCTAAATCACGACGCACCCTTGTTCGTGACTGAAGCTCCAGTAATCTCGATGAGGTTGACCATAGTCTCCTTGTTGGTGACACGCCACCTCGCCTTCTGGGGGTAGTCGTTGATCGGAATGATAGCATGGTACTCCGAAACATCGCCGGTGACTTGTGGTCGGGCCGGCGCGTTCTCCGCCGCCTGTATCTGAGATTGAAGAACGAACTTCTGTGCACGTAGCTGGGCGTTCAGCTTCGCTATGACGGTCGTAGCTTGCTTGTAGGCTGGGGTATCCTTGCCGGCACGCGCGGCAGCTTCTTCGGCCTCCTTGATACTCTTCTGCAACTTCTCCTCTTCCTTCGCAAGGGCGAGTTTCCGGGCGGCAAGTGCTGCACCCGCAACTCCCAGAGCACCCTTGGAAGAATCAGGAGCTGGTCCACGCCTGACCTCGACCTTGAAGTTGCTGAGTGGGTCGCCTCCACTAGTGGCGGTAGTGGTTGTGCCATTGGTATTGGTGGCAGGGGCAGCACCCTCCGCGGGGGCGTCGGCCTTCTCCTCCTTCTCGTCCTCGCCATATGCCTTGCGCTCAGCTTTATCGCGAGCCTCTCGTTCTTTGTCGAGTCGATCAAGACCTTTGCCACCGAACCCAGAGCCGGCGGCTTGCGCCTTTCCAGATTTAACTTTCTCCAAGAAACCTGAAAATAGAATGGATCCAGTTAGCATCAGGTCTCGACGGTGAGATAGAAGTGGTAGGACGGACCATTGGCAAGATCTTCCAAGTCTTCAGGAACGTTAGCATTACTCGCTTTTAGAGCACGATAGAGATCGACCGAGTATCTGTCCTGCTCCTCCGTGATGAAAGTGACACAAGTTCCCTTGTTTCCGGCCCTTCCAGTCCGGCCAGCCCGATGAACGTAGTCTTCCATGTGGTTCGGGGCGTCGTAATTGATGACAAGCTTCAACTGTTTGACATCTAGGCCTCGAGCAGCAACGGAAGTGGCGATGACAACAGGGACGACACCAGACTTAAAGTCGGCAATGGTTTGATCTCGATCGATCTGATCCTTCCCTCCGTGAAGGGACATGCAGAGATAACCTTTCCGCATGAGTTCCCGCAGAAGACTATCCGCCGCTTCCTGCCTGTCAACGAAGATCAATGTACGCGCCTCAGCGTCCTCGTTGTACATCTGACCTAAGATCTCGAGCAGCCGGTTGAACTTGGTATCCTCCGCCCGGACCTCGACGATCTGGTCGATCTCAGGGGCGACAACCGATCGACCGCCAACGGTGATTTCGAGTGGCTTCCTCAGGATCTTCCTGGATAGCGAGTCCATCTGTTTCGGGAAAGTGGCGGAGAAGAGGACAGTTTGTCGGTCAGGTCGAATGTTGTTGACGATTTTCATGACTTGGGGTTCGAAACCCATATCAAACATCCGGTCGGCTTCGTCGAGGACAAGGTACGTGGCTCGTTTGAGATTCGTGACGCGGCCGGAGTTTGCTGTGAGCAAGTCAATCATGCGTCCGGGAGTGCAAACAACGATTTCTGCTCCCTTCTTCATCTCGGCGATCTGATCCTTGATAGGGGAACCTCCATATGCGCAGACAGCCTATCGAGTGATCGGTAAGTTGGTGTAATTAGGTGATGGACGATATCGTACCCTGAGATTGAGAACCTTCAGGAAAGGCTTACACTCCCTATGAATCTGAGTGGCCAACTCTCGAGTAGGGGTCATGACGACAGCCATTGGACCCTCCATCTGTTCCAAAGGTCGTTGGTCTTTGATATGTCGGAAGAGTGGAAGCAAGAAAGCGATGGTCTTTCCGGACCCCGTCTTGGCTACACCGATCACGTCACGACCAGACATGATTGCGGGGATGGCTTGGGCTTGAATTGGTGTAGGCGCAGTCCAACCATGCTTTTTGATTACATCAAGACTATATGGAACGGCGTTTTGAGCAAGGTGAAAACTGAGACGTGGGAAATTTACGTACCAACTAGCGGGCAATCCAAAGTGACTCCACTTTGCAACGGGCCGAGGGCAGTCTACACCCCGAATTTTGATTCCGTCCAACGCCAGGCGCAGGAAATCGGCTTGCTCGTCGGTCATCTGGGCGACGTCTGGTGGTGGTGCGTAGAACTCCTTTCGGAATGGCTCGTAAGAAAGCTTGGCATGATCAACAGCAGCGAGCTCCTTCTTCTTGACCTTCTTCACGGCGAGAGCCATGATTTCCTCCGCATTAAGGTTTGTGGCATCCAACTCATCCCCCACTGGGGCGCCAGAAACATCGTCAGCGTCATCGTTGGCTTCGTCGAGCCGGGCACGTCCATTGTTGGAACTGAGCTTCTTTATATCCTCCTGGTTGACTTTCTTGACCTCCTCTTTCACCCCGGTCATGAAAGCTTCCAGAGGGTCGACCTCAGCCCCGTCGATATCCATGCACTCCTGAAGGTTGTTCGCATCTTCGTCGTCGTCGTCAGCCTCGAGGTTACCGACAGCCTGGGAGTCACGCATGGTCATGTCGACCTCGGGCATGTCATCGAACTTGACGGCTTGGAACTTGGTCTCGATGGAGTCCTCCATAACGGTCTTCTTGAGGACATCGGGCTTGATGGGTAAGCCCTTGAGACCTAAGCCGCCAAAGGCGGAACGGTTTAGCTGGCCACCCTTGGTCGCAGCAACATTGTCTGGAAAAGGAGATCAAGTGTTGTGAAATCATGCAAGGGATTTTAGGTTGTGAGAAGGGTGCATACCTGGGGCGGTTTTTCCCGCTAGGGCCATAGCCTTAGCTTTGGCCTCTCCGAGCGCCTTTTTCGCCTCTCGTTCCTTCTTCCAAGCCTCGAGTTTCGCCTTCTTGGCCTTCAGTTTCTCATCTTCTACGGGCGGAGTTGCGCTTTCCGCCTTTTTCTCGGGTGGCGCGAGATTTGGGATGTTGGTGGCAGGAGAGGGAGCGAGTCGGTCTCGACGGTCTCGCGAACGGGAACGGCGACGGTCGCGGTCGTCCCTTCTATCGTCACGATAACCATCTCTACGCCTATCGTCGCGGAATCTGTCGTCCCTATGCCTATCGCGGTCTCGATATCCGTCTCTCTCTCTATCTCTGTCACGGTCGCGGGGTCTGTCTCTATCGCGGTCGTCGTCGTATCTTGACCTGGGGGGCCTTTGGGATGACCTTCTGGTCGGCGAAGGAGACCTAGAAGAGCGATGTGGTCTTACCCTTTTATTTGGAGTGTCTGGGGAGTATGATCTGTCTCGTCGCGCCATGGTGTGAGAAGTGCGTGGTGGGTGTGGGGAGAACAGGCCGGGACTGGTCGGGGTTTTCCCACGATCACTCCATCCTTACGACACTCACACTCCAGCCATGGCAGGAGATCCATTGGACCCCTCTGTTTTAACTGCTCGTCTTCCGAGCCTTTTGCCAGAGGCGGCGAAGAAACTTAACTCGGCTCAGGAGGGGCTCGCCGCGCTCCTACATACAGCGATGGCAGAACTGGACTTTCGCCTCATCGCGGTCGACGAACACTCTCCTCCCAAGCCAGACCTGAGCAACGTTCTACCCGAGGACTGGGCCAAGCATGGACCCGGTAACTACGCTTTCCGGTATAAACACGCCCAAAGTAGCTTGGAGTTTTTGCTCAAGGTGTCTAAGCTTGGCAATCGCACCTTGTTCAATGCCATCGCTTTGGAGGTCCGTCGCCTTCTCTACCTTAATTACGACAGTTTTCTAATCAGAGCGGCGCAGGACGATAAAACCGCCTCTCTTGATATTTCTACCAACGATTTTATCTCCCCTTCATTCTTCCCTCACGAGATCGGCGCTGCGCCCCTAGTCCACGGATTCATTTCCTCTAATCGAATCGCGGATCTCATGTCCCAGTTCAAGTTAAAAATTGTCTCTCGCATTTTACCCGCATTGGGCAAAGAGGGGTATGTGGAACAGTCTGAAGCCGCTTCGACCAGCGAACGCGCAGCTGCAGCGCAACCACCTCCAGAAAACCAGCCTGGTGCGCGTCCTCGAGCTGAAAACCCGCCATATGCTCCAGACTACCCCGGTCCTTATCCTTACAATCCTCACATACTGCCGGATAATCCACTTGCGATCGGCCGTCGTGATCTTGATCCGATCCCGTCGAACCCGTTCTCGCCACCATCCTTGTTCCCTCCTAACAACAGGGGAGGCGATGGTATGTTTGTGGGACCAGATCATCCCATATTTAGCGATCGCAGGCCCGGCGGTGAAGGTGGGTTGCGCGGGCCTTGGGGCGGAGACGGCTTCTTACCACCGATGGGAGCGCCTCCTCGTGCGAGGTTTGATCCAGTAGGGCCCGGTCCATTCCCGGGTGGCGGTGGTGGCAGAGGTGGCCCGCCACACTTCCCTGGACGTGGTAACGCTTATGGTCCCGACAACGACGAGTTTATGCCTCCTGTACGTGGTCTTTCCCGTTTTAGAAATATGAGCCATGACCACTTTCCTTTGTTCAGGGAAACATGTACATGTAAATCGGCTACGTGGAAACTGCACGGACGTCCCTTTGAGAGGAATGTGTTTGTCATTATACGGTTTTTGTAGTGTTGTAACCATTAAATGTATGCTCGTTTGATTGAGTCATCAAACCTAACCCCAATCGAGGCGCAGGGAGGGTCTCGGATGCATTCCGTCCCAGGGATATAAAAGGAGTGGTCGACCCCCGTCACTCTCGACAAATCGTCTCCCTACCTTTCGCTCTACCCCACCATGTCTCCCGACAGACGAATGTCACAAACAACTACCCGAAGAATGTCCACCGACACCCTACCTGGTTTCCTCAGGCCGGCAAGACCGAAACAAAGACCAATCAACGAACTCTCCGTCCGTGAACTCAACGATCAACATAACACCAACGCCCGGATCCTTGCTTCACCGTAAGTCCGTTGGAGAGGCAATCCCTCCTCCCCAATCTCGCTGGCATATACCCCGACGACTAACCCCCCCATCGTCGCGGACTCTTTTGCCGTTATCTAGGACCGCAACCACTTCCAACTTCGTCGAACGGATAACCGCCCAACAGCACGCAATCGAGGGACGTCTGACCGAACTCAAGGATCAACGGGACGTCGAAACTATTCGAGTGGGAATCAAGAATACCAATATCTCAGCAGACGAAAACATGAACGTTGACGTAGAACCCCAATATTCGTGCCCAAAACCTATCGGTGCCAAACAGCGGGCGCTAATGCGATATGTGAGTCCTCCCGTGTTTCACACATACCACCCCTTGTCTCGTTGTCTTGCAACATACACTATCTTATATGCGGCGGCTGATGCTCGGGTTATTGTTTGATCTCTTGAAGGGACACAAGCTCGCTGGCTCGAACAATTCCAGTGGAATGACCTTCGAGGAAGCCGTCCGGATTGAACAAGAGGCCCACGCACAGGACCAACTCCGACACCAACAGGCCGAGGAACGCCGACGTAGGCAAGGTCTCACACTCAAGGGCGAGAAACTTTCCAAGGAAGAGATGGAAGCCCGGATGTGGGCGTTTGTGTAAGTTACTGTTTCCCCACATCATTGACACTCCAGGCACCAACACGAAGCTTTTCATTAGGAACCACAAGCCCACATACTCAGATATGGAAGACGATACGGATTCCGACGAAGATGCCGATCCCGCAAACTGGTTCCACGATGAGGAGGACGACGGCATTAAGGGTCAACAGATCGTTGAACCTGACGTGGAGGACTACTCCAGCGTCATCCGTATCGACGAAAGCAAGGCGTATACTGGTTACAGCACCTTCTATGAACCTAGGGATGGAGATTGATCGGGCATGCCACGGACATTGGATGGACTCAATCCACAATCGTCCTTCTCTTGTCGACCAATTGGAGTCAGCTGGCCCGCCGAGGTATGAGCCAGGATGTGAGCGAGCAGCGAACTCACGAGGTCGAACCGAGTGCTGAGTGTTGAACTGGGATGTTTGAATAAACCAAGACTGTATCATAGTACTACTGTGAATCCGCTAACTAGTTGCTTAATGTCGGGCGTACCAGAAGTCGAAAAGTAGCTGGGAGTGTGAACTTGAATGTTATCCGCTAGCGTGCATCGTATATCGTCATAATCATCAATAGAAATCCATCTAGGTGTGTTTTTGGCAACACGTCTTAACGAGCGTGTACCGGGCAGTTTCGCCCACGTTGCAGCCACGATGACAAACACGCTGGAATGAAGAATGCGCAAGTCAGTACGCGGGTTCGGTTCGCTGAGACTACTCCGATGATCGGTGTGTGAACCAAGTGAAGATCTCACTATTGTGGAAGCTGCACAGACAGCTCAAACGTGCGATCATCGACCCTTCCTTGAACTCTTCCAAACAAATGACGCCTGCGGAGGAAGTGCCATTAGCCAAAAATCGGACTGTATGTGCGAATTAACTCACATTCAATGCCGACAAGGGTACTTTCTCCAGGAAGTTTGTACACGAGGTACTTGGCTGACTCTGGCGAGGTGCCCGTGCCACCTTCCAAACACTGCTTAACATGAAGTTCTTGCACAGAGGGAGGTCCTAATTCCTCCAGGTTCTCGTTGCAGACCGGGCACTCCGCAAGGTCACTCAACTGAGAACTGGATTGTTGCCTCCTCGTTGGCGAAGGAACGGACAACCTCTCCTGGGCAACAACGATGCGCTCCAGAGAAGTTGTCCTTTGCATGTTCGTGGGAACGGTGGCGTTTAGTTCCTCGAAACACGATTGGCAGACTCGGTGAGACGTCGCAGCATGTGTTGCTGGGATGGGGACGGCCGGGTCATGCACGACATCAGATGGGTCCAACAATGCCCTCTGAGAGGAACATCTATCGCAAAATATCCTGCCGCAACGCCGACAATGCTAAACGGCATCAGAGGCGGCCTAACAGCGGTACATCCATCAAACTTACATGCTAAAACGTATTCCGATCAGCGAGTCTCTGAGATCGGGGGGAAACGAAACTCACTCTTCGGTTTAAGAAGTTGAATCTCCTGTGACACTCCCTACAGTCCCTGACGACTTCATCCCGCTCCCATGTAGCATGTACGGAATGAGGTGTTGGCGGAGTCCACCTAGGCGTCATGACCTTCTGAGGTACCTCGCGCGTCGGCACACGGAACTCAGGGGCTTGGGACAGATGCGGTGTAAGATCAGTCGGTCCTCTGGAGGCTGGAGATCGGGCGAAGTAATCTGTGCTTTGCGAGCGTTGGGAACTCATGGAGGGGGCAGACTCGATTGGATCAGCACCAGCGAAGTGGAAGGAGCCTTCAGACTCTGAATCATAATCCACCTCCTCGTCTGCGCCGCATTATCAGTTTACCGCCCACGATGTTTAGGGTAGGGCCCCAACGGCAGAGCTCACCGTTTCCGGATATTAGAAGCCCCTGAGCCCCCGCAGCAAGCCTCCTTCGCTCTAGCTCACGGCTATATGCGTTCAGAAGTACCTCAGCTTGGGTCTTCCTCTCAGCGTCCTCATCATCTGTGATTGCCGCATTGGTTAATCTTCGGGAAGCTTGGGGTAAATAAACCACGCACTCAAAATTCCTTGCCTCAATTCGGTGGTCGCCCGCACTAATTTCGCAATGGCACGCCTCGCTTCAACAGCACTTATCGACTCCATCGGAGATTCGGTGCTGTTACCAGCGTGATAACGCGCCCGAGCAACATAATCCTGCACTGAAGAGAGTCCAGTGCTGGGCATAGTAGAAAGTTCTTGGCCACCCTCCTCGTTGTCCTCGTTTGTGGAAGGTTCCATGAATGGAACGAGGTGACCGTCGGAGGTGAAATGATACATTATGCCATCAGGTTGGAGGAAAGGCAGAGGAGGGATGTCCAGCCTGCGACGCATGACGCGCACCCACCGTCTGCGTCGAACCCACGATTGAGCAGCAACCGCGGTGGAACGAGAACCAGATGGCCGATTACTGCTTTGGCCGCTGAGACCAATGGCTACGGCTCCAGCGCCAGTCATCAAACGCTGAAGCTGTGGGGGTTGATCCGCAATCCATTCCTCGTCGGGGCTCTCAAAGGAATTTGAATACTGCCATCCATCCTCAGCATCTGCGTTCGGTTGTGTAAAGTCCAAAGTCCAATCAGACCTTTAACGCCGATTAAGAGCAAGGTACCAAGTGGAAAATTAGCAGAGAAACTCACAACCAGAAGTGACTTCTTTCTGCACCCTCTCTCCAGGATCCATCCTGACTGCCGGGTATAGGCAATGTCCATGGGTTGTCTCGTGGAGGTAACTGGACATCACTCCGCCAAGCCGGAACCTCTTTCCTCCCGACCGCAGGATCCGCCTTCGGCAGGCGCAACTCGAAAGGGGATCGCCTACCGTGTCTCCCTAAACCGGAATGAGAGAAGCGTGGGCGCCCTCCCATGATGGCAAGAGTCCTCAACCGCACATCAAGTCGTTGATGTTCATAGACGATAAGTGGGACGGTTGTATGCACGGCCAGAGGATCGTAAGTGGTGGGACTTTCACGCCACCTCTCGGCTTCTGCTTTCTGGAGGACTTCGCAAATCCAAATCTCGAATACTGCGGCTGCCGCGTCATATGCCGTTTCGCCCCAATTATTACGAACAAGAGGGTTGGCCATCTGCTTGTTCAATAGGTACAAAACCACGGGTAGGTGACCCTTCGATGCCGCGTTCACTGGAAAAAGGGAATAAGTAGATGTGCATGGGAGGGTGGGTTTTAGGCTTACTCAGTGGAGTCCAACCACCTTTACTACGGACATCAACACCAGGGACGCCATCTGTTTCCTCGGCAGCACCACCGGATTCACAAACCCAACGAACGATGTCCAAATAACCCTTAGAACAAGCGTTATGAAGCGCGGTCCAGCCGTCGGCGTCTTGGCAGTGAACGTCCGCCCTATCTGGAAGGAGGTATTGGATAACCTTCAAGTGTCCATTCAGGGCTGCTTTGTGTACAGCCGTCTCTCCTTCCTTGTCTTCCATGTCAGGCATAGCCCCACAATCCTCGACGACTAACCAGAAAACCGGGAAATCAGGGTATCGTTCGCATAGGCGCTTTTACGGGAATCAACTTACGCCACTGAACAATCTCTAAATAACCTCTGCTAGCGGCAGCATGTAGCGCGGTCAATCCTGTCCTGACCGCAGCGTCATTAGCCAAGGCAAACTCTTCGACGTCCTCGTTCTGGCACGCATCCCTGAACTGCTCTCGCAGGAGTCGCAAGTTATTTGAAGAAGATGCTGCGTACAAAGCTTCGAGTTGCGCCTGGGAGGGTTTACGTTTCGGCGGTCGAGGAGGCGGCGGCGGACCCGGGGATGGCGGGGAGGGAGAGACTATCACGGCTATTGGGGATACTGGGGCGGTAGTAGGCACGGATGTAGAGACGTGGGATAACGGACCGAGATCAGGAGAGGGAGGTGTCGTAATCATAGGAGATGTAGCTGCGAGACTGGATGGACCGACCGACAGCGGATTCTCGGGGACGGGTGAGAGCACTTGCACAGGTTCTGGGGGCGAAGGTGAAGATACTGGGGCAGGAACAAGATCTGACACCTGCTCGGCTCCGGGGAAATGGAATTCCTCATCATCAGAATCGTCCACGGAACGGCGCACATGAGTTCTTTCAAGAGTAGGTTCAGGGAGCTCCGCTGGTGCTTCCACCTGGGGATCTTCCACCGGTTTCGGGGACTCGGCGGGTCGGAACGTAAACGGAATGGCGGCAGGGTTCAAAGTCGACTTCAATGGTTGCGGGGAGGGGGAAGGAGGCGTTTCGCGCGTTGGCAATGTCTTTGCGCCGGGGAATTTGAACTCTTCTTCTTCATCGGACTCGTCGACGTGGTTATTCAAAGCAGGAGGTTGTCCAGTAGAATCATTACAGACACCTTTTGCGTCTTCAACCTCGAACGTCGCGTTATTTCGTGTAGTAACGTCATTATCAGTGGCGCTGAGGGAGCCACTGGAAGACCCAACCCTACACAAGACCGTCAGAACAAAGTGAGGTTTTGGATCCAGACTTTGGCGGTCATACCCTTGACTCGCCTCGGGTGATTCCATGGCTTTCAGACACCGTCAAAGGGCAATTGGGCGGGGTCGACGTGGTCTTGGGAATCAATAGGTGGACACGGAGCTGAGCACGAAAAGTCTGTAAGTTCGGCATTTGCCGAAGCGGACACTTTCCCGGCGATCTCTCGTGCTCGTCCTAAATCTCAAGGAAAGGGAAAAACAGGAAGCTGCTACGTTTCTGATAAAGTCGTTATAAGCGTACAAGTGTTAGGAAAACACTCAAGAGTGACTAGTGAATGTCCGAGTAAAATGGATAATTGTAGTACACGAAGCGGAATCTGCTGCCAGCCCCATGACGTGCATCAACAAAACGTCCCACCTCCTACGTAGCGCTACCCGACTACTCAAGCCAAATCCCATTCAGTTTTGATGCTAGCGCCGGTCTTTATGGTCGAGAAATCTCGGGTAGCGCTACCCAAGATTGGAGATTGTGCTGATGCATGCCGACTCTGTTCTCGACTTAGGGAGAGTGACGATCTCATAGCGAACCGTCCATAACTGCGCATGGTCCAGCAAGCTTAAATAAGGGGGAGGGGGGGGTCCCTTTCGGGCTGTAAGATCCGGTGACTGGCGAAGTACAGAATCAGCATGCGCGCCCAGACCTGACGGGGCGATGAGGATGCTTGCCACCGATGGACACGGATCCGGAAGAACCGTGAATAACACCCCAAAGTAGTTCTGGGGTACACGGCCGACCATAGGTCACCTTCAGTACATTGTATGCTGGTGGGTTCTCGCCCTTTTCCGTCACTGGAGGTATTATCTTAGAGACTTTGGCTCTTTGGGGCGTATCGATGACGCAGATCGCGGCCCCATATGTCTCCGCAGCATAAGCAGTCCCCGAAACGACCAGGCGAATACGATGCGATTGGTTACACTCTATCCAACCGCGCTTTACTGCACGTAGTCTCGAAGAAGTGCGAGAGTATAGGAGATTCCAGAACCGCCTGAGAGTAGTGTTCCCGATCAACGATGCATGAAGAACCACTGGAGAAACATGCCAACAAGGCTCGTTTCAAAGCTAGCCAGGGTAGCGGTGTTCCATAAGGCCTACCAACCAAAGGAGTTATCTTGCCCTTGCCTCCTTTCTTATGTGCGTGCCCAAGCAGATACCCAGTCGATCCCCCCCTAGCCCCGAATAGAACGTGCAATCCCCTTCAAGTCTTTTTGGGGCCAACACTGCCACCAAGGCCATCACCGGTGTTGGTGATTGTGAGTGGGTGGGGCTGCATTGACAAATCGCAGAGAGTTGGAACGACACATAGATACGTTGCCCGCTTTCCAGAACACGTAACGCTTCAAGCTTCGCCATCAGCCAGACGGCATTCAGGCATAGCCTCCCGACGGTGGGCCCTTGAAACATCACATAAACGGGGAGAGAAAATGTACCCGGGGCGGCCAACGTGACCGTATAACCAGCAATCGGAGGTGACGGCGCGTTGGAAAACGATAGACCGCTTTTTGAAAAGACAGGACAGGATTTCTTTATTTTAAACAAAGATTTACACCCCGACAGGCTGAGATCGTATCCCCTCACACCCTCCCGGACACCTCCGGAGTTAGGACCGGAGGTATAAGTCACGTTATCGCTCTGACTCGTGAGCATGCGGTGGAGTTGAGCGCGGAAACGGGCATGGCGGGACATCCGGATAGTTAGAGGGGATGGCTGGTGACGAACAGCGCTTATCAACCTTGTTATCGTCGTACCAATTCTGCACCCAAAATCTTAGTTTACGTGTCACAGGCTAGGATAAACAAAGAAATCCTATCATGTTTGTTTAAAAAAAAGCGGTCTATCGCCCTGCAACGCGCTGGATAGCAGCCAGGGCAAAGGCACCCAATCCGGTGACCCCGGTTTTCGCGCGTGTGAAGCTAAAGATGGTTAGGACTGACAGGGCCTCCACGTCCTTACCCTTGCAGGGTGTATCGGCTTCGGTTTCGCGAGGACAACTGGCGAAGGGTGTGCGGGCGACGGACAGCGCCCAGATGACAAGGAGCAGAACAAATATACTACCAGTGACAAACCACAAGTCGCGGACTACTTGAGGGTGATGCGTCGATTCAATCTGTGGCGTAAATGTGGGGTGGCGAAATCGAAGTCGACCATAACAGAGGTCCAGGCCGTTCAAGGTCCAAGGACTGCTCGGAGGGAACGAGAGGGGGACTCTGTATGAGTGAACACCGCAGGGGGGAGTTTACGCTCTCTGCTGTTAGGCTTACCACCCCACACCGGCAACGACGAGAAGAACGGAACTGCGCCAGCGTTTCATGATAACGGGAAGGGAGTCGATTCGTCTGCAATTGACGTGTACCTGGCGACCGCAGCATCTGATTTAGGCTTGGCAGTCAACATCTCTTGAGGAAATGAAGCGAGGCAAGGTCGGCGGAGGCTCGGTGTGCGCGGATATGGCGGGTCGCTAATCCAAAACCAAGGCGAGACGACTGGAACGTGGTCGGCCGGGATCACCACAGCGTATGTTATGGTATTCAGGTCGATCCGCACTTTCTTCGATCATCCGTGCATATCTTGTTCCCTCGCTGGCTTTTGATCACAAACGGAAACCCTGTCCTCATTCAATGGAGGAGGCAGCCGGGACTTTCGAAGTTCCCCAGTGTTCTCTTCTCCTCCCCACGCGCTAAGTTCGCACTGCCCGCGAACAACCTACATAATACTATGATCCGAGCGGAAGTCTTGGGTCAGCAATACCGTTTATTTGTGTTTTTTTTTCTTCCGGGAAGACCGTTCTGGCAAACTATTCCCAAATCGGCGGTGGAGTCTGGGCCCAGGCGCAGGACACAAGACCGATATGGGGCGCTGCGGAGCGGCACGGAGCGAACTTGCGTGGAACAAGGTTTGTGGCGAGAAAACAGTTTGAAAATAGACGGCAAGAGCGCTGCCAGGGTCGACATGCCGGACCGGGCTGACTTTCTTTACTTATCTATCTGCGCAGTAGGCCTCGCTTCAAACGCGCGTAAACAAAGTTTGACACAAGCCGTCCGTAAGCGGACGAGATCCTCAAAGAGGAGGTTTTGGGCTGGGTGGGAGAGCGCGCGGGGATTT